>ERZ777306.447-NODE-447-length-83417-cov-44.289029_pt1 | contig 83417 bp, 78 predicted proteins | sample MGYA00374966_ERZ777306 | MGnify/ENA primary metagenome ERZ777306 (study PRJEB29329, sample SAMN06343882) | mouse gut metagenome | isolation source: Mouse cecum | place: Austria: Vienna | collected 2014-11-15 ...
CGCTTAAACCTTCAGCGCCCGCTCTTATCGGTCGTCGATAAATTTTTAAAGAACTCTGTTTTCGCTGTCGTGTTGATCAGCGAGGATGCGAATTATGAAGATGATTTTTTGGGTTGTCAAATCAACCATCAAATTATTACAAATAGATACAGCGTAGCTGTGATTGCTTGCTGCTCATTGGGGCTCTTTCATCTTCGGCTTCTCTGAACGAAGACCTTGTCGTGATACGGCCATTCTGCGGGTATCATGAGGGCCTGAACATTCGGTATTTTTACGATTCAATGAAACTGGAAATTCTTGTTGCAGCTCATCGTCCGTATGTGCTGCCGGCCTCTGATATTTACAAACCGATTGAAGTCGGCGCCTGCTCGCGCAAAGACATCGGCCTTGGCGGCTATCGTGACAATACCGGATTGAACATTTCAGAAAAGAATCCAAACTACTGCGAGCTTACCGCTGTTTACTGGGCTTGGAAAAACCTTCCTTCTGATGTCACACATATTGGTCTGGTTCACTACCGCAGATATTTCGGCAAACGGCGTTTATTTCAGAGACCAGTGGACTGCGTTTTGTCTCTGGCGGATTTTCAGAAATTGCTTTCTTCTTCCAATGTGCTGCTGCCGCCCAAACGCAATTACTTTATCGAAACTGTACGCTCTCAATATGTACATGCGCATCATGCCAAAGACTTAGAGGTACTCGAACAAGTTTTGCGCGAGAGGTTTCCTAATTACCTGGAAGCATTTGATACGGTAATGAATGGGCGCCGCACTCATATTTTCAATATGTTTGTGATGCGAAGAGACTTCTTTAATCACTACTGTGAGTTCCTTTTTTCTGTGCTTTCTGAAGTTGAGCGCCGCCTGGACATTTCTTCATACAGCAAAAACGATGCAAGAGTTTTCGGTTTCCTCTCTGAAAGACTTCTGGATGTCTGGCTGATGACCAACCAAATCTCGTATTCCGAAACTTCATTGGTTTTTACAGAGCCGACCAACTGGATAAAAAAAGGAGCAGGTTTTCTGCTCCGTAAATTCGGTTTTCGTTAAAAACGCTGTCAGCGCTTCCTTTTTAAACCGCGCTTAATTTAATCGGTTATCGCATTCCAGCATTTTGCACCCTTGCGTATTTCGCAAGGCAGAGTTCCGTATTTAATTCCGGATTCTTCGGGTGTGAGGACATAATGCGCCATTCTCAGGTTCAGCTTTTCGTTTTCACTGCAGTCTTTTTGGAAGAAGCATTTGTATTCTGAAGCATTAAACGCCTGCTGTTCCTTGACGAGTCTTTTCGAAGCAGTTGTCCAATCTTCACCAAATTCTTTCATGTTGATTGCAATAGCCTTATTGGCCAGTTCTGTTCTTGTTTTATCTGCATCTGACAAATTTAGCAGTGAACGGTAGCCGTTATAGAAAGCCGGACTCGGATGATTTTTCAGCTGCTCGAGAACTGCTGTCTGTTCTTTCCTCAGCTCATCTAATTCTTCCTTTGAAGGCTTAGTTTTAACATCTTTTACGGACAGCCAGCCGCGTGCTGTTTGATAGACTTCCCCGCTTTTTTCCAGTTTTTTTATCTCACGAATGCGAAGCTTGATCTCTTTAGGAAGAACGTGACACTCCTTGCGTCTGATCTTTCTGTTTTTATCTTTATTAAAACTCGGAGTATCTTCTGTTACCAAAAGAGCTTCAAGATCGGAAAATCTTCTGCAGGTTAACGCGCCCTTAGCCAAGACGGCAGAACCCAGAGGCAGCTCCCGAGAGCTTTCCCTTTGCACATTTTTTACATAATTTGCATAAGCCGACAGCTCTGTAAGCTCATTCTGTTTTTCTCTCTGCGAAAGTACCGCATCACTTTTTACGCCGTCCGCGGTCAGCTTCCCTTTACCGAAGAGTTCAAGGTTATTTTTTCGATTAAAGCGTGTGTTTTCCAAAAGCTGCTTAATTTCAAAGCTGTGGTAATCAGACTCGAGTCGTTTTTTAACGCTGTTAACCGTTTTCCCGATGAGATATGCGCTTCCCCCGAGTGCCGTGATCTTTACATTTTCATTTTTATCGAAACTTTTTGCCGCTTTTTTCACATTGTCCTGAGTTATAGCCTCATCAGGGTCGACATTTGAACATCCTGTAAGAATGAAGGCGCAGCTGGAAAAAACAAGGATCGACGAAATTAATTTACTGAGTTGCATCGTATTAAGCCTAAAACCCGCTATAGGCAGTTAAGTGGTTATTATTCGTTCCATACTTTATCAGATCGATTTGAAAACGGATCGCTGCGTAATCCCGTTTCGGCCCACAACAAGAGCACTGTATTGAGGTACTGTATTTAGGCCGTTGCTGACTCACAGTTTGGACTCCTAATTTTCTCTTTAATAGCCAAACTTTTTTCGTTCTTAGGCCTCATCGAAACTGATTCTATAAAACTAAGCCTGATCTAATTTCTGCTGACCCATCGGTACTTGTTTATTGCTCCGGCTGTTCTTCATTACCTCTTGTTTTTGATCTGCTGCGGCAAGGAGTCCTTTTGCTACATGGATCAGAATTTGTTTATCTCTGCGTGAAAGGTGAGCTATGACCGAGTCTTCCGAGACAATATTTCGTGCACCTCTCTTATCATCAGTTCTTCCAAGAAGATAATCGCAGGAAACATTAAGGACGTTAGCCAGACTCACCAAAGTTGCCAATGTCGGTAAACGATTACTGTCGGGCTTTTCAAATAAGGAAATAACCGGCTGAGGAAGTTCACAAAGCTGAGCAAGTCCGGCTTGTGTGAGATTGTTTTCCAGTCGGAGCTGCTGCAAGCGCTTTGCCAATTCTTTTTTGAGATTAGGCTCCGGATACATCCTATAAATCCTTAGAAATTGAAACGAGATATTAAATAATATCACTATAAAGACTGAGACATCAGACGTTGAGAATAACAATATATCTTTTTGATTATTCAGTATTTATCATCAAATATTTCAATTCCCACCGCGCTTATACCGTCCTAAAAAAAATGGTTATTTATTCATTAAATCAAAAAATTAAACTATTAAAATTTTTAACTTATTGTTTAAAAAAAGTTATTTTAAATAAAAATAAAAAATCTGAAAAAAATTAGCTTTTTGAGATGACAAACGTTTTTTTATCCCATATAATCGCATTCTCTTTTGGAGAGGTGGCCGAGTGGTTTAAGGCGCACGCCTGGAAAGCGTGTAAACCCTTTAAAGGTTTCGGGGGTTCGAATCCCCCCCTCTCCGCCAGTACTCTGCATCCCCTACCTACATCACACTGCATCAATCAACATCAAACTCAAGAAGAGTTTCATTTTTTTGTAGTCTTGAATATCGTAAGCGTAAACCGACGCAGCAAAGGGATTGTCTTTTTGCTGTTTAAGATCGCGTTGCGAAAATCAACTGCGCTTTTGGGTGAGCCATCCAACTGAAGAATATCGGTGTTGCCATCCGATTAAGGGAGTATACCTACTTTAACTTCTCAGGAGCCTTCCAGCTTACAGAAACCCGAAGGCCCGAGCTATTTCTACGTCTATCTCCGTGAACTTTATGGAGTTTTCCGGCGTTAGCTCGTCCAAAGTTTGCGGCCTTTGCTTGTCCTCGGAGACTTGTTGTTTTCTTATCAAATCCTCTTTGCTCAAACTCTTCTCTGTGGCTTCGGGGCTCTTCTTGTCTGAGCTGTTGTGCATATCTTGCGTGATCTTCTGCGTTTGGGTTTGCATATTTTCCTCCACTGTCCTTGACTGTACTCTTGGAAGCTTTCCTTCCTCTTAAATTTGAATTATTCTGAAACTCTTCCGCATAGGCTCTCACCACGTCTCAGAGAAGCTCAGCTGCCTTGTTTTCGTCGATGCGGTTAATACCAAGAAAAGCCATTTTTAAGCACACCAGCAATCTGATCAAACACCGATCTTTCGGATTGAGGAACAACATCGTTTCTCTTGGTATAAACCTCCAAGAAGTACACAAGTCTTTCCTCGTTGTTCGAGACTCTGGCGCCATCCATGCGGCGTTTGACATCTTCCCAGAATCTCCTTTCTGCGGGCTTCTTACTCTTCAGCCCTTTTTCATCAGAACTTCAACTCGGTTTTCAATGCCACCGATAAGCTCATTGAACTCTGAATCTTTAGCAGCGTGGACACCAATTTCATAAGCAAGAACTGCCCCTGCTTCGCCTTCGTCTACGTTTTCTCCGTTGATATAGACCTTTCCTGTCTTTTCGTCATAGAGAGCATTGGTCCCTCAGTCCAGGCCTTCATTTATAAGCTCCTGACGAATTTCTTCCTTAGATTTAGACGGATCATTGGCGTACTCGTCCTCCACCATCCTATCCAGGAATTCTTCGTTAAAGCGGCAAATAACGACCTTACCAGAGTTCAGCAGCTGGTTTGTTACGGCAACTTCCCAAGATTTAAAGAGACCTCTTCTAACGTCGTTGAAATTTCGGTCCTTTTGCTTTTCGGTGAGAGATGACTTAGACGCCTTTCGAATTGTTGTCGCGTCTTCTTTTAAGTGAATGACTTTTCTTAGTTTTTTTGCTAGGCTTGTACTGGGTTTAAAGAGACCGAGGTCGTTTCCAGACGTAGAGGCAGGGGTTCCTTCTAAAGGAGCATCTGCCGCTCGGCGACCCACTTTCTTCCAGAAAGTCTTAGTTATTAGCTTCCCGTTGAAGGCCAAAATTTCTTCAAGATCTTTTCAACGCCGCTTTTGCCGCAGCTCGAGTTCTTCTTTGTGTCGTCCATTGTTCTTAGCTTTGAGTTTATCAACCGCTTCCAGATCCTCTTTGAGAAGAGCTTCGAGTCTTCCAAAGGGGTTCTTGTCTTCCCTTTTTCGTCCTTACATCCCTCGAGAAGCTTGACGAATTTATATTTGCCGTCGGTAACGATACCGATAAACATAGCAGTCCTTCTCAATTAGGTAATGACAATATTTAACATAGATAAATGAAGGCAACAAAAAAGAGACGCGAAACTTGCAAAAAATTAGAGAGTTATTCTCCTAACGTCGGGGTTTTAGTTAACTTTCCCTTGTGCTTCGAACTCGCCCTCTTTAATTGACACTTTTTTAGATGCCTTTTTCCCTCTGTCTAGACAACGTCCGACTTAGCCTTTTAGGAAGCTTATCGGCGTTTAATACCATCTAAGGTTTCTTGTGTTTTCGGATCGAGTTCGCTCTGATTTTCTTTCTACCCCTTGAAAAGAAGCTTTTGATCTGCGATAGTTATTACTGTCGAAGAAGGGTTCTTTTCCTTTTCTTCGATGAGGGGTACGCTTTTGCCAAGGGCGTCCATATTGGCATTTGTCGAATTAACTGCGTTCAACGGGCCGGAGAGCGAAGCCTCCCCTCTTCTTACTCTTCCGAACGCTGAAACAATGTAGTGGTTCCCACCTTTTCAGGACAGTAGCACTCTAAAACCATCATTGGTAATTGCTTTGCCACCTGATCGAGATTCCTTCGCTTGCCCTTTGGCTAGTGTCCTAACCATCTTTCTTAGTACTTCTGCTACCTCTTCTGGGTTAAGACCTTCTGCAAGACTTCTTTTATCTACAATATGAGAATCGCCCATTGCTCCTTTTGTGCCAAAATAGTCGTCAACAATCTCTCCGTGCTTTCCATAATTAATATCGACCCAGACGCTCAAAGATCCACTCCAAACAACACGGTGCGCGAAAGGTCTTATTTTCTAAGACTTCCTTAACTCTCTGCAGTCCTCTAATTATGGAGATTTCCGGATCGGTAACAGCCAATTTAGAAGGCTTCCTTTCTCCTAAATTTGAGTTTGTTTAAGACACCTCATCCCCGTCTTTAGGAGAATCTCGTAAATAAAAAAGCCTTTATCCCTTGTGTTACTTAGGTTGGGGGCAGTTTAAGAATTATTTCTGCGTCATAATAAATCCAACCTCTTTAGAGTCAGCACTGCGCTGTTAGAGTCCTGGAACTTTGTCTTTAGACTTCTAGCGAGCTCTTGCAAGGAACAGAACCTATTTAGCATTGTTAATCCGCAAGCCTCTAAGATCGACGGTGCCTTTGATGTTTTTTAATCATTTCTACGAGCTCAGAAGTCCTTTGCCGCTCAAGACCCTTTCTGAGGTTGCCCCATCGCTCCATAGTTGCAAAGACTGAGCTGTCTTCACTTAGCAGTTGTGGGGCAACGTTTGCCTCTCGAAGACAAGTGGAAATTTCCTCAGCAGTCACATGCACGGGACTTTTTTCGGCACGACCTATATAAACCGAACAGGGATAAGCGCAAGATAGACAAGCGGTAAATCAAAGCGATGCTGTTTTAATGGCCCCCGCATTCTGAAATAGCAATACTTGTCGTCTGTAAGCTTTTAATCAAGCTTATTCTATTCGTTACCTTCCTTATTGTGCAGAATAAACTCGGTGATTCCCTTGTTCCTTTTATTTTCCTCCTCAAAAACGGTATCATAAGCGATCAGAGATTCTGAGAGCGTTTCAAGACTGCTTCGGCCCGTTCGCAGCCGGTTATCTGTGGGGCGGGTTTGAGATGGAGCAGCGTGAGCCGGCGCGCTGTATGAGTTGCGGTTGGTAGTCTGAGATATGACGTGTTGTGCGCCCGGAGTCCCGCCTCGCGCTCTCAGAATCTCTTTCTGGATCTTGGCTTACCGTCATAGCCTTTAAATAGGCTGTCGTACAGACAAGAACTGACATAACCTTCCCATGATAGAACCCCCTCCCAACGAACTAATTCCATAGGCTTCGGCTGTTGTATTAGGCAGAAAGGACGGTCCGATCGTTCCGACTCATGCTGCTTCGTTTCTTATTTTGAAATTCACCCAAAATGGTTTTTGTCGACTTGCACACATAAAAAAAGACTGGTATAGTTCGTTCCTCGGTTGCGCCAGTAGCTCAGCTGGATAGAGTACCTGGCTACGAACCAGGTGGTCGTGGGTTCGACTCCTGCCTGGCGCGCCAACCTCTCCTGAAGTTAATTGCTTCAGTGAAGTTAAAACAGAAACACCTCATCGGACATTCGGTCTTGCATGAGGTTTTTTGTCATATGTGGATAAAATTCTGGTCTTAGATAAAATTCTGGTCTTAGGTATCGGCATGGTTTTAGCCAAAGAAAAAGCCGCTCAAAGGCGGCTTTAGATACTTAAACAAGGAGTTATTGGTTCTTGTCCTTCAATTCAGGAAGCCTCCAAAGATGCTTCCTGAACCAATTGATATAGGTTGTTTTGACAACAAATACGATCACGCAACTTTCGAAAATCAAGGCATAAGTTAAATCGCGCCACAGAGGATCTTCAATTTCTTGTATAAGCTCGTAGCCAATCAAAATAGTTCCATACCCGACCAGTCCGAGAAGGGGTACGCCGACAATGAGCATCCCGGCACACCAAATCTTCCCGATAATCGAATTCATAAAATCATCAATAAGTGACATTTCGGGAACTCCCTTTCTTTAATTATAGGGGTTAACAAGTTTTCTTGAACGGCTTTTCCTGAGTTTTACTATCTATATTTGTAGGGCGATTGGTTTCTTTCATAGGTAATAAGTTATCGTCTATGAAGTTAAAAAAGTCTATCCTTACATTACCAAAAATAGTCATAAAATCAATTAGTTAAATTAAATATGAGACTATTTATGAAAATAACTCCTAGAATTTTGGGTATTCAGGATGCACTCTAACTCTTCCCGCGAATAACGAAGAAGTAAGGAAGATAAGACTCTAAAACCTCACTTTGGCCTTTAACTAGAGATATTCGTTACAAAATCATGAAACTTTCTTCTATGTGTTGTCCCAATTTCGGACCTTAAAAGTCCCAAAGCTTGAGAGATTCCTATAATCGGAAAATCAATTAATTTTCAGGCTCTAATGATGCAGAGACGAAATCTATTAACGGTAATTGCAGCAGGCGCAGTGGCTAGCCCGGTCTTTGCGGCGGAAAATAAAGGTGCGCTAGCCCCTGCAGAGGAACCTCCGAAAAGAGATAAGAAAATCCTTTTCGTGATTACAAGTCATTCGGATTTGGGTAAAACCGGTAAGAAAACAGGATATTGGCTTTCAGAAGTAACGCACCCTTGGAAAATTCTTAAAGATGCCGGCTATGAAATCGACTTTGTCAGTCCGAAGGGCGGCGCTTGCGCTTTTGAGGGCGACGACCCGTCCGATCCGGTGAACAAGGAGTTTTCTCAGGATATGGTCTATCAAAAGAAGATTAATTTCACTTTGAAGCCTTCTGATATTAAACCCGATGAATATGCTGCGATTTATTACGCCGGCGGGCACGGCGCAATGTGGGACTTCCCGGACAATAAAGAACTTGCGGCTATCGCTTCAAAAATTTATACCAACGGCGGCGTGGTTGCTTCCGTTTGCCACGGAGCGGCCGGACTGATCAATATCAAACTTCCAAACGGTACCTATTTAATTAATGGCAAAAAGATTAATAGCTTCACCGATTCCGAAGAGGAAGCTGTTAACCTGAAAAATGTCGTGCCTTTCTCTTTGGAAACAAAACTGAAAGCTCAACATGCGCATTTTGAAAAATCCGATAATTTCCAAACCCACTGCGTCGTCAATGACAGAGTCATTACAGGTCAGAATCCGATGTCTGCAGCCGCTGTCGGTTCTGCTATCAAAAACGCTTTAGCCAGCTAAAAGAGGAAAACTCATTTATGAACAACAGATTCATCCCCTCAATTATTTTGGCCGCCGGCTTTATCGGTGGTGTCACACTCCTCGGAAACCAGCTCGGAGACGCAGCGACTGCCTTCTTGAATAAAGATCGAATTGTGACAGTCAAGGGCCTGAGCGAAAAGGAAGTGAAGGCCACGCATGTTATTTGGCCCCTCAGTTTCACAGAAATGGGAAATGAACTCGCCGCCGCTTATGATGCGCTTGAAGAAAAACAAAATCTGGTTCTAAAGTTTCTTAAGGACAACGGTATCGACGAAAGCGAAATCACACTCGCGTCTCCTAAAGTTCAGGACACCCTGGCAAACTCTTACGACGGCAGAACACGCCCTTACCGCTATATCCTGACTCAGGTCGTCACGGTTTCTACCGATAAGGTAGATACCATCCGCAAACTTTCCGTGACGCAGCGCGAACTGCTGAAAAAAGGCGTCGCCCTCAGCAGTGATTACAGCTACATGACCGCCTATAGTTTTACCGGTCTGAATGAAATTAAACCGGAAATGATCGAATCAGCGACGAAGAACGCTAAGGCGGCAGCCCAAAAGTTTGCAGACGATTCGGGCTCTAAGCTCGGAAAAATCCGCAGGGCGAATCAGGGCGTCTTCACCATCACGGACAGAGACGAAAACACGCCCTTTATCAAAAATGTCCGCGTAGTCACAACCGTCGAATATTTCTTAAACGATTAATCCGGCAGTTCTAAGAGAATAACCGGGACCGTTTATATGGTCTCAAAAACGGAAAAAGCCCGAAAACAGTACTATTCCGGGCTTTTTTCTTTCAGAAATTACTTCTGACGGCCTGAAAAAAATCCTTTTTTCGGTTTCAGTGTACGGACACCCTCAGGTGTACCGATGAGCAGCACATCCGCACCGCGTTTTCCGAAAATACCGCAGGTCACAACGCCCGGTATCTGGTTAATCGCAGCCTCCAAACGAGTCGGCTCCTTAATCTGCAGACCGTGAACATCAACAATATTATTGCCGTTGTCGGTAACCATATCGCGAACCGTCGGATGACCGCCAAGCTCTTCCATCGCACGGCAGACAGAAGACACTGCCATCGGAATGACTTCCAGCGGAAGCGGGAACTTGCCAAGCTGTTTAACCTCTTTCGAAGCGTCTGCAATGCAGACATACATATCGGAGGCCTCCGCCAAAATCTTTTCGCGGGTAAGCGCTCCGCCGCCGCCCTTGATCATGCAGAAATTACCGTCAATTTCATCACAGCCGTCAACATAGACAGGAATTGTTCCGACAATGTCATTTAAATCACAAACCGGAATTCCATAAGCTAAAAGCTGTCGGGTAGTTGCTTCCGAACTCGAAACACAGCCTTTGACTCGTTTACCGGAAGTCGCCAGCTCGGTAATGAAAAAGCTAACCGTTGATCCCGTGCCCACTCCGAGGTATTCGCCCTCTTTCACATATTCCAAGGCAGCTGCGGCCGCTTTTTGCTTTAATTCGTTCTGCAGGTCCATATCCTTATCCTAAAAAACCTAACAATCATCTCGACTTGATTATTGTATCGGTCCAAACTCAACTTATTCTGTACTCAGATTATTTTTGTTTGAGTACGCAAATTCACCGGACAATCTTTGCGCACATCGAACAGTGTCATAATAGACATTGATAATTTGTCTGTTTTCTTTTCCCAACGGTTCGTTTTAACTAACTATGGCTCAGCAAAAAAACTTGTCTCAGAACAATGATCTATTAGAGCGTTTTACCGCTTCCTTTGCAGGGTTGCGCAGCCATTCAAACTTACCGAACGGAACTACCCCTTTTATTTGGGCGATCGCGGTTCTTCTGATCGTTATCTTCGCGGCTTTTTATCTCAATGTCCGCTCCAATAACGAAGCCATCCTCAGAACCAATCTGATGAAAAGCACCGCAAAGGTCGCAGACAATATCGAAATGCGTCTTCGCGCCAGCTCCGCCTCCATGGCGCGCCTTATCGAGCGGCTGGAACTGGACGGAAATACTGCGGCGGTTCTGAACAAATTCTCTCGGGAGCTGCTCAACAGCAACCCGGAAATCACTTTGATCCGACTGATCGAACCAAGCGGCAAAGGCATCGAATCCATGGTGAACCCCCGCTTGGGAAAAAGAGAACTGCGTCAGTACAACTATTTGGATTACCCGCAGGTTGTACGGGACGCGATCGCGGACGCGTTTCTCTCAAACCGAGTTTCCATCTCTTCCTTCTGGTTCACGCCGGGAGATTCAACGTCGCCCTCCGTGGTAATCGTCTACCCGTTCACGCTTGAAGATAAAAGCTATGCGCTCCTGAGCCGAATCTCTCTGAATAAGCTGCTTGAAGAATCAACGCCCTCCTCTCTCAGAGCCGATTATGAATTCTCCTTGCTGCACGGAACCGAGGAAATTGCCGGTCGGGCGGCCTACAACCCGCCGGATGACTACACCATTCCGAGCTATGTCCGCGCAGCGGACCCCCTGCCGCCCTCGATCCAGCTCTACGGCTGCAATATCGTTGAAAGTCCCCTAATCTTTGCCAGTCCGCTGATCTATTGGCTCGGCGCGCTGATGCTCTTTCTTCTGATCTCGCTCTTTTTCCTGAATAAAGAGATGCGTAAAAACCAGGCGGATCTGGATCGAGCCAACCGCGAACTCGAATTGCGGCGCTCCATCGAAGATTCGATCAGCTCGGCGATCGTGATTACGGATCTGGAGAATAAGATCGTTTACACCAACCCGGCCGCTCAGGTGATTACCGGCTACTCTGAAGATGAACTGCAGGGTAAAACGCCGCCCTATCCTTTCTGGGCGGATACTTCAGTCCTGCCTGCGACTCTGCTGGGCGATCCTTCTAAACTCGATCCGGCAGCTTTTCCCTACCGCTTTGATCTGCTCGTTCGCCACAAAGACGATGAACAGCTCAATGTGCTGCTGCTTGCCACGCCTTTTTATTCGTCTTACAACGAACACATCGGCTGGATCTATATGATGCGGGACAATACGATTGAGTCTCAGTCGATGAACCTCACCAACGACGCGATCGCTTCCTACCAGAGACTTTTGAATTCCGTAATGTCCTGTATTTCAGTTGTGAGCCACAAGCCGACCGGAACCATGCTCGGGATTCATAACGATCACTACACCGAGCAGCTCGGCAACACCGCTGACGGCCACCTAGCGATCTCCCGCGCCTGCAAAATTCCGTTTAATCCGCAGGGAAGCCGAGAGGCCGAAGTTTGGGTTGATTCCCTTGAGCGCTGGTTCAGCATTACAGAGGCCAGAGTCACTCTGCCCGGCGGCTCTCACGTGACGCTGCAGTCTGCTCAGGACATCACGCAGAGAAAAATCAACGAAAAAGAATTGGAAGATCAAACCAACCGAATGGAAAATTCTTCTCGTCTGATTACTCTCGGTGAAATGGCCTCTACGATTACGCATGAAATTAATCAGCCGCTCACGGCGATTACGGCCTATGCCAACACCGCTATTGAAGTTATCGGGAACGCTCCTGAGGTCAACCGCGGACAAGTCCTCGAGATCTATAAAAAGATTGCGAATCAGGCCGGACGCATCGACAAGATTATTAAAAACATCCGCGCATTCGCCAAACGCAGACCGACGACACTCGAAAATGTGCCGCTCGCCAATGTCATCAATGACACTCAGGAGCTCGGCAAGCTGATTGAGAAAAAGTACGCCGGTATTCGCATTATCTATGAACTGCCGAAGGTTCTCCCCAATGTTCTTTGCGACCCGGTACAGATCATGCAGATTCTCATGAACCTGATCCGCAACGCGGCCGAAGCGATTCTGGAAGCGGGCTGCACAGACCGAACCATCGCGGTTATCGCCAAAGTCGGCGCCAACGAAGTGGAACTTCAGGTCGCCGACCACGGTCCCGGCATCAGCGACACGATGAAAGCCAGCCTCTTTACACCGTTCTTCTCAACCAAAAAGAACGGGCTGGGTCTCGGTTTGTCCACCTGCCAAACCATCGCCGAATCACACAACACACGGCTTAGAGTCAGAGATAATGAGGGCGGCGGTACTGTCTTCGTTTTTGATCTAAAAATCTGCAGCTGACAGCCCGGTAAGAAAACTTAGAAAAGAATTGCTTCTTAATATTTAATCACCCCCGCTTTCTTTGGAAACGGAGGTGATTTTTTTAGGAAATCCGTTAAAATAGTCGAATTCGGGTTATCACCTGTAAAAATATGTAATAATTCTTACTTAGTTTTAGCTAAGGTATAGTTCCCAGGTGAATTTGTAAAGAATAGCTTCACCCCCGATATAGATACTTCTCAGGGGTGTGATTTGCGCATATAATTACTATATGTGGTGTGTGATTGAATTTGATTCAATCGGTTAACAGATTTAACGCAAAATAATTTATTGTGGAAGGTACATGATGATTCAAATGACCTCGAAATCCTTTACTCCGGATTCACCGGACACTGCCAGCGTCGTTTACATTGTTGAAGACGACGAGGCCGTCCGTGATTCGCTGAAGTGGCTGCTCGAAGCGTCCAGCTATCGAGTTGAGCTCTTCGAAAGCGGAGAAATGTTCTTGGCCAAATTCGATCCGAATGCCATCGCTGTTCTCGTACTAGACGTCAGAATGCCGGGCATGAGCGGACTAGAAGTACAAGAACATCTGATCGCCCGCAAATGCGATATTCCGATTATCTTCATCTCGGGTCACGGCGACGTATCCATGGCAGTCTCCACTCTCAAAAAGGGTGCAGTGGACTTCATTGAAAAACCGTTCGATCAGGCAGCGCTTCGCTCCTTAATCGAAAGAATGCTTCAGGAAGCCCGTCAGCGCAAACTTAAAGCTGAAAAGCGCTCGCTCAACGACGCACTTCTCAGCAAGCTGACACCGCGTGAACTGCACGTTCTTGAACGTATTGTCAGCGGCCGCCTGAACAAACAGATCGCTGCCGACCTCGGCATTTCCATCAAGACCGTTGAAGCGCATCGCGCCTCAATTATGGATAAGACAAATTCCGGTACGGTTGCCGATCTGATGCGTGTGGTGATGAATGCAAACCGCACCCCGCTGAAAGACAACAACATGAACTAATGTTCTGTCGCTAAAGAAACTCAAAAGGGAAGGCTTCGGCCTTCCTTTCTTCTTTTTATTGATATATTTCTAAGTTTCAAATCAAATTATTCGGGGAACTTATGTCTGCCAACATCATTGACGGAAAAGCGCTCGCTGCCGGTATTCGACAGGAAATCCGCAGTAAAATCCAAAACTTCACTGACGCGCCGAGACCGCCCTGCCTTGCCGTAATTCTTGTCGGAGACAACCCCGCAAGCCAAATTTACGTACGCAATAAAATCAAAGCCTGCCTCGACACCGGCATCACCTCTTTGGAAAAACGCCTGCTCGCAGACGCTTCAGAGGCCGAACTGCTCTCTCTCATCAAAGAACTGAACGAAGACGACTCAGTCGACGGCATCTTGGTACAGCTTCCGCTGCCTAAAGGCTTTGACGAACAGAAAGTCATCCGATCCATCGCCGCGGAAAAGGATGTGGACGGCTTCCATGTCGAAAATATGGGCGCGCTAGTGACAGGGCTGAAGGGCTTTCGTTGCTGCACGCCGCACGGCGTCATGAAAATGCTTGAGTCCGTCGGATGCCCGCTCGAGGGCGCAAACGCATTGGTGATCGGACGCAGCAACATTGTCGGAAAACCAATGGCCCTCATGCTCCTTGAGAAGAACGCCACCGTCACTGTTGCGCACAGCAGAACCAAAAACCTTAAGGAACTCGCGAAAAATGCCGACATTATCGTATCCGCCGTGGGCAAAGCCGGTTTGGTGACCGATGACATGGTCAAGCCCGGCGCCGTCGTGATTGATGTCGGCATGAACAGAAATCAGGAAGGAAAACTCTGCGGTGACGTCGATATCGAAGCTGTTGCTCGTGTCGCGGGCTTTATTACGCCGGTTCCGGGCGGTGTCGGTCCGATGACCATCGCAATGCTCTTAGACAATACCATGCGCGCCTTCGAGAACCGTTTTAACCTGTAAGGAAGAATTTAATGTCAGATCGTATTGATATTCTCTCGATTATTGAGGATAAAAGTAAATTTATCGACTTCCCGAATTTAAATCAGGAAAGCTTTAAGCCGGCCGTTCTGTCGCTCATCAATACATTAAAAGAGACCGTCAGCGCCGTCACGCAAAATACTGAACCCGCGACTTGGGACAATGTCGTCAAACCGCTGGACGACGCATCGGAAAACCTAAGCTTTGTCTGGTCCGCCATTTCTCACCTCAACAGCGTGGAAGACACGCCTCAGCTGCGCGCGATCGTCAATGAGCTTCTCGCTCCGATCTCCGCTGTCTTTTCGGAAATCGGCCAAAATGAAGAGCTCTACGCCAAATATAAAGCGCTGAAGGCTGAAGACGCATTCAAATCCTTCAGCGCCGCTCGCCGCAGAATCATTGATCGGGAAATCGAAGGGTTTGTGCTTTCGGGCGCCGAACTCGATGAGGCCGGCAAGAAGGAAATGACAAAGATCAGCGCTGAAGAAGCCGAACTCAGCCAAAAGTTCTCTGAAAATCTTTTGGACTGCACCAACGACTTCGCAATCTATCTGCCTAAAGATACAGATCGGCTGCGCGGCATCCCCGAAGGCGAAAAAGCGCTTTTTGCGCAGCAGGCGGCTTCCGAAGGAACCGAAGGCTATAAGATCACGCTGCACATGCCGAACTATCTGCCAATCATGCAGTACGCAGATGACTCCTCACTTCGTGAAGAGCTTTATCACGCTTATACGACCCGCGCCTCTGAGTTTTCTCCCGCAGGAAAAGACAATGCGCCTGTCATGACGCGTCTGCTTGAGCTCAGAGTCAGAGAAGCTCATCTGCTCGGTTATAAAAACTACGCTCAGGTGTCCCTTGTCAGAAAAATGGCGGACACACCCGAACAGGTTGTCAAATTCCTGAGAGAGCTTGCCGCAAAAGCGAAACCCGCCGCGCTCAAGGACATGGAAGAACTGATCCGCTTTGGTACACAGACACTGAACATGGACCAAATTAATCCTTGGGATTACAGCTACGTCAGTGAAAAGCTTCGCGAAGCCAAGTACTCTTACTCGGAACAGGAAGTCAAGCAGTACTTCCCTGAACCCGCGGTCCTCTCCGGAATGTTCTCCTTAGTAGAGAAAATGTTCTCCATCAAGATCGCGCAAAAGAATGTTCCGGTTTGGAATCCTGCCGTGAAATACTATGCAATCTCGGATAAGAACGGCAATGAAATCGCCGGCTTCTATACCGACCTGTATGCGCGCAGCGGCAAACGCGGAGGCGCCTGGATGAATGATCTCAGAAGCCGCCGTCTGCTTGATAACGGAGCCATCCAAACGCCGGTCGCTTATTTGGTCTGCAACTTCTCCGCGCCGGTTGGCGCTCAGCCTTCACTGCTGACGCTCAACGATGTGGAAACCATCTTCCATGAATTCGGTCACGGCCTGCATCACATGCTCACCCGTCAGACGGAACTCGCGGTTTCCGGTATCAGCGGAGTTGAATGGGACGCGGTTGAGCTTCCGAGCCAATTCATGGAAAACTTTGTGCTGAACTGGGACGTGATGCAGACCATCTCCTCGCATGTCAAAACCCATGCGAAAATGCCGCGCGCGCTCTTTGACAAGCTTGTCGCATCCAAGAACTTCGAAGCGGGCATGGCGAACGTCCGTCAGATTGAATTCGCCCTTTTTGACATGCTGCTCCACATGGATGAGCATCCGCATAAAGACACGGTAGAAAAGCTGATTCGTGAGGTCCGCAAGGAAGTTTCCTTTGTCTTCCCGCCGCAGTACAACCGCTTTGCCAACTCCTTCTCTCATATCTTCGCGGGCGGCTATGCCGCAGGCTACTACAGCTACAAATGGGCTGAAGTCCTCTCCGCGGACGCCTTCTCTTTATTCGAAGAAAAAGGCATCTTTAATCCGGAAGTGGGAACAAAGTGGCTCGATGAAGTTCTCTCGCGCGGCGGAAGCCGTCCAGCAATCGAAAGCTTTGTCGCTTTCCGCGGCCGTGAACCTTCCGTTGACGCGCTGCTGCGTCAGTACGGTCTGCTGGAGGAAAAATGAGTTTCTCCGTCACGACTTGGAATGTCAACTCTCTAAAAGTGCGTCTGCCTCAGGTGCTGGACTATTTAGCGGACCGCAAAGACGATGTGCTCTGCCTTCAGGAGCTGAAGATGCAGGAATCAGCCATTGACCGCGCCGCAATAAACGAGGCGGGCTATGAGATCGACGCGTTCGGTCAGAAGACTTACAACGGCGTTGCCGCTCTGCTTCGCAAGCCCTATGAATTTATTGCCGCGGAAGAGATCCGCAATATCCCCGGCTTTGAAGATGAACAAAGCCGCCTTATTGCGGTCAGCGTCATGGTCAACGGCTCTAAGCTGAGAATCGTCAACGGATACTTTCCCAACGGTGAGTCACTTGAAAGTGAAAAGTTCCCTTATAAGCTCAGCTGGCTTAAAGCGCTTGCCGACTGGCTGCCCTCTGAACTGGAACGTTACCCGAACCTCGTTCTGCTCGGCGACTTCAACATCGCGCCTGAAGATCGGGACGTTTGGGATCCGGAGTCCTGGGCTGACAGCGTTCTCTGCGCGCCGCAGAGCCGTGAAGCCTTCCAAAAGCTCCTCGACTGCGGCCTCACCGACGCGTTCCGCGCTTTTGAGCAGCCCGAGAAGTCGTACTCCTGGTGGGATTACCGAATGATGGCCTTTCGGCGCAACCGAGGTCTTCGCATCGACCATATCCTGATTTCGAATACGCTTCGGGATAAAAATCTCGGCGTTGTCATCCACAAGGATGTCCGCGCCAACGAGCGGCCGAGCGATCATGCGCCCGTTACGCTTACTTTAGATCTTTAATCTGAATCACAGCGGTCCCGTCGCGGACCGCTTTCTGTTTTTCGCGCATTGCGCGAGCTCTGAGCTGTCCGCAGCCGCCGTCCACGTCCTGAGCAGCGGAATCCCGGAACTTCAGCAGAATATGAAAGGATCTGCAGGCGGCTTTAAGCGCCTCAATCCGATCGGGATCAGGCCGATCATAGGGACTGTCGTCAATCTTATTGACCGGAATCATGTTGAGAACCGCAAACTGACCGTCCCAGAGTGAAGCGAGCTGATCGATTTCATCAGTACCGTCGTTAAGATCTCGGATCAGCGTCCACTGATATTGAATCGGATATTTGCTCAGTCGCGCATACTCTTTGCCAAAGTCAAGAATCTCTTTAACCGTCAGATCTGCCGCATTCGGAAGCAGCATACGGCGCTTTTCATCAAATGCGGAATGCAGAGATATCGCAAGAGCGGGTTTAATCTCCCTATGCGAGAGTTCCTCAAAAAGCCGTCTGTCCCCAACAGTGGAAATGACCAGCTCCTTGTAACCGATTCCGGCGTAGCGAGTAATATGGTCAAGCGCGGACAGAACATTTCTGCGATTATGCGAAGGCTCGCCCATCCCCATAAACACGACTTTAGAGATTTTTTGCCGGCTCTTGGCGTAGACCACCTGCGCTGCGATTTCAATATCGGAAAGCTGACGAACGAGACCGGAGCGCCCGGTCATACAAAAGCGGCAGCCGACCGCGCAGCCGACCTGCGTTGAAATGCAGACTCCGTCTCTCGGAAGCAGCACTGATTCGATCAGCTGACCGTCAGAGGCTCTCAGCACGGCTCTCGCGCCATTTTCTCCGAGATAATCGTCGCTGTCGGGCATGAGAACCTGAGCCAAACAGGTTCCCAGGGTTGCAGCCGCTTCAGCGGCCGCCTTCGGAAAAGTAAATTTCGCCTGTGTCAGCGGACGACCGAGATACCAATTGCGCCAGAATGCATCAATATGGCTCTGTTTGCAGCCTAGTGCGGCTAATTCGTTATTTACGCTCTCAAAATTCATGGCGCAATGATAGCAGGCGTCTTAATCCTCAGTTTTAAGATTTAATTCCGCAATCTTGCGTGTAATGGTATTGCGCCCGATACCAAGTCTGGAGGCGGCCTCCACTCGGCGACCGTGTGTGAATTCAAGCGCGGTTTCAATAACCGCCGTTTCGAAGGCGTCAGTGAGTTCTTTCATCAGGTCCGGCGTTTCTTCCTTCAATTTCGCCTCAACTGCCGCCCTCAAACCGTCCTGCCAGGTTCCGCCGACAAGAGGAGCCGCTGAGACCGCTTTAGCGGGAGCCGACTGAAGAATCTCCGCAGGAAGATCGCTCAGCTGAATATGCTGGGACGGCGCCATCACAACGAGCCAATTGCAAAGGTTTTCCAACTGGCGCACATTGCCCGGGAAAGGGAATTCCTTCAGAAAGTCCATCGCTTCGGCCGTCATAATTTTCTGTTCAACATCCAGACTTTCAGAGGACTTTTTCAAAAAATGCGCGATCAAAAGCGGAATATCCTCTTTGCGTTCCCGAAGCGGAGGAAGACGAATACGGATGACGTTGAGACGATGGTACAAGTCTTCTCTGAAGCGTCCCTCATGCACCATGTTCTCTAAATTCTGATGCGTCGCCGCAATGATGCGGACGTTGGCTTTAAGCGCCTGATGGCCGCCGACTCGATAATAGTATCCGTCAGAAAGCACCCTAAGCAGGCGTGTCTGAAGCTCTGCCGGCATATCGCCGATTTCGTCAAGAAACAGTGTGCCGCCTTCAGCCTGTTCGAACCGTCCGTGGCGAACACTGTTGGCGCCGGTGAAGGCTCCTTTTTCGTGACCGAAAAGTTCGCTCTCCATCAGATCTCTTGGAATCGCCGCCATATTGAGCGCGATAAACGCCTCTTTGGCTCGTGGACTATGCTTGTGAAGCGCTCTGGCAACCACTTCCTTACCGGCACCGGATTCTCCGGTCAGAAGGACGGTGGCTTTACTGTGCGAAAGGCGTCCGATAGCGCGAAAAACATCCTGCATCGCGCTCGCTTTACCGATTATTTCGGACACCTGCTGCTCGGGCGCGGCTTCTTCGGAAGCGTTTTCTTCAGAAGCGCGGCGGACAAGCTCAACCGCTTTATCAATATCAAAGGGCTTCGGAAGATATTCAAAAGCGCCGCTCTGAAAACTTGATACCGCGCTGTCAAGATCCGAGAACGCGGTCATGATAATGACCGGAAGCTTCGGATAATCGCGCTTGATCTCGGTCAGCATTTCCAGACCGCTCTTTCCCGGCATGCGGATATCGCTCAGAATGACGGAGGGCTGTTCTGTTTTAAGTGCCAGCAGAAGTGAGTCCGCTTCAGAAAAAGTCCTGCACGGCAGGCCGGCTTTTTTCAGCGCTTTTTCTAAAACCCATCGAATAGATCGATCGTCGTCCGCAATCCAAATATCTTTCATTCTGGTTCTCCGAGTGACTCGTTTTTCTTGTTATTGGGCGTTCAGCGGAAAGAGAATGCTGAAATCCGTCTTCCCGTTCTCGCTGCTGACGGATATAGTTCCGCCGTGCCGCTCTACGAACGATTGGACCAATGAGAGCCCGAGTCCGCTCCCCTTCTCTTTGCCGCTTACGAGCGGATAGAAAATGCTGTCCAAAAGCTCCTGCGGAATCCCCTCACCGTTATCGATAACATGAATATTCAGCGCAGCTTTTTTAATTTCTTCGCCGATCGAAACATGGTGCACCACACGCGTTTTCAGTCGAATCTCAGCCGTTCCCTCCCACATCCGTACCGAAAGCGCTTCTGCCGCATTACGCATCAGATTCAGAAAAATCTGCGTGAGCTGACCTCGGTCAGCGGTAATTTCCGGAGCACTGATGTCGTAATCCCTGACAATCTGCAGTCTGTCCTGAAATTCCGCTTCCACCAGCAGGCGTACCCGCTCAAGTACTTCATGAACATTGGTCGGCGCGGGATTATATGACTGCCGATACGGCGCAAGCAGCTTATCGACGAGCGACTGCAGACGATCCGCTTCGCTAATCACGACTTCCGTATATTCTTTCTGTTCCGGATCCGACAATTCGGTCTCTAAGAGCTGAGCGGCACCTCTGATGCCTCCGAGCGGATTTTTGATTTCATGCGCTAGATTGCGCAGCAGCCGGCGTGTATTTTCCGACAGTTCGTTCATGTGGCGCTCGTGGGAAATCAGAAGCGCTTTTGCTGCCGGAGAAATCTCAAAAAAAAGATAGCGCGGATCGTCGGCCATCGGATGGCAAGTCACAAAAACCTGCTTCGGCTCTTTAGGCGGCCGAAGCATCTCGCAGAGTTCCGACTGCACCAGATACGAAACATCCGGACGCTTGTAATAGTTTTGAATCCACGGTTCCGCACACGGCAGTACGGTATATATCGACCGATCCTTGAGAAGTTTCGCGCTCTGGCCAAGATAAAACTGAACGGTGGTATTGGCGTAAAGAATCCGCGCGTTTTCATCGCAAACAATTAGACCGAGCCGAAGCAGATCAAAACTTTCAAAATCCAATTTATCTAAGCTCATCTCAACCTCGCTCGGTCTTCGTTTTGTCCGTCTTCACGACGGAGAGACCCTATTACAGGGAGTAATACATATCGTATTCTTCAGGTGTAACAGCCATCTGAACACGAGTGACTTCCTGACGCTTCATATCGATGTAAGCGGCAATCATGTCCTCGCTAAACACTCCGCCGGCAGTAAGGAAAGCGTGATCATCAGCAAGCGCGTCAAGCGCCTGTTCCAAAGAAGAGCAGACGGTCGGGATCTTCGCGTTTTCTTCAGGCGGAAGATCATAAAGATTCTTGTCTGCGGCTTCGCCCGGATGGATCTTGTTCTGGATACCGTCGATACCGGCCATCAGCAGAGCGGCAAAGGCAAGATAGGGGTTAGCCATCGGATCCGGGAAGCGAACTTCAACGCGGCGGGCCTTTTCGCTGGCCACATACGGGATACGCAAAGAGGCGGAACGGTTGCGTGCGGAATAAGCGAGCTTAACCGGAGCTTCAAAACCCGGAACCAAACGACGATAGCTGTTGGTGGTCGGATTGGTAATCGCGTTCAGAGCCCGGGCATGTTTGATCACGCCGCCGATGTAATAAAGGGCGAGATCAGAGAGACCTGCATAACCGTTGCCTGCGAAGAGGTTCTTGCCGTCCTTCCAAATGGACTGATGAACATGCATGCCGGAGCCGTTATCGCCAACGACGGGTTTGGGCATGAAGGTTGCTGTCATACCGTAGGCGGCTGCGACGTTCCAAACGGTGTACTTGAGAATCTGAGTCCAGTCGGCTCTTTCGGTAAGTGTGCTGAACAGAGTACCGATTTCGCACTGACCGCATCCGCCGACTTCATGGTGGTGGACCTCAACGGGAACACCCTGCTGTTCAAGAAGCAGGCACATACTGGCGCGGACACTGTTTAAAGAATCCACCGGAGCAACCGGGAAATAGCCGCCTTTGACTCTGGGACGATGGCCGCCGTTTGCGCCGTCCATTGAGTCGGCATTCGACCAGAAGCCCTCATCGGACTCGATCTTGAAGAAGCTGCGGTTCATATCACAGCCCCAGCTGACGCCGTTGAAAATAAAGAATTCGGGTTCGGGGCCGAAGAACGCGGTATCGCCGATGCCGGTGCTCTTCAGATAGGCTTCAGCGCGATTGGCGATGCTGCGCGGGTCTCTGTCATAGCCTTTGCCGGTCGCAGGTTCGACAACACTGCAGGTCAGGATCAGGGTTTCCTGCCCTTCGTCGGCAAAAGGATCCATGCGTGCGCTTGAGGGCTGCGGCATCAGCAGCATGTCGCTCGCTTCGATGCCCTTCCAGCCGGTAATGGAAGAGCCGTCAAAAGCATGGCCTTCCTCAAATTTGTCTTCATCAAAAGCGGACACCGGAACGGAAACGTGCTGCTCTTTGCCTATAAAATCTGTAAATCGAAGGTCAACGAACTTAACGTCGTTTTCTGTCAGCATCTGCATGACATCTTCTATGGACTTAGCCATGATATCTCCTTTAGATCGGTAGAACTAAGAATAAATTGGTTTTCACCGGTGAATAAGCAAGAAGCGTGCCAAAAAAGACGCGCTAAAAATCACGCCCGCTCCCCTGCGTCTATTCCTGTTTTTGGAAAATCTCCACCATAATGCACTTTTTTAGTGCTTTATGCGGATTTTTCTGCACTTTTTTGATGCGCGCTTATTTAGTGCATCACAAAAAAGCTTCCAGCACCTCATTCAGATACCGCCACCCTTTTTCGGTACAGCAAATACGCTTTTTAGGATCTTCAACAAGTCCGTCCTTTTCAAGGACTCGCCAAACGGGCTCGACTTCAGACCAGCTGACAAACGCCCGCTGATCCCAATAATCTCTCGGCACCCCATCCCGAAGTCTGAGTACGTTCAGCATGAATTCAAACGGAATCGCCTCAGAAGGAACTTTTTCAGTATGCGAGACAAATGATTCTCCGCGGTTCTGACAGAGGAGCCAGCGCGCCGGATCCCTGTAGTTATAAAAGCGATGAATCTCTTTATCGTGGCTGTACTTGCCGTGCGCTCCCGGACCGACCGCAAGATAGTCTCCGAAACCCCAGTAATTCAGGTTATGCCGGCACCGATGACCGCTTTTGGCATATGCGGATACCTCGTAATGCTCAAGCGCGAGATCGGTCGTGTACTGCGCGATAAGTTCGGTCATATCCTCGAGTGTGTCTTCATTAGGAATTCCTTCGGGCGGATATTTAGCAAAATAAGTATTCGGCTCCAGAGTCAGCTGGTAATAGGACAGATGCGGCGGATCAATCTGCGCGATAAAGGCCAGTTCCTGTTTGAGATCTTCCAAGCTTTGATTCGGCAGACCGAACATCAGGTCGAGATTAAAGTTGTCAAAAATTTCGCGCACTCCGAGCGCCGCTTCCTTGGCTTCCCGAGCATTGTGCACGCGGCCGAGCGAGCGAAGCTTTTGATCTTCAAAGCTCTGCACGCCAAGAGAAAGCCGATTGACGCCGGCTGATTTAAAGTCTTTGAATTTAGCGAGTTCAAATGTTCCCGGATTGGATTCAAGCGTAATCTCCGCGCCGCTCACCAGTCCGAAGGTCTCATCAGCGCAGGCCAGAATTTTCTCCAGAGACTCTGCCAACATCAGAGAGGGCGTGCCGCCTCCGAAGAAGACAGTTTCCAGAGGTCTGTCTGCAGCAAACTGCACTTGTTCGCGCATGGAACGACAGATCGCCTCGGTGTAGCGCTGCTCCGATATTTCGCCTTTGACCCCGTGTGAATTAAAGTCACAGTACGGACATTTTTTCAGGCACCAGGGCCAATGGATGTACAGAGAAAGAGGAATCGGCTTCAAAACTTCCAACCCCAGCGGCGCTGCAGAAGCTCGCTCATCCTGCGCATCGCTTTGCCGCGATGGCTCACCGTGTTCTTTTCCTCAGCGCTCATCTCGGCAGCTCGTCTGCCGTCAGGACCCACGATGAAATAAGGATCATATCCAAAGCCGCCCTCGCCTTTGGGCTCTTCAGCGATCTCTCCTTCCCAGAAATCAATCGCGATCAGCGGTTCCGGATCATCCGCAGAACGTACCGCGCAGAGCACGCATACGTAGTGCGCGCTTCGATCAGTGTGTCCCTTGAGCGCGTTCACGAGTTTGGCGTTGTTTGCCGCATCATTCGAAGGCTCTCCCGCATATCGCGCGCTGTAAACACCCGGCATGCCGCCTAATGCGTCCGCACAGATACCGGAATCATCCGCGATCGCAGGCAGACCGCTGTGCTTTGCGGCGTGGCGTGCCTTGGCGAGCGCGTTCTCCATAAATGTGCAGAAGGGTTCTTCCGCAGCCGGGATGCCTAGCGATCCCTGGGCGATCACTTCGGCACCCATCGGAGCAAGCAGCTCCTGCATTTCTTTCATTTTTTTCTTGTTATTGCTTGCAAGTACGATCTTTCTATTCATTGGCGGCTTTTCCTTCTTCAATAGCGCTTCTCTGGTATTCAAAAAGCTGAGAGAGACCGTTCTCGGCCAGATCGAGCAGCTGATTCAGCTCCTGACGGGTAAAGACTCGACCTTCGGCGGTCCCCTGCAGTTCTACAAATCCGCCCTGGTTTGTCATGACGACATTCATATCCGTTCCGCAGTGAGAATCCTCGATATAGTCAAGGTCGCAGACCGGAGTACCGTTGTAGATGCCCACGGAGAGCGCCGCCACCTGAGCGGAAAGCGGATTTTCTTCAAAGCGCCCCTCTTTCTGCAGTTTTGCGACAGCGAGCGCTAGCGCGACATAGGCGCCGGTGATAGAGGCGCATCTTGTTCCTCCGTCAGCCTGGATCACATCACAGTCGATTTTCAGCGTCATGGGGCCGAGTTTTGAGAGATCAACCGCCGCCCTCAGAGAGCGGCCGATGAGTCTCTGAATCTCCTGAGTTCTGCCGCTCTGTTTTCCTTTAGCGGCCTCGCGGTCGTTTCTCGTGCCGGTCGCTCTCGGCAGCATGCCGTACTCAGCGGTAACCCACCCTTTTCCGCTTTCGGCCATCCAGGACGGAATGCGAAAATCCGCGCTTGCCGTGCAGATGACTTTCGTATCCCCCATCTCGATCAGACAGGATCCTTCCGCGTATTTATTACAGTTTGGCGTGATTCGAACGGAACGGAGTTCGGATGGGTTCCTTCCGCTCGGTCTCAGCTGAAGCTCTTCGGTCATTGTTTTCTCCGGATAATGTATCGCGTGCAAACGCCGCTTATCTGCTGCGGACATTATAGGCCTCGCGCGTCATCGACTGACGGCTCCCTAAAGCTGGTACAAAAGGTCCTTTAACCGCTCCGCGAGATTACAATGCATACCTAATGTTAGGAAGCGACTTTTTTCAGCGCTTCCGTTTGGGAGAATTTCATGGGTACAGTTTCCAGCATGACAGGATACGGAAACGTCAAGATTCAGACCGAACTTGGCGAATTAAATATTGATGTCCGCTCTGTCAATTCACGTTTTTTAGATTTCAGCTTCAGATGCCTGGAAGAGTTTCGGCCGTTTGAGCCTAAAATTCGCGAATTAGTCGCCTCGACCGTCGCCAGAGGCAAAGTTGAAGTTCGCTTTAATCTTACGGCTTCCTCCGCGATCAGCGCTTCTCATATCAACGAACAGGCGCTTTCTAAACTTCTTTCCATGCAGGAGCAGGTACTTGCGCTGGCGCCTAACGCGGCCAAATTATCCGTAACGGCCATTCTGCAGTTTGAAGGAATTCTGGAAACTCCCGAAACGGATAAAGAAAAATTTGAAGAATCGATTTTGGCCGGTGTTCGCGACTGTCTGCAGCTCTTTAAGGAGAGCCGCCTGCGCGAAGGCGAAGCCCTGAAGAACGTTCTTTTGAAGTACTGCGGACAGATCGACGCGCTGGTCGATGAGCTTGAACCGAAAATTCCTCTGATTCTTCACACCATGAAAGAGAAGCTTGTCGAGCGGCTTGATGAGGCGCTCACGCAAACACTTTCGGAAAACAGCCAGATCTCCAAAGAGGAAATCAACGACCGCATTCGTCAGGAGGTGACGCTTTACGGCATCAAGATTGACGTTAATGAAGAGATGGAGCGGCTTCGCACCCATGTGCGCGAAGTTCGCCGTGTTTTAGACAAAGGCGGCGCAGTCGGACGCAGACTCGACTTTTTAATGCAGGAATTAAATCGTGAGGCCAACACGCTTGGAAGCAAAGCCGCTTCTATTGATATGACGCAGACCTCCGTCAATCTGAAACTGGTGATTGAATCGATGCGTGAGCAAATTCAGAATTTGGAATAACGCTCAATTCATTCCAAAAAATCAGCGGCCTCGTTGGGCCGCTGATTTTTTATTTAAGCAAAACGCCTTTGATTAGTTCTTGCTGCGGTCGATATGACGATGAGCAGAGATGAAGGGCATCATGCCGCGCAGGCGAGCGCCGACGACTTCAATCGGATGAGCCGCAGTCTGAGCACGGATAGAACGAAGCATCGGAGCGCCGACCTTGTTTTCAAGGAGGAATTCCTTAGCGTAGGAACCGTTCTGAATGTTCTTCAGAGCCTGACGCATAGCGGCGCGGGCTTCATCGGCAACAACACGCGGGCCGGTGACATAGCCGCCGAATTCAGCGTTATTGGAAATCGAGTAGTTCATGTCGGCAAGACCGCCTTCATAAATCAGATCAACGATCAGCTTCATTTCATGGCAGCATTCGAAGTAAGCCATTTCGGGAGCGTAGCCGGCTTCAACCAAAGTTTCAAAGCCCATCTTGATGAGTTCAGCGATACCGCCGCAGAGAACGCACTGTTCGCCGAAGAGGTCGGTTTCGGTCTCTTCTTTGAATGTGGTTTCGATGATGCCTGCTTTGCCGGCGCCGTTGGCGGCAGCGTAAGACATGGCGACTTCGCGGGCCTTGCCGGATTTATCCTGATAAACAGCAATCAGCTGAGGAACGCCGGATCCTTCGGTGTATGTACGGCGAACTGTGTGTCCCGGAGCTTTCGGAGCAACCATCCAAACGTCAAGATCGTCTCTCGGAGTGACCTGACCGTAATGGATGTTAAAGCCGTGAGCGAAAGCCAGAGCAGCGCCTTCCTTCAGGTTCGGTTCAACCTGTTTTTTGTAGACATCGGCGATAAATTCGTCCGGAAGAAGGATCATGACGACATCGGCGTCTTTTGTTGCATCTTCGATGCTTGCAACTTTCAGGCCGGCAGCCTGAGCTTTCTTCCAGGAAGCGCCGTTCGGACGAACGCCGACGACAACATCAACGCCGGAATCGTGAAGATTCAGAGCGTGGGCGTGGCCCTGAGAGCCGTAGCCGATGATTGCGACTTTCTTGCCTTTGATAAGAGAAAGATCTGCGTCTTTATCGTAATAAACTTTCATTTTTTTCCTCTTTAATAAGTGACTTAATCCTTAGGTAAGTCAATTCGTTACAGTTTCAGTATTCTATCGCCACGGCCGATTCCGCAGGAGCCGGTGCGAACCATTTCCAAGACGGATTCGGGGTCGACCGCCTTAATGAAGGCGTCGAGCTTTTCAGAATTTCCCGTGAGCTCAATTGTATAAGTCTTATCGGTCACATCGATAATTCTGCCTCTGAAAATATCATTCAGAGGCTTCATCTCTTCGCGGTCCTTGCCCAGCGCTCTGACCTTAATCAGCATAAGCTCGCGCTCGGCGTATTCCCCTTCGGTTAAATCCACCACCTTAATGACTTCGATCAGACGATTCAGATGCTTCGTGATCTGCTCAATCAGTTCGTCGTTGCCGATACTGGCGATGGTCATGCGTGAAACGCTTTTATCCTCCGTCGGGGCGACGGTCAAAGAATCGATGCTGTAGCCGCGGGCTGAAAAGAGCCCGACGACCCGGGAAAGTGCGCCCGGTTCGTTTTCCAAAAGAATAGATAAGACGTGACGATTCATTAGATTTTCTCCGAGCCTAGGATCATTTCCGTAAGACCGTGACCGGCCTTAACCATCGGCCAAACATTTTCGGTCGGATCGACATGAATATCGATAAACACTAGCTGATCCTTATATTTTCCGAACGCATCCTTCAGGGCGGTCTCTACTTCCGAAGGCTTATCAACAACGATGCCGACATGTCCGTAAGCTTCGGCAAGCGCCTTAAAGTCCGGTGTGACCTCCATATGCGAGTGTGAATAGCGGCCGTCGTACTCGAGTTCCTGCCACTGACGCACCATACCGAGGTAGTTGTTGTTCAGAAGAATAATTTTCGGAGCAATGCCGAGCTGCTTAGCGGTCGCTAATTCCTGAATATTCATTTGAATAGAGCCGTCTCCTGTCACGCACACAACGCGTTTGCCAGGAGCCGCGACACAAGCGCCGATCGCATACGGCAGTCCCACACCCATCGTTCCGAGGCCGCCTGAACTCAGCCAGTGACGGGGTTTACGGAATTTCAGGAACTGAGCGCACCACATCTGATGCTGGCCCACGTCGCTTGCCACGATCATGTCGTCGCCGCCGATTTCCTGAAGCTTTTCAAGCACGAACTGGGGCTTGATGACCTTATCGCTATTTTCGTAACTTAAGCAGTTGACGTCGCGCCACTGTTTAATCCGATTCTGCCACGCCGCCATTTTTTCAGGATCGGGCCGCTCCGGTTTCTGATCAAGCAGCGTCAGCATATCGGCGAGAACTTCCTTGACATCGCCGACAATGGGGATATCAACCTTCACTCGTTTGGAAATTGTCGAAGGATCCACGTCAATATGAATAATCGTGCGCTTATCCTGCGAGAAATTAGACGGCAGTCCGACCACTCGGTCATCGAAGCGAGCGCCGATAACGACCAGACAGTCGCAGTTCTGCATCGCCATATTCGCTTCGTAAGTGCCGTGCATGCCGACCATGCCGAGGAACTTCTTATCATTGGAAGGCATTGCGCCGAGTCCCATTAAAGTGGAGTTCACCGGTACGCCGAGCTCGTAGGCAAATCTCTGCAGCATTTCGCTCGCATTTGCCGAAACGACACCGCCGCCGATATGAAGAAGCGGTCTTTCGGATTTAAGAATGATCTGAAGCGCTTTTTTGATCTGACCGAGGTGTCCCTTCAGCACCGGCTTATAGGAGCGCAGTTCGACGTTTTCCGGATAGTTGTATTCGGTGATCGCTGCAGAGACATCTTTCGGGATATCAATAAGGACAGGGCCAGGTCGTCCTGTCTTAGCAATATAAAAGGCTTTTTTAATAATCGGAGCAAGATCGCGTACGTCTTTAACAAGGAAATTGTGTTTTACGCACGGTCTTGTGATGCCGACAATATCGACTTCCTGGAACGCGTCCTGTCCAATCGCGGCCGTATTGACCTGACCGGTAAAGACAACCATCGGGATACTGTCAGAATGTGCCGTCGCGATGCCGGTTACGGCGTTGGTCGCTCCGGGTCCGCTCGTCACCAGTGCGACGCCGACTTTATTGGAAGCTCTGGCGTATGCGTCAGCCGCATGAACCGCGCCCTGCTCGTGACGAACCAAAATGTGTTTGAATTTATTCTGTTTGTAAATAGCATCGAAGATATTCAGTACGCTGCCGCCCGGATATCCGAACACGTATTCAACACCTTCTTCTGCCAAAGCGCGGACAAAGATGTCCGAGCCGTTGAGTTTTTCGGCGGTCCTTCCCGCCTCTTCTTTTTTCATTTGGAAAAGTCCTTTCAAAGTCCGTGGGAAATTGATTGGAGTCCGAACACCGGATTTGTGATCGAGTCTCGGGATATCAGCAGACTGTCAGCCTTCTTTTGTTGTGGAAATTCGGCTGAGAGTTTTTTATCTTCTGTTGGAAGAAAATTCAATATAACTCAAATATTCTTCTCTGCGAGAGATATGTTTACTTTTTATCAAGCAGACGATGAATCGCCCGATTAATCTCGTGCGGGGAGATCGGTTTCTGAAGCAGCAGCGGCATTTCCATCAGGTCGACGGCGGAGTCGGAGAAATTCAGTCCTTCCGTTTCCTCCTCATACTGAGAGATTACCGCGTCACGCGGCGCGGCCGTGCTCACAATCGCGGGAATTCGCCGACCAAGCGCCGAGCGAATCCTAAAGATCGACTGCAGACCGGTCATATGTTCCGGGCCCAGATTGAAGTCTGAAAATATCAGATCAATCGGAGACTCGTGAACCAGTTTTGCCGCCAATTCGGCATCATAAAATTCTGCGGTCCTTACGACACATCCCCAGCCTTCCAAAAGTGTCTTAAGGCTTTCTCGAATCAATCGGTCGTCTTCAATAACAAGGATCCGAGTGCCGTCGAGCGGACGCAGGTTCAGCGTCTGAGGTTTAGCCGGAGAGCTTTCTTTTGATGTCTGTGCTCTCAAAGGAAGTTCCAAGCGGAAAATCGATCCCTTCCCGACCTTAGATATCACTTTAATGTCAATGCTCAAAAGCTCACAGATTTTCTTAACCACGGACAGACCGAGGCCAAAGCCCTCTTTAGCCTTAAAACCGCCCGCGCCTCGATAATAAGCCTGGAACAGTTTTTCTCTCTCTTCGGGGCTGATACCACATCCGGTATCGGAAACCGTAATGATGAGCGTGTTCTTTCGGCTGATCTTGCTGCGAAGCAGAAGCATTCCGCTGCTGGTATACCGGACCGCGTTTCCGAGCAGATTACGAATCACTCGTTCCAGAAGCTGCTCATCCGTGACAATATCGGCGGGAACGCTCTGCACTTCCAAAGAAAGTCCCTTGTTTCGGCACTGCGGTTCAAATTCGGCTTCGAGTTCGGCGAACAGTTCCTGAAGCGAAAAGCGAATCGGATTGATTTTGATGGTTTTTGAATCCAACTTTGAGATCATCAAAATCTGATCCACCAGAGTCGATACTGAATGGCACGCCTTAGAAAGACCTTCCACGATCGGTCGGGTCTGATCATCGGCCTGACTTTCGAGGACGGAAATAAAGATCCCCATTGCCTGAAGCGGCTGACGCAGGTCGTGATTAGCTCCGGCAAAAAATTTCGTTCTGGAATTGATTTCCATTTCCGCCGCTTCTCGGACATAATCCGCGCGCTGCCGCTGATAGATCAGCTGCTCCATCAGGTATTCGCGCTCAAAGGCTCGATAAATACCCTGCGTGTAAATGGAATTCAGACGTGCTCCGAAATAGAAGATGATTAAAAGCAGAACGGCAGACCAGAAGACCGCGACGAACCAGGGCGTCTCGTAAATAATAAAAAGCTTGACGAAGGTCGGAAGCAGTGTACAGGGTACATAAGCCCACAGCGCGGGCGGCCAGATCGCATAGAGCGGGATGCTTCCGAAAGTGACGCCCACAACCAAGGCAAGAAGGACCATTTCCACAATGACGTTGTCGGGAATCATGAAATAGAACCCGGCAAACCCCACGGACAGTCCCGATACGATAATCATCTGAAGAGAGCGGTTTCTCCAATATCTGAACTTCTTTTCCGGCTCGATCTCATTAAAAAAATCATCCGCAGACTTCATGCTGGCCAGTGTATGCATCAGCGCAAACCCGAGCCAGAGCCCCATAACCCAGCCGCCGACGTACTTCCAGCAGACACCCGAGAAAATAAGGATCAGCAGCATTCGAATCGCGACTACTGCCGTTGTTCTGTGTTTCAGGATTGCGAGCTGACGGAATTCGACTTTTTTTCTCAGCTGCTCAGAGCTGTAATTGAGATGAATATGATTATTCTCCGGAGGGTCCGGCTCAAATACGTGTCGAAATCTTCTTAGCAGTCCGTTCTTCACAAACGAATCCTTTCTCTGAACGCGGGGCAGCCCTTCATGGTCAGAAGCGCCTTATGGCTGCGTATTGAAAGCACTGACTGCGCCCCAACGACGAGCGTTGCCATTTTCATCTTATGTCCAAACGGCAGGCCTGAAATAAAAGGCGTCGAAGTATGCATAGAAGCAAAACTCAGCGCTTCGTCCAAACCATATCCGAAATCATGCGCTGATCGCCTGACTCGAGAGAAATCCCCGAGAAGGACCGCTTTCTGATTTTCAATAACGCCTGACTGAATCAGCTGATTTAAGTTACGTTCGATTTTATAAGCCGGCTCATCCACATCTTCAACGAATAGGATCCCGCCCTTGATTCTGGGGAAATACGGCGTGCCTAAAGCAGCGCAAAGGATAGAAAGGTTGCCGCCCCAGAGTTTTCCTTCGGTTTCGAAATCATGGAACGGAGTATGAAAATCCAGTGTATAGTCCGTCGCGCCGAGCACATTAAAGAACGTCTCGATGGTATAAGGATCGCATTCAAGGTTGCCGAGCACGGAAGCCGTCGGGGCCTGCAGGCTTTTTCCGCCGGTGAGCGCAAGGTATGCCAGAGAGAAGAAAGTGATATCGGAGAATCCGGCCACCCAAGTGCCTTTTTGCGCGATCACTGAAAAATCGACGCCCGGCAGAATTCTTGAAAAGCCGTAACCGCCTCTGGCGCAGAGAACGAGCTCCTCCTTCATGCACATATGGTTAAAGTCTGAAGTCCGCGCCGATTCACTGCTGCCGCCAAATCTCATAGAACTTGAATAGACCGATTCCCCGACTGTTACATCCCAACCTCTCCCTTCGAACAATGCCCTCGCACGTTCTACGGCCTCTATATCCAGGACATTACCGGACGGTGCTGTAATCCCAACTCTATTCACTCTTTCTCCCACGAATCTGTCTTAATCTGGCAAAAAAATCACGGAGCAGCTGAAGGCTCTGATCCTGAAGTACGCCGCCGGTCACTCTCGTATGGTGGTTAAGCCGATCTATCTTAAACAGTTTTACCACACTATCGACCGCTCCGGCCTTATCGTCTTTAGCGCCGTAGACCAATCTGCTGAGGCGCGCGCCGATTATGGCGCCCGAGCACATCGGACAGGGTTCTAGCGTGACGTAGAGCGAGCAGTCTTCCAAACGGTAGTTCTCGGTTGTTCGCGCGGCGTCTCTGAGCGCAAGGATTTCCGCATGCGCCGAAGGATCTTTATCTGAAATGACGCGGTTATGTCCGCGGCCGACAATTTTTCCCTGCGGATCGACAACCACCGCACCGACGGGCACCTCTCCTTCCAGCATAGCCTTATGAGCCTCAGCGAGCGCTTCGCTCATAAATTCTACATCCCGGCTTGTATCCACTCGAGATGCTCTCTTTACTTCTTCCATTTCCAGAGCACGGCGTCGGCGTTCTTCGCGAATTTCGCGGCGTCGCTCATCAACGCGTCTTGTCAAATTGACCAAACTGATTTTTGCCTGCAGAGGTGCAGTTAATTTCAAGCTGTCCTGTGCGAGTTTGTCGGCTGTCACGCTTAGCCAGCTGCCTGCTGCGGAAAGGAAGGCTTCCGCTTCTGCCTTTGTGGGTTTTGTGCTGCAGTCGCAGCAAGCCCTGAACACTGAAAGCACACAGTTAAGATTTTCCGGCTGCTTTGCCAAATCATCCAAAGACGAACCAGTGCGAATAGACAGGTTCACGAACCTCTCAATAACGTCCACTGCATCCTCCCAACTAGAAACAAATACAAGAACAGTCTGGACTTTTATCGGACTATCCAGACAGTATTTGACATTTTGTAAGAAATCTCAAGTATTTTATTTCCCGAAAAAGTTATAGCTTTTGCTCTCAGGCTCAGTTCTTTTGGGTTTAGAGGGGCATTGCCCAACTGAAAATATTGTTGACCGCGGTTTTTTAAGATGTTGGTTTGTCTTTTATGGGTATCTTATGCTACTCCATTGTGTGCAAATTCTGTTTAACAAAACACGCACTCAATACGACGACTATTTCCTTATATGCGTGTATACCACTTTTTAAGGAAATCCTAGGTGAAGAGAAGCGTTTCAGAAACAATAAGTTTTAGCAATAAAAACAAAGTCCCGATATTCGGACTTTCTTGATTTGATTCAGGTCATAAGCGCATTCTGCCCGTTTAACCCAGCGTGTGTAACAAGAGGCAAACGCTTAGCAGCCGCCGGCTGCACAAGTTTTTTACTCGCCTAGGCCTCTGATTTTGCCATAACTGCCTATGTTCAGTGGCTCCTGGCGATTGTTATAGCGATAGTTAAATTTTACAGGTCGGATAGACGAACAAATAAAGGCCCTCGCGATCGGCGAACTTGTATTGCATCTCTTTCGGTGTCAATTGGTTGATCTTTTTATCAGTCAGCATGTCGGAGCTCCAAACCATCAGAAAACACTATTTTTTTGTAGAAACATCATCATGTTACGATGGTTTGATGATTTTTCTGTCGTAAGACCATCAAATAAACCATGAAAATTTATTTGTAATGCTGAGGAAAGTAGACGAACAAACAGAAAAATAATGAAACCGAAAGGACGGATAATTTATTGATTTTAGAAATAAAAAAGGGTGCTTTTTTGAAACACCCTGAAATACTAGAAAACGACTAAAAACCCGATTTAGTTATTCCCATTCAATGGTTGCAGGGGGTTTTCCGGATACGTCGTATACGACGCGATTAATACCCTTCACTTCATTAATAATTCTGTTGGATACCTTCCCTAAGAGTTCATAGGGGAGATTGGCCCATTTCGCAGTCATGAAGTCGCTTGTCTGAACAGCACGCAGGCTGACCACCCAGTCATAGGTACGGCCGTCGCCCATAACGCCGACACTCTTGACCGGCAGGAAAACAACGAACGCCTGGCTGACCTTGTCATACCAGTCCGCCGCACGCAGCTCTTCAATGAAAATCGCATCGGCTTCACGCAGCAGATCTGCATACTCACGCTTAATAGCACCTAAAATTCGAACGCCAAGGCCGGGACCGGGGAACGGATGGCGATATACCATCTCAGCCGGAAGACCAAGCTCAATACCAAGCTCGCGAACTTCATCCTTAAACAGCTCTCTAAGCGGCTCAAGCAGCTTCAGATGAAGCGTGTCCGGCAAACCGCCGACATTATGATGAGACTTAATCGTCTGGGCTTTCTTAGTCTTCGCGCCGTTGGATTCAATCACGTCCGGATAAATCGTGCCCTGAGCAAGCCATTTGGCGCGAGGAAGCTTCGCCGCCTCCTCCTGGAAAACTTCAACAAACAGTCGGCCGATAATCTTGCGCTTGGCTTCCGGATCCGTCACACCGTCAAGCGCCGCCATGAAGCGATCGGATGCATCGACAACAACAAGCTTCATGCCCATATTCTCACGGAATGTCTGAGCAACCTGCTCTCTTTCATGCAGACGCAGAAGACCGTTGTCAACAAAGACACAAGTCAGCTGTTCACCGATCGCTTTGTGAATCAAAGCTGCAGTCACGGAGGAATCAACACCGCCGGACAAACCTAAAATAACTTCATCTTCGCCAACCTGGGCGCGAATCTTCTCAACCGCCTCAACTGCAAAGTTGCCCATTACCCAATCAGGATTGGCTTTGCAGATACGAAGCACAAAGTTTTCAAGAATCTGACGGCCCTTTTCCGTATGCGTCACTTCCGGGTGGAACTGAACCGCATAAAAACCTCTCTCCTCGTCAGCCATGCCGGCAATCGGACAAGTCGGTGTGGAACACATCAGTTTGAATCCTTCCGGCATCTGCGTCACTTTGTCGCCGTGGCTCATCCAAACCTTGAGATAGTTGTGACCGTCGTCATCAATGAAGTCATACAGGTTCTCAAGAAGCTTTGTGTGACCGTGCTCACGGACTTCGGCATAGCCGAATTCTCTCTGAGCACCGCTCTCAACTTTGCCGCCAAGCTGCATCGCCATCGTCTGCATGCCGTAGCAAATGCCGAGGACAGGTACGCCCATCTCAAAAACCGTTTTCGGCGCTTCATCGGTGGATTCTTCGTACGCACTCATGTGAGAGCCGGAAAGAATAATGCCGGTCGGCTTGAATTCACGAATGAATTCGTCCGTAACCTCACAGGAATGGACTTCACAGTAAACGTGAGCCTCACGGACCCGGCGCGCGATAAGCTGCGTCACCTGGCTTCCAAAGTCAAGAATAAGTATGCGATCGTGATTCATGTCGGTTTAAAACCCTTGTTAAAAAGTCGGTTCAGTTTAAATCCTCTGAACCGACTTTTGTTAGCACTTCATGTTATGAAAGAAATTAATGTTCCAATCTGTAGTTCGGAGCTTCCTTCGTAATCTTCACGTCATGAACGTGAGACTCTCTCCAGCCCGCGGAAGTAATTTCAACGAAGGCCGCTTTCGTGCGCATTTCGTCAATAGTTCTGCAGCCGCAGTAGCCCATGGAGGAACGAAGACCGCCGGCAAGCTGATAAATGATCGCAAGAACAGATCCTTTATACGGAACCATACCTTCGATACCCTCAGGAACAAACTTATCAACATTGCCGTTGTTGTTGTCCTGGAAGTAGCGGTCGGCAGAACCCTTGCCCATGGCACCGAGAGAACCCATGCCGCGGTAGCTCTTATAAGAGCGGCCCTGATACAGAATAATTTCACCGGGAGCTTCGTCAGTGCCGGCAAACATGCCGCCCATCATGACGGAGTTGGCGCCGGCCGCGATCGCTTTGGCTACGTCGCCGGAGAAGCGAACACCGCCGTCAGCAATCAGAGGAACGCCGGAATCCTTAAGGGCTTCGGCAACGTTGGAAATAGCGGTAATCTGAGGAACACCGACACCGGCGACCACACGTGTTGTGCAGATGGAGCCCGGTCCGATACCGACCTTGACCGCGTCAGCACCGTGTTCAACCAGCGCGAGCGCAGCGGCAGCTGTCGCAATATTGCCGCCGATAACCTGAATCTGCGGATAATGTTTCTTAACCCACTGAACGCGATCAAGAACACCCTGAGAATGACCGTGGGCAGTGTCAACAACGAGAACGTCAACACCGGCATCCACCAGCAGCTCGACACGCTCCTCTGTGCCGGCGCCTACGCCGACAGCAGCACCGGCAAGCAGCTTGCCGTGTTTGTCTTTGGCTGCATAGGGATGTTCGGTCGCTTTGGTGATGTCTTTAACAGTCATCAGGCCTTTCAGGTTGAAGTCATCGTCGACAACCAGAACTCGCTCCAGACGGTGATGATGCATCAGCTTCTTAGCGTCTTCCAAAGTGCCGCCCTCTTTCATCGTGATCAGGCGGTCTGCCGGAGTCATGATTTCGCTGATCTTGGCTTCCATACGGTCTTCAAAACGAAGGTCGCGGTTGGTCACCATACCGAGAACTTTGGTGCCGTCTACGACAGGCAGACCGGAAATGTGATGCTCGCGTGTCAGTCTGAGAACGTCCGCAACAATCATATCCGGGCCGATCGTAATCGGATCGGAAACCATGCCGGCTTCATGACGTTTAACTTTGGCAACTTCAGCGGCCTGAGCCTTTGAAGTCATATTTTTATGAATAATGCCGATTCCGCCTTCCTGAGCTAAAGCAATCGCAAGATTGGCTTCCGTAACCGTATCCATGGCTGCGGAACAAAGCGGAAGATTAAGTTTGATGTCTCTGGTGAACTGTGTGGTAAGGACGGTCTCGCGGGGAAGTACATTGGAATATGCAGGTACGAGAAGAACGTCGTCAAAGGTTAAAGCCTTTTGAAGGAGTCTCATTTGGAACCTCTAAGCACAAAAATGAATTATAAAGAAATTTGGATACCGCTTTTACGTTATTTATAAAAAAATCTATAGCGATTTTTACTTACAAAGCCTGTTATTTATCTGAAGCGTGTTTCCTCCCGCGCTGAATGGAAGCGCTCTTCTGCTCGGCTCTGAGCCGTCTGGCTTCTTTGGGATCAATAATAAGCGCAAGGGCGACTTCAATACGGTCGCCCTCGGAAAGCAGGGTATCGGCTTTGCACCTCAAACCGAAAATACTCACACCATTTTCGTCACTGATCTGAACATTTCCCAACGCAAGTGCCTGAGAAACTGACGCACCTGCAGGGACTTCCAGTTCTGACTTCTTCAGTCCCTGTTTTGTTTGAACAGCCAGAGATACTTTCAACGATAAGTCCCCCATTTCCGTTTCAGATAAGTTTCGGAAATTCTACACGGGTTAAAATTCGTTTTCTGATATTGATTCTATTGTTTTTAGGAGATGCCGCCGTGGCTATCATTCAAAACAAAAAAGCTCGATTCGATTACACCATCGAAGACAAATTTGAAGCCGGTCTTGTCCTTCGCGGCTGGGAAGTTAAATCCATCCGCGCCGGAGGCGCTTCAATCAAGGAATCACATATCTTCGTCCGAGACGGAGAACTCTTCCTTTTGAACGCGAATATCACTCCGCTGAAAACAGCAAGCACACACGAAAAAGTGGATCCGACACGCACCCGCAAGCTGCTGATGCATAAGCATGAGATCATGCGTCTTATCGGAAGAGTTGAACAGGCCGGCTATACGCTTATACCTTTAGATATGCACTTCAAGGACGGCCGCGTCAAACTTGAAATCGGACTCGGAAAGGGTAAAAAACTCTACGAAAAACGCCAGGATGCGAGTAAAAAGGAATGGAAACGTCAACAGGAGCGTTTGCTAAAAACTCGTAACCGTTAGTAGAGATATTAAATGAACAAACTTTGCATCAGTATTTTGGCGGCTGTCCTTTCGACGGCAGCCATTCAGCCTGCCCTGGCCGCTGAGTCCTATCCGGCCGACGTGCAGGTCTTTTTCTCTCCCCAAGGGGGAGCTCAGCAAGCCGTTGTTGAGGCGGTCGATCATGCGCAGAAGCAAGTGCTGATGCAGGCCTACCTGTTCTCTAATAAAGCGATCACTGAAGCCCTGATCCGCGCCTATAAGAGAGGCGTTGATGTCAGGATCATCATCGATCAGAAGATGCTTGCAAAGAAGAGAACGACTGTGCCGATGCTGTGCGAGAACTCGGTGCCGACTTATATTGACACGACCCATCGAACCGCGCATGACAAAATTATTATCATCGACTCCGACATCGTCATTACCGGAAGTTTTAACTTTGTCGAGGCGGCTGAACAGTCCAACGGAGAAAATCTTCTCGTACTGCGTTCTGCAGGATTAAATCAAGCCTATCGAAAGAACTGGGAAAAACATTTCGGCCACAGTCAGACGAAAACGCTTGAGCTAAAAACAAAACCGTAAAAATTGAGAGCCCGGAACCCGGGCTCTTCTCTTTAGCGCATCATGTCGTAAATCTTTGCGATATCTTCAGCGTAAAGTTTCTTGAACCCGCCGAGCTTACCGGGGATACGCACCGCTTTTTCAGCAAGTTCGCGGGAATCTGCCTTATCTGCGCCCAAATCGGAGAGCGTCGCGGGCGCGCCCATTTCACGATAGAAGCGCTTGAGCGCCTCAATGCCTTTGAGCGCGGTCTCGTTGTCATCAGCGCCCGCTTCCTCGCCCATCACATTGATCGCGAACTGAGCGAACCTTGAAGGCTTGACATCATACACATAGCGCATCCAGGCCGGAATCACAACGGCCAGTCCGTCACCATGCGTAATGGAGGTATCCCAGGCGCTGAGTTCATGCTCCATCCCGTGCGAAGCCCAGTCTTCCGTCTGGCCGAGCGCATAGTAGCCGTTATGCGCAAAAGAACCCGCTACACTTACTTGACACCATGCGTCATAGTCTTCATGGTTTTTCATCAGCTTCAAACCGTTGCGCATGATCGTTCTCATCGCCGCTTCGGCCTGCCCATCAACAAAGTCGGTACCTTCCGTCAGCGTGAAATAGCGCTCCATGATGTGACTCATCATGTCAATAACGCCCGCGCGAATCTGTTTTTGCGGAAGCGTAAAGAAAATTTCCGGATTAATGACGCTGGCAAAAGGTCTCACAACGGGAGAGCCGGCGCCAAGCTTGCGCCCTTCTCCGGAAATCACAATACGAATACTCTGCTCGGAACCTGCCGCAGGCAGTGTCAGCACACAGGCGACCGGAAGCGCTTCTTTAGGGCTTACGCCTGCGGCAAAGAAGTCCCATACGTCTCCCACATACGGCACGCCGATCGCGATGGCTTTGGAAGCATCAATGACACTGCCGCCGCCAACCGCAAGAACCGCACGAGCGCCGCACTCGCGCGCCGCTTCAATACCGTCGCGGACTAAGTCCAGCTGCGGATTCGGAGTGACGCCGCCTTTAAAGACCGCAGACAGCCCGGCAGCTTCAAGCGAGCGACGAACGCGGTCAATCAGTCCGCTTTTTTCTGCGGATTTACCGCCGTAAACAACAAGTACTGTGTCACCGGCTTGAAGCTTTTTCAGAAGAATCGCACCGATATCGTTCTCTCTGCCTTTGCCGAAAATCAGATGAGTGGGATTGCAGTATTCAAAATTATTCATATTGTCATTCCATTAGATTTGAGATTTATTCAAAATCATCGCCGACCGCACCGACAAAAAGCATGGTCCAGGTTTCAACCCACTCCTGAAGCATCGGCGGCAGGTTATTCGCGTCTTCGATCTCCCAGCCCGCCTGGAACGTGTCACGCAGCACTAAATAAGATTTCGCACAGAAGTAGGCAGCCGTCTCATAAATGGTTTCTTCAGGAGTGTCTTCTTCGGTCTTTTCCGCGATCTCCTGCACCGTCATACGGATAAACTGAGCTAAACCGTCCGGATTCCAGTCATCCGGTCCGATTTCAAAATGGGGATTTTTACCGCAGAAAGTATCTCCCAGCCACTCCACAAGCTTCTGATCTTTTTCTACCCGTTCGTCCTCGGTAATCTCGCCCTGAACACACGCAATGGAGCGCTTAAACATGTTAACGAGCGCCTGAGACAAAATTCGGCGAACTACTTCAATATCCACAATGGAGGGCGGTTGCTCCGCTTTTGAGCTGTGATCGTGACCGCAGCCGCGGTTACAGTTAAGAGAGCACTTAGGCATCAAGATGTTCCTTGGTTATCAGCTGAACCCATTTACCAAGAAGCGCATTGAGTTTGATCGGACCTTCTTCTACGATCGTGTCCGGATTCTTCTCAATCTCCTGAATGAGTTCATGGACCTCGTTGGTAAACATGAACATGGCAACCTGCATAAAATCGCGTGAATCAACAACATCCTGCTCGGTTAAACCGACCTGAGAGAGTCGATTTGACAGAGCGCTGCGAAGTCTCCGCTCGATCGTCTCGGGAGTGTTCACCTTCGCCGGCGCATAAGCCGGATTCTTTCCAAGAAGCGCAGAGGCTAAAAAGGCAGACGCCTTTTTATCCACATCAATCACTTCCTGACGGGATACATGCTTGCGCGCCGCCTCTGAAAGTCGATTGGCCGCAGCAAGCGCATGCGAGTAAAGCAAATAGTTGACCTCCTGCGGATCATCTAAGCTCGGGAGATCAGCACCCTCCGGAATAGCTGCGTTCATTTGATCAGCACCAGACGATTGGGAAGAATTTTCCATATCCTGTATTTTCCTGCTCTAAGCGAATCTTCGTTGTTAAAAGCGATTTCAGCTTCCCACAGTCGCCCGTCATATTGGACAGTAGCGAAACGATTGCTGCGCCACTCGTGGACAGTCACACTGCGTCCGACATGGCGGCGGAGAGATTCGGAATAATTGTCAACAGTCCTCCGATAACGATTAAGCGCCGCGATGAATATCATGACCAGTAAGGAAATAACGGCAAAGATCGCAACTTGAAAGTAAACCGAAGGCAAAAAGAATGAAAGAATCGCGGTAATAAAAGCCGCTCCTGAAATGACCAGAAGAAGGATGTTTCCGAAGTACAAATCCATTGCGCCGATAATCGCGGCTGCAACAAACCAAAAATAGGACAGTCCCATCACAACAACCTTTGCTTTGTTATCCAAGATCTATTCGATCATTATATGGGATAGAAAAACCGCGGCAATCTTTTTAGGACTGTCCGCGGTTTCCTAACGCATAATGAAGCTTATTTCTTGGCTTTCGCAAGACGACGCCATGTATTAAGCACTGTGTCCGGATTCAGGGAAATAGACTCAATGCCCTCGTCCATCAGCCACTGAGCGAGGTCCGGATGGTCGGAAGGACCCTGTCCGCAGATGCCGACATAAGCGCCTTTTTCACGGCAGGCTTTGATCGCTTTGGAGAGCAGTACCTTAACCGCCGCATCGCGTTCATCAAAGAAGTGCGCGATCAGACCGGAGTCACGGTCAAGACCAAGTGTGAGCTGAGTCAGGTCGTTGGAGCCGATGGAGAATCCGTCGAAGTACTCGAGGAATCTTTCAGCCAGCAAAGCGTTGCTCGGAATTTCGCACATCATATTGAGACGAAGTCCGTTAACGCCGCGTTTCAGACCGTGTTCAGCCAGCTTCTCATTAACTTCACGGGCTTCTCTTACGGTTCTGACGAACGGGATCATGATTTCAACATTGGTCAGACCCATTTCATCGCGAACTTTCTTGAGTGCTTCACATTCCATTGCGAAGCATTCCTTGAAGTCTTCAGAAACATAACGGCTGGCGCCGCGGAAACCGAGCATGGGGTTCTCTTCTTCCGGCTCATAAATCTTGCCGCCGATCAGTTTTCTGTACTCATTGCTCTTGAAGTCAGACATACGAACGATGACTTTCTTCGGATAGAAGGCGGCAGCAATTGTCGCAACACCTTCAGCAATCTTGTCTTTATAGAATTCTCGTGGATTTTCGTAACCGGCAGAAGCGTTTTCAACGGCTTCTTTCAGATCGGCCGGAAGATTCGGGTAGTCAAGACAGGCTTTCGGGTGGATACCGATATTGTTGTTGATGATGAATTCAAGACGAGCCAGACCGACACCCTTGTTCGGGATCGCCTGGAAGTCGAAAGCAAGCTGCGGGTTGCCGACGTTCATCATGATCTTGACCGGAATCTCAGGCAGTTCACCCTGACGAACTTCCTTAATTTCAAAGGGCAGCAGGCCTTTGTAAATATTGCCGGTGTCGCCTTCGGCGCAGGAAACAGTGACTTCCTGACCGTCTCTAAGGATTTCAGTAGCATCGCCGCATCCGACAACCGCCGCAATACCAAGTTCACGAGCAATAATCGCAGCGTGGCAGGTACGACCGCCGCGGTTAGTGACAATCGCGCTCGCTTTCTTCATCACCGGTTCCCAGTTAGGATCGGTCATGTCGGTAACGAGAATGTCGCCTTCCTGAACTAAATCCATCTGTTCGGGGCCGGCCACGATACGAACTTTACCGGCGCCGATCTTCTGACCGATCGCTCGGCCGGTGACAAGAACTTCGCCTTTTTCCAACAGAACGAATTTCTGCTGAACATCCTGGCTCTTCTGACGGCTCTTAACCGTTTCCGGACGAGCCTGCAGAATGTAGAGCTTGCCGTCGATTCCGTCTTTGCCCCACTCGATGTCCATCGGACGACCGTAGTGTTTTTCAATAATGACAGCGTACTTAGCAAGCTGAGTGATTTCTTCATCATTCAAAGCAAACTTGCGGCGATCGGCTTCGGGAACATCTTCAACCTTGACAGAGCGGCCGGAAGATTTGTCCAGATCGAAGACCATCTTGATCTTCTTGCTGCCGAGCACTTTGCGGATAACCGGGAACTTGCCCTGAGCAAGGATCGGTTTGTGAACAAAGTATTCGTCCGGGTTCACGGCACCCTGAACGACTGTTTCACCAAGGCCGTAGCTCGCGGTAATGAAAACAACCTGATCAAAGCCGCTTTCTGTATCCATCGTAAACATAACGCCGGCGGCTCCCTTGTCGGAGCGAACCATACGCTGAACACCTGCGGAAAGCGCCACATCGGCGTGCTCAAAGCCTTTGTGAACACGATAGGAAATCGCGCGATCGTTATAGAGAGAAGCAAAAACTTCCTTCATCTTCGCAAAGACCTGATCAATGCCGACAACGTTCAGGAAGGTTTCCTGCTGACCGGCAAAAGATGCGTCGGGAAGGTCTTCGGCTGTCGCAGAAGAGCGAACGGCCACGGAGATTTCTTCCTGACCGTCTTTCAGCCATTCATAATGTTCGCGAATTTCCTGTTCAAGCTTTGCGGGGAAAGGCGCCTCTTCAATCCAGGAGCGAATCTCTGCACCGGCTTTTGCAAGCTCTTTGACGTCATCTACATCCAGCGATTTAAGTCTTTCTTCAATCCTCTTATCCAGACCGCCTTCCTTCAGGAAAACGCGGAAAGCCTCTGCAGTTGTAGCAAAACCGTCAGGAACACGAATGCCCGCTTCTGTAAGCTGGCTTAAAAGTTCGCCCAACGACGCGTTTTTACCACCGACGATGTCAACATCGCTCATGCGCAGCTGGCTGAAAGGAATGACGAAACGTCCTTGTGTCATGTTTACCTCAAAATGGTGAGAAAAAATTTGCTAAATTTTAGCTTGTCTTTCACTGCAATTCACCTTATTTAATCAACAGGTAACAATTTATGACTTCTATCGGAACCGATAATCAGGGAAAGCCGAAGCAGCGTACCGTGTTTTTTGTATCGGATGCAACCGCTATTACGGCTGAAACGCTGGCAAACTCCGTATTGGCACAGTTCCATGGCCTGAAATATCAGCGCTTTAGAATGCCGTTCGTCAATACCGACGAAAAAGCTAAGGCTGCCGCTCTTCGAATTAATGAAATCGAAAAAGAAACCGGCGTGCGCCCGATTGTGTTCTCAACATTAGTTGCCGGCTCTCTCGCTTCCACATTCAACGAATACTGCAACGCCTTCGTTATTGAACTGTTCAGATCCTTCGTCGGCCCGCTTGAGCGTGAACTCGGCGTCCCGAGCGACCACTCCGTCGGAAAGAGTCATGAAATCGGAGATCAGGATCGTTACAACCGCCGTATCGACGCTATTAATTACACGCTTTCTCACGATGATGGACAGACTAACAATGGCCTTGAGGAAGCCGATGTCATCCTTGTCGGCGTATCGCGAAGCGGAAAAACACCGACAAGTCTTTATTTGGCCATGCAGTACGGCATCAAGGCCGCAAACTATCCTCTTATTCCCGAGGACTTTGACCGCGGAGAACTTCCGCCCGCTTTGGAAAACTGCAAGGGAAAGATTTTCGGACTCTCGATTGCTCCTGAACGCCTCTCTCAGATCCGCAGCGAAAGGAGACCGAATTCGCGCTACGCGTCATTAGAAAACTGCCGCTACGAAGTGTACGAAGCGGAAAGAATGATGGATAACGAAGGAATTAAATTCCTGTCCTCCACGACAAAATCCATTGAGGAAATTTCGGCCACAATCCTTCTCGAGCTCAAGGTCAACGTGGATCCGATGATGTCTATGTAGCCGATTTCGGCAGCCTGCGGCGACGCTGCTCAAATAAGCAGACAGACGCGGCCGAGGCCACATTAAGGCTCTCGACCCGTCTGTCAATCGGAATCAAAAGCGTTTTGTCGGAATTTTGCAGACTGTCCTGCGAAACACCGGCGCCTTCATTGCCAAACACCCAAATCGTGGGCCTCTCGCCCCAGTTCTCGGCAAACAAATCTTTTCCGCCTCGTGCGTCAGCGACCAAACACTGATTGCCGCTCTCCTCTTTGATCGACTTCAGAGATTTTCCGAAAATAAATCGACAGAAAAAGTGAGCCCCCATCCCCGCTCTTAATACTTTCGGACTCCAAATGTAGGCACATTGATCCGACACCGCGATAGTTGACACGCCGGCGGCAAGAGAAAGCCGAATAATCGTGCCCGCATTGCCGGGATCGGAAACTCCGTCAAGAAAAACAATATCCCCGTGCCCGACTTGTTCCTGCGGCACGGGAGTAGAAATCTCACAGACAATACCCGCACCGTTCTCCACCGGACAAATCGAAGCGAAATGTGCTGCGGGCAGCTCCAAAAGATAAATGTTCAAATGCTCAAGCTTTCCCAGAACAGCTCGAAGCTCGTGATTTCTGTCCGCTCCCTCACGGATAAAAATCGTACGAATTAATTCAGGATGCTTGCAGAGCTCGCCGGCCAGATGCAGACCTTCTGCTAAGGTTGTGCCGGTCCTACGGCAAAGTCTCGGATATTTAAGCAGACGTCTAGCTCGTTTTAAAGATTCATTCGCTCCGCTTGTTGCACGCACTCTTATCATCGCTGCTGTTTCCTCTTTAATCGATCTGCTTTTCGCTCAAAACGTTTTGCCACTTCCACTACCGGGCCGAACGTCAGCCGATGAATCGGACAAGGGCCCCATTTATTGAGCATCTTAAGATGAAGTTCCGTTCCGTATCCGGAATGCTTTTCAAAACCGTATCTCGGATACATTTCCGCAAAAATTTTCATTTGCGCGTCGCGGAAGGTTTTCGCCAATATGGAGGCGGCGGAAATCGCCGGAATTAAATCGTCACCCTTAACGATCGGTTCCGCGCGAAAAGGCAGCTCCGGAAGGCGATTCCCGTCCACCAGTACGATATCGGGCTTATGTGTCAGCTGAAGCACCGCTTTTCTCATTGCGAGCATCGTCGCCTGAAGAATGTTCAGAGAATCAATTTCTGCGACGGTACCTTCCGCGATCCCCCAGCATATCGCTTTTTCCCGAATTTCTACCGCGAGACGCTCTCTGACATGCGCAGTCAGCTTTTTTGAATCGCGCAGACCTTCGATCGGGTTATTCGGGTCAAGTATAACGGCCGCGGCCACGACAGGTCCTGCAAGCGGACCCCTGCCTGCCTCGTCTACCCCGCAGACCAGCCCCTGCGGCTCAAAATCAAATAAATAATCCATCAGCGCTTCAGAACCTTCTCAATCGCCTCTGTTGTCAGCTGGGCCGTCGGACGCAGCAGCGAATGATGAATGTCGGTAAAAATCGCTTTCAGAGCTTCCTGCCGCTTGGGCTCAAGCGCATGCAGAAGATGGGAGGAAAGGATTTCAGGAGAGCAGAACATCTGAACGCACTCAGGGACCAGGGATTTCTGCGCCAGAATATTCGGAAGTCCGATCCACTTTGTCTGTCCCTTGGACAAGATCAGCATCGCCGACAACGCGGGCATCTTGTAGCCGATAACCAGCGGCTTCTTATAGAGCGCCGCCTCAAGTGTCGCTGTTCCGCTTGCGACCAAAATCGCGTCCGAAGCTTCCATTGCCGTGTGAGACTGCCCGTCTAAAATTAAAGACGCTTCTTTCACCGCCGGGAACTGATCCAAAACCTTCAGAATCTCTTCTTTACGTTTAGCGTCAGCCGCGGGAATCACAAAACGACTCGTGGGTTCCGATTTAAGCACCAAATCCGCCGCGCCGAAGAATTCAGGCGCACACCATTTGATCTCGTCTTTACGGCTTCCGGGAAGAATCGCGATCACCGGTCCGACTGTTTTTAAACCGATCTTCTCACGAGCACCGAGCGTGTCAGGTTCAATCGGAATTAAATCCGCAAGCGGATGACCGATGTACGTGCAGCTGATGCCGGCTTCGCGGAATATTTTTTCCTCAAAAGGAAATACCAGCAGCAAGTGATCAACCGCCCTTTTAATCTGATGGATACGCTGCGGACGCCACGCCCAAACAGCCGGCGCAACCATATGGATGACCGGGATGCCGGTTGAACGCACTTTTTCTTCAATCGCCAGATTAAAGTCGGGCGCGTCCACGCCGATGTATGCCGCAGGTCGATTTTCGAGCGTGCGGCGTATCACGTCATGGCGAATCTTCAGAATTCTCGGCAAATGCCGCACAACTTCAAGATAGCCGCGCACAGAGAGTTCACTCGCGCTGTACCAGCTCTGAAGACCGTCGGCGACCATTCTTTCTCCGCCGATACCCTCCATCGTCATTTGCGGGAATGCCTCGGAAAGCGAAGGAAGAACACGCGAAGCCAAGTAGTCTCCGCTGTTCTCTCCGGCGGTCCATACGATCGAGTTGGATGTGAGTTTCTCCATTAGCGGGCAATCCCTCTCGGTGAAGACTCAATAAAGTCACGCATCAGTGCGCATACCTTCTTTGCCTGTTCGTCGTCAATACTGTCCGCAAGAGCGTTAATCGCAGTGACCGCCTCAGCAATCGTATTGCCGTCACGGAAAATCAAACGGTAGGCCTGACGAGCGGCGCGAATCGCCGTGTGAGTATATGCATGGCGCTTCATGCCTTCTACGTTGATGCCGAACGGAGCCGCAGGATAACCTTGGTACATGCCGTAAGGAATAATGTCCTGACGAACCATCGAACCGCCGCTGAGCATTGCTCCGCGCCCGATGCGCACAAACTGGTGTACGCCGGACTGACCGCCGATGATTGCGTCATTGCCGACATGCACGTGACCGGCAAGTCCGACATTGTTGGCAATAATCGTGCCGTCGCCAACCACACAGTCATGCGCGATATGCACGTTCGCCATCAAAAGGTTGCCGTCGCCGATTTGCGTGAGTGAATGATCCTGAATCGTTCCGGTTGAGAGCGTGCAGTGCTCTCTAATGACGTTATCGTTTCCGATCACCAGGCGAGTCGGCTCATTGCGGTATTTTTTATCCTGGGGATCAATACCGATGGTGGCAAACGCGTAAATTTTATTGCGCTCTCCGATCACCGTATGGCCGGTCACGACGATATGGCTCTGCAGCGTCGTGCCTGCGCCGATCTCCACATTCGGGCCGATCGTGCAGAAGGGACCGATGACAACATCGTCCGCAATTCTCGCAGCAGGATCTACGATGGATGATGGATGAATATTAGCCATATTCAGCCTTTACTTTTTAGGGGTGCGGTAAGAACACATCATGTCGGCGCAGGCAGCAAGCTGACCGTCAACAGTCGCGTCGCAGTGCATCTTGATCATGCCGGCTTTTTCTCGAAGGAAAGTACATTCAAAGCGAAGCTGGTCGCCGGGAATGACAACGCGTTTGAAGCGAGCGTTGTCAATCGCCGCAAAATAGAAAAGCTTTTCCGGATCACGCTCTCCGCCCATGCGCGCAAATGCGAGCATCGCGCAGGCCTGAGCCATCGCTTCAATAATCAGCACACCCGGCATTACGGGAACGCCCGGGAAGTGACCGGTAAACTGCGGCTCATTAACCGTCACGTTTTTAATGGCAATCAGTTTATCCACACCGTTGGTCTCAAGTACGCGGTCAACCAGAAGGAACGGATAACGATGCGGCAGAAGCCTCATGATGTCATTAATGTCTTGCATATTATTTCTCAGTTAAAGAATCAATCTTAGCCGACAGGCGCTTAAGCTGACGGCGAATTTCAGGAAGCCGTTTGATAACGGAAAGAATGTTGTAAAACTCTTTGTGCGGCATAGCAGGAATATAGCCTGCATAATAATCCGGTTTATCAATATTGCCGGGAACGCCCGCGCCGCCGCCGATAATTGAGCCGGCCGCGACCTTCAAATGACCGGCAAAGCCTGAGCCGCCGCCGGCCTGAACGTTGTCGCCGATCGTTGTGCTGCCTGCAAGACCCGTACGGCCCGACAAAACAACATTGTTGCCGACTTTGCAGTTGTGACCGATCATGACCAGGTCATCGATCTTGGTGCCGTTGCCAATCGTCGTACTAAGAAGCGCGCCGCGGTCAATACAGGTATTCGCGCCGATCTCAACATCCTCTCCGGTTTCTACCGCGCCGATCTGAGGAATCTTGACATAACGGCGATCGAGCGGCGCAAAACCGAAGCCGTCAGCTCCGATAACCGCGCCGGAATGAATAATATTGCGCGGGCCGATTTTGCAGCCATAATAAATATTGACGTTCGGATAAATATGCGAATCCTCGCCGATGACCGTACCCTCTCCAATGACGGAATTGGCCCCGATAAAGCAGCGGGCACCGATCTTGGCGCCTTTGCGAATAACGGCTCCGGCTTCGACGGTTGCGGATTCATCAATCTCAGCGCCCTCTTCGACAACCGCTCTTGCATCAATGCCCGGCTGTGCTTTGACCTGCGGGAACATCACTTGAAGCGCAAGGGCGAACCAGGCGTATGGATTGCGTGTGACAACCAGAATGCGTTCGGGCTCGTCTTCGCCCCAAATCGCCTTTTTATCTTCTTCGGTAAGAACTAACGCGGTCGCTTTACTGTCTCTGGCCGCATCTCGGTATTTGCTGTTGGCGAGAAATGCAACTTCGCCGAATCCCGCTGTCTCAAGCGGAGCAATAGAGTGAATTTTTGCCGAACCGCCGTTGGCGCTGATCGTGCTGAGGAGCGTGTCGTTGCTCTTCTCTTTGATGCGATCCACCAACTCTAGCAGTGTGAGCGGTTCTGTCTGCTGGTTCATGATTATGCCTCCGTGGCAAAAAATTTAGCTTAACTGCACGGAGAACAAAAATCTGTTCTTTGAAACCCGGTGTCAGTTTAAGCCGCAATGGGTGCGGACTGCGCACTTAAGACAACAAGCAGACACCGGGCCTGCTTGTTGTAATGAGGAAAATTACTTCAGCTCTTTCAGGACCTGATCTGTAATATCAATCTTCGGATTGACGTAAATCGCTTCCTGAAGAATCAGATCATACTTTTCACGCTGAGCAATGTTCTTGATGACCGTGTTGGCCTGACGAAGAAGCTTCTGAAGTTCTTCGTTTCTGCGCTGGTTGAAGTCTTCACGCAGTTCGCGCTGACGACGCTGGAAGTCGCGGTCACGATCCTGAAGATCGCGCTGTTTGCGCAGACGTTCCTGATCAGTCATGGTCGGAGCATTCTTTTCAAAACGTTCGAAATCGCTCTTCAAACGCTGACCGGCAGCGTTGATCTCTTTGTCGCGTTTGGAAAATTCGCTTTCCAGTTTCTTGCTTGCAGCCTGTGCAGCAGGAGAATCACGAAGAATAACTTCTGTGTTAACGACTCCAATCTTAACTTCGTCTGCAAGGACTGCTGTCGAAGCAGAGCAAACTAATGCGGAAGCAAGAGCAACCGCCAACCATTTTTTTTGCATGAATGTATCTCCTACACAATTTTCTAATTGTGCCACAATTAACTAGAAACCTGTACCAATTTGGAATTGGAATCTTTCAAGTTCGTCGGAATTCTTCTTATTCAGCGGGAACGCGAAACTCAGTTTAAGCGGTCCCATCGGCGAAATCCAGGCTAAACCGACACCCACGGAGTATCTCAAATCTCCGAGGTCCAGTCTGTCCTTCTGGTACCCAAGAAGGGAACCGTCACTGGAGTAATTGGCTTTACGGCCCCAGACCCAGCCGCCGTCAAGGAATGTAAACATACGCAGTGTACGATCTGCTCCGGGGATCGGTGTCAGAAGCTCAATCGAGAAGTTCAGTTTGCGGTTACCGCCGGAAGCATCGCCGTCAGAATCACGAGGACCTAAAGATGAAGTTTCGTAGCCGCGGACAGAACCGATACCGCCGCCGTAGAAGTTCTTGAAGAACGGATACTCTTTGCCGTTATAGCCGTCACCGTAGCCAAGCTCGGTGTTAAACGCGAATGTAATCGACTTCGTAATTGGCACAAACTGCTGGAACTGATACGTTGCACGGTAGTATCTCAGGTCAAGAACCGGCATGGACACTTCACCGAACAAGCGCTGATAACGACCTCTGGTCGGAGCAAGAATATTGTCTCGGCTGTCTCTGGACCAGCCCAATGTCAGCGCGACCGATTTCGGCTTGTCACCGAAGTCATGAACATACTCACGGTAACGCTGAGGCGCATTGGCTCCAAGCGTCACGTCCGTCATTTCAAATTTTCCGCCAAGGAAAATCTGATCGTTTTCAGTGATCGGAATACCGTATGTCACACCGGCACCGTAAGTTTCGTACTTAACGTCGTCGGTAATTTCCAACTCATCCAGGTCTAAGCGGCGGTCGTAAATTTCAAACGACTGGCTGATGCCGGAAGTCGTAATGTACGGCTGCGTAAAGTTTGCGGCATAGGTTCTGGAGCTCTTGGAAGTATTGACTTCAAGAGAAAGAGAGTTGCCGGTGCCGAAAATATTGTTCTGCGAGAATCCGCCCGAAAGAATAATACCCTCGGAAGTGGAGTAGCCCGCACCGACGGAAATGTTGCCGGTCGGACGTTCTTTAACATGCACGTTCAAATCCACTTCGTCAGGAGAACCGGCTACCGGAGTCGGCTCAGCCGTCACGGTTTCGAAGAAGCCGAGACGGTCGATACGGTCTCGCGAAACCGCGACTTTATCGCTGTCAAACCAGCTGGCTTCATACTGACGAACTTCGCGGCGAATGACTTCGTCCTGCGTGCGAGTGTTGCCGGAAATCAGCACGTTGCGAACGTAGACGCGTCTGCCCGGGTCAATCGTATAAACAATCGTGACTTCGTCGTCATTTTCCGGATCGACAACCGGAGACGGAACGGCTCTTGCAAAGGCGTAACCAACCGTCGAAAGCTTATCGGTGAACTTTTTGCCCAGAGCATTAATGGCCGAAGCGTTGTAAACGCTGCCCGGTTTAATATCAACCAGCTCTTCAAACTCAGGTTCCAGACCGAGCATGTCGCCGGTCAGACGAATGCCTTTAATCTTGTAGCGCTTGCCTTCGTCAACGTTAATGGTGACGTAAATACCGGACTTGTCCGGGCTGATGGAAACCTGAGTGGAGTCAATCTTGAAATCCAGATAACCGTTGTTGTTGTAAAGCGCACGGATGGCTTCCAAGTCAGCTTCCAGCTTTTCTCTTGAATACTGGTCGCGTTTTGTGTACCAGGAGAACCAGTTCGGCGTACCAAGCTGCATCTCGTCGCGAAGGTCACCTTCGGAATAAACCTTGTTGCCGACGAATCGAATCTGCTGAATCTTGGAAGTCGTTCCTTCATCAACGTCAATATTGACGCGTACACGGTTGCGCTCAACCGGAGTCACCGTTGTTTTGACCTCCGCGGAATATCTTCCGCGGGTCAAATACTGTCTTCTTAATTCCTGAACAGCCCTATCCAAAACCGCTCTGTCAAAAACAGAACCTTCGGAAAGTCCGACCGATCTAAGCGATTTTTCAACACCTTTTGAATCGAACTCCGCAATACCGGTGGTATGGATGTTTGCGACCGTCGGGCGTTCCTGAACACGGACCACTAAAACGTTGCCGTCCATATCAAGCTGAACATCCTGGAACATACCGGAGGCATAAAGCGATCTCAAGGACATGGCACCGAGCTCAGCTGTGTAGGTGTCGCCAACTCGAATAGGAAGATGCGAAAAGACGGTGCCGGCTTCTGTTCTGGAAATACCCTCAAGACGAATGTCTTTGATCACATGTCCTTGGGCCCACACTTGAGCTGCCATAAGCGCGCCCAGACAGGCTAACGTAATTTTCTTAGGATAAGGCATAAATTCTTAATAAAAATCGGCTCTCTTAAAACTATGAAAAAAGCCTCGTCAAATCATTAAAAAGAGCGAGCACAGTCAAACCTAACAAAGCAGCAATCCCAACTTTTTGGGCTGCACTTTGAAAAGATTCGGATACAGGCTTGCCTCTAATCATTTCGAGAGAATAATACAGGAGATGGCCCCCGTCCAACATAGGAATCGGTAGTAAGTTCAATATTCCTAAACTTACCGAGATGACGGCAAGGAAGGATAAAAACGGGATAAAGCCCAGCTGGACGGACTGTCCGGCATAATCAGCGATAGAAACCGGACCGGAAATGTTTTTTACCGAAACATCTCCGGTAAACATCAATCCGATCATTTTCAGAGAAACTGAGGCCGTCTCCCATGTCTTACGTACGCCTTGAAGCAAACTTTCAAAAAAACCGTATGCAACTTTTGTTTTCGGGTAATCCACGCCAATGGAAGCCCCGATGCGTCCGGCTTCTTCTCCGTCGGCTTCAAGATGTGCTGAAGGTGTTACGCGGAATTTAAACTCTTTCCCTTGGCGATCAACGATAAATTCCAACGGCATGCCGGGCGACTTTTTAACCGCTTCGACCAGGTCAGCGGGCATTGGAACTGCTTTGCCATTAATGCTGATGACTTCGTCACCAACTTCCAGGCCGCCTTCTTTGGCAGCGGAATCTCCGACAAATCCGGTAATAATGGGACGGCTGACTTGCAAAGACAGACCGATACGGGTCAGCGGATCGTCATCCTGGCTGAGAGAGTCAAAACCGACATTTCTCAAATCCAGCGTGCGCTCAAACTCCGCTCCGTTGGGTGAATGCACTTCAATAGGAACTTCTTTGCCGAATTTGTTAATCAGCTCGAAACGAAGATCGGCAAAACTCTTTACGGCTGAACCGTCCACCCTCACGATCTGATCTCCGCGATGAAGACCAATCTCGGCCGCCGGCGTTCCGGCGGGAGGTTCCGCAGTTACAGGAAGCGGCTGTACGCTGCCGACCATAAACACTGCGGCAAAAAGCAGTACCGCTAAAATCAGATTCGCAGCCGGGCCTGCGGCCACAATGAAAAATCTCTGCCAAACCGACTTGGAACCGAACGTACGGTCCGCGTCCTCCGGTTTTATCGGCAGGCAGGCCGGATCCCGCTCGTCAAGCATACGGACATATCCGCCGAGCGGAAGCGCCGCTACGGACCACTCAGTCCCGTCCGGGTCATTTTTTCTTTTCCATGAGAAAAGCGGTTTGCCAAAACCAATCGAAAATTTCAAAATTTTGACACCGCAAAGGCGTGCCGCTAAATAGTGGCCCGCCTCATGAAAAGTGATCAAAACTCCGATGGTGACAATAAAAGCGATTACTGTCGTCATCAATGTCAATTCTTATCTCTCCGATGTTCGGAATATCCGTCTGCCCACGCCCGAGCCAGCTCTCTTGCCTGTCTGTCCGTCTCAAGAATTTCCTCCAGAGTTGTCGGAGCCGGCGGCTGGAAACCATACATCATGGAGCGGCACAAAACGGCAATATCCGTAAAGCCGATACGTCCCTCAAGAAACGCCTCAACACCGATCTCATTGGCGGCATTAAGCACAATACTGGCCGAACCGCCCATCTTAAGCGCTTCATAGGCATAGCCGAGCTGAGGGAAACGATTTAAATCCGGGTCTTCAAAAGTCAATGTTTTTATCTGAGAAAATTTTAACGGGGTCACTCCTGCCGTAAATCGATCCGGATACGCTAAAGAGTAAGCAATCGTATTTTTCATATCCGGCGCGCCCATCTGAGCGATCACAACGCCGTCCTCGTATTCAACCATTGAGTGAATGATGCTCTGCGGATGAACCACCACGTCAATGCGTTCAGGCGGAAAGTCAAACAGCCAGCGCGCTTCAATGACTTCCAGCCCCTTATTCATCAGCGTGGCGGAATCCACCGTAATTTTGCGTCCCATCGACCAATTCGGATGATGCGTCGCCTCTTCGATCGTCACGTCGGAAAGGTCTTTTCTGGTTCGGAAAGGACCGCCTGAAGCGGTCAGAATAATGCGTGCTTTTTCACGCGAACGTTCGGTTTCGCCCACAAGACACTGGAAGATCGCGTTGTGTTCACTGTCCACCGGCATCAGCGTCGCACCGCACCGCTTAACGGTGTCCATGAGAAGTTTGCCGCCGCAGACCACACTCTCCTTATTGGCCAGCAAAAGCTTCTTGCCGGCTTCCGCCGCGCGGAATGTAGAAACGATGCCAGCTGCGCCGACAATGGCACCTACGACAATATCAACTTCCGGCGAGGCCGCTAGACGAGCAACCGCCTCGGCGCCTGCTTCAGCCCGTGCATTGCAGCCGATCGCCGCCAGGGCTTCCTTCAGCGCTTCTAATTTCGACGGATCCGAAGTCACCGCCAAAGAAACATTAAACCGCTTGGCAATCTCTGCGAGCTCTTTTACGCGGGAGTGCGCGGTGACCGCATACAGACGGAATTTGTCAGGATAGAGCTCAAGCACACCCAGCGTGCTTTTTCCAATGGAGCCCGTCGCTCCGAGAATCGCTACGTTTTGCATGGTCGCAGATTAGAAGCCTTGAAGAAACAGAAGAACAAAAACAGAATACGGCAGAACGCTCATCTGGGCGTCCAGGCGATCGTAAAAGCCGCCGTGACCGGACAGAAGATTGCTTGAGTCCTTAATTCCGACGGATCTCTTGAGCGCGCTCTCAAACAAATCTCCGGCAATGGAAAAAAGAACCGCAATAAAGAGCACCAAGTCGGAGGCCCAAATATCCAGGCCCGAAATAATCGAATTGCTCCAGAGCGGGAAAGAAGGCTGAGCCCAATAAAGGACATACGAAAGCGCAATCACGCAGACAAACGCCGTCAGCGCGCCCGACCAAGTCTTTTTCGGACTGATCCCCTGAGCCATCTTCGGTCCGCCCATTGCGCGGCCGCCGAAATAAGCCACGATGTCGGCAACCCACACAATAGCTAAAACCGAAAGCATGTAGATCGGTCCCTTTGAACGGAACAGGTACATCAGAGAGAACCATGCCGCAGGCAGAATAACCCAGGCCAGAACTGAACCGAAAATCGGTTTTACCTGCCAGCCCGTTGTTCTGCGTGTGAAGACAAGCAAAGTAATAACAGCCCAAAGAACCGTCGCCGCACAGGTGATGACCATCAGGCCGGTACCGCTCTGCAGCCCCTGAAGAAAGGCCGGAGAAGCATATTCAATATAAAAGAAGAAACAAGCGGCTAATGCCCCGCAGACTCCGGCAAGCGCGGAGTTCCAGCGGCACAGGCGCAGCCACTCCCAAAAACAGCATCCGATCGCGACGGCGGCAACAGCGGTAAACGCAAGCGGAGAAATAAGAAGGGCTCCGATCACGATAATCAGCAAAACAACCGCTGTAATGACTCTTTGCAGAAGCATACGTCTATTCCTTTCGAGACGATTCTTTAATTTGTTCCGATGTTTGGCCAAAACGTCTCTCTCTGCCTGCATACCAAGCTAAAGCATCGGAAAATTCTTTTTCACCAAAATCCGGCCACAGGATGTCTGTGAAATAAAGTTCACTATAGGCAAGCTGCCAGAGCATAAAATTGCTGATCCGAATCTCTCCGCTGGTGCGGATAAAAAGATCCACATCACCGGACTCTGCCATTGGCAGATTTGCGCTCAGCTGCTCTTGTGTAAACTCTGCGCCGCTGTCCCTGATCTTTCTTGCCGCCTCTAAAATCTCCCAGCGGCCGCCGTAATTAATACAGAGATTCAGAGTAATTGCTTTATTGTTCTCAGTTTTGCGCTCCGCTTCGTCTATTTCTCTGCGCAGTTCTGCGGAAAAAGCGCTCAAATCGCCGATAAATCGGATCCGAACGCCGGATTTATGCAGCGATTCAATTTCCTTGCGCAAAGACGAAAGAAAGAGCTTCATCAAGCCCTGCACTTCCTCTTTCGGTCGGTTCCAATTCTCACTGGAAAAGGCAAACAGAGAAAGATGACAGACACCGGCTTTCGCGGCGCCCTGCAGCACACGACGAACGCTCTCTACCCCTTTTTGATGTCCGACAAGACGCGGAAGCATACGCTTTTTTGCCCATCTTCCGTTGCCGTCCATAACAATAGCCACGTGCCGGGGCACCCGAGCACATGGCTTTTCGTTTGTATTACTACCCGGCATAGGGTGCGAACCGTACTAAACGGTCATAATTTCTTTTTCTTTCTCTGCGGAAAGCTTATCGATCTCTCCGATGTACTTATCGGTGAGTTTCTGGATTTCCGTATTAGAGCGGCGCTCATCGTCTTCAGTGATCTCTTTCTCTTTCAGAAGAGCGGCGACCTTGGTATTGGCGTCGCGACGCAGATTGCGGACAGCAACCTTGCAGTCTTCGGCTTCACCGCGGACGACTTTTGTAAGATCACGACGGCGCTCTTCAGTCAGAGGAGGCATCGGAACACGGATAACATCGCCGGATGTAGCGGGATTCAGACCGAGGTCGGAATTGCGGATCGCTTTTTCAACAACAGCAACCATTTTCTTTTCCCACGGCTGAACGGTGATCGTGCGCGCATCGGCAAGACCAAGCTGGGCAACCTGGCTGATGGGGGTCGGTGAGCCGTAGTAATCAACAGTGATATGTTCGAGCAGGCCAGTATGAGCGCGTCCTGTACGAATCTTCATAAAAGAGTCTTTAAGCGTCTCAATGGAACGCTTCATGTGATGTTCAGTCTGTGAAAAAATCTCTTTTGTTGTCATATATCAGTAACCTGTCTAATTTCTTGCTGGTAAATCAATTCCGCTGTCAAGCGGATGCGGTCTTCGTAACGTCTTAATCTTTTGAGTTTATCATGGTTTTCCACACGGATGACAGCCGCAAGCCCTATAAAAAGTTACCATTTGACGCAAGTCTTTTCCCGCCGCTCTTTCTGCTCGATTCGAGCGGCAGGAGCCTGCGCACTTTAGCCTCTGCGCTATTCTGAAGCGTCGATGTAAGAGGAGAAAGACATGGCAAAAATCGAAAAAATGTTCAACGGCATTCTTAAGGATCAGGAACAAAAAAGCGATGAACTTCGCGAAAAGATCCAAGCCGAAAACAAAATGAAAGAAGAGAAGAAAGAACACAAAGAAAGCAAATAACACTTCCTCTGTATTCATCCTTTATACCGCCCGGCCTGTCTGGGCTTTTTAATGCATGAAAAAAGCCGGGAAATTCCCGGCCCATGGTTCAATTCTCTCAGAGCTTAGAGATGAACGAGCGTGCCCTCGTCTTCTCCGAGCACAACGCGTTTGAGCGCGCCCGGTTTGTGCAGATTGAAGACGCGGATCTGCATGCCCTGATCGCGGCACAGCGTAAACGCGGTCGCGTCAAGAATCTTCAGTTTCTTCTGAATCGCTTCATCAAAAGAAATGGACTTATAGAGCTTAGCGTCCGGATCTTTTTTCGGATCTGCAGAATAAACTCCGTCAACCTGTGTGGCCTTCAGCACCATATCGGCGCCGATTTCAGCGCTGCGAAGCGCTGCGGCGGTATCCGTTGTAAAGAACGGATTGCCGGTACCGGCGGCAAAGATCACAACACGGCCTTTCTTCAGATGACTCAGGGCTTTTCCGCGAATATACGGCTCAGCAACCTGATCAATATCAAGAGCGCACTGAACGCGGGCTTCAATGCCGCTGTTGCGCAGCGCATCCTGAAGCGCCATAGCGTTCATGCAGGTGGCGAGCATACCCATATAGTCGCCGGTGGCACGGTCCATACCGGTTGAACCAAGCGCAACACCGCGGAAGATATTGCCGCCGCCGACTACGATGGCAAGCTGGACACCCAATTTCACAACTTCAGATATCTCACCGACGATGCTTTTCAGCGTGTCGCGGTTAATACCGAAGGCTTTGTCGCCCATCAGGGCTTCGCCGGATAATTTAAGAAGAATCCGTTTTGTCTTTGTTTGTCCAGTCTCACTCATCTTTTGCTCCGAATTAAGAGAAATTAAACGCGCGCAGCAGCGACCTGAGCAGCAACTTCAGCCGCGAAGTCGTTGGAGCGTTTTTCCATACCTTCGCCAACTACAAAGAGGGCAAATGAAGATACTGTAGCATTGTTGGACTTCAGAAGCTGACCAACTGTCTGCTTGTCGTCTTTAACGAACGGCTGAGAAAGAAGCGTAACTTCTTTGAGGAACTTCTGAACGGAGCCTTCAGCGATACGTTCGATCATGTTCTCAGGTTTGTTGGCTTCGTGAGCTTTTTCAATCGCAACGCGGCGTTCTCTTTCGATCAGTTCAGCGGGAATACCGGACTGGTCAAGAGCTTTCGGCTTGGAAGCGGCGATATGCATCGCGACGTCATGAGCGACTTCATCGGTACCGCCGATAACGTCAACGATAACGCCGATCTTGGAGCCGCCGTGGATGTATGTAGAGAGCTTGCCCTTGCCTTCAAGGATCTGGAAGCGGCGAACAGTGATGTTTTCACCGATCTTGCCGATAAGCGCCTTACGCTTTTCTTCGACAGTGGCGTCGCCAATCTTAAGCTGACCGAGAGCTTCAAGATCAGTCGGCTTGTGATCGGCAACGAGTTTGGCGATTTCATCGGCGAAAGCGATGAAATCTGCGTTCTTCGCAACGAAGTCGGTTTCAGAGTTCAGCTCGACGATAGCGCCGTTCTTACCGTTTTCATCAATGTAGATCGCAACAACACCGTCAGCAGTAATACGGCTGGCAGCTTTAGTTGCTTTGTTGCCAAGCTTGACGCGCAGAATTTCTTCTGCTTTTGCAAGATCACCGTCAGCTTCTGTCAAAGCCTTCTTGCACTCCATCATCGGAGCGTCGGTTTTAACACGAAGTTCTTTGACCATAGCGGCAGTTACAACAGCCATTGTATTTTCCTTAAAAAGTAAAAAATCGGATTAAAAGAAAGGGGCGAAAACGCCCCTCTCAAGACTACCTATGTGAAGGGGCTAAATTACTCAGCCTTTTCTTCGACGACGGTTTCTTCAACAAAGTCATCGGCCTTAGCAGCCTTGACAGTTTCGTCAAGATTCTTGTTCTTGCCAGCAAGGATCGCATCAGCGAAACCCTTGGTGTACAGAGCAACGGCGCGAGCGCTGTCGTCATTGCCCGGGATGACGTAGTCAACACCGGCCGGATTGTGGTTTGTATCGACGATACCGACAACAGGGATTCCAAGCTTGTTGGCTTCCTGAATAGCGATCTTGTGGTAGCCGACGTCAACAACAACCAGAGCGTCAGGCAGACCGTTCATGTCTTTGATGCCGCCCATGGCCTTGTTCAGCTTCTCGAGTTCGCGTGTGAAATCAAGCGCTTCTTTCTTTGTCATTTTCTCGAGGCCGCCGTCAGCAACGAGCTGTTCCATTTCTTTGAGCTTCTTCAGGGAAACTTTAACAGTCTTGAAGTTTGTCAGCATGCCGCCGAGCCAGCGCTGATCAACGTAAGGCATACCGCAGCGTGTGGCTTCAGCTACGATGGCGTCACGAGATGTGCGCTTTGTACCAACGAAGAGGATCGTGCCTTTCTGAGCAGCCAGGTTTGTCAGGAACTTGGCGGCTTCGTCGAATTTGGCGACGGTCTTTTCAAGGTTGATGATGTGAATCTTGTTGCGGGAACCGAAAATGTACTGGGACATCTTGGGGTTCCAAAAACGAGTCTGGTGACCGAAATGTGCACCAGCTTCGAGCAGTTCACGCATGCTCAGAGATGACATATTTGTAATTCCTTAAGGGTTTAATTCCAACAGCCTCACCTATTCCGACCGGAACCCTGTTTGCGAGGCTGCGCTAATAAAAAATAATTCGTCTTTCGAATATTTCGAAGACCGCGGGATTCTAGCACGAAAAGAAAAAAATTATGCAGAACGAACAATAAATTACAAACCGATGCGCGCTGGCGTCTCAATAAAAATTCAACGCCCATAGTGCCGAGCGGCACATTAATTCGATATTGAGATCAACTAAAATAACGCGCATCTGTGTTTCTATAAATAGAGAGAACTGAATTTAAATGGCTAAAAGAGAAATTCTTATAAAGACGCCGGAACAAATCGCGGGAATCCGCGAAGCCTGCAAAGACGCTTCAATGGTTCTGGACTACATCACTCCGTTTGTCAAACCCGGAGTAACAACCGAATATCTTGATGATTTGATGCTCCGCTACACCGAAGATGTGCTGAAGGATAAATCCGCATGCCTCGGATATGACCCGGACCACAGCATCCCTTACCCTAAAGCAACCTGCATCTCGGTCAACCATCAGGTCTGCCACGGCATCCCGGGACCCAAGGTTCTCAAAAAGGGAGACATCCTTAATATTGACGTCACGGTTATTAAAAACGGTTATTACGGTGACACAAGCCGTATGTTCTGCGTCGGAAAATGCTCCATCGCCGCCAACCATCTGATTGCTGTCACCTACGATGCGATGTGGAAAGGCATTGAAATGGTCAAACCCGGCGCACACTTCGGCGATATCGGCTACGCTATTCAGAAATTTGCGCACGCTCAGGGCTGCAGCGTTGTCGAAGAATTCACCGGCCACGGTGTCGGCGTCGGATTCCATGAGGAGCCTCCGGTTCTTCATTACGGCAAAATGGGTGCCGGAGCGGAAATGAAGCCCGGTATGATTTTTACGATCGAACCGATGATCAACGCCGGGCGCAAAGAGCTCACCATCCTCTCCAACGGCTGGACCGCCGTGACCAAGGATAAAAGTCTTTCCGCGCAGTGGGAGCATACCGTGCTGGTCACTGATACCGGTTGGGAAGTCCTCACCGTATCCGAAGGCAGCCCCGCACTCCCCTCCTGGGTTAAAACCAAGTAACGAAACAATTTCGGCATATGCAGATCAGTGAAATCATCAACAACTTCAAAAAGACTCGACAGCAGCTGGCTAATGATTTCGCAGAGACGAATGATGCCGATAAATATCTTCTCGAACATTCGCGGGCGGCAGATGAAGCGGTCCGCGAAATTCTGAAACTTAAGGAGCTCTCTTCCAGAATCTCGGTCGTCGCAATCGGCGGCTTCGGAAGAGAGCAGCTCTTTCCCTACTCGGATCTTGACCTTCTCTTTTTACTCCCGGATGACGTGCTGGATTCCGAACTTAACTCTGTCGGTGCCGTTATCGGAGAGCTTTGGTCGCTCGGACTGACCGTCGGTTACTCAGTTCGCAAACTCGATGAGTGCATCGAACAGGCACGGTTAGATATCACGGCCCAAACCGCGATGTTGGAATCCCGGTTAATCGCGGGCGATTCGGAACTCTTTAAACGCTATACCTCCGAACTTGAGAAGAGTCTGGATTTCAAATCCTTCTACCGAGCTAAATTTATTGAGCAGGAACACCGTCATCTTAAATACCACGAGAGTTCGTACACGCTTGAACCCAATATCAAGGAATCTCCCGGCGGCCTCAGAGATCTGAATATTCTCATCTGGGTACTTCGTGCTGCAAAATTCGGCGCGACTTTTGACGAAGTACACCGCTCCGGCCTAATCACGAGGCGTGAATGCGACCTCTTGGAAATGGTGCGCGTTAACTTGTACCGACTGAGAATACACATGCACCTGCTCACGAGCCGGCACGAAGACCGACTGGTATTTGAGATCCAGGAGCCGTTAGCCAAAAAACTAGGACTAAGCGGCGTCCCCGGCCGTCGAGCCAGCGAAATCCTGATGCAGCGTTTTTATGTCAACGCCAAAACCATCGGGCAACTCAACAGTATTATTCTTCAAGCGGTCAAAGAGCGTTTTGTCACTGACAGCGGACCGCCCCTTGATCTGATCGACGGTTTTACTGTCCGCGGAGAAGTCCTCGACATCGCTTCGGACAATGCGTTCGAGGAATCACGCACGCGAATTCTTCAGGCCTTTATGATTCAGGAGCGGCATCCTGAGATCGCCCGTAAATCATCACGTCTTTACCGAGCGCTCTTTGGCGCACACATGCTGATGGATGAATCCTGGAGTGAGGATCCGAAAAACCTGCAGGCATTTCTAAAAATCATTCAGGGCCGCCGCGGCGTCTGGCATGCGCTCAATGAGATGAATCACTGGGGTGTGCTTGGAAGGCTGCTGCCGGATTTCAAGAAAATAGTCGGTCAGATGCAGCACGATCTTTTCCACGCCTACACCGTAGATCAGCACACGCTGCTCGCGATCCGCTACCTCAGAAATTTCACTCACAGTGAAAATGCGCATGAACTGCCCATGTGTACGGAGCTGATGGTATCGCTGAAGGATAATTGGCGACTGGTACTTGCGCTTCTTTATCATGACATTGGCAAAGGCCGAGGCGGAGACCACAGCAAAATCGGCGCGGAGATTGTTAGGGATCTCTGCCGGCGTCTAAACCTTAAAAGCGATGATGCCGAGTACATCGAGTTTATGGTGCGAGAACATCTGACCATGAGTCAGGTTGCTCAGAAACAGGATATTTCCGATCCGGAGGTTGTCGAGGCATTTGCTCGGAAAGTAGGAAATTTGGACCGTCTGGTCGGCCTCTACCTCATCACTGTCTGTGATATTCGTGCGACCTCCCATAAGATATGGAACGCGTGGAAGGCTCAGCTGCTTCAGGATTTATTCTTATCAACCGCCAAAATTCTTAAAGGCAGGAAGATGACCCGCGGCATGCTGGTCGCACGCCGCCGTCAGGATGCGCTTGCGCTCTGCAAATTCTCGGCGCAGGACACCGAACGAATCAATGCGTTTTGGGATAATTTTGACGTCGCCTATTTTATGAAGCATTCAGTGCGCAATATCGTCTGGCATGCCAAGACGCTGCTTCCGCACCTTGAGTCCGAGCATTCCTTTGTCGCTGCACGTCCTCTGCGCGGTTTGGAACACGCCCACGAAATTCTGGTTTTTACAAAGGACCGGCCGGAACTGTTCGCTCAGATTGTCTCTGCCCTGCAGAGAACGAACCTGTCGGTTCTGGAGGCGAGAATTCACACCGGCAAAGACGGCAGAGTCGTCGACTCATTCATTGTTACGGACGATGAATCGGATCCGACTTTCGGAGCAACGCTCAAAGAGTTCGAAGTAAAACTCGCGCGCCTCATCGACAGCGGCGAAAAACTTCAGCCGCCTGTCCAGGGGCGTCTTTCCAGACAATCCAGACAGTTCCCGATCACGCCGAGCGTCACACTTCGTCCCGATGCCTCCGAACGCATCTACCTGCTGTCTGTCGTAGCAACCGACAGGCTTGGGCTTCTCGCATCCGTTGCGACCGTGTTTGTTCGGTTTAAATTGAACCTGCTGACCGCGCGTATCGCCACGCTCGGCGAAAGAGTTGAAGATATTTTCTTAATAGAAAGTCCGCGGCTTCAGGATCCCGCATTCTGCGGAGAACTTGAAACCGCGATTTTAGAGGTACTCGAAGTCTAGCGATTGAGCTCTACAAAGGTCTTGATCGCTAAATCTACGCACTGATCGGTCACTTTATTGAGTTCTTCGTCATTCGAAGCAATCTCAACAGAATTAGCGGAAGCCCCTCTGCCGGCAGCCGGATTTACTACCTGACAAATAGCGGCATAGGGCAGATTCAGTTCTTTAGCGAGACATGCTTCGGGCATCAGCGTCATACCGACATAATGGCCGCCGTCACGATCGATGCGATCGATTTCTGCCGCGGTTTCCAATCTCGGACCCTGTGTCACCGCATAGGTACCGCCGTCAACAATCGGTAAATTCATGATGTCGGCCATACGCACAATTTCATCGCGAAGATCCATATCAAACGGATATGTGAAATCAATGAAATTGATGACAGACTCTTTGCCGGTGTTGTACGAGGTCTCACGGCCCCAAGTGTAGTCGATGATCTGATCCGGAATCGCGACAGTGCCGATTTCATCTTCAACCAGCACGGCTCCCACCGAAGCCAGCGCGATAATCGCCTTGGGCTTAAATGTCGAAAGCGCCCAGATATTGGCTCGGTAATTGATCATATGAGGCGGCTTTTTCTCTTTGACGCCGTGCCGAGAAAGGAACACCACTTCCAGGCCGTCAATCTGACCGCGAGTCAGCTCCACCGGTTCTTTGCCGTACGGAGTATCGATCCTGTCGATCATGCGGCCTTCGAGCCGGCTGAGGTGATCGAGTCTGCTGCCTCCGATCAAAGCGTAAACATTAGACATCCGTGTTGTCCCCCCGATTGATTAATTTAAACAAATCTTCTTCAGAAATGATATTAATACCAAGCTCCTGCGCTTTAGCAAGTTTACTACCGGCCGCCTCACCTGCGAGAACATAAGCGGTTTTCTTCGATACGGAGCCGCTGACTTTGCCGCCGAATTTTCGGATTAAGTCGCTCGCCTTATCACGAGAGAGTGTAGGCAGAGAGCCTGTTAAAACAAAAGTCATCCCTTTAAACGGAAGATCCTCGTCCTTAGTCCCCTGGTTTTCTTCCCACGTTACGCCGTCTTCAATCAGTGCGCCGATAACTTCCAGATTCACCGGTTCGGCAAAGAAATGCAGAATGCATTCGGCAACCGCCGGACCAATGTCTTCGACTTCCATCAGTTGCTCAAGCGATGCTTCCTCAATCTTCTTCAGCGCGCCAAAATGCGACGCCAGCGTCCGTGCGGTCGCCTCTCCCACTTCCGGAACGCCTAGCGCGTAAATAAACCGCTCTAAAGTCGTATGTTTGGACGCTTCAATAGAGGCAAGAAGCTTTTCCGCGGATTTTTCGCCCATGCGCTCGAGGCCGAGCAGGTTTTCTTTCTTCAGTTTGTAGATGTCCGCAACGGTTTTCACCAAATCAGCGTGGATGAGCTGTTCTGCGAGTTTCTCTCCAATGCCGTCAATGCCCATCGCCGTACGGCTGACAAAATGCAGAATAGCCTGTACACGCTGAGCTTTGCAGAAGAGACCTCCGCTGCAGTGGCGATCCTTCTCGCCTTCTTCTTTATAGGCATGAGAACCGCAGACCGGACAAATCTCCGGCATCACAAAATCTTTCGCATCCGCCGGCCGAAGTTCGGGAATCACTCGCACCACTTCCGGGATCACATCGCCGGCACGATGGACGACGACGGTGTCTCCGATTTTGACACCCAGCTTTTCCAAAAACTCTTCGTTGTTGAGGGATACGTTGCTGACGGTAACGCCGCCGACAAACACCGGCTTCAGCCGAGCGACCGGAGTCAGTTTTCCGGTTCTTCCCACCTGGACCGTAATATCGAGCACCTGCGTCTGTACTTCTTCCGGCGGATACTTATGCGCACATGCCCAGCGGGGTTCGCGGGACACAAATCCAAGCTGCTTCTGACGGTCAAAACTGTTGACTTTGTAAACCACGCCGTCGATGTCAAAAGGAAGATCCTGACGAATTTCCGCGACACGCGAATGGAAAGCCTGAAGCTCTTCCGGATTGTGCGCCAGACCGTGCTCAGGAGCGACCGGGAAACCTTTTCCTTTGAGGTAGGCCAACAGTTCCGACTGAGAGGACACCGGCATTTCAGAGACTTCGCCAAAACCGTACGCATAGAAATTCAGGCTTCTTTTCGCGGTCAGCGCCGGATCGAGCTGACGCAGACTGCCCGCAGCCGCGTTACGGGGATTGGCGAAAAGTTTCAGGCCGAGCGCCTTCTGTTCTTCATTCAGACGCTCAAAAACCGCTTTATGCATGATGACCTCACCGCGGACCTCAAAAACCTTCGGAAGTCCCTCAGCCCTAAGCGGAATCGTACGGATCGTTTTGACGTTGGCGGTCACATCTTCGCCCGTATAACCGTCCCCGCGCGTTGCCGCCTGAACCAAAATACCGTCTTCATATCGGAGGTTAATCGCCAAACCGTCAAATTTCAGCTCTGTATCGTACTCAATCGATACATCCTCGGGCAGCTCAAGCTCTCTGCGCATACGCGCTTCAAAGTTATAGGCGCCTTCAGCCGTATAGTCAGTCTCCGTATAGATGGAAAGCATCGGCACGGCGTGACGGACTTTGGAGAGTTCGCTCTGTACGGCAGCACCCACCCTCTGGGTTGGAGAAAAAAGACTTTTGAACTGCGGATACTGAGCTTCCAGACGCGAAAGTTCCTGAAACATCGAGTCGTAAAGCTCATCGGAAATCGTCGGATTATTGTCAACGTAGTAAGCCTTGTTATGCTTTTCCAGCTCATCGGTGAGCTGTTCCATTCGCTGCCTGACTTGGTCTAAATTCTCGGTCTCCGACATTGCGTCTCCTAGCGGTCAGAATAAAAAAGAGCCTTCAATTTACACCGATTGAAGGCTCTGATAAAAATTAAATGAGTAATTATGAGCCGACTCTAATCCAAGAGACGGTGCGCTCTCAGGCTGCCCGGCTCAACATCTTTGGCACGCATTTCCTTATAGAAACGATCGAGTTCCTGCTTCAGAAGGGAAATCATCGCGCCGTCGATAACTTTACCGTTAGAGCCGACAATTTCTGCATCGAAGACTGCCGCGAAGGCGTTCACTGCCGTCATAAAGAGGCGCAGCGGATCCTTCTCGGGCGCAATCAGCGGAACATTCAGAGAAATCGTGATGTTGCTGTCATCAATCCAGCGAATCTCGATCGTCCCCTTTCGGTTGCCGAGACGTCGGCCTTCTTTGTCCGTTACCAACTCTCCGATCTTTTCGTAGTGCTTGGAGCTGCGGCGCTTGAACCCAAGAAGCGTGGCCTCTCTCTCAAAGGTATCAATAGAAACCTTTTCAATCGGACGAAGCAGCAGCGTAATCTGCACGCCGAACTGCTTGATCAGCGCGTTCAGATACTGGGTGCGGTTCACCAGCTCCTGCACATCCTGAATTTCGCAGCTGCCGTCCAAATGCATTTCCATTCTTTGGAAAATCTGGCCGTTCAGCTGATTCAGAGACACATCATTAAAGGAAGCGTGACTTGAAGCAAGCTGTACGTAAAAAGCGACTGCTTCAAACATACCGATCGCGTCGGGTTTGAACCAGCGCTGGCTGTTGCTTTCAAGTGCGAGCACACGAAGAAGACCGTGCGGAGCGATTTCATCAAGCGCGCTGCGGACAAAAGGCGTCAGCTGGCTGCCCGTAACAGGTTTACGGAAATTAATTCGCACCAGTTCCATTAAGAACGGATCATGTTTAAAAAGGCCCGATTCACTTAATTCTTCCGGCTGCGGCTGCTCCAGATAGTTATCGGAGGGCTCGGACTGCTCAGCCGGCAGCGCAGAAACTTCCGATTCCTCTTTCTTCTCTTCTTCTGCTGTTTCAAGAGGAGGCTCGGCCGCCGGAGCATCCTCTTCTTTAGGCTCCTCTGAAGGAATCTTTATATGACTGATGGGTTTCGGCAAAGCGTCATCATTTCGAAGAATCGGCTCCTGAATCTCTGCATGCCTATTATCTTTAGGCGGCTCCGAGGATTTATCCTCTTTAATCTTGGTCCAATACCAGACCCCGCCGATTGCGGCTGCGATGATTATCACAATTGTGACAACCATACCCACTGTACTTATCATTGTTTAAAACCCCAAAAGCCTCGGTAAAACTTAGCGCTGAATTCGATATTTTACAGTCTTATTGCCAAAGGCCTATTGAGGTTGATCCTTAATGAAGAAAACTGTTTCTTTACAAGATATTGCAATATCCCGATACGGGCTTGCCGGCCATCGCACTGTGATAACATTTTTGACCTTCAAGAATCATTCCGTCTTTTTGACAGAAAATATCATTATTTTTTAGGTAAATATTCGTAAATGTCTACAAGACCCACTAAAAATTTGGAAACTTTCCCAAACCCGCAGCCCAATCGCGACTACCTGATCCACATTGAAATCCCGGAATTCACTTCGCTTTGCCCCCTTACCGGTCAGCCCGATTTCGCGACTCTGCTTCTTGACTACATTCCTGATCAGAAAAACGTTGAACTGAAGGCGCTCAAGCTCTATATGTGGAGCTATCGTCAGGAAGGCGCCTTCCATGAAGCCATCACCAACAAAATTCTGGACGATCTCGTCGAGGCTCTGAAGCCGCGCTACATGCGTCTGAAAGCAAAATGGTGGGTCCGCGGCGGCATTTATACAACCGTTGTCGTTGAACACCGCAAAGAGGGCTGGGTACCTGTCGCTCCGGTGGAACTGCCTGAATTCGAAACCAACGATCCGACCCGCGGCTAATCTGTGAGGAAGTTCAAAAAAGCTCGGCACAAGTCGGGCTTTTTTTCTATCCGTCCTGTATTCACAGGTTTTTATGGTGTACGGAAGAGTGTTTTGGGAATCGTGCTGATAAAATCAAAAATCAAGTTTGATTTCGGAATACAAAATAATGAATCCAGATCTATCGCTTACAAAACCTTATCCCTTTACACGTCTTAGAGCGCTCCTCTCCGATTCGAAGCTGCCTGACGGCATTGAACATATTTCCCTTTCTATCGGCGAGCCTAAGCACGCCGCGCCGGAAGCTGTAATCCGGGCTCTTTTCGACAGTTCCAAGCTTTTTGAGAAGTATCCCGCCACGACCGGCGCGCTTGAACTCAGAACTGCAATCTCTGATTGGATTTTCCGCCGCTATGGCGTAAAGACCGACCCGCTGACGCAGATTCTTCCGACCAACGGTTCGCGCGAAGCCCTGTTTTCTTTTACACAGGCCTATATCGACCGCACTAAAAGTCCGTTTGTTATTCTCCCCTGCCCCTTCTACCAGATTTATGAAGGTGCGTCTCTGATGGCCGGCGCAACGCCTTACTACTGTCCTCAGACCGCTGAGAATAACTTCGCGATGGACCTTGACTCAGTCCCGGAAGAAGTTCTTCGCAATACTCAGCTGGTTTTTGTCTGCAGTCCGAGCAATCCGACCGGAAAGGTTTTGAATTTAGAAGATTGGAAGAAACTCTTCAGCTATTCCGACAAATACGGCTTTGTGATCGGAAGCGATGAATGCTATTCCGAAATTTATTTTGATGAAGAAAGGCCGCCTCTGGGTGCGCTTGAAGCTGCCAAGCTGCTTGGCCGCGATAATTTCGAGCGCCTGATTGTCTTCTCGAGCCTCTCCAAACGATCCAATATTCCGGGCATGCGTACGGGATTTGTCGCCGGAGACGCAGCTCTGATCAAACCCTACCTTCTTTACCGCACTTATCACGGATGCGCAATGAGCGGTCCGATTCAGCAGGCAAGCATTGCCGCATGGAACGATGAAGAACATGTGCGTGAAAGCAGACGGCTTTATAAAGAAAAATTCGCGGCAGCGGTTCCGCTGATGTCTAAGACACTCGGAATTTCTATGCCGGATGCAAGTTTTTATCTCTGGGCTAAAACTCCGATCGATGATCAGGAGTACGCCAAACGCCTCTACGAAGAAAAGGCGATTACGGTTCTGCCCGGAAGTTTCCTCAGTCGGGACTGCGGCGGCCTGAATCCGGGGCGCGGCTACATCCGTATCGCACTTGTCGCAACTGTTCCCGAGGTTAAGGAAGCCGCAAGGAGAATTTCAGAATTTAACCCTAAATAAAGGAAAGATAAATGTTAGCGCTGCAGCAAATGATTGAAAACGCTTTTGAACTCAAGCCGGAGCACCTTCCGCCCGAGGTGACCAACTCGGTCGATGAAGTCATCCGCAAGCTTGAATCCGGAGAACTCCGCGTCGCCGAAAAAATCGACGGCGAATGGGTTACTCATCAGTGGATCAAAAAAGCGGTTCTTCTCAGTTTCAGAATTAATCCGAACCGCATTATGCGTGCAGGAGACATGAGTTTCTACGACAAGGTCCCGCTTCGCTTCCAAGACTTCAGCGCGGACGACTGGGCAAAAACCGGTATCCGCTGTGTTCCGGGAGCTGTTGTCCGCCAGGGCTCCTATATTGCACCGGGTGTCGTTCTGATGCCGAGTTTTGTCAACATCGGCGCGCACATCGGCGAAAACACCATGGTTGACACCTGGTCGACCGTAGGCTCCTGCGCTCAGGTCGGCAAGAACTGCCACCTCTCCGGCGGTGTCGGCATCGGCGGCGTTCTCGAGCCGCTTCAGGCCGGTCCTACCATCATTGAGGACAACTGCTTTATCGGCGCGCGCAGCGAAATTGTTGAAGGCGTCGTCGTGGAAGCCAACTCTGTTATTTCAATGGGTGTTTTCATCGGACAAAGCACGAAGATTTACGACCGCACCACCGGTGAAATCTTCCGCGGCAGAGTTCCCTCAGGCTCTGTTGTCGTCCCGGGAGGTCTTCCCTCTAAAGACGGCAAGTACAACCTGAACTGCGCCGTGATCGTCAAACGCGTTGACGAAAAGACACGCTCCAAGACCAGCATCAACGAACTGCTGCGTTCATAATTTTCATTAACGAAAGGCAGCTTCGGCTGCCTTTTCGCTTACCTGCACACTTATGTCTTACGACGCCATCTCCTTAACCAAATCTCTGATTCAATGCCCCTCGGTCACGCCGTCTGACGCCGGCTGCCTGGACATTCTCACAAAAGCGCTCACGGATGCCGGTTTCCAATGCCGAAAAATCAACCGAGGCGAAACGAAAAACCTTTGGGCCAAAATCGGCGCTTCTCAGCCGTCCATTTTGTTTTGCGGTCATGTCGATGTCGTTCCTGCAGGAAGCGCCCCTTGGAAATTCCCGCCCTTTGAGCCGACGGAATCCGAAGGATATCTGTACGGCCGCGGCGCGCAGGATATGAAAACATCGGACGCCGCATTTACTGCTGCCGCCTGCCGCTTTGTCCTAGAGTATCCGAACTTTAACGGAAGCATCTCCTTTCTAATCACCTCGGACGAGGAAGGTGACGGGCGTGACGGAACCAAATTCGCGCTTGAAGCGCTGATAAAGACGGAAGAAGCACCGATGTGCTGCATCGTGGGAGAGCCGAGCTGCTCGGTAAAACTCGGAGACACCATAAAAAACGGTCGAAGAGGCTCTCTCAACGGAAAACTGATCCTGAAGGGTATCCAAGGGCATGTCGCCTATCCGGAAAAAGTTAAAAATCCGATTCATATGGCCGGTCCGCTCATCAGCCGTCTTTCTTCAGAAGTTTGGGATGAAGGCTTCGAACCTTTCCCTTCGACGTCGTTCCAAATCAGCAACATTCATGCGGGCACGGGAGCGGTCAACGTGGTCCCGCCCGTCTGCGAAATCACGTTTAACATTCGCTACAACCCTGCGCACACGGCCAAATCTTTAGAAGAAAAGATCGAATCCATCTGCCGCGGACTTGGTCTTGACTATTCCGTCGCGTGGCAGGAAAGCGCGGAACCGTTTTTTGCTCAGGGCACATTCCTGACCAGCAGACTCTCTAAAGCGATTACCGCCGTTACCGGTATTGAGCCGGTGCTGTCGACTTCCGGCGGAACCAGCGACGGACGTTTTGTGAAAAATTGGTGCCCGGATATAGTTGAATTCGGTCCCACGAACGACAGAATCCATAAAATTGACGAACGTGTCGAACTTTCTCAAATTTCCGATTTAGCGGAAATTTACTATCAAACACTGAGAAATATATTTTTGGACCAAACTCATGAGTGATAAAACATCTTCGCTGACCACCATACGCGATTTCATTCGCTATGCGTCGACCCGCCTTTTCGAGTCTGAGGCCACATTCAGTCACGGATATGACGATCCCTTTCAGGAAGCGTCTTTTCTTGTGCTGCGTTCGCTGCATATTCCGCTGGAGTATGAACAGAAGTTTTTAGACGCTTCTCTGACGAGCAATGAGCGCGAGATGCTTCTGAACAACATCTCCAGAAGATGTGATGATTTGGAGCCTACCGCTTACATTGTCCACGAATGGTGGTTAGTCGGCTACCGGTTCTACGTGGATGAACGCGTACTGATTCCACGGAGCTTTATCGCCGAAATGATCGAAGATCGATTTGAAGGAATTGTGGAAGATCCGCTCAATGTCAAGCATGTTTTGGATCTGTGCACCGGCTCCGGATGTCTTGCCATCATGCTTGCCGATCTTTTTCCCAATGCCGAAGTTGACGCCGCAGACATTAGCCCGGACGCCTTGGAGGTCGCTCAGATCAATATTGAAGAGTATGGATTGGAAAACCGCGTCTTCCCGATGCAAAGCGATGTATTCAGCGGGCTGCAGGGAGCCAAATACGATCTCATTATTTCCAACCCGCCCTATGTGACACAGAGCGCGATGGAAAGTCTGCCGGCCGAATACTGTCACGAGCCCGCGCTTGCGCTTGAAGCGGGAGAAGACGGAATGGATGTCATCCAAAAGATCATGGATCAGGCCAAAGAGCACCTCTGCGATAATGGCGTCCTCATTGTTGAGCTTGGGGACAATTCGGACTTCTTTAAAGCCCGCTTCCCTGATCTTCCCGTGCAATGGATCAAAACATCGGGAGGAGACGAACAAGTCTTTCTCATTAAAAAAGAACAAGTTCCGTAATGCTGAAACTACAGAATTTATCTCTGACTCGCGGAGTCAGAGTCCTTTACAAAGGTGTTAATTTAACGGCTTCCGACGGAGAAAGAGTCGGTTTGGTCGGCCCAAACGGCTCCGGAAAATCGACGCTGTTTGCCGCTATCCTCTCAGAGCTCTCGCCCGAGGACGGTGACATCCTCGCGCCAGCTCCCATTCGAATCAGTCATATCGCTCAGCGCATTTTAGAAACTGACTCTCAGGCTCTGCAGTTTGTCCTGGGAGGTCATCAGCCGCTGATGGAAGCCAAAGCGGCTCTGAAGAAGGCGGAAGAGTCTTCTGATGACATCGCTTATGCGACCGCACTTTCTCAGCTTGCGGAAATTAATGAAGGCGCGGTCGTTGCTGAAGCCGAAGAGATTCTCTACGGTCTTGGTTTTAAGCCGTCTGACTCCCAAAGAAAGGTCTCCGAATTTTCGGGCGGATGGCGCAACCGACTGGCATTAGCTCGAGCGCTGATGAAACCCTCGGATTTGCTGCTTCTTGACGAACCGACCAACCATTTGGATATCGATTCCGTCATTTGGCTGGAGAACTTTCTGAAGCACATTCATTCGACAGTCATTGTGATTTCGCATGACCGAGAGTTTCTTGACAGTGTTTCCAGAACAATCTGGGCTATTGAAGACGGAACCATCAATCGTTATTCCGGAAATTTCAGTCAGTATGAGCTCGCAAGAGCTGAAAAAATCAAGCTTCAGCAAGCTGCGGCAAAGGCTTATGAAGCCACGGCTTCTCACCTGCAGGCCTACATTGATCGATTCCGCTACAAAGCGACCAAAGCCAAGCAGGCTCAGTCCCGCATCAAGATGCTTGAAAAACTGAAGAAGGTCGCTCCTCTTCATTCCACCTACCAGTGGTCCTTTCATTTTCGTGAACCGGAGAAGATTCCTCAGCACCTGATTCACGCAGAGGAGCTTGACTGCGGATATCCCGACAAAAAGATTCTGACGAACGTTAAGTGTGTGATTTCAGCAGGCGCTCGCATCGGAGTCTTAGGTGTCAACGGTGCGGGTAAATCAACCCTCATTAAAACGCTCATCGGCGCGCTCAAGCCGCTCTCCGGTGAAATTCGCTACGGCAACGGCCTCATCATCGGCTATTTCGCGCAGCATCAGCTTGACGATCTTCGGGATGATGAAACCGCGCTTCAGCATTTAGCTCGCGTCGCTCCGCCCAATACACGAGAACAAGAGCTTCGTGATTATCTCGGAGGCTTCAAGTTTTCCGGTGAGATGGCAACGGCCCTGGTCGGCCCGATGTCCGGAGGCGAGAAAGCGCGTCTTTCTCTTGCGCTTTTGTCTTGGTCAAAGCCGAACCTTTTGGTTTTTGACGAACCGACAAACCACCTGGACATGGCGACGAGAGACGCGCTCACTGAAGCGCTCTCTTCCTACGGCGGAGCTGTGCTTTTGGTTTCACATGACCGCCATTTGCTTCGCGCCTGCTGCGACGAGCTGTGGCTGGTTCATGACGGGGCGCTGACGGAGTTCCATGGCGACCTGGATGACTATGCGGAATTTGTTCTGCGTGACAAACAGGAGAAGAAGAACGCCGGCAAACCGGAAGAGAAAGCTGTAGTCAGCCGTAAAGAACAGCGCAGAAACGACGCGCAGGAAAGGCAAAGAATCGCGGCTCTGTCCAGACCCATTAAAAAAGAGCTTGAAAAAGTTGAGAAGAAGCTCGAAAAGCTTTCTGCAGAAAAGAAAACTCTTGATGCAAAGCTTGCGGACACAGATTTCTATCAGGGCAACCAAGATGAAGTTGCAGTCTGTCTGAAAAAGCACGGAGAGCTTTCTGCCGAGATTGATGAACTTGAAGCCAAATGGCTCGATTTATCCGAGCAACTTCAAGACATCAGTTAACTTTATTTTTGGGCACGACGGGAACCTGAAGCACGTCAACGCCCTCTTCTCTCAATTGCTCCACTTCTTCCTGAGAGGCCGTACCGGAAATCACTCTTTCCTCGGCCTCTCCTCTTTTAATAGCAAGCGCTTCGTCAGCAAATTTATCTCCGACATATTCGCTGTCGTCCAAGATTTTGTGAATGGCCTTAAAAAGATCGCTGAGACTATCCAACGACTCACTGTTTTTCACTTCATCGGCGGCCTGAGTTTTCACGTGCGGCGCAGAGAGGGCGCGCTTCACCTCTGAAGACCCGCAGACAGGACAGGTAAACAAGCCGGCCTTTTTCTGCTTTTCAAAGTCTTCTTCACTACCGACCATTGCTTCGAATGTATGGCCGTTAACGCAGGCGAAATTAAAGACCTTCAGTGCCATAGTATTTTTAAAACTCCATCTCTATATTCAGATTATTGCAAAAAATTCTCTGTTATGCAGTAATTCTTAAAGACAATAAATGGAATATAACTTAATGTTTTCCCATATAATTTTCAGACTAACTTGAAGTGATTTATAACTTTGGATTGATATTCATTACAAATACACTCAAAACAAGTGAGATATTGCCTAATTACTCGGGCGATTCGCAGTGTCTGCTACATTCTTTTACTTCCTTTTCCTGCAAATTCAAAAAAATTTGCGGGTGTCGTTTGACAACATAGAAATCCACCTGTATAGTTCAACTCCTGTCGCGGGAGTAGCTCAGTTGGTAGAGCGCAACCTTGCCAAGGTTGAGGTCGCGAGTTCGAGACTCGTCTCCCGCTCCAATAATTTTTGTTGGCGCGATAGCAAAGCGGCTATGCAGCGGATTGCAAATCCGTTTAGAGCGGTTCGACTCCGCTTCGCGCCTCCAGTGAATGCGGGAGTAGCTCAGTTGGTAGAGCGCAACCTTGCCAAGGTTGAGGTCGCGAGTTCGAGACTCGTCTCCCGCTCCACAAAAACAAAAAATTAGTGTACAATTCGGTCTTCGTTGTTGATCAGCGATGAATGCGGGAGTAGCTCAGTTGGTAGAGCGCAACCTTGCCAAGGTTGAGGTCGCGAGTTCGAGACTCGTCTCCCGCTCCAATTTTTTGCGAGCCTAATGCTTGCTTTTTTTGTATCTACAGAATCCAATCCGCGGCCCGGAAGTCCTTCCGGGCTCAAGCCGAAGCCTCTCTCTTCGGCTCTGTCCTTTTCAAACGAATAAAAGTTAAGCGGCCTATGTAAGGCCGCCTGTGCATCGGTTTTGCGACTTACTTTTTCAAAAGTGAACCAAGAATACCTCTAAGCATCCGTTCACCGCTTTGGCGAACAACCTTCTCAAGTATTCCTTCTCTATGGCCTCCGCGGGGGCCGGTTGAGCCAAGAAGTATGTCTTTCATCTTACCGAGCAGGACATCGGTCACACCGTTTCCTTCTGCGCTGTCAGGAGCGCCGGTTCCGTTTGTCGGCGAGGCCGCCGTACTGCCCGTAGAAGCTGCCTGAGTTCCTCGATCCCTTAATATTTCAAACGCGCTTTCTCTATCAACAGCGTTCTCGTAGACCCCTTTCACAATGGATGTATCCATAAAAGCCTTTCGTTCTTCCGGCGTGATCGGTCCGATCTGGCTTCCCGGTGCATTTACCCAAACTCTCTGAGTAATTCCCGGTGTGCCGGAAGCATCCAAAAAGCTTATCAAAGCTTCTCCCACACCCAACTCCTGAATTGCCTGAGCAATGTTGATATTTGGATTAGGCCTCATTGTTTCCGCAACAGTTTTCACCGCTTTTTGATCTCTAGGTGTAAATGCGCGCAGCGCATGCTGAACACGGTTGCCCAACTGACCAAGGATCTTCTCGGGAATATCTGCAGGGCTCTGCGTCACAAAAAAGACGCCTACACCCTTAGAACGCACCAGGCGAACAACCTGTTCAACCTTATCGGTCAGCACCTGAGGCGCATCACTAAAGAGCATGTGCGCTTCGTCAAAGAAAAATACCAACTTCGGTTTATCCAGATCTCCGACCTCGGGCAGGTTTTCGTAAAGTTCGCTTAGGATCCACAAAAGGAATGTTGCATAAAGCTTCGGAGATTGCATCAGCTTATCTGCTGCCAGAATATTCACAACTCCTTTACCGTCCACTGTCTGCATTAAGTCGTGGATATCAAGCATCGGTTCGCCGAAGAACTTATCAGCGCCCTGCTTTTCAAGAGTCAGGAGGCCTCTTTGAATCGCTCCTATTGATGCGGCGGAGATATTGCCGTACTTGGTTTTGAACTGAGCCGCATTCTCCCCGACGAACTGAAGCATAGAGCGCAGATCTTTTAGGTCCAGCAGAAGGAGTCCGTTGTCGTCAGCAATCGCAAATACGGCGTTTAAAACGCCCTCCTGAGTATCGTTAAGTCCCAGCAGACGAGATAAGAGCAAGGGCCCCATATCGCTGATCGTCGCTCGCACCGGAAAGCCCTGCTCACCGAAGACATCCCAAAAGGTTACAGGGCAGGCGACCGGTACGGGTACATCCAAATGGCGCTTTTCCAGCCGCTGCCGCAGCTTATCCGAAATGACTGCCTCTCTGGCAATACCAGAAAGATCGCCTTTGATATCGGCAAGGAACACCGGAACGCCCTTCTTGGAGAATGCTTCAGCCAGCACCTGAAGAGAAACGGTTTTACCGGTACCTGTTGCGCCGGTGATGCAGCCGTGACGGTTTGACATGTTTGTCAGAAGAATTTCGTCCTTGAAGCCTTCGTCAGCACCTGTACGTCCAAATAAGATGTTGTTGTCCATAAATTCCTCCGTTTTCAAAATCATAGTCTGATTCCTCTCAGCAGGCGCTTGAAATGCTTAGATCGGTGAGAGATTTTTCAACGCACTCAGGGCGTACGCATGAAACTTTTATCCAATAATCCTGGTTAAAGCGTCGAGAGCGATACTGGGAGCATTGAATTGTGCCATGTATCGCTTAACACTCTTTGCTGTTTTACCCGTGTTGTTTTCTTCCTCTTTCTGCGCCTGCCTAATTACTCCTAGCGCCCATTTATGGAGAAGAGTGCGATTTTGTAGGTAATTTGCGTTCTTGCATTGAGTTCTGTCTTGAAAGAAATCTACATCTAAGACATAGTGCAAATCATTTTCAATACCCCAGTGACGCCGTACAGACCTCGCGCATTGTTCGGCAATGTGTGTATTGAACCAATTTAATGAACAGATGAAATACCTGTCTAAGGAACTAATTTGACCGGTTGTTTTGTCAACAATCTCCGTCGTAGCCTTGATTATGGTTCCTTCATCTAAGCCGATCCATTTCTTTAAATGATCTGCCTTTAGGGTATTACCCGGTGAAACCGAGATACGACGAGTCTCTATTCGGCCGTGTCCCAGTTCAATCTTCTCGATCTCTAAAGTCCGAGTTTCCAATCTATCGACAAAGCACAACTGGATATCGTAATAAAGAGTTTTTTGGTTCTGTTTAACGGCCAAGCAGTAATCGGCGCCTTGTTCAATCAGCTTTGCCGCAAATTTCTCTTGAGTATGAAGAGCATCGGCCGTGACAATGCTGCCTCTTAAATCTAATCCTTCAACCATGTCGGCGGCGTAGGTTATTTCGTTATGTCTTTCTCCGATTAGTTTTTGTCCAAGAGCTATTCCATTATCCGTATCGTAGAAAGTAAGAATGTACTTGCCGTTCTTTTGTGTCGAGTTTTTTGAGGCCCGAACTGCCTGCCCGTCAACCGCAACAACCCTAGAGGTAAATTTATGCAAGAGCGGCTTACCCAGTTTGCTATAGAAGCTTTGGAACTGATCCGGATCAATAAGCATTAGAAGGCGGCGAACCGTGTCATGAGAAATATCTTGTTTTGGGAAGTCTTCAAAGATTGACTCGAGGGCAGGACGGTTATTTTTCCAATAGTCTACGATTTGAACACAATTGGTCTGGCCGGAAAGTGAGCAAAGTAGAGCAGCCAAATAAACATAGGCAAGAGGGTACTGTACCTTGCCCTTCTGACGAAGGTCTGTTATTTCGGAATCAACAAGTTTACGGGGCTTTTCTACTACAGTTGTTTTTGTTTCCGCGGCCTCGCGTTTCAACGATTTGAGCTCTTGACTCATCAGGTAACTTTTCGCGTAGGTAAAAACTCCATCAACGACGGTACCTACTTGCACTCTTTTTTCTTTGGAACGTTTTGCTTCTTTGCTGTAGTAGTAAGAAGATTTGAAGACATAAAACCGTTTTTGTTTTTCATTCCAATTAACTCTGCATCCTTTGGGAATGAGCGCAAGGATCGAATCGTCAGCCTTCATCGATAACCCCCAGTCTTATTTAATAAACGTATATATTATACGTTTATATTTAAAAAAGTCAACAGATTTTTCCGACTTTTTAATGAGTTAGATAATTATTTTACGGTTTTTCAAACGCCCGCCCTGCGATGCACTTAAAAAAATTGAAGCCACTTGCAAAGATTATTTTTTTATGTATAATCCAAACCTCGTTGTTAAACGAACAGCGCGCCAGTAGCTCAGCTGGATAGAGTACCTGGCTACGAACCAGGTGGTCGTGGGTTCGACTCCTGCCTGGCGCGCCATTTCTCCCGAATATTATGTTCGGTGCAGAAAACAGATACCTCCCAAGGCAGATCATTGCGTTGCGAGGTTTTTTGTTATCTGAAACAGATTATCCCCTCAACAAATCGCTTGAGCTACAGCGTCTCTGACGTGAACTAATTGTCTGCGGAATTAACTGCAGCATCTTCGCCGTTGCAATTTACCGGAACATCAAAAATTTTTCTAATTTGCAATTGCGCAAAATTTCTTAGTCCCATCCCGCCGTTGTTCTTAAGGAAGGTCGATTTGCAAAGATTTCAATGCTTCTCTGAATTTATCCTGCATTAACCTGCGATCTCCTCCAATCGCTCGATATGCGAGAGCTACCCTCATAAATTCAGAGGTATCGTCTGGCAAGTACTTTAATACTGAGTCCGATCTCTCTGATTTTCTGGCTCTCGTCAGCCTCCTCTTCAGATTCATTACGAGGATTAAACTCAGGAATAAAACAAACACTTTTCCTTCTAACCCTCTTTCATCATTGAGCATGAACTGGTCGGAACATTTTTCATTGAGGTTATTAAAGTTTTTTCAATAACTTCCTGCTGAAGATCACTACTGTCCAAAATAAATTTTTTCGGAACGTCTAGATTCAAAGATGCCGAATCTTCGATAAATTTAAAGTTCCCAACAATAAAAAATCGAAGGATTCGGCATGCAAAGAGCAACCATATCCATGTTTGCGCATCTTGTCCAGTCAATGGGTTGCAAACTTGAATTTCAACATTTAGTCAACAAGCATCAGTCAGACAAGGCATCCAAAGGCTTCTCAAGTTGGAGTCAATTTATTGCAATGCTTTTTTGCCAACTGACGGGGGCAGACTCACTCAGGGAAATTTCTGACGGTCTTTTTTCGAGTCTAGGCAAACTTAATCATATCGGAGCAAAAGCAGCCTGCCGCTCTACTTTAAGCCACGCTAACCAGAATCGTCCTTACAAGCTTTACGAGGACTTCTATCACGTATTACTGGATTAATTCCGTCATGAAATCCAAGGGCGCCTTAGCGAACGTTTTACAAAGCCCGTTTATTCGCTGGATTCAACGACAATAAGCTTGTGTCTGCGTTTGTTTGAGTGGGCGCACCATCGCAGAAGAAAAGGCGGAATAAAGCTGCATACGCTTTTGAACAACGACCTATGTTTACCGGAGGTCATTGCTGAGACCCCGGCCAAAGTAAGCGACATTAAAGGTGCAAAGAGCATTCTGGAAAATATTCCAAAGGGATCCATCGTAGTGATGGATCGAGGCTACAACGATTACAGCCTGTTTAAAAGGCTCAGTGAAAAAGGCGTAACTTTTGTAACTCGCCTTAAAGATAACGCTGTACATACACCTATAAGGAAAGGTCTTATACAAGAGGATCCTGATAAGAAATGGGGACTCTACGAGATGAGCTTTACCGGTACTCAAGCACGAAAGCATTGCGAAGATATGCGATTCAGAGTGGTCCAATGGTATGGCGAAAAAACCGATCGTTGGTTTGAGTTCCTCACCAACAGCAAGGAGTTAACTGCTCCCGAAGTTACCGACTTGTATAAGGACCGTTGGCAAATTGAAATGTTCTTTAAACGCATAAAACAGAATCTGGTCATTAAATCGTTCGTAGGAACAACAGAGAACGCAGTTATGACACAGATTTGGACAGCTGCCATTGCCATACTTCTGCTGGAGCTAATGAGGCGCCGTTCCAGGTATAACTGGACGTTTTGCAGATTAGCCAGATACTTCAAGTTAAACCTTATGACCTGTAAATCGCTAGAACATAGGCTTAACAAGCCAGATATACAGGAATGGGAGAGTCCTCCGGAATCGTCACAGGGCTGTCTATTTTCTTGGAGAGGGGGTTGATTTCACCATTTAGGCTCCGGCAGACGTAAACCCTGATAAATCCAGATGGCAAGTTTTAAAATCAAATTATTTTGGACAGCAGTGGCCGAAGATATAAGTCGAGGGCTTTACCATCTGAAACCTCCTTGTTAGAGGCTAGAACCTGCAGGCCGAAGGTAAGATCTTCTTCCTTCCATTTTTCCGGACTATAGCGCCATCCTTGCTTATCTTTTATAAAGAAGCGCTTGACCAAACCTTTATCAGAGTCTTTTAAGACGACTTTCTCCTCAAGCTTATCCTTTATCTCTCTTAGCCTTTTTAACAGTATTTCTTTTTCACAGGCAGCACGAAGCGGGTCCAAATAAACATGAAAATTAAGAGGACCGTTCTCTGGATTATGAGTTTCCTTATCCCTATGCGGCCAGAAAGTTTTTAACGTTTTTGCTTGTACTCCGTATTCCGCAAGAAACGTGTCAGGCCCGTCGGAAGAGAGCTGAGGCGCTAAGCTGTCTACTGCGCTCTCACAGATATTCTCATCGGTGTTAAAGCCGCATATAAAGCCTATATGCTGTTCATATAGACGATCAAGCTGTGAAGGCGATGTAAGAACACTGTCTATAACCAGGTCAATATGAGAAGTTCTCAAATCCGAAGCAGTCGAAAGCAATTGCGCAGCTGCCAGAGGATCATTCACATGATCTTCAAGAACTCGGTAGAAGACAGGTTCACCGGAATCATCTGAAACGATGCATGCCAACCAAATTAAGCAGAGACAATCCGAAGCGTCCGCCGCAGCCGCCTGAAGCTGCCAGACGATTCAGCTCTGTGTAGGACAGCACCGACTTAGTATGAAAACACCAATAAATTGACTCAGGCTTTGTGTGATGAAGACGACTTCTCAGAAAGGCGGTGAGCTCCGACTCAGAGATTGGCTCAAAGAACACTTGTAGACGCCGCCCAGCGGTCAATCGGTCTGACACACTAACCTGAGAATTGCCAAATTTAAACTCAAAGACTGACGACTGAGGATTCGAAGCCAAAAAGATCGAAAGAGAAAGAAGAAGAGCGGCTCTTTCCTTGCCGAATATCGCCTCAAGACCAGCTGCCAAATGATTTTGCTGAGCGATCTCATGCAGCACATAAGAATCTGCCGCACTGCAGCTGATATAGTCTTCGTTGTCAGCAGCAGAAGGTCCGCTTAGTACGGATTTCTGAAATACAGGCTGAGCTTCGCATACCTTGTCTTTGCTGAGCAGGACTTTTCTGCCGATGAGTTTCGCTTTGTACTGCTTTAGTTCCGGATATTCGGATAGAAACTTCCTTCCGAATTCAATGGAATTGTCCTCGAAAAGTCTGCCGACTGTTTTTGAAAAAGCTTTTCGCACTTATTATGGTTCCAATGATTCTTATAGAAAATTACGTAGTGAATTCCATGATTATTCTTGACAAATACCGGATGTATCTCTCCGGACCCAAGAAAATCTTGTTCCTGAATCTTAGAATCAATAGATATGAGATGCTCTGTGCTAGTCATGGAGTATTCTCCTCCGATGAAAACCTCCGGATAGTTACCTGAGTTTGGCAGATTCTAACTGACCTCTTGGTCGTCAACGGCCATGGGGTCTG
>ERZ777306.449-NODE-449-length-83311-cov-39.647953_pt1 | contig 83311 bp, 52 predicted proteins | sample MGYA00374966_ERZ777306 | MGnify/ENA primary metagenome ERZ777306 (study PRJEB29329, sample SAMN06343882) | mouse gut metagenome | isolation source: Mouse cecum | place: Austria: Vienna | collected 2014-11-15 ...
ATGAGCAATTAACCTACGCTCATTTCCAATAAATTACACTCTTTTCGTAACTTCTTGTGGCAAATATATAAAGTATATATAATATATGCAATATATAAAGTCTATATGATTGTTTTAAATTACCAGCACTATCCGGAAGGGCTGTAGTTACCGACAAACTGCGTTGGCAAATCGAGGCACATACTTATAACCAGTATATTGCGTACTAAAAACGTTAATATACAGGGTTATTGTTGTTTCTCGTAGGGAAAACAATGGTTTCTCCTATAGGAAACTTTAGTTTCTTCCTAGGGAAACAAAAGTTTCATAAGCGGAAAACTTTTGTTTTTGCTTAGAAAAACTGTAAACTATTATACGTTAATGTTTTATAGGTATCAAGAAGAGTGCTGAAGTGATGAAATACGGCGAGTGTAAGAAGATCGTTCTGTTTTGTGGTGAAAAAGCGTAAGTGATTGTAGATAGGATCGGATTATTGTAGATGTTTTTTTATCTGCAATCATGGGTTAAATATCATATAGCCAGATGTCTATATGCGAAGTTGTAGATGTTGTAGATGTTTTTGATTATTTATAGGAAAGGATAGGGTGGTAAATGAATAGTGAGTGGGACGAGAGCGTTTTTAAGTAGATAGCCTTAGGGCAATTTATATAAAGGTATTTGCACGATGCGATGTGCAATTTTGTATGAAAATTGCACATCGTATCGTGCAATTTTGTATATTTGTCCTTTAAACATGAATCGATATGGAGACCTTATTTCGTTCCTTTAGAACTCAATTAGAGCATACTTCGACAGAAGTCGTGCGTTTTCTTCACGATCAGATCGCATGGGATAGCCGATTGGTTGCGATTTTAGGTGCTCGTGGTGTTGGGAAGACTACCCTATTGTTGCAGCATATCAAATTGTATGATCGTGAGGATGAGTCTTTGTATGTTACGGCAGATGATTTCTATTTTACCAAGTATCGGTTATTCGACATGGCTTATCAATTTTATAATCTGGGTGGGAAAAAACTTTATATTGACGAGATTCATAAATACAAGGATTGGTCTAGGGAGGTGAAGAATATATACGATCAAATTCCTGGTCTTCAAGTTATCTATACAGGTTCGTCTATTCTTGATCTGGAGAAAGGTGGTGCGGATTTAAGTCGCAGGAAGGTAGAGTATAGATTACCCGGACTTTCTTTTCGGGAATATTTGAATATATCGCAGGGGTGGCAGCTTCCATCGTATTCGTTGGAAGAGATTCTTGCTGGGAAGGTTGAGTTCCCTTATAAGGAAGCTCGTCCACTCAAATTATTTAATGATTATTTATCGACAGGTTATTATCCATTTTTTCAAGATACGGAATATCTCTTGCGTCTGCGTAGCGTGATTAACCAAATGGTGGAATCTGATATTCCGATTTTTGCGGATATGACGGTGGCTTCTGCCGTAAAGTTGAAGAAATTATTATATGTATTAGCTCAAAGTGTCCCTTTCAAACCAAATTATACGAAGTTGGCGAGAGATTTGGATATCAGCCGGAATGTGTTGCCCGACTACATGAGTTATTTGGAGAAGGCAGGTCTGGTTAATTTACTGCGAGAAAAAGCGCAGGGCTTGAAATTATTGGAGAAAGTAGAGAAGATCTATCTGAATAATACGAATCTGGCTTATGCGTTGTCGGAGCAGGTACCGGATATCGGTTCCGTGCGTGAGACGGTTTTTCTATCTTGGATGCGAGTCGTATGCTTCGTTACTTCTTCTGCGATTTCAGACTTTGAGATAGATGGCCGAACCTTTGAGATTGGGGGAAAGAATAAGACGCGGCAACAGATCAAGCAAGCGGCGGATGGGTATGTGGTGAAAGATGACATAGAGTATGCTTTCCGCAATATGATTCCTTTATGGATGTTTGGCTTTATCTATTGAATATCCATCAAGGTCTTGCCACGATCATTACATAATCCCTCTCGAACACTTTAGGATCGTCTAAGAATTTGATCAGGTCTTTTTGGCGGGAGGAGCCTGTGCGTTTAACGGTCTCACGCATTTCGGTGACGGTACGAATCATATAAACACAGTCATCGGTTTGTCCGTCTGGCCAGAACGGAAGTCCATCATCTATATCATTGATAAATCCTCCGGAGCTTTTGGGTAAGGCGTATGTTTTCTTCTCTTTCTTGAGATAGACTACTCGATGGGTGATAACCGGTTTGTAATCGTCCAGCCATCCCAGCCAATTATAGATGGCGGGAGAACCTTTTTGAAAGACTCCCATAAATAGCCCATTCGGATTCTCCAAGAAAGAACGAAGACCGGTCGGTTTATCTTGATTGTCTTTATGAAGCGCATATAAAGGGGTGATCGAGTTGGAACTTGAAAGCTGGTATACCGTATCGCGATAAGGAATCAAGAAATTCATCCGGTCTTGATCCGTATTCCAATAAAAGGTTTGAAACCGGGTGATCGTATCCGAAGAGACGTTAATATCTTTGGCATCCGCAAGGATGAATTTGCAAAGCGTATCTCCTCGAAGGTTGAATGTCGTTATTCCTTTCGGGATTTTAGAGCCTTCCGCATAATCACAAAGCATATATCCCGAGGAGGAGAAGCCTACTATTTGACTGGCATCCGCATTTATCGAATATTTGGTAGGCAGGTTTTCGGGGAATATATAATTCTGAATGGTCAGCATCGTATCTAATGTGGGTAATTCCCCGATACATGGCCTTATATCGTTGAATGTGGTCGAATCTTTTTTATTGTCTTGGTCGAGGCCGCTCAAGGCGCAGTACATACGGGTTGTTTTCTTGTCGTAAAATAGATTAAGGCCGTTCATCCCATGGTTCCATTTATAATCCAAGGCCTTAAATCCATATCGTTTGCTGGGAATGCCTTGCTTACGATAATAAATGCGTGGGTTATTGAATGTGATGAAAGCGTCGCTATCCGGAATAGCGATCGCTTGTGTTACCGTGTAACGAGCGTCTCCAACATTATAATATTCCAGCTTAGAGGCTATTTGACTCAGTTTCAACATCGCCGGATGGTCCAGCGCCTTTTCTATATCAATGAGGGCCGGAGTCGTCGAACGATTATATTCCGGTTCATATTGGGGAGAGGTGGGTTGATTCCTTTGTTGGCAACTATTTAAGAGCAATGCAAGGAACAATAAGCATGTTGAGAACTTGGTGATCATGATTGGATACGTATTGTTTATCGCAAACATATGTGAAATAATTGATTGTAAAAAATGATTTTACGAATTTATCATAGATTTGCGATAGCCCCGTAGAATAGTATCTAGAAATGATGCCTGTATATGATTTTATGATTTAGCGTTCTTTTTCTTAAGCGGAAGCCTTGGGAAAAGCTTTCGAAAACGAACTAGGTGGCTTGTTACGTTACTTCCTGCGATAATGAGGGTAACGGCTAGGATGATCAGGATGATTCCGCAACACAATCGTAACGTTAATGATTCACCGAAGACAGTCACTCCGAAGAATACGGCGGTCAACGGTTCCAAGGCTCCGAGGATCGCCGTCGGGGTGGAGCCGATATATTGGACCGCCAGTGTCGTGCAAAGGAAAGAGATAGCGGTTGGGAATATGGCTAGAGCGATCAGGTTACCCCATAAATACCAATCATGGACAATGTGAAGGCTCCTGCCGAAATCTATACGGACTAAAAACAAGGTCATTCCGAAAAGCAAGACATAGAACGTAAGTTTCAACGTAGCGATATTCTTCAATAGCGGACGATTTGCGCCTACGATATAAATAGCATAGGAAAGAGCGGAAGCCATGACCAACAGGACACCGGTTAAACTAAGAGTCGTTCCGTCGCCACTTTTATAAAGTAAGCCGATACCGCCTAATGCCAGCAAGATACAAAAGATGGTTTGTAACGTTAATTTCTCCTTGAAGACAAACGCCATGATCAGCGCCACTAAGATCGGATAGACAAACAGCAAAGTCGAGGCGATGCCTGCTTCCATATAATTATAGCTTTGGAATAACGCTAGGGAAGAGAAGGAAACCAACAGCCCCATGAGGATTAAAGGAACGATCTCGTTGGGTTTCAACTTAAAGTTCCGCCCTCTCGCTTTGATCATGATACCCAATACCGGGATCGCGAATAAATATCTGAAAAACAGGACTGAATCCGGATTCATACCGACTTTATACAAGGGTAGGGCGAACAAGGGATTCATTCCATAAGTCGCGGCGGCGATAGCCCCTAGAACATATCCTTTTGCTTTTGCATTCATGATTAAAAATATTAGCGCGCAAAAGTAGTATATTCATGATAAATATTATATATTTGTAGATTATCATTTCAATAAATCGTTAACTAAAAAGTAATAAATATGCCTCCAGCAGCAAGACTGACAGATATGCATACATGTCCTATGCAAACCCCGGCTTGGCCATCACCGATACCCCATGTAGGCGGTCCTATTGTAGGGCCGGGAGCGCCGACTGTTGTAATCGGCAAGCTACCGGCGGCGGTAATGGGAGATAATTGCGTTTGTGTAGGCCCTCCGGATACGATCATTAAAGGATCTTCCACCGTGATGATCTGCGGTAAACCTGCCGCCAGAATGGGAGATACGACAGCTCACGGAGGGCAAATCGTATTGGGATGTCCCACCGTTATAATAGGTGGTTAGGAGGATCTGCGGCATATAATATATGTATATTGTGAGAATATTACTATCTTTGCCGCCACTTGAAAACTAAAAATAACAAGACATGGAAACAGTAGTAAGTGGAATCAGACCAACAGGTAATCTGCATCTAGGCAATTACTTTGGCGCGGTAAAGAGTTTCTTGCGGATGCAAGATGAGTATAATTGCTTCTTCTTTATCGCTGATTGGCATTCGTTGACTACTCACCCGCATCCTGACAATATACGAAATAGCGTAAAGACGATCCTCTCGGAATATCTGGCTTGTGGTATCGATCCGGAAAAAGCTACCATTTATATTCAGAGCGATGTGCCGGAGGTGGTAGAGTTGTATCTATATTTGAATATGAACGCCGGTATCGGCGAGTTGATGCGTACGGCTTCCTTTAAGGATAAGGCCCGTCAGCAGTTGCATATCAGCCGGGAAGGATGTGAAGGCGATGTAGAGAAAGAGATTTTTAATGAAGGTAATAAACATAGCGTAAGCGCTGGTTTGTTGACTTACCCGACCTTGATGGCCGCCGATATTATTATCCATAAGGCGTTGAAGGTTCCTGTAGGTAAGGATCAGGAGCAGAATATGGAAATGGCTCGTCGTTTCGCCCGCCGTTTCAATTCTACCTATGGAGTAGATTTCTTCCCGGAACCAGCTTCGTTCCATTTGGGCGATAAGTCCGTGAAAGTACCGGGCTTGGATGGCTCCGGTAAGATGGGTAAGAGTGAGGGTAACGCGATCTACTTGATCGATGATGAGAAAACAATCAAGAAGAAGGTTATGAAAGCGGTTTCCGATGCGGGACCAACCGAGCCGAATAGCGTGAAGCCCGAGCCGATCGCCAATTTATTCACGATGATGGAAATTGTCTCCGAGAAAGAGACCTATGATTTCTTTAATGAGAAATACAACAATTGCGAGATCCGTTACGGCGATATGAAAAAGCAGTTGGCCGAGGATATCAATAAGTTCTGCGCTCCGATCCGTGAGCGTATCTTGGATATGGCCGCCAATACGGAATATCTGGATAAGGTAGCCCGTATGGGTGCGGAGAAAGCTCGTGAGAGCGCTTCTAAGACTTTAAATGAGGTACGCCAGATTATCGGTTTTCGTCCATATTGATGCTTATTAATTAAAAATAAGAAAAAGCGTTTAGGGATAAGTCCTTAAACGCTTTCTTTTTATTAAAACCATTATAAAGAACCTGAAAAGCGATTTGTTAAAAAGAAAAGGTTGTTACTTTGCGGTGAATAGTTACAGATAACAAACGTATGGCTGCTATTACCACCCAAGAATTTGAACATCATTTCAAGAGTTTATATAAGCCCTTGTGTTTGTTTGCGCTTCGTTATACCGATCAGGTGGACGATGCCGAGGATATCGTGCAACAGGCCTTCGCGGATGTATGGGATAAGAACCGGGCTGGTAATGTGATCGGGAATCTCAAGGCTTATTTATATCAAGCGGTGAGGAACCGTTCTCTTTCATTTACCTCACAACCCGTAAACGCTGAGGCCACCGAGCAGTTACCCGACGTAGAAGATACCTCGGAAGAGGAAGACATCCTGCGATCGGAGCGTGACGCTCGCCTGTGGGACGCTATCGATCGGTTACCTCCCGAACGGAAGAAGATTTTCTTGTTATCCAAACGGGATGGCTTGAAATACCAAGAGATCGCGGAGGAATTGAATTTATCGGTAAAAACGGTTGAGAACCAGATGAGCAAGGCATTGAAAGCTTTGCGAGAGACCGCTATCCGTGTTTATATGTTCTTTTTCGGATAAATTTTATAGAAAGGAATGGGGGTTTTTCATATTTCTCTGTCTTAGAGATAAAGGTTACTTGTTTATTTCATTAAAGCATGGAGAGTGTATGAGGAAGTTGGTGGTATTTGTGATGTTGATGATGTGCGTGATCTCGGCCCAAGCGCAATGGAAAGTGACGCCGGAAGCCGGTATGAACGTGACAAAGTATAAGGGAGATGTCGCTAAGGTAGGCTTTAAGGCTGGGGCTGCGGTCTCTTATACATTCGGATCGGGCTGGTTCTCGCTTCAATCCGGTTTGTATTATGTGCGACGGGGGAAGGGGCTGTCTTCTTATAGTGAGATTTATGGAACTAGTGAGAGTCCATATGGGGGACGGGAAGGTACGAGTATATTTCTCTATCCCGTTTCCAGTGATTATTTGAATCTGTGGGGATACGGTTATGGTAATGGTTACGGCTCTACGGGCTTCTATTATGATACCAATGGAATTAAGGATTTTGATGTAGAAGGTATAAGGCATCGCAGCCAGAAGGAACATCGTGAATATATCCAATTACCGATCTTGGCTCGTTTCGATTGGCAGGTAAGTAAGGATGTTCGGTTACATTTGGCGGTCGGTCCCTATTTGGCGGTTGGCTTGGGAGGAAAAGTGACGTATGAGGAAAGTGATTATTCTTTAAAAGGAAAGCTGCCCTATAATAAGGAAATATCATATAACCCGTTTAATCCCGGCCAAGGATATGCGGTAGCGCCTCGTTTTGACTGGGGAGCTACCATAGAGGCTGGTATAGAGGTGAAACGGGTCGCTTTCAAGGTTGGCTATGATCTTGGTGTAGATAAGCAATACAAGGGATATGCTTATAACATAGGCCTGAACTATCATACGGCTAGTTTTACCTTGGGATACACATTTTAAAGAGAAAATAGGATGAAAGCGATGGTTTGTATAAAGTGGGTGTTTATATTCGCGGTGTTGATGATGATTTTCTCATCTTGCGTATCGTCTAGGATCTCGCCCAGTATGAGTGTGGGAGTTCCATTGAAGAAGGGGCAGGCCCCAAATGTCGGATTCCAGTGGTATGAGACTGGAAGGACTTATTAAATAAAAGGAATAGTAATGAATAACGAGCATGGCAATAAATTAGAACAACGCGTCCGTTTCGTAGCGAAGCGCTATCGGGAAGGAAGCCTTGACCCGGATAAGGCATGGCAGAAGTTCGCTTCTGAGCATGCGATTAGCCGGAAGGTCTCGTTTCGCCGGTATTGGATCGGGGCGGCCGCTGTCGTGTTTGTGCTCGTAGGTCTGGGGACATGGTTTACGGTAGAGAGAAACGCCCCGGATTGGGTTGCGATTACTACCGCCCCCGGACAAATGAAAGATGTTTACCTTCCGGATAGTACCTTGGTCGCTTTGGCCGGCGATTCATGGATCCGGTATGACGCGAAGAGATATGATAAAGAGAGGCGTGCCGTGGAGATGAATGGAAAGGCCTTTTTCCAAGTGACGAGGAACGAGGCACGCCCTTTCTCAGTGAAAACGAGCCAAACGGAAGTTACGGTGCTGGGAACAAGTTTCCAGATAGATGAGAAGCCTACCGTTACGGAAGTCAATGTAGTTACCGGCAAGGTATGTTTTACCGCCGGGGAGGAAAAGGAGAATGTGATACTTACCGCTGGAATGTCGGCTCAGTATTCTATGGAGAACAAGGAGATAACGGTAGTGACGGAAGAAGACGTGAACAAGTTGGCTTGGAGGACAGGGCAACTTCGTTTTATGGAGACACCGCTGGATAAGGTGATTGAGGACTTGAGTGATTATTATCAAGTCAAGATTGCGAACCAGACAAAGAATGAGGGAGCGAGATTGACCGCTACTTTTAATAATCTGCCTTTGGAGGATGTCTTGCAGGTTGTTAACCAGACATTGGACGCACGTTTGGTTTCCACTTCGAAGAAATAAAATCAGATCATTTATGAGATCTATTGTTGTATGGCTGATAGGGATTCTTTTGCTTCCCGGTTGGATGGGACATCTATATGCGCAGATGCCCGAACCTACGCCGACGGTTACGTTGGATATGCGGCAGGTTCCCCTGTTGGATATATTGATGGAGCTTGAGAAACAAACCGGATTGTTCTTCTCGTACGAGTCCTCTCTGCTGAAAGAGCTGCCAGAGGTTTCCCTGTCGGTCCGGGATGAATCCTTGTCGTACTGCTTGAAGCGCTTATTTTCCCCATTACCGATTATCTATCGGGTTACGGGGCAATATATCATCTTAAAGCGAAAGCCCCGTCAATATACGATCAGCGGATTCGTCAGGGATTCAGCCTCGTATGAGAGTTTGTTGGGGGCCTCGGTTCTGGTGAAAAGTTCGAGGGGAGGGACGATGTCTAATAATTACGGCTTTTACAGCTTGATACTTCCACCCGGTAAGGTTCGCCTTAGGGCCTCGTACGTGGGCTTTAAGGCGATGGAGATAGAGATCGATTTGCAAAGGGATACGATGATCGACTTCCCGTTGAGGTCATTGGCCTCGTTAGGCGAGGTCGTTATTCGGGGGACCCGGCCTCGCTACGAGATATTGAGTAGCCGTGCGGGGGTGATCGACGTACCTGCCGAGCGGGTGAAGTCGATGCCCGCTTTGCTGGGGGAGGCGGATCTGGTGAAGACCTTACAGCAGTTGCCGGGCGTGGCGGTAGGCACCGAGGGAATGACCGGCTTGTATGTGCGTGGGGGCGGGGCCGATGAGAATTTGTATCTGCTGGATGGAAATCCGGTCTATCATGTGAACCATTTGTTGGGGTTTTTCTCGGCGTTCAACCCGGACGCGATAAAGAATACCCGGTTTTATAAAGGGAGCTTTCCGGCGGAATACGGCGGAAGGCTCTCGTCGGTTGTAGATGTCCGTATGAATGACGGTAACCGGCAGGAGTATCACGGGAATATCTCCGTAGGGTTGCTTTCCGCACGGGCGAATCTAGAGGGGCCGATTGTTAAGGATCGCTCCTCGTTTAATGTCTCGGTACGCCGTACGTGGTTGGATTTGATAACAGGGACGGCTTTGGCGATCGTTAATAAGAACAGTGATACCAAGGAGAGTTTCGGTTATCACTTTTTTGATATAAACGCGAAGGTGAACCATTCTTTCTCGGAACGTAGCCGGGCCTATTTGAGCTTTTATATGGGGCAAGATGCTTTTCGGCAGGGAAGCAAGGAGAAGCATGAGGATTCGGATGATATGTTTCTCTGGCGTTGGGGAAACTTGATCGGCTCCGCAGGGTGGAACTACGTGTTCGGGCAAAAGCTGTTTGGTAATCTAATGGTGGGCTACAGCCGTTTTCGCTCGCATATCCGGCAAGAGGCGAAGGGGTATGAAATCGAAGGAAATAGGGCAGAACGGCAATCAATTAAGCGGGATAGCCGTTATAAATCGGAGATGGAGGATCTGAGCGTACGGCTGTCAGTGGATTACAGTCCTTCAATGAATCACCGGATACGAATGGGCACGGATTACCTGTATCATAATTTTCGCCCGGAGAATAGCCAGCAACGGTCTTGGGTGAACGATTCGTTAGTAAATCCCGTATATGAGCTTTTGTATGATTATTCCTTGATAAAAGGGCATGAGTTCTCTTTGTTTGCCGAGGATGAGATGCGGGTCACGGATCGCTTGCGGGTGAATGCCGGATTGCGGTATACCTTGTTTCATGTAGAGAATGAGATCTATCATTCTTTTCAGCCTCGTTTGTCGGCACGTTATTTACTTCGTCCGGATCTATCGGCGAAGATATCCTACAGTAAGATGAACCAATATGTCCACTTATTATCGAATACCTATGTGAACCAACCTACGGATATTTGGGTCCCGGTGACGGAGCAAGTCCCTCCGATGAGTTCTCACCAGATTACTGCCGGGCTTTATTATAATCTGAAACGGATGTATGATTTCTCGATCGAGGGGTATTATAAACGGTTGAATAACTTGATTGATTATAAGGATCATTGGCCGGTTGAGACACATTTCTCCGGTTGGGAAGACCGGGTCGGTTTGGGAAAGGGTAAGACCTATGGTGTGGAGTTTATGGCGCAAAAGACAAATGGGAAGACAACCGGATGGATCGGGTATACGCTCTCTTGGTCGGATCGGTGGTTTCCGGATGGTTCCGTGAATAAGGGGCGTCATTTCCCGTTTCGCTTCGACAACCGGCATAAGGTGAATGTGGTCGTTTCTCGTAAGTTATCCCGGAAGGTGGAGTTAACGGGAGCTTGGGTGTTCGCCTCAGGAAACCATATTAGCTTGCCGGAGTATAAATATCTGTCTCCGATTTATCAGAAAGAGAACGGGTATGCCGGAGTAGATTCATACAGACCGATGAATTCAGGTTTGAGCGCTCGTAATAATTATCAATTGTCTCCTTATCACCGTTTGGATCTGGGCGTGAATTTTTATCGATATAAAAAGAAGGGTCGTATGGGGATTTGGAACATAAGTATATACAATACGTATTTGAAACCGAATCCCTTCATGACGGAGGTTATGGTAAACCAGGATATAAATCAGCGATATCATGTAGTGCTACAGGAGACGATTTTGTTCTATTGCATGCCCTCGGTTTCTTATACTTATAAATTCTAGCTTATGAAAAGATATTTACCTTGCCTGTTTGTGCTAGGATTATTGATGGTCTCTTGCGTTCGGGATGTGGAGATTGATTTGGAGGATCTACCGGATCGGATTGTACTGAACGCATCGGTATGTCCCGGAAAGGAGGTGTGTGCTCATCTCTCGAAAACATGGTTTATCATGGATAGCGTTCCCGATTTTGAGTTATCCGACGCGAAAGTCCGTGTCTATGTCAATGATGAGTTTCAAGGTCTTATGCGCAATGATGACCTGCCGGAAGATTCTATACATTCACGGGGGCAATATGTTCTGCCCGGTTGTTTCGTGAGACAGGGGGATTGTTTGCGTATAGAGGCCGAGGCCGATGGGTATGAGCCGGTATCCGGGGAAACTCGTATCCCCGGTCGGGCACAGATTTATGAGGTGGATACCTTATCCTATCGATCTTCTGCCTACTATGCCGAATATCTGCGTTTCTCTGTTAAAATCGGGGTTGAGACGGATTCCTATTATCGTTTAATCGTGGAGCAGATCTTGGACTTCCGGAAGGGGGATAGTACCCGTACCGTAACCTCTTTCCGTAGCTTAGGAGGATATAGTTGGTATTATTCTGGTTTTAGCGTGGATTATGAGGATCCTGTTTTCCAGTCTTTTGGAGGTAGTCCTATCACGAGCCAGATGGATGGGCGTTACTGTATGGGCGTATTTAGAGGGGAGGATCTGGTTAATACGAATGCTATTAAGGTTTCTGTTTTTCCTGTTGAATACTCGTATGAGAGTGATACCCTTTCTATGGACGTTCATTACGATGTGCGCCTGTTGTCTATCTCCGAGGATTATTATCGATATATGAAGATTATGAGGGGCTACTCTATCACGATCGGCGATGCGAATTTCGGGGCGTTGATAGAGCCTGCCGATACGTATTCGAATGTGGAGAACGGCTTTGGGATTGTCGCCGGATATCAAGAGGATAAATTGCGTATCACGATGCCGAGAGACACGGTGCCTCCTTATTGGAATCCTTGGGATGGATAAGCCCATCCCGCGTTGACGACCTGTGCTTGCCGGTTCATACATCATGAAGCGGTAAGTTCACGAGGTATGAAAAAAAGGCTTTTCCTTGATAGGGGTATTTCCGGGAGATCCTGTCTTATCAATGAACTCAATAAAGTAGAATGATGACAGAGTGGATGAATAAATGGCTTATGGCCATTTTTTGCTGGATGATTTTTATGCCTGTTCCAGACCTCTTGGCCCAATCAGCCAAGACGAAGGATGATCCCCGGATTACGTTGCGTATGAAGGAGGTTTCGTTGCCGGAGGTCTTGTCAGAGATCGAAAGACAGGCGGGCGTGACCTTCTCGTATGAGTCTTCTTTGTTGAAAGAGCTTCCGAAGATCAGTTTCCAAGTGAAAGATGAGGCATTGACGGATTGTTTGACCCGCTTGTTCGAGTCGTATCCGATCGTGTATAAGGTGAGTGGAAAGATCGTGATTCTGAAGCGTAGACAGAGACAGGTAACGATCAGCGGCTTCGTGAGGGACCAAGCGTCCTCGGAGTCTCTGATCGGAGCCTCTGTTTATGAGGTCGCCAGCCGGAAAGGCTCGGCTACGAATAGCTATGGTTTTTTCAGTTTGACGCTTCCGCCGGGGAATATCCGCTTGCATGCTTCTTACATTGGTTATGAGAGCTGTTCCTTTAATTTCACGGAATTGGATAGGGATACTATATTAAATATTGAGTTGCGTCCGAACGCCCGTCTGGAGGAAGTGGTGGTTACCACTTCGGAGCGGGATCGTTTGTCTGTAAATAACACCTTGATGGGAACGATGGAGTTTAGCCAGAAGACGATCAAGGCGACACCGACCCTGTTTGGTGAGTCCGATATCGTGAAGACCTTGCAACTGACTCCGGGTGTAGCCAGTGGGACAGAGGGACTGGCCGGTTTATATGTTCGTGGCGGCGACCAAGATGGAAATTTGTTTTTGATAGACGGTAATCCGGTTTACCAGATCAATCATGTCGGCGGGCTATTCTCCGCTTTCAATCCGGAGGCGATCCGTAATCTGGACTTTTTCAAGGCGGGTTTCCCTGCGAGATATGGCGGGCGACTCTCGTCTGTGGTAGATGTCCATACCAAAGAGGGCAATATGAAAGAGTACCATGGTAGCGCTACGATCGGGCTGATCTCCGGTAATCTGAGCTTGGAAGGCCCTATCATCAAGGATCGCACGGCTTTTCAGATAGCGCTTAGACGCTCGTGGCTGGATGTACTCTCTGCCCCAGCGATAGCGATAGCAAATAAGGTTCGAAAAGACGGTCATAAAATAAATCTTCGTTACGCTTTTCACGATTTGAATTTAAAGCTTAATCATCGTTTCAGCGATCGCAGCCGGATGTTTTTCAGCTTATATAACGGGAATGATGTATTAAAAGGAGGGGGAATGGATTTCTCAACAAAAGAAGAGCAAGTCCCTTATACGGATGGTACCCATTCATCGCTGCGTTGGGGTAATTTGATGGGAACCTTGGGCTGGACTTATGTCTTCAATAACCGTTTGTTCGGACGGGTTTCCGGGGTCTTTTCACGGTATCGCTCGAATGTACGGAGTTCAAAAGAATATAATTATGGTGTGGAAGGAGAAGATAATTATCTCTCTTCTTCATCGGAAACGAGTAGTTCTACCTCTATCTTGGATATGGGCGTCCGTTCCTCTTTTGATTACACGCCTTTTACGTCGCATGTGATTCGTTTTGGAGGGGATTTCTTGATGCACCGTTTCCGCCCGGAGTATAATGAGGTGAAAGCAGCCGGTTCCGGTATGCTGGAGTTTTCGAATATAGGGAAAATATATACGAATGATCTGCTATGGGCCCGTGAGGCGGCTGTCTTCGGAGAGGATGATTGGAATGTCTTACCTAGCTTGCGTTTGAATGCGGGGCTTCGGTTTAGCCTGTTCAATGTGGAGCGGAAGGCTTATACATTATTGGAGCCTCGCGCTTCCTTGAGATGGTTGCTACGTGACGATCTTAGCTTCAAAGCCTCATACGCCCGTATGGGGCAATATATCCATTTATTGGGCAACAGTTATATAAATTTGCCGACGGATGCGTGGATGCCTGTTACCCGTAAGTTGAAACCTTTAATTAGCGATCAAGTCTCCGCTGGTTTCTATTATAATCTGATGCGTTCTTATAGTTTCTCGGTAGAGGGGTATTATAAATGGATGAAGAACCTGTTGGATTATAAAGACGGCTATTCCTTCTTGCCCGGTACGGCGGCTTGGGAGGAAAAAATGGCGGTCGGCAAGGGACGTTCGTATGGCGTGGAGTTCTTGGCTCGCAAGGAAAGCGGACGTACGACCGGTTGGATAGGATATACACTTTCATGGTCGGATCGGCGTTTCGATGAGATCGATAACGGGCGACGCTTTCCGGCACGTTACGATAACCGGCATAAGCTGAATATCGTGGTTTCGCATAAACTGTCGGATAAGGTGGAACTGACAGCCGCTTGGACGTATACTTCCGGCAATCGAATGACCTTGTCGTTGGAGAGTTATGAGCAAGCTGGTACGCTTACTATTTCCAACCAATACAAGATGAATAACTGGTGGGAACCATCCGGGGAAGTGGTGGATTTGTATACACGCCGTAATAATTACCAGATGCCGGCTTATCATCGTCTGGATTTGGGACTTAATATTTACCGTCCGAAGAAGAAGGGACGAATGGGCATCTGGAATATCAGTATTTATAATGTATATAGCCGGATGAATCCGTTTATGGTCTATAAAAGTGATAGCTGGGAACGAACGAATAATTTAGTCCCGGGTTCTTCTTCTCCCTATAGTGGTAATAGAAAACCTTGTTTTAAGTTGATAGGTATTATGCCTATCATACCTTCCATATCATATACTTATAAATTCTAGGAAGATGAAACAGATAAAGAGTATCTTGATAAATACGATTTGTATAGTAAGCCTGTTTGGTTTGATGTCTTGCATAAAGGAGATCGACCTTGAATCCTTACGGCCGGATCCTACCTTGGTAGTGAACTGTGTCGCTATAACCGGCGAACCCTTAACCGTAAGTGTCTCCCGTACTTGGTTTTTCACGGATGATCATCCGAACGTGACTTTGGATAAAGCCGAGGTGAATTTATTCGTGAATGGCGTTTTTAAAGAGCGTATGAGTTTTCAAGAGGGGGATGAGGCATTTAACACGAAAGGTTATTTCAAGTCTGATTTTATACCAGTGAAAGGGGATCGTATCCGTGTGGAAGCTTCTTATCCGGAATATGGGGTGGCAAGCGCTGAGACGGTCATGCCAGCGCCTGCTCAGGTCTTGAAAGCGGGGGTAACTTATGCCACGGTAGCTGGCTCTTTTGGTTCTGCTCGCCAGAATGCGATTTATCAGGTAACGCTCAAAGATAACCCTGCCGAGGAGAATTATTATTTACTCCGTATGGAAGAGGGCATTCCTGTTTTTGATGGAATAGCTAAGGAATATACAGGAGAATGTAAATGGTTATCGGTGAGCCCAAACTATGCGACTGAGCCTGTTTTTGGGGAATCCTTGACTGCCTTGGATCAGATATTAGGCAATGATTGGATCTCCGGAAATGGGGGGAAAGTCTTTTCAGACGAATTGATCAACGGTAAAGAATATACCTTGCGCCTAACGGATGAGTATTATTATGAACCTTATTATGGATCATATCCGCTAAAAGTAGTTCCAGATTCGATAGGGATAGAAGATCTAAATGAGGAAGATTTTCTTCCGATTCCTCCTAAGCACCTACGGGTACACCTATATGCTATCTCGGCGGAATACTATCGATATCTGAAAGTTTTGCAAGATAAAGACACGGATTCAGTTTCGAACCTTTTGATCGATGGCGGTCTGGCCGAACCGATCCGTGTATTTAGCAATATAGACGGTGGCGTCGGTATCCTAGGCAGTTGCCACGTAGGAATGTTTGAGACGGAAATAGCGTCTTCCTCACATTCCAATCTTGAAGCGGCCCGATTTGAAGACGGGATAGACTAGGAACTGTGGTTCCATTTTCCGTCGTACCGGGTTGTATTCATAGTTGATACCGGCTCCCATCCAAAAATTATCAGTAACCTTGAACTCCATTGAGCCGCCCACTTGGGTATGGTAGAGAAAAGGGTTGCTGAGCATATGGGGGTTGTTGTACTCGTCGGCGTAATAAGCGTATTGTCCCCAGCCTTTCAGTTTCAACCAGTCTGTAGGTTGATATTCCAGTTGTACGTTTGCACCCGCTGTTATTCCGGGACTAGGGTTGAAGGGACTAAAGAAACGACCCCCGAATCCTCCGCCATAAAGACTCCAATTGCCGCTGTGCCAAGAAATACCCCCGTTCATGATCGTCATACCTCCGACTCCCGGCCATGTATATTGAACACCGTTAGCGATAAGATCGAAACTTTCGTTTAGCCGTTTCATATAAGTCTCATTGAAATCCAACGCCATAGGCGATACCTCCCGAAGCATCGGGGTATATACGTTAAAGAACGGCTGATAGGCGGCGGAAGATATCTGCATATCCATCGGACGCTCTTGTAGGGACGTATGGGGAATATCGGGCGTGAACTCCCGCAGTTTAATATCGATATCCCGTGTCCCCGCAGGGGTAAATGTCTTATAGGAGGCTTTCGGGATGTTCAACTCATACGTCTTGTTTTTAGGCAGGACGATGATTTTACCTTCTTTATTTAAAATAAACGAAAAGTCAGACTGTGCCTGGATTCCAACGACACATATCCATGCCATGAATATAAATAATCCTCGTCTCATACACTCTCCTCCTATTTTTGATGTGAAGGTAACTTTTTTTTGAATAAGATGCAACTTTTAGGATACCTATTTCATCCATATAATAGAGAGCATAAGTACTTATGGATGAACAACTGTTAATCGATGGATGTATGCGAGGCGAATCATGGGCTCGTAAGGAATTGTACGAGCAATATGCTCCTGCTATGATGAGTGTTTGCATGCGTTACGTGGGTGACAGGGAGACGGCCCGTGATCTTCTGCAGGACGGGTTCGTGAAGATATTTACGAAGATCCGGTCGTATTCCGGCTCCGGGGCTTTCGGGGGATGGATACGGCGGATCTTTGTCACTACGGCTCTTGAATATCTCCGGTCTTCAGAGAACACGAGGCTAAGTGTAGGTCTGGACGGCTATGACGACAGTTTGGAAGATATCAACTACTCCGTATTAGACCGTTTATCGGCAGATGACTTGTTGGCTTGCGTGGCCCAATTGCCGCCGGGATATCGTACGGTCTTCAACTTATATGCGATAGAGGGATATACGCATAGCGAGATCGCCGAGATGCTGCATGTACAGGAGGCGACTTCCCGCTCCCAGTTTATCCGGGCGAGGAACGCTTTGCAAAAGAGTGTACAATCTTTAATAAGGTATGAAAATGCGGGACGATAAGGATCATAACGAACGGCTGGATGATTTCAGCGGCTATATGCGGCAGCGCTTGGAAGAGCACCGGTTGCCGGTAGATGCCGGCTGCTGGGATGAGGTGGAGGCCCGGATGAACCGGAGAGCGAGACCACGGGGTTGGTTGTGGACGGGAGGCTTGGCCGCCGCCGCGGTGCTGGCCTTGGTTATTTGGCTGCTACCTTCCCCGGAGAAGATGCCATTGGAGGAATTGAGCCCCTTTCAGAAAGAGATATCGGAGAAAGCGGAGGAAATGAATATTCTTCCGGAGCGTCCCGTTTTACCTGTAGAACCTGTAAAGAAACGTATGGCGAAAGTGCTGAAATGGGAAAAAAGGGCTAAGCCTTCCGCTATTGTTTGGGAAAAGGAAACGATCCGGAAGGATGAGAGGAGTGAGACTATCGGGATTATTGAGAAGGATGCGATTGCGGCTATCGTAGAAGAACCGTCTGTGAAGGAGGAGGCGTCCGAGGATTCGACGGACATAGTCGTTAAGCGAGGTGACTCTACGGTTCCTCTACCGGAAGGCGAACGGAGTCCCCGACGAAAAGCCTCTTTGAAAAAGAAAGCCAAGAAGAGTAAACGGAACAAGTGGTTATTGGCCGCCGCCGTTGGCTCTAGTGGTTATGTAGATAGCTTTTTAAATACGGATATGAGTTATGGCGATGCTTCTTCTCCGGGAGATATGAATAATTCGGCAGGAAGCCCCGATCCGGATAAGCCGGATAAAGACGATGATGAAAAGGAGAGTGGTAATACGCCTCCTCAAACGGTCTCATTCCGTAATGCCCCGGTATTACGGAGTTCTAAGGTGGATGAGAACTTCTTGGATAATCGTTCGTTCGAATCTTATCCGGACGTTAGCTACTCCCTTCCGATATCATTCGGTTTTACGGTACGGAAGGATTTGAGCCGGCGTATAGCCGTGGAAAGTGGATTGATGTATACGTATTTATCCACTACATTCAAGAGGGGAGGGGATTGCCCGTCAGAGGTGAAATCGTCTTTGCATTATCTGGGTATTCCCTTGAATCTGGTGGTTTATGTATGGAAGAATCAGCGATGGAATGTCTATCTCTCCGGAGGCTTTATGATGGAGAAGGGTTTGCAGGCCGTGTATAGCGGTTATATCGCCGGAAACGGAACGACTATCTCTAAGAGCAAAAAGGAGGGCATCCACGGTATGCAATGGTCCGTGAATGCCTCGGTCGGTGCCGCTTATCGTTTCTATGGGGATTGGAGTCTCTATTTCGAGCCTCGCTTCTCCCATTATTTCGACTGTGATCAACCGGCTAGTATTCGTACAGACAAGCCGTTGGGATTTGGGTTGAGCGCAGGTATACGATATGCTTTTTAATGATTAAATCTATTATAATTATGCGGAAACTTTTTTATTGGGCGTTTGCCTTTAGCCTTTGCGTCTTAATGGGATGCAAGGATGATGGAGTGAGAGTGGAGGTCGTGCGGTATGCTATCAACGAACCGGTATTCATGTCGATCTCCGAGTTTCGGAATTCAGTGAAGGTGACGGATGAGGTGGTGCCAATCACCAAGCGGGGAAAGATCTGTTTCTATAAGGATTACCTGTATATTTCTTCCCCGGATAAGGGCATCCATATCGTGGATAACAGGAATCCGGCATCTCCCCGGATAGCGGGCTTTGTAGAGTTGATCGGTAACGAGGATCTCTCGATCAAGGATGATAAATTGTATGCGGATTCGTATGTGGATCTGGTCTGGTTCGATATCTCCGATCCGGAGAGACCTGAATTGGAAGGTCGTGTGGAGAACGCTTTCCGTTATGCGCTTCCGACCATAGAGAATGGCTATGGGTTCGATTATAATATGTGTTATTCGGAAGAAGCGAGAGCGAAAGGTGTCGTGGTTGGTTGGGAGCCGAAGGAACGGGAGGAAACTATTTACCATTATCCGAGTTATGGCGGTGATCTGATGGCGAACGATGCGGCGCCGGGTACTTCCACGCAGGGCGTGAACGGATCTATGGCTCGTTTTTCTATTTATGGTAAGTACTTATATACGGTAGAACAGAATATCATGTGTGTTTTCGACCTGTCTGGGAACAAGCCTGTCTTGACGACAAACGACATTTGGTTGCAACGTGGTGTCGAGACTCTTTTCAACTATAAAGATAAGATGTTCATGGGAACTCCGACCGGCATGTTGATCTATTCGCTGGAAGATCCGCTAGCGCCTAAGTATCGTTCTTCCGTAAGTCATGTCTTTGGTTGTGACCCGGTTGTCGTGGAGGATGACTTAGCGTATGTGACTGTGCATTCCGGAAATACTTGCGGGCAAAATACCAATGAACTGATGCTCATAGACGTGAGTGATGTAGACCAACCGAACTTGCTGGTTACTTATGGCATGAAATGCCCGAAAGGACTAGGTATCGATAACGGTACTTTATTCCTCTGCGACGAAGGTTTAAAGGTCTTCAACGCAAAAGATCCTATGACCTTGATGGCCAATCAGCTTGTTCATTATGCCGGAATGGAGGGTTACGACGTAATCCCTTTTAAGAATACCTTGATGATGATCGCCGATGATGGCCTTTACCAATACGATTATTCCAATTTACAGGCGATATCTCAGTTAAGTAAATTGCCAATGGGCGAATAGAGTTTAATATTCCTCTTCGCTATTCGCTTCGCAAGGTGTTTACCGGATTACGGGATGCCGCCTTATAACTATGCCTGCTTACGGTCAGTAGCGTAACCATCAATACGATACCGCCGGACAGCAGGCATGTTCCTATGGATATGTCCACCCGATATACGAAATTCTCCAGCCAACAACTCAGCGAATACCACGTGATAGGAACGGCAATCGCGAAAGCGATCCCTACCCAGCCGATAAACCGACGATTTAATAGATACAAGATCTCCCCGGCCGTAGCCCCGTTTACCTTACGGATACCGATTTCTTTCGTACGCTGCCGGATGGCATAGAGAGCCATGCCGAATAATCCGAAGGCGGTTAGCAGGAGGCTGATGATCGAGTACATGATGAGCAAATGTGCCAGTTCGATCGTTTTTCGGTTAGATAACATAAATTCCTCGTATATATCTTGGTATTCGAAAGGTACGTTGGGATTGATCTTTTCCCATGTTTGTTGCAGTAAAGCTAGAGCCTCGGCTCTGTGCTCTTTTTTCAGTCGGACTTGGACGAGGTTATAGGGGGGAGTATGCGTTAGGTAGGTCAAGCTAGGGTAAACCTCTTGTCGTAAGGTTCCTGTATATAGATTCTCCACGATCCCTGCTATAATCGCTATCGGTTCTCCCTCCTTTTCCATCTTCCCGAATTCAGTGTCGTAAAGGCGGACAGGCTTACCCACGGGATTCTCGCCTTTGGGCACGAGCAAACGTGCGTATTGTTCGTTAATATAGACGGGTGTGCTGTATTGTTTTAGAGCCTCTCGCTCTGAGAGCCCTTGAAGAATGTTTATCTTCATAACCTTTAGGAAAGTACTATCACCTTCGTATTGGCCTAGCGTATAATTTAGTTCGTTTTCGTTTTCGTCTTTCAAGACCATTGTCCGCAAGTTGAACTGTATGATCCCGCTTCTCGAAAGGCACATCTCTTCTATGGAAGGATAACGCCGGATCTCTTCAGAGAAGGTCTGTATATGGTTCCCACTCCAGTCGGCTATTTCGATGAGGTCCCGGTAACGTTCACCGTTTGTCTGAGTGAGCGTTAGTTGCTGCCGTACGGTTAGCGTGGCGAATACCAGAGCTATTGAGATGGCGAATTGTAAGATGGAGAGCCCGCTTATGATTGTCCGCTTCCGGGTACCGGTGGTGAATGATTTATACTCGGAATGGGAAAGGGAGTTGATCTTATGGCTCATATATAATGAGGGGATAATGGATAGAGCTAGGATGAGTGCCACGATCACAGGTAAGACCTGTCCACTAAAGAAAAATCCCAAGGAAATACGTCCGGAAACGATCCGGTTGAAAGCCGGCAGGAAATCTAGTGTAAGTAACAAGGATAAAAAGAAAGCGATCAGCACGGTAAGGAAAGTATCCAAGAATAGCTGGCGATGGATTTGCCCAGCCGATGCTCCCATCACCTTCTGGGTGTAGATCATCCTTACCTGTTGCAAAATGCGGGAGAAACTTAGGTTGGCATAATTGAAACAGGCGATCACGAGGATTAGGATGGCTGAGAACAAACCAACGTACAGTAAGTCTTTCTGGTTTCGGTGGATATAGGGGATGTATTCTTGTGTATAGGTTTGCTCTTGGAAATAACTCTCTTGGAGGGTATAGAAATAATACTGTCCGGTTCCGTTGAAAGTAGGTACCTTATCATCCTTTAGTTTTTGAGTGAACGTATCGATGTTGAAGAGATCGTTTACCAGTAATAAGGTAGGGCCGCCATTGAATTGGGAGGTAGTACCTGCCAATGCGTTGAACTTCAAGAATGATTGAGGGTACTCTTTGATAACGGCGGCGACCTCGTAGGTAATCGTCTCGTTCTCATAAGCGTACTTTGCCGAGAAGGTTTTACCGATAGGATCCTCGTTCCCGAAGAATATCTTCGCTTGGTATTCGGTCAACGCAATTGCGTTTGGTTGGGTTAATGCCTTGTTTATATCTCCTGCCACTACCTTGTAAGGGAAAAAGTGAGGAAAGGAGGGATCTGCTCTGACGATCGAGATTGGGTCGAAGCGCTTTTCTCCTATCGTGATGGAGGCGGCATTCTCTATGTTCAGTCGTAAATAATCCTCAACTTCAGGGTATTGGTCTTTTAGCTGCACAGGGATCTTCCCTTTAATAAAAGATACTTTCTCTCCGGAGGTCAAGGGAGAGTCTTGTGCCATATAGATGATATGCGACTTATTGGGATTATGGGCTTCTATCCTAGATTCATAAATGACGTATGAGATCAGTAGGTTGGTACAAGTGATGCCTGCCGCCAGACTCAATAAGGAAATGACGGCGAACGTCTTGTTTCGCCACCAGCTACGGAATATAAGTTTTAGAGATATGGATTCCATGGTTTTATCTGTTTGTTGGTTCAAAGCTATCCGGTTGCGTGGAATATGGCAAATAAAATCGGAGGAAACGATCGTAAAGAACTGGATTTGTCTAAATATTGGACACTGAGACCCGGGAAAAGATCGTATCTTTGCGTACGAAAAAAAGAGGAGGCTTAATGCGTGACGCGAAGATTATAGTCGTAGATGACAATGAGGCGATATTGAGAAGTCTGCGGACGGTCTTGTCCCATGAGTTTAAGACGATCGTTACCGTATCATCTCCCGTATTATTGCCTGCCCTTTTGCGGAATGGAGATGTGGATTTGGTTTTACTGGATATGAACTTCGGCACTGGAAAGCAAGGCGGAGGGGAAGGACTTTTCTGGTTGGATCGTATCTTGGAGCTTAAGAATCCTCCGGCCGTTATCTTGATAACCGCTTTTGGGGGTATCGAGTTGGCTGTATCTTCCCTTAAAAAGGGAGCCACGGACTTTATCGTGAAACCTTGGGATAACGAGAATTTGATTCAAGCACTTACCCACGTCTTGGAACGTCGTGTGGAATCAGATGAGAGAGAGATTTCCTCTGTGGCAGAATCTCTAGTCTCCCATCCTTGTACGTTGGAGGATATGGAGCGGCAGTTTATCGCCGAGGTATTGAAAGAAAAGAAAGGGAACCTGACGCTTGTGGCTCAACAATTGGATATTAGCCGCCAGACCCTTTATAATAAGATGCGGAAATACGGGTTGTAGATTATAAGGAGAGTAACCATGGTTAACCGGAATTTATACCTGAAGATTATAGGGAGCGTTTCCTTAATCGTACTTTTTGCGTTACTTGGATCTGTATTGTTGATAACCGGTATTTCTTATTTTTTATCCTTTGTATGTCTGTGTGTTATCCTGTTGATAACTCTGTTGCTAATCCAGTGGATAAACGGTACAAACCGTAAGATCGCTATTTTCTTCGAGTCGGTTCGTAATGGGAATACAACTTTGCGATACCCGGATAAAACGAATGATCCCTTTGTAAAGGACTTATATGTGGAAATGAATCGGATTATCCTCCTATTCAGTCAAAACCAGAATGAGATGGAAGAGAAGCGCTTGTATTACGAGAGCATCTTGCGGGTACTGACGCATGAGATTCGTAATTCGATTACGCCAATCCGTTCCTTATCTGCTGATCTGTTGAAATATTCCGATACATATACTCCGGAGCAATTACGGGAAGGTTTGGAGGTTATTCATGGGCAAGCGAAAAATCTATCCGCTTTCTTGGATTCCTACCATCGTCTGACGCATCTTCCGGAGCCGGAAAGAACCGAGGTGCCTATAACCTCTTTATTTCGGAAGATGGAACGGTTGTTGTGTGCCGAGGCGGGTAGCGACCGTATTCGTTTCTCCTCTGCGGAAGCTTTAACGGTACATGCGGATCAAAACTTGATTGTGCTGGCTCTGATTAACTTGATCCGTAACGCATTACAGGCGATAGAGGGGCAAGCGGATGCCATCGTCTCCGTAGAAGCCTTGGAGACAGATGGTAGGGTATATATAACTATAACAGATAATGGTCCCGGAATTTCTCCGAAACTGTTATCTGCTATTTTTACGCCTTTTTTCTCTACGAAGTCCGGTGGTAGCGGCATTGGTCTTAGTATCTCCCACCGCATAATGCGATTGCATGGCGGCGATTTAACCGTTGATTCCTTGCCTGGTGTCCGTACCGAGTTTCGTATGACGTTCTAGAATATGACTTTCTTGATTTTTTCAACAATCAAGTTGAAAGGCTCGGCTTTTACATGGCTGCATATTCTCACAACGTCTCGTTCAGTGTAACCTCCTATTAATTGGCAAATAACGAAGCTTTTCTTTGTTAAGTTTTTTGTTAGCATAGAGTCTTCTAAAGGAAATGTATATTGTGGATTATAGTTTTTGGAAGATATCATAGCTAGGTAAAAGAAATCTTCAGCTGCTTGCAAATCATCGTTTGAGATGACGATAGCCATGTGAGGTTTGGTTATTCCATTAGGAAATAGATAATTGACTTCTACAACATCTCGTTGATGTATTTTCATTCGATGAGATATTTGGATATATATGCTGCCATGGATTGTCTGGAATGGGCTAGAAATAAATCTTTCTCATTCATAGGACTGAAAGGTTGGCTATCGCTTTTCCTTTGGTTGGAAATGTTGTGTTTAGCCATCTTGGGCGACGAAACATTTCTAGTTGGTCTGGTTTTTGTCGTTCTCATATCTTTTGTTTTTATGTTATTGGCAAATATACGTATTTATTTCAAAAGATCTCCTGTTTAAATGGAAAAAGAGATTATGGCTAAAGCTTATGGTATAACTATCGCTTTGGCCATAATCTCTTATAAGATTGTCTGATCAATACCCCAACTCAAACGCTTGTTCTACGGCAGGTACGCCTTCGGACATCCATTTAGGCATTTTATCGTTCTTTAGGTAATGGTTGAAGAATTGGAACATGCGGCGTTGGAAATCGATGCGGTTTGCCATATGCATCGGCCAATGCGGTTCGCCTGTATAATTCAGTAACCAGCAAGGTTTACCTAACCGTTTCATGGCAACGAAATACTCGATACCTTGGTACCAAGGCACATGACCATCGGCATCGTTGTGCATGATCAATATTGGGGTCTGCACCTTATCCATCGTGAACAACGGCGAGTTTTCCAGATAACGAAGTGGAGAACTCCATGGCGTAGCTCCTAAACGGCTTTGTGTATGCTCGTATTGGAAAGAGCGGGCCATGCCGGAACCCCAACGGATACCGCCATAAGCGCTAAACATATTTACGACAGGCGCCCCAGACTCGATAGCGGAGAATAAATTCGTGCGAGTCGCTAAATAAGCTACTTGGTAACCTCCCCAGCTATGTCCTTGCGCACCGATCCCTTTTTCGTCGATATATCCTTTGGCGATCATCATGGTGATACCCGGCATCAAGCAGTTATAGCAGCTTTCTCCCGGATAACCATCTACATAGCGAATGTCCGGGTTGAAGATGACATATTCGTTGCTATTGTATAAGTGATAATCGATCGTAGAACGATGCGGTTCCGGCATACGGTAATTATATAAAGTCTCCGAATTCCGCTCGTAGAAGTTTACCATCATCGGGTACTTCTTGTTTGGATCAAAATTCGCCGGCTTATAAACGACACCTTCCAGTGGACGGCCGTCCAAGGAAATCCATGATACCAACTCGGCGGTACCCCAGATAAAACCTTCCTGCTGTTTGTCTCCATGCGTCAATTGCACGGATTTCTTGAACGCCAAGGTCGAATAGTGGATATCCGGGTATTGCTGGAAGGTTTCCATTGTATAGATCACGTCATCCGTATTCTTCGCCTTGTTGATAGATCGCAGCATATAATTGCCCGCCAGCAAAGTCTTCGGGGCGGCAGGAGCGGAGAGGCGTGCGTTGTAGAATCCGTATCCTTTTGTGGCCTCGTTGAATCCTTTTAATAATTGCGGTTTGCCGAGGTCGATAAAGCGAGCCTCTTTATCCAGTTGTTCCAAGCGGTAGGAAAGTTTCTCCTTCCTTCCGTTCACGGTCAGGTTGATCGGTGGGGTGGCCGCGGTCGGATCGAATTTCCAGATGTCGTAACGATCATAGATCAAGAGATTTTGATCATTTGCGGTCCAGCCGGCGGCTCCATGCGCATAAGGATGATTAGGAACGTCGTTCTCCTCGTCCCAAGCTGGGAAGCTTTCCGGAGTGGTTAGGCGATATTGCTTGCCTTCCGCCAAGGCGATCGTGTACCAGCAGCTATCCGTCTCGCCATACCAATACGCATATTTACCTTGTGGGGAGAGGCGGAAACGGCCATAATCCGCTTGGGCGATTTGCTTGCGCTCCCCGTTATCCAACGATACGGTATAATAGTCGCTGCGTGTGCGGGCCTCCCACATGGAAGACAAAGAATAGGGACGGGAAGTGGAAAGGAGCGCCAAGGCTGCGTCACCCTCGTTACCCAATTGGATATTCGGTAATTCCTCATTCGCCAATTGGAAGATAGAGCCGTTGCCCAGATTATAAACCGTTTGATAGCTTTTCTTTAAGTCTTTTTCCTTGTTATAATTCTGTACGGTATATTGTACGGGCTCATCCCAACTCCAAACCTGTACGTTCGGACGATTCTCGGCTAGTTGGGTCGTGTCTTTTTGCCTCGGCTCCGGTGAGGTACCGAAGAACAGACGGGAAGCGGATTTCGAGAATTGAAGCATCCCGTTCTCATTGATTACCCATTCAGCAGGGAAAGCCTTGTTTCCACGGGTGGCGATTTCTTTTGCGGGAGCGTTATGTTCGGATAGCCATAAGCTTAACGCTTTGTAAGAAGAATCTTTGTCGGCGCAATATAAGAAAGCTAGCCGTTCCCCTTTCTCGTCGAACGTGGTTTGTTTGAATACGCCTTTTCCCTCTTTGATGAGCGCCGGACTTCCTTTCTCCGGGTTCAAGGTGAATATACCTGCTTCTCCTTCCGCCGCGCTCGTGTAATATAGCATACCGCTTTTCTTGGCGAATTGGAAATCCGTTACGGTCGGGAACTGGAAGGTCTTGCTTCCATCCAGCGAACGGACGTACAAAGTGGAGTCCTTCCGGCCTCTTTGATAAGCGATCCAATCCGCCTCGTCCGCTAATTTGAAGGTTTTGAGGGAGTCTATCGTCTCCTTTTTACCGGCGACGGAATAGATTACCAAGGTGTTCATCGGCATCTTGTCCTCTTTCGTCTTCAATACTTTCAGGGAATCTACCGTAGACTTTCCGGGTGTTTGCGTGACAACCAGATAATCCGAGGAAGCGGAGAACGCAAACTTATCGGCCGGAGAAAAAGTGGCGGTCTCTTGCCCTTGGGCCGCATACAAATAAACGGTAGCGTCACCTTCCCAAGGTTCCATCTTGCAAGCTACCCATCTTCCATTGTCCGAGATCTCCCGGTCCGTGATTCGTTGCCAAGTGACTAGGTCATCGATTGTCAAGCTTTTAGAGGCGTTTTGTGCGAAGGCCGGGGAAAGACTTCCCAGACATGCTACAAAAGCCAAGTACTTTAAGTGTCTCATCGTGGTTGTATATTGATTTTGAAGCAAAGATAATGGCTTTATCAGAATCTTTATTGCTTTTGACTGGATTTTGCTTCTGGAAAAACACGTACGTGTTTCCGAGAAAACATGTACGTGTTTTTTGTAAAAGTCGTACGTGTTTTCTGGACAAGGTAATGGTGTTTTTAATGTGTTGATTATCAGTGCCCTTTTTGAGTGTTCTAATGATCGCAGTTATAAGCAGCTTACAATGGGCATTATAAAGGTGTTACAATGCCTATTGTAAAGACCTTATAATGGGCATTGTGGTGATAGGAAATTCCTTTGGTCAACGGTAGGAAAAAAGGTTTGTAAGTGGTTAGTTATTCACTTCCCAAGCCGTAAGTTATCCACTAGGTATAGCCGTTAGTTATTCACTCGACAAGCCGTAAGTTATTCACTTCCGAGGCCCAAAACAGGGGAGTTTATATTGAATATGTTATTTATTGCAAGGAGATATTTTAGTACGCTATTATAATGTACGCATGTACATTATATTATATATATGAAAATGATTGGTGAAAACGATCGTTATAATTAGTCATTTGCAAAGGTACGCGTTTCTTTGACTTCTGCAACCCTTCCGAGCTATTTTTTTGTTCCCTTATTCGCTTTCTTATCAATAGGATAGCCTATCCTTTACGAAACAACCGATTCCGTAAACGAACCTCCCGTTTTTCTTCTTTAAAAACGCAAGATCTAAACGATCGTTTAGACTAGTCGTTTTGAGAAGCATGGATTGTCTAAAGAGGTTGATGGATATATAATTAACACTATTATTAATATTAAATTTTCGATTTATGAACAAGAGAATTTCTACTTTGTTTGCGTCGTTCTTGCTTATGGCGGGGGCGGTGTTCGCTGCTGGAGAAACTACACCTGTGAAAACCTATGAAGCGCTTAATAAAGTGACGAATGGGGAAAAGGTGTATCTGGGAGCTGATCCTAATGAGGATACTAAAGCTGTTACAAGCTTTTTAAAATCAGTGGAAGTAAAGAATGTTGGTTACGGTTTCGCTACGGCTGACGAAGCTGGTGCGGAAGTGTTTACGGTAAGTGGTAAGAAGACGGAAAATGGTACGGACTATTTTCAACTGTTGAATGCTGCGGGTAAGGTGATATATGGTACGACAAGTGGTGACGTTGTGGGCACTCCTGATGCGGATGCGGTAAAGAAGGGCTATTGCTGGTTTACGTTTACCGAAGGTACGATTAAGCTTGGAAACAAGCCTTTGGCATACGATATGTCCTCCTTTTTCAATGTCGCTAAAATGCTTAAAGCTTCTAAAGAAACGACAGCGGACGACTTGAACAAGAACCTTTCCGGTAAAGGATTCTCCTTCAAATTCCCGAAAGCCGCTTCAGAGCCGGACGTGAATCCGTTTGGGGAGCAGATGTTCGCTATTGACGCTGCTACGGTTTATGAGCAATTGGAATTAGGTGTGGAATCGGTTTCCGGTGTATGTTTCGTAGTCGCCAACGATGCCGGTTTGAAGCTGGCTAAAAGTGATGGCAAAACTAAGGATAACTTGAAAGCCGCTACCTTCATCGTATTGAATCCGAACGCTACTTTCGGTATCACTAGCTTGGATGCTGATAAAGGTGAGGGCTTCGGCTTCACTACCGTAAAAGGCGAGAAGTTGAACTCAACCAATGTTAAGAAAGATGGTAAGATCGCTTTCGTGAATGCTATCTATAGTGTTTCTGAAAAGAATTTGGCTAATAAAGGTGGGCAGTATACGGTTCAGATGAAGGGTGTTAAGGTGACGAAGGGTGCGGATGAGAACCATGGTTCAGATCTGAATGTTTACGTCGGCGCTTACTCCTTGACCGCTGGTGGCTTGAAGACCTATATCACTACTAAAACAAGTGAAGATAAGCTTACTTTGGCTCAAACAACGGGTGATACTTGGGCAAAAGCTTCTGATTTGTTGAAGACTGACGGTGCCGCTATCTATAATATCTATTTTACGGGTACGCAGCCTGAATCCGGTAAGGAGGATGAGTCTCTATATGGCAAATATTTGGTTTCTATGTATGCGGCTGAGGCTGACGAGGTAAGAACGGCTTCTTATTCTTTCGTTGAAAAGGCTGTCGCTCCGAAAGACGTAGACTTGAAGGCTCCGTCCGCTCAATGGGTTGTTATCGCGATGCCGGGTATGGGGAGTGTTACGTTCAAGAATCTTGAGACAAACGAGACTTTCACGGCAAACTTGTACAAAACAGATAAGGCTGGTATCTATCAAGCCGTAAATACTGAGGTTGGTGAATTAAACGCGGAGAATATCAAATTGGTAGCCGTAAGCGGTAACGAGGGCTTCTTGAACTTGACAGACGCTCAATTGAAACAAAAGGCTCAGTTGGTATTCAATGGTAAATCAGCCGTGGCTGTTGATAAACTGTACATGTATTACAATGACGATGCTACGAAAAAACAATTCGATCCGGTTAGTGATGTCGCTAAGAGCTACTCTTGGGCTTTCGAGAAGGCTGAGTCCGTGAAGAACAATTTCAAGTATATCTATTTGAAGGATGATGCCGTTGCGGAGAAAGAGGCTGATATGTTGACTATACAGGCTTATTATCTGGTTGATGGAGATAATGGATTCAAACATGATACTGATAACAACAAATACGCATTGGCAAAACATAAGGATAAGAAGTCAGAGAACTTATCTCGTTTGGTATTCAAGAAGAACGTAGATGGAACTTATTCCGTAATCTGTTTGGATAGTGAGCTTAATGCGGAGAAAGCGGCTGATAATTATGACCAAGTAGTGACAGCTGGCGCTCAGAGATTATACGTAGATGTAAATGAAGCTTCTTTCAAGGAAGGTTTGGTAGGTGAGGAGCAATCTTATACGAATGTAACCGTAGATTTCTATCAATTGGGCATCAGCTTGGAGGCTACCCCGAGACACGCTACATTGGACGGTGATGAAGGCTCAATCTCCTTGAAGGAGAACAAGAATGGTATCTTGGAAGGTGTCATTGGCGCGGAGGGCTTGACTTTCTGGTTGGATACGGCAGACAGCAAGGCTGAGATCCCTTCTTTCTATATCTCTAAGGGCATCGCTACCGAAGAACCTGTTACTAAAGCGGAAGAACCTGCCGCAGCTACCAGAAACTTCTTGTATTACGCTAAGGACTCTATGTATTTCTGGAATGAAAGCAAGGCTAAATTTGACGTAAACGCTAACTATGCGTTGGAAGGCTCTTATTCTGGTGATCCTGCGAAGGATACGGATGTTAAGGCTATCTTCCGCCCGGCAGTTTTGGCAGGTGTGGATACGATCAATACGACCATGAACGGTAAGGCTGTGGTAGTGGCTAAAGAGGCTAAGGAAAATGTTTGCTCGGCAGGCATCGATAACTTCAAGTTCTATATCACGAAAATAGAGGGTGGTTATTCAGTTACGCCGGTAGGTGCCGCTACTACTTACTTGTATGCGTTGAACGGTAAATTAGGCTTTACTACTAATGCTTCTAAAGCGTTGCCGCTAACAGTAGGCGAGGGTAATCCTACATCTAACGAGTCTATCGATAATTCCGCATCTTCTTCTATCGTAGTAACAGGCAACGCCGGTTATGTAACGATCCAAGGCGCTCAAGGCGAGACGGCTTATGTCCGTAACTTGTTGGGTATGCCGTTGGCAGAGACGGTTATCACTTCTGATAACGCGACGATTGCTGTTCCCGCTGGTATCGTTCTCGTGACGGTTGGCGAGGAGACCGTAAAGGTTGTCGTTAAATAAGACATGTAAAGGAATAATGAAATAAGATAATCATGTTCCCGTGAGGGCCTCGGCCCAAGTACCCCGTGATGGGCGAACAGGCGGGAGCGATTAATATTAATACTAAAGTAATAAATTAAAGTTCATCCGTAAGTACCTCCGTGAGGATGGAGAGCGGATAAAGAATCAGCCCCGGTCGTTTGTTCGATCGGGGCTTACTTTTGGAGGTTACCGGCTTTGTTTGTCCATGAAGTTAATTTATCGGAGTATTGGAGTTGGTTTATTTCTACTTACTGCTTTTTCTTTTGCTCTTGCTGTTTGGTGTCAGAACTATGTTGTAGGAAGAACCTTATAAAGGTGCGTTGATCCTGTTCGTTTTTAATGGTAAGTTCCGTTTTTTCCTTTTTGTGCTGTAGATAGTATTTATATCCTTTCAATAGCACTATGAACAAAACTGCAAGGAGTAAAAAGCGGAGAATATATTCAAAGATAATCAATTCTTTGATTTCTACAGGACCCTGTTGTTCTGAAGCGATATTTATGATATTGGTAGTAGGTATCGGAAACAGCCAGGGCATTGCCGCAATTAGTATCATTACCACTATTATAAGGAAATATTCGGCCTTTATCCATCCGGATGATCCTTGATTCGGTTTGGGGTTATTAGCCCTTTCTTTCTTTTGAAAGGCTTCAATTAGTGTCTGCTTGGTTACAGTTCTGATGTATTCTACCATCGACTCTATGCACTCTTTCAATGTGTTGTCTAGATCTTTGTCTGTCATAATAGATTTATTTTAAGTATGAGTTAAGTTCATATATAGGAGATAATCCTGATTTATCTTTTAAATACTCGATCTTATCATCAATGAACCCTGCGTTAATGAAGTATCTTTCGATACTTATATGTTGCTGGTAAGTATCATTGTTGAGGTCGTCATCGAGGAAATACAGTGTTTGGATCATTTCTTTGTAAGCTTTTCCTTCCGTGTGCATTTCTATGGCTCGGCTATAGCTGCGTATGGCGGATTCAAGCTGATAGTTGTTTATTAGATGCTGGAGGCGATCTTGACTGATGCCTTTACGGACTAATTTCTTGAATTTAGCAGAGAGGTTCCGATCTGTGGTTAGATTGGCCATAGCGTTTTTCAATAAGTCGAAATCTTGGTATAACTGTGGTTTCTCTTGCTTGTTGTATCTCTTCAATAATGTACGTCCATTGAATAGTTCAGGCTCATTATCCGAATGATCTACCGCTATGTACACCAAATAGAGGATCTCGAAAGCGAAATTCCAGTGCAATAGGTTTTCGCTGATCTCTCCCAGAAAGGAATAAGAGAATAGAGTCGTATTATTTAATGGGATAATCAGATCGAATATCTTGGATAAGCAGAATAGAGAATCGGATATCAAATAGTTTATGATATCGATCTTTTGATCTAAATCCTCGTTCTCGCCAATTTTGATGTTGTATTCCCTCAGTATATTGAAAACGTTTGTATTTAGTCTGAAATAATTAGACAGGGCTTCGATATATTCGCCTTTATCTACCTGGTTTATTTGGCCGAAATGAATTATCCCATCTAATATCTTCTCCGCTATTTTCTCGTTTAGCAATACTTTGAATCTCAGATTCGCTACATTTTGGCTTAATGTACTTATTTGTTTATAAGGCCCCATCAGCGTACAAGAATATAGCTGTTTTATGCAGTCATATTGTTCACATTTAATTTTCAAAGTATAGTATCGATAAATGACTTCCTCTATATCGGGAGACAAAGGCAAGGCATTCAGGTTTATATCTTCGTATATATCTTTGTCGAATAGGTTTTTAAGTTGCTGTATGTCTGCTATATTTACATGCTCATAGTGAGAATATAATTGCATGATAGCTTGTTTGGTGAGCTTTTCTATTTCAGGCAAATATTTGGTGAAGCTCTGGATAAAGGATTCCTTTCTTCCTTCTTGTTTCGCTTTTTTTATCTGTACTTTGAGGTAGGCATTGAATATTTCTATAATTTGTTTGTGCATCAAGAAACTGGAATGTTTGTTGCCGGCTATGTCGAAGAAAATAGCGGCTTCACTGGTGTATAATAGCGCTTTCTCAATCGTGTTAAGATTTAAAAGCATCTTTTGAGATGTTCCTTTTTTCTCTCCATAAAGCTCTTGCATTCCTTTAAAGAACTCATCTAAGAAGTCTCTACGGAAGGTATGGCCTTCATTGGAGCAACTTAGCACTACATTCCCTGCTCCTTTCAGCGTGTTGGCGATAAGCAGGTTGTAGTTCTCATTGATACGTTCTACTTGTTTCTTGTTCTCCCGTAGATGATAAAATAGCTGGGCGCAAGCAGATAACTTTTTAACTTCATCTTTGTCTAGACTAGGATATTCCTCTGGAACTCGCAAGATTCGGGTCATTGCCGATTTCAAGCTTTTGCTATAATACTTGCAGGCATAACAGGGGAGGCGTTTCCCTTTTTTTAGCATATTTTCCCGGTGAATCAAGCATTGCACGGGTTTATTTATGTCTATGGGAAAATCTTTATCGAGTAATATCTTCCATTCCTTCTTCGAAAGGGTATGATGTAATTGCTCATTTACCCTTTTTGCCATGTATGTTCGTAATGCCTTTACTGTTCTTATTTTTATTTGTTTATCATAGTCTTCATGTGAGGTGAACCATTTCTCTAATATTCCACGATCATTGTAATATGAGGTTTTGTTGTTTTTTTCCTTATCCTCCTTTAAACAAATGTCATCTATCAGTTTCTTTAGATCGTAGCCCCAGAAGTACAAGGATTGGAAGATATTGTTCATTTCCTTACTGAGCAGCCCGTTCTTATAGTACATGATATCTCCAAGCTTCTGGAAGAAATCGACGGATGCCATTACTTTCTCTGAATCATCTGTTGGTACATGGAGGTAGAAATATTCGGCCTCAATAACATCCAGATTACTTTGCGTAATACCTTCCAATCCTATTTTCTCCAATACGAACAACTTAGCGAGCGAAGGGAGGTAGGCCAGCCGTATGTCGTTGAAAAAGGACATTCGCATGATAACAGAGCTTTTTTCTGGTGTGAGCAGGCGTGCGAACTCCGATCGGATATGATCTCCTTGAAAGGCGTATTCCTTATATTGATCCTTCCATTTCGGAGGGATGATTTGTTTTCCCGAAGGAGGTTGTATATGGGATGGATAAGTGGTGGGGTATAGGATCGCATCTTTCTCCAGCTGGAAGTTTTTCTCTTTTATATTGTAGCACAAACCCCATTTTTCCTCATCAAACAGGCGGTAATCCACCAGCGTATTTGTCAGTTCACTATAGGTTAAATAAGCGGAGTCGAAGGTTTTTCTTTTCTCGTAGGTGAGGCCTAGTTTCAACATATTGCGTACATAAAACAGCATATAGGAAACCCAGTGTGAGTCATTATCGTATGTCTTGCCGGATAGCTGTCTGGATAATAGTTGCAGGCCTGTTTGATATTCGAAGATAGCTTGCGAATAGTCTTCGTCTGCCAGATAAATATCCGCCAATATATGATGGATGCTTGCTAGCGTATGTAATTCGTGTGCGTTAGCTGTATTGAGCTTGTTGGTATAATAGTTCAGCAAGTTGATATAATGACGTTTGGTAGGCAGAGACTCGTCTCGGGAGAAATGGAAGATCGCCGAGATCGTCTCCGAACGCTTACTCAAGAATGAGATCTCCTCGGATAGCTTCATCGGAAATTTGAAAAGGTAGAGGCCGGAGGTAATGCGTTCTAGGTGTGTCTGCCGCAAGAATGAGATAATGGATCCTATGAAATCTCGCAGCTCCGGTGTCTTGTTGATCTCCAGTAACTCGGGGATATGTTCTAAATTTCGCCAAGAGAAACCATTATTGTGATACTTATATATATGGTTGATCATGAAGGAGGTGGATACCAATAACTTGTCCTCATATATCTTTGCCTTATTGATCATTGCCTGTACCATCGGGCTGGCGATGTAGTACATGAAACCGATTCGCTGTATATCCTTTACTCCGAAGGAGAGATAGAAATTGCAGTCTTTTTCCTCCAGATAGTATTCTTTGGAGGAGCTTAGAAACTCCCGGGTACGGATATCTTTCTCTAAGAAGATGGCAATCTTCTTAGGTGATCCATTGCTAATATGCGTGAGGTACATGGAGTATTGGTAGAGAAAAGAGATATTGCGGATCGTGCGTTTCCTCATTTTCTCTTTATTGGGAGTATCTTCCTTATTGAGGCCTAGCCGTTCAACCTCATATTGGTAATATTTTATTAAGGTTCGGGAATATTTTTTACGGTCTAGGTGTCGAGGGAGGAGCCGGTCGCAGATATATTCCTCGGTCATGGCTGTGATATCCTTGGTGTAGGAGGGCGGTTTTAGGAAGCTGTTGACATTGATGATCCCATCAAAGACACTGCTGATCGAGAATTCCCGGTCGGAGACATCTGTCAGGTAGGCATCGTATAATTCCCTGCCGGCAATGAATATGAACTTGGCTTTTACCGTGGAAAGGAAATATTTCATATCGCCCAAGGTTCTCATAAGCGCCTCTTTCCGCTTGCGGGAGTTCAAGGTTCCGGAGAATCCGCTTGTGGAAGGGTCATAGGTCGGTTCCTCGTTTTCGTTATTGCTGTCAGGCTCTTTCATGTCTATTTTGTCAAGCTCATCAAAAATGATGATGAAACGGAGTTTGGCACCATGCAGCATTTGTATGTCCTCGAATATGCTGATCAAGGACTGCTCAATTTCCCGTACGGAGGCTATTGGATAGGTTTTTTTCTTGAAAGGGTTAAAAGGGAAATGTTGTGCGATGGATGAATAGTCTTCGCTAACTCCTGCCACGCACCGCTCGCATAGCCACTGGAGCCGGTCTTGGATATTGCTGAAAGTAAAGAAAGGGAAGACATGTAGTTTCTCGATGATCTTCCATACGATCTTGTCTGTGCAGGTTATGATAAAGTAGATAACGAGGAATCCAATAAGTGGGGCAAGTAAATAGTTGCCCCATGTAAATAGGATCATCTCGTTGATGGATAATATGATCGCGTTAACCTTGTCGTAGGTGGTTGGCCGGATCTGAAAAAAGTGTACATACTTGAAAATAAAACATACGAGGCTTAATTCAAAGATCAAGGTCGTATATGAGTATTTTAGGTGCAAGGAGGTGTCTTTTACATAGGCTGAGAATTTATCGTATACGCTTTTGCAAATAAGGTTCAAGATTTCTTTATCATGAAGAATCTCGTTTCCTATATTGATCCGTACGGGTATATATTGTATCTTGCTTGATTTCTTTAAACAGCCTTTTATGTGTTTATATAGAGAGCGCAGGTTTCTCTCTTTTGGGGGTATGGTCCGGATTTTTGCAACCGATAGGAAAGCGATGATAAAGGTTATTACCCCTGTTACCCACCAGTAATCTAGTTTTAATTTCCCCTTTAGGGCAAAACAGATATAGGCGGCGAGGGCTATGAGCATGATTTTGGTGATAAAGTGTATGATACTAGGTATCCTTTTGGATTCGTGTGATAAGTCGTATAGCACTTTACCTACGAAGCTGGACTTGCCCATACCCCTGTAGCCCGTGACTAGGTAAGCTCCGGTATAAGTCTGGCTATTGGTGATCCAGCTTTTTAGCTTGGCCATGATGGTTTTCCTACCGATAAAATACTTGTCTTCCATATCTTCTGTTCCGGTTTGGTGGTAATTCTCGAACCCGGGCAGTGGAATCAAGATATGCTTGATTGATGCGGAATAATCCGATAGAGGATTGTATTGATCTATTTCGGCAGTTTGTTCGTTGGTTTTTCGCATAATTTACTTGGTTTATATATGATTTTGCGATAGTATGATTTAAGCATTATAAAAACATCGTAAATTTATGAAAATAGTTTCTTTTACGCAATAGGACGGTGGCGGGAAATCTATGTTCATGGTTTACTATTCGTTTATCAGGTCGTTTATTTCGGTTCTTAGGCTATCTTTTCGCTTGCCGTCCATTACTCCACAGGTGGCAAGGTCGGAATAGAGGGAGATCAACTTCAAAAGCCTTTCATTATCCTTTTTCTCCAACTGATACAGGGTGTTAATCTGTTTACCCTGATTATTGATTACTTCGGCATGTTTGCAGAACTGGTCGCTGATCCTTTGCGGTATGGCATTTTTCATGGCATCAAGTGTTTTGGTCAGGTTGCACGGCTTGCGCTTGAACAATTAAGAAACGAATATGTTTCGGTTTTTTGTTAATAACAACAGCAAAGCCACTCAAAATAAGAGAAGCTCCACACATTAAACTCGTATATATCATTGCATTATTTCTTTATATATTTTTGTGTCCACGGGCAATGTACCATACATTTCAGACAGGTAGTACATTTCTCAGTTTCAATCATATTTTCCCTTGACAGGTCGGGTTGCCAGATATTTCCTTTCAGAGCATTCGGTTGACAAACGTCTAAACAAATACGGCATTTACCACACAAAACCGCAAGTGGAGTATGAAATTCTCTATCTAATAGTGCATCCGTTAATACTCCACCCCATACTTGACAACAACCGTATTCTTTATTAACCAGTAGATTATTCTTTCCAATCCACCCCAGGCCTGCGCGGACAGCTAAGGTTTTCAGCGGAAGATTGCTTTTATTTCCTACAAAATTATCAGTGACTATCTGATTGTCATCCGAAAGCGAATAAGCAGAGCACCCATTATTTTCTATAAACTCAGCTAAAAGGTCGGAGATACGGTACATTTCCATTTCATGACAATAATGCTCATCGTCATCGAAATAATTCCGTTCGACCATTTCCTGCACATAGTTGGGATTATCACTGACTTTTTTCAAATATCTGGGCGAACATTTCACTCCGAACAACACGGCAGACGGGAATTCCCGATTCTGTGACGGATCTAAACTTGAAATATCTATAAAGTGGATAAATTCAATCTTATATTGTCTTAATTCATTTATGATGATTTTATTTAATTTGTTCATTAGTATACAATTTTCTTAATTATCTGTTTCTTTCTTCATAACAGGGATATAAATATCCGTAATCAACTCCGAAGCCGGAGTTTTCTCGGGTGTGTTGATATATGTTTCAAATGTGAACTGCTCCCGTAAAGTATAATCACATACTGGCAACCAATCAAGATAAATATTGCGGTACACTCTATTTAACTGATGGTAAAACCCTTTGAAGCGAAATACTGCGTATTCACCCGAAGGAATTTCATAAATGCCAAAACCTTTAGGAGCCTTGAATGATTGCGGTAATGTTACTCCAACCATAAAACGGCTTTGTTCTTCAAGCGTGATCAATGGATAATCGAGGGTTAGGCTTATATATTTGCATCCTTTCGAGGGCAATTCATTACTTTCTGAAAATTGTAATAATTGTTTCCATAAAACAGAAAAACTATAACTGAGATTCTCTGTCTTTTCTAATTTCAAGTATGCGATTTTGATACTGGATATTTTTTCAATACTCGGAGTTATTTGGATCGGATTCTTTCTGTCGGAGCTGATATTAGAATGCTTTTGACGAAATTCAGGTATAGAGCAATTGAAATAACTTTTGAACGCCCTTGAAATTGTATGCTTATTCTGGTAATTGATATGAGCAAGTATTTTTGGAACGCTTATGTCGGTCGATATAAATTTAAAAGCGATGTACTCCAATCTTAACCGCTGTATGTAATTTCCAAGATTCTCTCCTGTAACGGCGTTGAAGATTCTGCGGAAATGATATTTCGATACAGATGCGATTTGAGACAATTTATCAGAATCAAGATCATCAAACAGGTGGCGGTTGATATATTCCTGTATCCTTATGACTAATTCGTAATGTATATGAGCCGTGTTAATTTTCTGCTTCCACCTTTTAATTTGCGGAAGCCTTTGTGACATAACATCTCTCAATTCTTTAGAAGTGTAATTTATACCCACCTCTTTGAAATATTCTTCAGGAAACACACCCCAAATGTAAATGAGATAATCCATTGAAAAATCGTAGAGTTTAACTCCGTTTTTTAGGCAATATTCGCAATATTCTTCATTCCGGTCTGTCCCAAGCATACTATAATCAATATCCAAGGGGATTCCGCAAGTTTGACAATAGTTTGTTTCTGTATTCATTTTATTAGCTGTTTTACAAATATATGCAAAGTTATTCAATGACTAACATAATAGGTTACCACAAATAGCTAACTTATGTCACGACTTGATTAATAACAAGATGAGGTAGATATTTTATACCATTTTAAATTTTGTTCTTCTTGTACCTAAAAAAATTATTGTTGTATAAACTATTATTGCAATTATATCAACCACTAAACTACTAAGCTGTCCTCCACTCATCGCTAATACAGTGGCAACAATAACAAATAAACGAATTAGAAGGATCGCACAAATCAGCCATGCGGTAAATTTTACTTTTTCCTATTCTTTATAAAATGCCATGATAATGAAAGCAATACCAAAAACACTGTTCTCAGCCGTAATAATATGCCAAATATACTTGAATGTCGTTACGGTATTTATATCTAATTCCCCGGCATACAGGGCAGGAATTAATGCCCGTTGTCCGTTTTGCTCATGCGTTATCGAAAACAGGAGAGCTAAGAATCCAGCAACGAGATAATAGTAATTTATCTTTTTCATTTTATTTTTTATTTGGAAGGGGAAGACTATTGTTTTACGATAGTCTTCCCTCTTTGAGTTAATTAGATCTTCTTCCCGATATAAAACACATAACCGTAGAACTCTTTGTATTTGTCATACAACACCTTTTCATGGCGTTGACCGGCTATAAGTTCCTCAGCGGTTTTGCAGCCTGCATGTTTCTTCAGAAACTCATCCTGTATCTTGCTGCATGGAGAAAAGTAATGCTCTGTCCAGCAGGTTTCAGGTAACGTAAATGCGGCAACAAGACGATAACCGGCTTTCTGCAAGACTGAAATATTATGACTTATCGTGTTCATTTCAGGAACTGCGTCAAGCCAGAACTTTTCGATTTCGACGGGGCGGTCATCCGTAAACCACGACTCATAGGTCAGGGCGACATAACCGTCTTTTTTTAGAAAGCCGTTCCAATAATTCAAGCCTTTTTTAAAGCCGATATTGGCGATAGCCCCTTCAGACCAGATAAGGTCTAAGGATTCTTTCCCGAAAGGAAGATCGTCCATTGAACCTACAATACCTTTTACCCTATCGGAAAGGTCGGATTGTTTGACGTTCCGATTGAATATATTGATAAATTCAGGAAAGAGGTCAAGCCCGGTAATCTGCCCCGGAGCGTTTTCTGCCAAAATCATTGTCTGCCTTCCCGTACCGCAACCAAGGTCGGCAATACGGGAATTATCAGCCAAATTGTCGATAAAGCTCAACGCTTTAAGAGTTGCTTCTGGGCTGCCCGGTCCTTGACGTTCTACGTTTGAAAAGTATTCGCAGATTAGGTTGAAATCGAATTCGTGAATTGTTTTATTTTCGTTACTCATGATGTTTTTTATTAAAAGTTATCTATCTGATTCTTCATTTCGCCAATGCTCGGGTTTGTTTAATTCTTCGCAGCATTTAATTTTTCCTTTACCGATTTCGAATCCTTTTGGACTTATTGGTTGAACCATCCAATAATCACTATATTCTTCCAAAATGGGATAAGGTGCAGGATAACCTAAATGATTGGCATCAGGTATAAATCCATATTTAGGATAATATTCTTTATGCCCTAATACGAACACAAGGTTTGAACCTTTTTCTTGTAATTTCTCTACACCAGCCTTTATCAGCATTCCACCAATACCTTGCCGTTGATATTCCGGTTTTACAGCCAAAGGTGCAAGAATATGCATCATCGGTTGCTGCTGCTGTTCGTTGAAATAGGCTCTGGTAAAAAGAATATGTCCGATAGACTCGTCTTTATAAAAATCAAGAAGTGAGACTATCGGTTTGGTTGTATTGTCGGCTAATAACTCTGCTACGAGTTCGGCTTCCTTATCATAGCCGAATGCCAATTTCTCAACTTCCATTATATGGCTAAAATCGCTTGTCGTAGTTTCTCTTATTTGAATATTATTTAAATTCATTGTATTATGTATGTTAAGAACTTCAACAAATGCATAATGCGCCTTGTCAAGCTTTAATTAATTCCTAAAGGTATATGAAAAATAGCTCGGGCAGGAATATGCCCGAGTACGATGGTGGGATAACCCCGACAGGAACGTCTGAGGTTATTTACTTTACAATTTCCTTCTTTGTTTTACACATAGGTTGCAAAAGTAATGGTTTTTTCTGTATTTATATTATTGGAGAGCTGGAAATTATATCAAACCGTTTTAAATTGCAAAATATGCTTATTATAATATCTTTATAGTCAGAGGTTTCCAATACAGTGAAAATAGATTGGAAAAAGCAGGCTAACTTTGTTGGCAAAGTAAGCTAGGTTCATCGACAAAGTATGTTAAGTTCATCGGCAAAGTAACTTAACATACTTTGAAAGTGGAGCAATAGGTATGTGTTAATGATTCGTCCCCTCGAATAAATCCTTTGAATTGTTGGATAAGCCATTCTTTAGCTTGAACTGGTTGAACGTATAGCTAAGAGTCAAGCCTATCAACGGGTAATCGGGCCGGATTCGTGTTTTGGAAATCAAGTTCGAGGAAGTGATCGTATTGACATAACGGGCCGTATTGAAGACATCCCGGAAAGAGAGGGTGGCCGTCAACTTCCGTTTGAAGAATTGTTGCCGTATCGCTAGGTTGACAAACCAGAACGACTGGGTTCTTCCTTGGGTGGTTACGGAAGGGCCTACGAAATTGCCGTCAAGCTGTATCCTTGTGTATTTCCCGGCCGTGAAAGCGTTGTTCCATGCGATCTCGTAATTGGTACTGGTCTCATTCTTCCCGTCCGTCTTATACTCGTTCTCTACCCGGTAGTGATAAAGGCTACCGTTTATTTGCGTATTCCACCAACTGGTGGCCTGCAAACTGCCCGATAGTTCTATTCCGGTGGAATAATCATGTCCCACGTTCGCCATGGAATCCAAGGTAACCCCGGCTTGGAAAGGAACCCGTAATCGTTCGATCTTGTCTTTGCGGGTTCGGTGGAATAGGGAGGCAGACAAGGCATTGTCGCCGGAAGTCAAGGAATAATTCAACTCGAAAGAATGAATGTACTCCGGGCGTATATCCGGGTTACCGATCTCGGCTGTATAGTAATCCTTGTAAGTGATGTATGGCTCCATGAAATAAAGCTCCGGTCGGGTCGTACGACGGCTGTAAGCAAATAGAAGCTTCTGATTTTGTGTGAGGTTATAACCGATATGGGCGGATGGGAACAACTCAAAACGCTTTTGTAGGCGGTTCGCCCAATCTTTGGAGCTACGTAATACTTGATGCGTATGTTCTCCCCGTAATCCTACTTGAAAATCAAAAGACCGGTAGCTATCCCCAACGATCGCATAAAGGGAGTTGATCCCTTGTTGGAAATAGAACGTGTTGTAAATATCGTCACGCCAGAAGAACTCTTTGGTATCCGGGTTCCAAAACTGCATACTATAATCGCCGTCTTCCGAGTATGAGAAATATTGATAACCCGCCTTGATTTGTCCGGTTTTGCTGTATGGAAATACATAATCGGCTTTCGCACGGACGGTCCAACGATGTTCGGCCTCCCACGCACGATGACCTTGCTGGCGTACGTTGTTTTTGTCGAACAGATCGCTTTGGAAATATTCCAGAGCGTCGCCTCCATATTTCAAGAAGAAGCTACCGCTAAGGTTATGCCCCTTATCATTGAACTTATGATCCACGGCCAGATTCCCTAGTCCGAAAGTCTCATGGATATCAAAGTCGTCAAGGCTCTTGAACTCTCCGTTCTCGAATTGCTCGCCATTAGCGGAACGTTCTTCCGTATATTCCAGATCCCCTTTTCGCTTGAGTCCGGCATATCCGCCTTCCGCGTTAATAGAAAAAGTCGTTTGTTTTTGTGTATAGCTCCAACCTCCGTTGAGAATATATGCGTAGCCGTTACTTTCACGGGGGCCATTGGAATAAGAAGTCGTTGTCGTATCGTTTACCAACGTCGTTTTCTCTTGGGTAAAATGACTTTTGCGAAGTCGGTTTCCCACATAACCGCCTATACGCCATTGAGACGCCTTGTTTTGTCCGGTCAACAAGAAATCCAAGGTCCGGCTCCATACCGTATTCCCGCTTAGGTTGATTACTCCGCTCAACCCTTCCCCGAAGTTCTTCTTGGTAATGACATTGATGATCCCGACATCACCCCCTGTATCATGTTGGGCGGACGGGGTAGTTATGATCTCTATATTCTGGATTTGTCCGGACGGGATCTGTTCCAAGGCTTGGGTCCCGGTAAATATACTGGGCTTTCCATCTACGTAGACTGTGAATCCGCTACTCCCCCGGAAGGTAACCTCTCCCTCGGCGTTCACCCGGATGGAAGGCGTGTTCTCTAGAATATCGACAGCGGTTCCTCCCGAGGAAAGCAGGTTGGAAGAAGCCTCGATGATCTTTTTATCCAGTTTATAGATGACTTGTTTCTTGTTGGCTACGACCTCCACTTCCTGTAAGCCTACCTCAAGCATTTGCATCGGGATAATACCCAGATCCTTGATCTGCTCTGTAAGGATAAACTCCTCTCCCATATAAACATCATATCCCAGAAAATGGATACGGATCGAATACGTTCCCGGTTTTACGGGCTGGATTAGAAAAGAACCGTTCGCTTCAGTCATAGCTTCTTCGACGATATGATCTCCATCATATAATACAACGTGAGCGTAGTCTAATGCCTTACGGGTGGTTTGATCGATTACGATTCCTTTAATACCCGGATTCGCATGGATAGATAGTAGCACGCTAAGGAATACTAGCGATAGAAAAAGTTTTCTCATATTTTACATTCGTTTTAGAATTGATACCGCAAAGCTAGGGAAATAGGGAGGGAGCGGGCCGGACATATGTTTCATAATACCGTACAAATCGTTCAATCTTTCTGTTTTCTGTGATTTTCACCCACTTAATCTTTATATTTGGGGCATTAATCAGATGAATGGATGAGAATATACCTTTTACTGCTGTTTGTACTTATGATAACGAGAGCGCAAGCTACCAACGTTATTTTTGACCGGATAACAATGGATAGCGGGCTTTCTTCTTCTTCGGTGACCTCTATTTTGAAGGATCGTACCGGGTATGTCTGGGTTGGGACGACTGAAGGCTTGAACCGCTACGATGGATATACGTTTAAAGTATTCTTGCCCGTACCGGATTGTCCGGAAAGTATACAAAGCAGTTCTATCGATAAATTATTCGAGGATTCAGATGGAGGTATCTGGATCTTTTTTTCCTCGGGTGGGATTAGCCGTTATGACAGAGGTTCGGATACATTTCTGAATTTCACGAAAGAATGGCTTCGACAACAGTTACGTGTGTATGGTAGTCCTACTTGTTTCTCGGCCTCCGTTCCGGGACATATCTTTATAGGTACGGAGAACGGGATGTTGGAGTATGACGCTAAAGAGAAGAAATTGGTACGCCTTTCGCCGGCGGGTTCGGTAGTCTCGTCGTCTCCTGTGAATTGTTTGTATTCGGCGCCGGATCATTCGTTTTGGGTAGGGACTTTAGCTGGTTTTAGTTTGTATGACAAAGAAACAAACCACTTTCAAGATTATACGATACGGACAAATGACCGGAAGGATATCAATGCCGGCAATTTGAATGGCGTTAACGCGATCTATATCGACCGGTTTGATTATATGTGGTTAGGTACGGGACGTGAAGGGGCTTTTCGTTCGGTTGATATGGGAGAGCGAGAGATCTTCCAATCTGTCGGTCGTGAGGATACTCGGGTATATCAATTCTTGGAGACCGGTGATGGTGATTTCTGGATCGGACATAATAAGGGGGCAAGCTTGATTAGCCGGATGAATCGGCTTGCCTTGCGATGTGAGCATTTCTTTGACCGGCCGGAGGATCTGGAACCTACGGGAGAATGCCAAGTGAGATCCATCTTCGAGAGTAAGGACGGAACGGTCTGGTTTGATGATAGCCGTTTCAATCAAGGTCTTTTTTATTATTCTCCGAAGGAGAGGAAAATGGGACAGTTGAGGAACGTGCCGGAAGACGCACATTCTATCAGCAGTAACCAGATTACCTGTTTGTTTCTGGATGACTCGGATCATCTGTGGGCGGGGCATTCCACGTATGGAGTGAGCCATGCGGATTTAGCACCTTCCTTGTTTCGATATACCTTGGGATACACGGAAAAAGAGAATCTGTCTTCTCTTCATATCCTAGCCGTTTATGAGGATTCGGACCTGAATCTTTGGGTTGCGACCTCTAGGGGATTAGATCGGATTAACCATAAGACTTCCCGGGTAGATATGCGTTTTACCTTCTCACCCCGAAAAAGTCCGTCCTCTTTATCCGGAAAGATTATAGGTTCTATCCGTGAGGATTCGGAGCGGAACCTATGGATCAGTTATCAAGACGCCAACCCGGACCGGTTGAATCTGGATGATTTCCGAATTCGCCCTTTTATACCGGATTACCAAGTCTCTTATGATTATCCGATCAACTCGTTGTCGGAGTTATGTAACTTATGCGTGAGCGAAGAGTCTTGGTTTTGGGGAGGAGCGGATGAGGGGCGGCTTCGGGTGTGGGATACGAAGACGAGAGCGCTTATCACGTATCGATATATACCGGGTGAGATGAATCCCCTTGCGTCGAATCATATTCATTGTCTGTTTGTGGACTCTTCCGGTTATTTGTGGATCGGTACAAATGCGGGGTTGGATCAATACGACAAGCGAACCGGGCGATTTGATCATTTCACGGTACAGGATGGCTTATCGGGAAATATCGTACGAGGAATCCGTGAAGGTGAGCCGGGCATCCTGTTTGTCAGCACGAATAAAGGGCTGAGTCGCTTGGATATACAAAACCGGCATATCGTTAATTATACGACGGCGAACGGTTTATTATCGAATGAGTTTATGGGTGGCGCTTGCTGTAAGCGCAAATCGGGTGAACTTGTATTTGGCAGTAATGAGGGGATCGTTTCTTTTGATCCCGTTCAGTTAACGGACGGTTTGAGAAAAATACCTGAGTCTTTGCGAATCACGAACCTCACGATCGGAGACTCACGTGAGAAGCAAGGTTTACAGGTGGGTTTTATCGCGTTCGATTATTCTCATCCCCGTAGTATCCGATACCGGTATCGTCTGGATGGATATGATACGGATTGGCGGGAGGTGGACGCCAGCGATCGTACGGCTATATATAACCGCCTACCACCGGGAAACTATGTGTTTCGGGTGGAAACTTCCGGCAATGGTTCCTATTGGAGCGCTCCCATTACCGAACCTGTCAGGATCTTTCCTCCTTGGTGGCGGACGTGGTGGTTTATTTTGCTGGTATTCGTGGTTGTATGCGTACTGTTGTATATCGCCTATAAGAGCCGGGTGCGCTGGTATCAGCTTCGCCAAGCCGAGTTGGAGCGTAAGATACAAGAACGTACACGGCTGTTGAAACAGGCCAAGCAAGAACTGGAGGAAAAAGATGCGTTGAAAACTCGTTTCTTTATGAATGTCTCTCATGAGCTTCGTACCCCGCTGACGATAATCAAGGGATTGACGGAGGATCTGGAACGGCATTCCGGTTCAGAAGAATCTTGTGGAGATAAAGAAACTTTGCGTACGATCTCCCGGAATACCAATCGCTTGATTCGGCATGTCAATGAATTACTGGATTTATCGGTATTGACCCGGGGAGTTCCTTCCCCGCATATTGTTTGTGCGGATCTCAGTCGATTCTTAAAGGAGATTTCGGAAACCTTTATTCCTTTGGCCGATTCCTATAAAATTGCGTTTACGTATTCGATTGCCCCGGATATCTCAATCGCTTATTTTGACAAGAATATCCTAGAGCAGGTTCTATATAATTTACTGTCGAACGCATTTAAGTATACGCCGGATGGTGGTTCGGTAAGCTTTTCCGCTTTATTGGAGCAAAGCTCATCCGATGCGGTCATGACTTTACGAATTACGGATAGTGGAATCGGCATTCCCCCCGAATCGTTACCGTATATTTTTGATCGATATTATAAGGGGGAATCGATAGCGTTTCGCCGCTCGGAGAGTTCGGGGATCGGCCTTGCGTACACAAAAGAGCTATTGGAGTTACATAAGGCAACCATTCAATGTGAGAGTGAATTGGGGAAAGGTTCTGTTTTTACGGTTGCCTTGCCTATATCGGAAGAGGCTTATCCTGAGGAGTGGTTGGAGTATTCGGAACCTAAAATGGAAGAGGTATCTTTGCGGGAATCAGTTCCATTGGAAGGAACAAACCCGGTCCCGGAGAATCTACGACAAACGCTTTTGTTTGTAGAGGATAATGAGGATCTATGTCGTTATTTGATGAATGCTTTTCAAACGGATTACCGGGTCGTGATAGCGAAAAACGGAAAGGTCGGCTTGGAGAAAGCCATGGAGATCCTACCGGACGTGATTGTCTCGGATGTAATGATGCCGGTCATGAATGGGATTGAATGTTGCGAGGCTTTGAAAACGGATGAACGGACGGCCCATATACCGGTTATCCTATTGACTGCTTTAGCGGAAGAACGTCAACAATTGGAAGGGTATGGAGCCGGAGCGGATGATTATCTGCCTAAACCGTTCAGTCTTGCTGTCTTAAAAGCGAAGATCAAGAATCTGCTCAAACGTAGTGAGCAACTAAAGTTATATTTCAGGGATCGGTTCGACTTGCGTACTCCAGAGCAAACCATCGCCGATCCGGATAAGGAATTTGTTTCGAAAGTGACAAAGGTCGTTCTGGCTCATTTGCAGGACCCGGAGTTTGATGTAGAGCTTTTCTGTTCCGAGATGGCGATGAGCCGTGCCAGCTTATTTCGGAAATTAAAGTCTACTACCGGTTGCTCCGCTTCCTCATTCACCCGTAATATACGTATAAAGCGTGCCGCCGAGTTATTGGGGCAGCACGCTTATTCGATCGGGGAGGTAGCTGCTCAGGTCGGCTTCTCCGATCCGAACTATTTTACCCGTTGCTTTAAAGAAATTTACGGGATCACTCCGAGTGAGTTTATTCAGACTTCACCGAGTTCACAGGATTCTCATTCGCCGCTTGCCAGTTCCGGAAAGTAACGGTACCGATCGTAACCGAGAGAATGATTAGGAAAGCTACGATGAAGACCCAAAGATGGAGTGGTGTTTTATAAGCGAAATTCTCTAGCCACTGTTGTGTTCCCATCCATGCTATTGGGATCGAGATGATGAAGCAAACGGAGACGATCCGGATATAAGTCTTGTTGAACATCAAAAGAATCTGTCCGGTAGTCGCTCCGTTGATCTTGCGGATACCGATCTCTTTCCGACGGTATTGCGTCTCAAATAGCACGAGTCCGAATACACCTACGATAGAGATCAAGATCGCCATTATTCCGAATAGGGAGATTAGTTTACCCAGTGTTTGTTCTTTCTGATATAAATTGTTTAAGATGGTGTTGTAGAAAGAGATCTCGAAAGGGAAAGTCGGATCGATCTCTTTCAATGTTTCCCGGACGTGGGCGACAGCTTCCTGTAAATTCGTTTTCGAATTGAAGCGGATATAGGATACCAATTTAGGATTGGGTATATCGTTATTCAATGCGAATACGAAAGGCGAGCTTGCGATCCGGCAAGAGTTAAACCGGAAATCCTTGCTGACTCCTAGAACCGTACGATCATTGAAACGATCTCCGGGATGTAAGTGGAAATCCCGCTCTGCCGCCGGATTGATGATATAATCACTTTGTGCCTTGTTTAAATCCTCCCGTGTAAAATCCCTTCCTTCCTCTACTTGGATATCCATGACGGAAAGGAAATTCTCGGAGGCATAGAATACCTTGAAGAATACATCCTTATCTTCATGACGGGCATATTCGAGATCGATCATGTCATCTTCTTTCGATAACTCGTAGACGGAGAAGGCCACATCCTCTATTCCCGGATAATCTTTAAGTTTCTGGATATATTGGGGCTTATGCTTGGCGTAGATCTCCGGTGTCAGGTTCACGATGGCTACTTGGTCTTTATTGAATCCTAGTTGCTCGCTAGAGGTCATGAAATGGTTCTGAAGTCCCATGAATAAGGTGACAATAATCAAGGCGATCGATACCGTGTATTGGAAACCGATCAGGGCAACACGTACTTTTTTCCCTTTGGGACTAAGACCGAAAGAGCCCTTTAGTACCAAGGCCGGCGCATAGGAGGTACTTCGTATAGCTGGATAAAGTCCCGCCAAGCAACCCGTCAAGATAGCGATCAGTGCTGTGAGAAGGGTCAGGCCTTTGTATTGACTAAGACGTATATCCGCATCTACCCAATTAGCGATCGGTGTGTAAGACAAATCGTTTACGATGAATAAGGCGAGAATGTAGGATATCAAGCAGATCACGATCGATTCGATAAGTGAGATGGCTCGTAACTTATAGATGGAGCATCCTAATACCCGGTGCGTATTGATCGTTTTCAATCGTAGGGGAATCAACGAGGTTGTGAGATTGGTAAAATTGATTCCGGCGATGAATAAGATGAGGAAAGCGATACCCAGTAACACATAATTTGTCTCCCGGTGACCTTTCGGATTAAAGTCGAAAGTTGTATCATGTGTGTAATAAACATCCTTTAAGGGGGTTAGACGTAATGCGATCTCTTGCGCTGAACCCATTTGGCTTTTAGCGAAATCGAAAGTCTTGTTGAAATGATCCAATACCTCCTCTTTATTCCGGGGATCATCCAATGTGACGTATATTTCATTGGCATACATTTGCCAAGAACTTTTTAATAGATCCAGTTGGTCCATCGGGACGTAAATACGGTTTTGTACCGTAGTATTTCCCGGGAAATCCTTATAGACACCCCCAATAGTAAGTATCGTGGTACTTACAGGTTGCCAGCCACTACTGCCGGACATCCGGATACGTTTACCGATAGCGGATTGTTTGTCGAACAGCCTTTTAGCGACACTCTCTGGAATGAGTACGGAGCCGGGAATGGATAGGCATCCGACGGAACCTTCTTTCATGTGGAAATCAAAGACATCTGAGATATTGGGTAGACAAAGCTGGAAGTTTTCCTTAAATACTTTCGCTTCTCCTTGATCGTCTACCTCGTCGATTTGGCAATACCGTTCTCCTCCGTAGAATGGATAACGGTAGGAGTAATCCGTGATATGAGCGGATGAGTTAACAAAAGCATCGCTAAACATTAGGCAATGGATGGCGTTATGCTCGAATTCTCCGTGATTTGCCTCTAGCCGGAAGGTTCGGCCCGATTTACTGTGCATGGCATCGTAATTCATCTCGTAATCCACCTGCATTACTATCAGGAGGAAGGCGGCGAAAGCGATTGTCAAGCCGAAGAGGTTTAACACGACGGCGGTCTTAAACCGCTTGAATAGATAAAGTAAGTTTCGAATCATTAGTTTCATTGTAACAGGTTTTAAATATATTCATTTTTTAGAAAAGAGGCAAATAATGTGCCATCGATGTAACGTTCTGCTAATCATAAGATAATAGAAAAATGCTTAGAAACGATTGTGTGTGCCTTCGCACGGTGCACGTTCGCTTTCGCACGTTATTTGATTTTAATTCGTAAGTTCGCGGATGTTTTACATATAGAAAGATAATTCGGAAATATCAGCATGGAAACTTCAAATAGACTCTGTTATTGGTTCCTTTTTTATAAAGACCAACTGTTGCTTCAGAAAGAGAATGATACGTATACCATCCCTTATGGCGAGAATCCCCCAGTTCCGGTTTCTCATACGCTGGAGGTTGATTACCGGGATGGACTTCCCGTGCGTACGGCAGAATTGGATACTCCGGTGGAGGGGAATGACCGTTACGTACATATGGGGTTGCGTGCCTCTTGGGATTATATCTCGAGAGCGTGTTACGAGAAGGCGGGTAAGGCTTTTCAATTGCTTTATTGGGATAGCCATAGCCGTTTCTGCCCGGTATGTGGTACTCCTACCGTACAGACTACGTCGATCATGAAGCAATGTCCTTCTTGCAAACATGAGATTTATCCGACAATCTCAGCAGCGATGATCGTCTTGATCCGTAAGGAGGATTCGATTCTTTTGGTACATGCCCGTAATTTCCGGGGAACTTTCCATGGATTAGTGGCCGGATTCTTAGAAGTTGGCGAGACCTTGGAAGAGTGTGTGCGCCGGGAGGTCCGTGAGGAAACGGGTTTAGAGGTCGATAATATCACTTATTTCGGAAACCAACCCTGGCCTTATCCGAGTGGCTTGATGGTTGGCTTTGTAGCGGATTATGTAAGTGGGGAAATTAAGTTGCAGGATGAGGAACTAAGCTCTGGTGCCTTCTATACCAAAGATAACCTACCGGAGATCCCCCGTAAGTTGAGCTTGGCCCGTAAGCTAATCGATTGGTGGTTGGATCATCAATGAGGAGTCCTTTTTTGCGGCCTCTGCCTGTTGTCTTTCGAATTTCTTCCTTTTAGAGATGACATCCGGGGTAGGGAGGTTGCCGTAGTTTTGCCAAGTTCCGTTGCGTTTTGCGTTGCGTTTATGGACATATGTTTTCCGGCTGGTCATCCTTCCTAAATCGAAGGTAGCTAGTGAGGTACGACCACTGGACGGAGTCCTTTTCAATTCATCTAAGATAGATTGATAGACAGGCAGTATCTTTTTATACGGTGGATTATGTCGCCAGAATACCGATGGCGGTAAATCCTTCAATGCTACTTTTCGGTGTGTCGTATCGTCTTGTTGGATATATTCTGAGAAATCTTTGGTGATAGGGATATTGCTGGGAGCGGCCAGTTGAGGTTTCCCCATCGGTTTTCCCGGTTCCGGGTTGAGGAAAGAACCGCTTTGGATTGCTTTTTGGAATTCAGGGTTCAATTTGATGGAATCTTTGCCTGCTAATACATCCTTTAGCCAGATCGAATCTTGCTCAGTCCATTGCGCATAGCCTAAGTGTATATTTATACAGACGAAAAATCCAATCAATAGTGGTCTCATGAATGCCTGAATTGTTAATTGTGTTCAAAGATAGTCTTCCTTCTTTCTCCTCGTTTTTTCTTTCGCTTAAATAGTCTTACCGTTTACTTAATCTTAACCCTCTTTGCGGACTATTAATTTAACAGTTCATCTGTGCACGATAATCGTTCGATTACGCACGCTTCTTCCATTGATTTAATACCTACCTTTGAGGCATCACAAACTAGTTCAGCGCTTATGAAAAAGGGAAAACTATTAATTATAGATGATAATGAGGACATCCTTTTTGCCCTTAATTTATTACTGGAGCCCTATATGGAACAAATAAGAGTGGCTACGCAACCGGAGCGCATCGATCATTTCATGCGGACTTTTATCCCGGATATTATCTTGTTGGATATGAACTTCAAACGGGATGCTATTAGTGGTCAGGAGGGTTTCTATTGGCTGGAGAAGATAAAGAAGATAGACCCGGACGTGGTGGTTCTTTTTATGACTGCCTATTCGGATACGGATAAGGCCGTGCGGGCGATTAAGGCGGGAGCTACCGACTTTATCCCGAAACCTTGGGAAAAGGAGAAATTACTCGCTACACTCTCTTCTGCATTGGAACTTCGGGAGAGTAGGGCGGAAGTGCGAAATTTAAAGAAACAAGTTGAGATTCTTAGTTCACCCGAGGATGCTGGCTTCGAGATCATCGGTGAAAGCGAACCGATGCAGGCTATTTTCGCTACGGTCGATAAATTAAAGAATACGGATGCCAATATATTAATCTTGGGGGAGAATGGAACCGGTAAAGATTTAGTTGCCCGCGCCTTATATCATCAATCTCCGCGTTCGGGGAATCTTTTCGTCGGGATCGATGTGGGCTCTATTCCGGAACAACTTTTCGAGAGTGAATTATTCGGCTATGAGAAAGGGGCTTTTACGGATGCCCGTAAGGAAAAGCCGGGACGAATGGAGGTAGCTTCCGGTGGTACCTTGTTCTTGGATGAGATCGGGAACTTAAGCCTTTCCATGCAAGCGAAACTGTTGACCGCTTTGGAAAAACGACAGATAACCCGCTTGGGAGCAACGCAACCCATACCGATTGATATCCGGTTGATCTGCGCAACGAACGTGAATATCCATCATCTTGTGGCAGAAGGTACTTTCCGGCAAGATCTTTTATATCGTATTAATACGATCGAGTTACATATTCCTCCCTTGAGGGAACGAGGAAATGACGTGATCTTATTGGCTGAACATTTCTTGTCGAAGTATGCCCGTAAATATAAGAAAGACTTGAAGGGCATTAACAGGGATGGGAAGAATAAGCTACATAATTATGCTTGGCCCGGTAATGTACGTGAACTGCAACATGCGATTGAACGGGCGGTTATCTTGTCTGAAAGTAATTGGCTAAGGCCGGAAGACTTTATTCTGCGTTCTGTCCCGCTTAGGGATAAGGAACCATCCGATGAGTTAAATTTGACGGTATTGGAGAAAGAAGCGATCGAACGTGCCTTACGTCGTGCCGAGGGGAATATCACTCGTGCCGCCGAGCTTCTAGGGATTACCCGCTTTACCTTGTATCGTAAATTGGAGAAATTTGGCTTATGATACGTTACTTGTTGTTCGCTCGTATTTTGGGGATCGTGGTCTTGTCTTTTACTGCCTCATTCTTAATGCTGAAAGGGTTTTTGTTTATTCCTGCGCTGTTCGGATTTTGTATTCTTGCGCTTTCGGTTTTCTTATATAAGGATCAGCAAAAGACTGTTAAGCGGATGGAATACCTGATAGAGAGTATTCATTACGGGGATCTGAGCCTGTTTTATCCTTCCGATTCAATGACGGAAGACGAAAAGGCTTTGGCCTCTTCTATGAACACTGCCTTGGAGGCTTTGCGGAGTCGATTGTATAGTTCGGTGGTCGCTGAGGCGGAAACCGAGGCATGGCAGAAACTTATCCGGGTATTGACGCATGAGATCATGAACTCGATCGCTCCGGTAATCTCTTTATCGGAGACGGTAGCCGAGCGTGCGACGATAAATGGCATGAATGAGAAAGACTACGCTATTATGGTACAAGCCATGCAAACGATCCACCGAAGAAGTAAGGGGTTATTGGATTTTGTCGAGAATTATCGGAAATTAACCCGTCTGCCTTTACCTACTTTACGAAACTTCTCGGTTTTGGCTCTCTTTGACGATATCCGGCTTCTATTTCCGGAGAAGTCCGACATCCTCTTCTTTCGTGTAAAACCGGAAGATTTGAATTTATATGCGGATCGGATCATGGTGGAACAAGTATTAATTAATCTATTGAAAAATGCGATAGAGGCTTGTGAAGAGTCCTTATCTCCTCAAATAGTCGTGGAGGCTGTCCAAAAAGCCGGCATGGTTATTATTTCGGTGATTGATAATGGTAGTGGAATTGTTCCCGAGGCGATCGACAAGGTCTTCGTGCCTTTCTTCACGACTAAATCTAAAGGTTCCGGCATCGGATTAAGTCTTTGCCGGCAGATCATGAACCGTCATAGAGGAAGTATTAGTCTCGACTCTCAAGTAGAGAAGGGTTCCTCTTTCGTTTTGCGTTTTCCGATTGTTACCAAACGGATTCTATAAATAAGTATTAATACATGCGATTAGCTTATCCGGCTTGATCGGTTTAGCGATGTAAGAGGAGAATCCGCTTTGTTTTACCCGTTCCTCATCTTCCGCGAAGGCGAAAGCCGTTACGGCGATGATAGGAATGGACTGGTTCTTTTCCCGAATTACCCGTGTAGCCTCATAGCCGTCTACGATCGGCATTTTTAGGTCCATTAGGATTAAGTCCGGTTGATATTTATTGAATAAATCGATCGCTTGTTCCCCGTTCCATGCGTGTATAAGGCTATAATCTTTCAACATGGCTTGGAATAAAGTATAGTTGCTTTCGTTATCTTCCGCTATTAATAGGGTTGCAGATTTGGATGACTGGCTCTTCTGTACATTCTCGGTTTTTGGTTTCTCATGCGGGACTTCCTGCATCTCTAGTATCGAATAGGGCAACGTAAACCAGAATGTAGAACCTTTTCCTTGCTCTGATTCCACCCCTATATCTCCACCCAGACGCTTGATAATCATCTGGCAAATCGATAATCCCAGCCCCGTTCCTTGCACAAAGCTATTTAACTTAACGAAACGGGTGAAAACTTGACCGATCTTATCCTTGGCGATACCGCATCCTGTATCTTTTACATAGAAATACAACTCATCATCTCTATGGCGGTAGCCAAACAGGATGCTACCTTGAGTCGTGAACTTGATGGCATTGTTGATAAAGTTCGTAATGACTTGGGAGACCCGGTTACGGTCGGTGCGTAAGATACAATTCGGGATCTTCTCGACAAAGCATACCTGCACACCATCTTGCGCCTTCAAACGGGAAGACTGCTCGATATCGGAGAATAGTTGATTGACATCTACGTCTGAATCCACGAATTCTAGCGTACCCGCCTCTATCTTGGCTAGATCGAGAATATCATTGATCAATTGCAATAGCAGGTCGTTGTTGCTATTAATGATATTGATATATTCCTCTTTATCCTCCATATTCTCGGTTACGGCCAATAATCCGGAGAAACCGACGATCGCATTCAATGGCGTTCGAATCTCATGACTCATATTCGCCAAGAACGCGGATTTCAAACGATCGGACTCTTCCGCTTTCTCTTTCGCTTTCCTCAGTTCGTTCTCCGCCTGTTTTTGTTTTGTCACATCTTCTTTCTTGAAAATAACCCCGATAAGGTTGTCGTGCTCGTCTAATACAGGGTTCGCCAAAATATGAAGATACTTTCCATCGCCGAACTCATTCGTGATATCGACCTGCTTTTTGGTTTCCATGGCCTTTGCGACCGTGCAACGGGTACAATAAGGCTTTACTCCGTTCTTGACCAAGAAGCAATTAGCTGGACCGAATTCAGGGATACAGTCATGGAACTCTACCTCGTTTCTCCATTTTACGGTATAATCCGGCTTGATGAAATAGATGGAAGCTTGGATATTATTCATGATTAGTATATTATCCTTCTGTAGATCCAATAACTTATCTTTCAGTTTATTGGTCCGGATAAAGAAGATTAATATCATAATCAGGAAAATAAACAATACGGTGATTACGCTTAGCAAGATCTCGAACCTGTATTTGGAGAATAGGCTCGGGTCCTCGTTGATAATAGTAGCGTCGTGGGGCAATGACAATCTGCTGATATCAAAAGCCTTGATCTTTGAAGCGTCGAACATATATCCATTGGGAATGATTTGTGGATGGATATCTTTAGGGGCGATTTTCTTCTCCAATATACTTAAAGCCTCTTTCGCCAAATCGGAACCTATAGGCCTGTATTTGGGACTGAAACCTCCGATGGCCCAGTGCCCTATGCCGACGGATGCCAATGTGAATGTCGGGATTCTGGGATTGGCGGTCATCATGGTATACGTGGCATTTCCAACATAATACCCGTCGTTCACGTCTACACGCCATGTACCAATCAATATCACGGTCTGATCCGGCAGGTTCTTGATTTGCTCAACGATGGTGTAGATATTATTCTTTCTTCCATCCAGTAATATCAAGTTCAGATCCTTGATATTTTCCATTTCCTTTTTTACCAAGGTCTGCATAGCTAAACCACCGTAGGTATTATCGGTGATTAATGCTATATTTTGAGTTTGGGGATATAGCTTACGTATTAACCGGATATTTTCTTTTACGTCATAAGAATACAAGAACCCGCCAAGGTGTAAACCTTTATCTACGTACTCTTGGATATCGATGTATTTCGGTTCCCATTCGGCGACATTTAAATCCGAGTCGGGTAATAAGATCGCATTCTTACTGATCATACCGCATAAAACCGGTATATCAGGCTTGTATTCTTGGGAGATATAAGAAGCCCACGCCTCTTGACCTAAGATTATGATAAGCTGAGGAGTGTTATTTTCCTTATATTTATCCAATATACCTCTCATCTTACCGTCCCATAAGGGGGCTTCCGGGAGGCTCTTACAGTTCATGTTCTCGATAACCACCGGCGAGATACCACCTCCCCGCTTATATTCCTCCATAAACTCGGAAATATTGGCGGTCGTATTACGTGTATCGGGATTGTAGGAGCTAATGATTAAAATAGGGCCTGCATTATCTGTAGCGTATAAGTGGAAAGAAAAGACCAGACTTAACACGATAAAGAGTACGAATCGTATGTAGTATTTTAATAATGTCATTCTTTACCTACCTATTCATGTGCTTATTTGCGATTAAAGTACTATTTTTTGTTCATACAGTCCACAAAAATAGAAAAGATTTATGATTAATTGCTGAAATTCAAAATAAAAAGAATCTATTATGCCTAAAATCTATAACTCGATCATCACTCCGATACTTGGGAGAAGCGTTCCTGTAAGACGTTCTATCGGTCTTAATTCGTACCGTTGTTCATATATGGGAGCTTCCGGGTTGATAATTTTACCCGTTTTGATATATACGTCTTGCTCTTTGTATTTGGAATTCAATATGTTTTGGATGTCGATATAGGCTCCAAGCATGATCTTTTTGAAGTAAAATGTTTTATCGATACGGATATCTAACTGCGTGAATGGCTTGAGCCGTTCGCTGTTAAACCGGCTGTAATCATAGTATAGCCCGTTATTAGCGTCCCAAGCTTCTACATAACTACTCTTTTCTACATCGTAAGGCGTATAGGGAGCGCCTCCTACTACCCGGAACTTGGCGCCTACGTCCCAGTTCTTGGGTAAAGAATAAGTCCCGCTAAACGTGAACAGATGCTTATTGTCCCAAGCCGAGGGAAGATAAGTGTCCATATTTCTCCCATCCTTGAATTCGCTTCTTACCAAAGTGTAGGATGCGATGAAAGTAAGCCCTTTATAATTGTACCAACGTCCCATGATCTCAAGCCCATAAGCTCGCCCTGTAGCGGTAGACGATACGGCCTCATTTCCCAAGACACCATAGTCCGTACCTTTCGACGCGAGTGGGATACTGTCGAGTATGGACATCGGATAACGATCATAATGTTTATAGAATCCTTCGGCCGTGAATTTCAAGTATGAGGTAGGACGGTATTCCAAGCCTAATCCGGCTTGGTCGCTTCGGATATAGCTTAAATGATTTGCCCGGTTTACATAATTACCTTCATTATCCTTGAATCCCAATGTCGTATAAGGAGGAAGCTCGTAGTAGCGTCCGATATTCGCGTTTATATAAAGCGGATCGGACAAACGGTAGGATAAGGATAGGCGAGGAGATAACTGATCTAACAAATTATTCATATCCGAGGAATAATTGTTTGCGTCCGCACGAACACCTAAAGAGGCGGTAAACCGCTCGTTATAACTCTCATAAATAGCCGTGGCATAGATACCCCACTTCCATATGCCAAGGTCTGTTTGATATACGATGGTACGGGGGATAGAGGTAAATTGCTTTTGATAGGTGTCATTCGTGTATTGGGCGTATTCGATATTTCCCCCGACATTCAATTGAATGAATGGTAAGCGGAACGTGTTTTCCGTTCGGAACTTATTCTCGATCTCATCCGAACGGTAATTTAAGGAGAGATTCTCTACTTGGCTTTCATCGTTGTCTTTATATTTAATATTCTTATTGTTGGTCTGGCTACGGCTGATAATGACCGAGTAGAGATTTTTACCGGCGTAGTGTTTATAAACCGCTCCAAGGGTATACGTTTTTTGTTTTACGACCGGCAAGTAAGAGAGGATATATTGGTTTTTCTCGCTCATGTCTTCCATTCCTGTATTCAGCTTCATATCATCGATCGCTCCTAATCCGAGAACTGTAAGCTCATTCTTGGGGTTGAAGGAGTGCTTAATCTTGAATTGGGCATCCGTGAAAGTAGGTAAGAACGGCAAGCCGATCATATCGAAAAGGAATTGAAGGTAAGAGCGACGAACAGACACTTGGTAAGTGGTCTTTTTTCCTAGCGGTCCATTAGCGGACACACCGATATCTGAGGCTCCTAGAACTCCTCGCAATGAGAATTTCTCCTTATTTCCATCTTGTAGTTTAAAATCCAATACCGAACTTAAAGTGTTTCCCTTGGATGCGGGGAATGCGGCCGAATAAAAGTTGACCTCCCGGATAAAATCGGGATTGATAATACCGACCGGACCTCCGGAGGCTCCTTGGGTAGAGAAATGGTTGATATTCGGTATCTCTACGCCATCCAAAAAGAAACGGTTTTCCGAGGGACCTCCTCCTCTTACCATCAAGTCGTTACGAAACGCTGCCGTGGACGCTACTCCGGGAAAGGTTTGTACTACCCGGGAGATATCCCGGTTTCCTCCCGCGCTTTTCTCTATCTCCTTGAAACCGATTACACGGAGTCCTAGCGGACTTTCGGCGGTTTTACGGAACGGAGAGGCTACTACGCTAACCTCTTGCAGGTTCTGGTTGGCTTCCTCTAGCTCGATCGGGAAGAATATATCTTTATTCGCTAGTCTGAATTCGGCGGTAACGAATGGCTTATATCCCAGAAAGGAGGATTGGAGACGATAGCTTCCGGGTGATATGCCGGATATCTCGAATAATCCGATGGAATCGGTGACCGCCCCTTGCGTCGTGTTCCATACCACTACGTTAGCGAAAGGTATCGGCTGTCCGCTTGACGCATCTTTTACGACTCCCTTGATAGAGAAGGAGCGCTGTTGACCGATAGCGGCTTGTATGGTACATAATAAGAATAGTAAGAAGTAAAGATGGCGTCTATCCATATCTTATATCATATTTATAGCGGTAAAGATAAGTATTATTCTGATTCGTATGTATTATCTTTGCATACATATGGAGAAAGAATTACAGATAACGGCGGATGGAAGCCATACACTATATATTCCGGCGATGGATGAACATTATCATTCCGTGAACGGGGCGTTGCAGGAATCGAGACATATATTTATTGAGGCGGGATTGCATGCGCTGGAGAAAGACTTTATCCGAATCATGGAAGTTGGCTTCGGTACAGGACTGAATGCCTTCTTGACATTGAAGGATGTCGAGCTATCTCAAGCACATCATATTGATTATCATACAGTAGAGTTATACCCGCTTCCTTTAGATACGATTCGTGCCTTGAATTATGGGGAGCTGATCTGGCCGGAGAGAAAAGAGTTATTCTTAGCCTTGCATGAGGCGGAGTGGAATACTCCCGTTTCAATCTCAGAGCGCTTTACACTTCATAAAATAAAAGGAAATAGTAACGCCTGTGAACTACCGGATGATATTGATTTGATCTATTTCGACGCATTTGCGCCCGAGAAACAACCGGAGATGTGGAATCAGGAAATCTATAATCGTTTGTATGCTCATACCGCACCGGACGGAGTGATCGTAACCTATTGCGCAAAAGGAGAGGTACGCAGAGGTATGCAAGCGGCTGGTTTTGAGATGAGCCGTCTTTCCGGTCCTCCGGGCAAGCGACATATACTTAGGGGTATTAAAAATTGAGAATTGAAAGTTACAGAGCGTATTCCTCGGTATTTTCAATTCTCAATTCTCAACTTTCAATTATTTAAGCATTGCCTCGATCTTTTCTACGAACTTATCCTTAGCCGTAGCGCCTACTACTTTATCAACCATCTTACCATCTTTGAAGAAAAGAACGGTAGGGATGTTGCGGATACCGAATTGTCCGACTACATCGTCATTCTCGTCAACGTTCATTTTACCGATCGTCACACGACCTTCGTACTCGGTTGCCAATTCATCAATGATAGGAGAGACCATGCGGCAAGGGCCACACCACTCTGCCCAAAAGTCAAGAACCATGGGCTTTCCTGAGTTAACTAACTCCTCGAAATTAGCGTCTGTAATTTGTAGTGCCATTTTGAATTATGTATTATTTAATTATGAATTATAGTCTAATGATTGTTATGACGCCAAAAGTACAAATTCTTTCAGCGTCGTACAACTTTAGCCATTAATTTTAAAATCGATATTCTCGTTCTCCTGTAAAAAGTCCACCAGCTCGCGTGTCACGTTTAAGCGGATATTTTGGGAGAAGAGATTTAGGGAAATATTATGTTCCCCATCGACAACCTTAAAATATAACAGGCTATGGCCCGGATTGTTCTTGATCAATACCGAAAGCTCATTGATTGTCGGCTCGTCCAAATCATGGATCGGGACCGTGATACTGATTTTCTCGATCAGCTTGTCTTTCTCGTCTTGCAAAAGGTTGACGGTACCAATCTTGAAGTCCAGTTTATTGGGGTCCCAGCGGCTAGGCTCTACACGGGCTGTGATCAAGAGATACATCCCTATTTTACCATACTTGCTGTATTCGATATAATCCTGTCCGAAAAGAGGGATCTCGCCACTACCCGTGAAATCCTCGATCTTCAAGATACCGTAAGGCTTTCCGTTCTTGGTCATTCCTTCCCGGAAACCGGTGACGATACCACCTAATAAAACCTCCCGGCCTTGTAAGGTTTCCCGCTCGTTAAGTTCTATCATGCCGGTATTGCATACATATTTTAATATGATACGGTATTCATCCAATGGGTGGGCGGATAGGTAAATACCGACCAACTCCTTCTCTTTATTTAGGCGTTCGAGATCGCTCCAACGTTCGCATTGCGGGATCTCCGGTTTAGCGATGGCGATCAAGGCGTCTCCACCGAATAAAGAGTTGACTGCCGTGCTCTTATCCATCTGGTATTTGTTACCATAGCGAACCAAGGTATCCAAGAACAATTCCCCTTTTCCACTGTCGGTGAAGAACTGCTCACGCTGGATACCGAAGTTATCGAACGCTCCGGCCAAAGCCATGGACTCTATGTTTTTCTTATTGCAAGCGGTCAAGTTCACCCGTTCTACGAAATCGAAGATACTCTTGTACGGGCCGTTCTTCTTGCGTTCCTCTATGATATTTTGTACGGCGGACTCACCTACGCCTTTCACGGCGCCTAGCCCGAAGCGGATGTTCTTGTTCTTATCTACGCTGAACTTCAAGATAGACTCGTTCACGTCCGGTCCCAATACTTGAATACCCATCGCTTTACATTCATCCATGAACTTCGTGATATCCGTGATATTGGATAAGCTTCGGCTCAAGACGGCGGCCATATACTCGGACGGGAAGTTCGCTTTCAAGTAAGCGGTCTGATAAGCCACCCATGAATAACAAGTAGCGTGACTCTTGTTGAAAGCGTATGAGGCAAACTTCTCCCAGTCGGACCAGATCTTGTTTAAAGTATCCTCTTTATAGCCGTTGGCTTGACCACCAGCCATAAATTTAGACTTCAAGTGGTTCATCTTCTCGATCAACTTCTTACCCATCGCCTTACGTAAGGCATCACTCTCACCACGCGTGAAGTTAGCGAGCAAACGGGATAGAAGCATGACCTGCTCCTGATAGACCGTAATACCGTATGTATCTTTCAGGTAGCGTTCCATGACGGGAATGTCGTACTTGATCTCTTCCTTACCCTGTTTACGGGCGATAAAAGAAGGGATGTAATCCATTGGGCCCGGGCGATACAGGGCGTTCATGGCGATCAAGTCCTCGAATTTAGAAGGTTGCAACTCCTTCAAATACTTTTGCATACCGGCGGACTCGAACTGGAATGTACCGGTTGTCTTTCCGTCGCAATACAATTTATAAGTCTTGGGGTCCTCCAGACTGATATGGTCGATATCCAGATCATGTCCGGTAGTCAGTTTCACGTTCTCGATCGCTTCCTTGATGATGGACAAGGTCTTCAAGCCCAAGAAGTCCATCTTGATCAATCCGGTTTCCTCGATCACGGAACCCTCGTATTGGGTAACCAGCATCTCCTCGCCGGTATCCTTGTCTTTCGCCGTACTGACAGGTACGACATCCGATATATCATAACGTCCGATAATGACACCGCAGGCGTGTACACCCGTGTTACGGACGTTGCCTTCCAGCATCTGGGCGTATTTCAAGGTATCCCGTGCCAGCGGATCATTTCCGTTAGCCGCCTCTTTTAGTTCCGGCACATACTTGATGGCGTCGCCCAATTTGAACTTCTTCATGTCGGGGATCTTATCCGGAACCAATTTGGCTAACCGGTTCGATTCGGATAACGGTAATTTCTGTACCCGGGCGACATCCTTGATAGCAGACTTGGTAGCCATCGTACCATAAGTAATGATATGAGCCACACGCTCGGCACCGTATTTCTCCGTTACCCAGCGTAAGACCTCGCCACGGCCATCATCATCGAAGTCGGTATCGATATCGGGGAGGGAGATACGGTCCGGATTCAAGAAACGCTCGAACAGGAGGTCATATTTGATCGGGTCGATCTTGGTGATCCCTAAGCAATAAGCTACGGCAGATCCGGCGGCCGAACCACGTCCCGGTCCTACGGATACACCGAGTTCCTCACGAGCGGCACGGATGAAATCTTGCACGATCAAGAAGTAGCCGGGGAAACCCATGGTCTTCATGATATGTAACTCGAAGTTCAGACGTTCCTTTACTTCATCGTTCAAGGGGTCTCCGTAAAGCTCCTTGGCTCCGTCGTATGTCAATTTCGCCAAATAGTCGGCTTCCAGCTTGATGCGGTATAGTTTGTCGTATCCACCTAATTTCTTGATTTTGGAGTGCGCCTCTTCCTCGCTTAATACGACATTACCGTTCTCGTCTCGGGTGAATTCCTCAAATAAATCATGCTCTGTCAATTTCTGACGGTAGGACTCCTCGGTACCGAACTCCTCGGGAATGGCGAAAGTCGGCATAATAGGACCGCTGTCGATGGAGTAGAATTCTATTTTGTCGGCTATCTCGAGCGTATTACTCAAAGCTTCGGGGATATCGGCGAAGATGGTGTTCATCTCGGCGGTTGTCTTCATCCATTCTTGCTTGGAGTAGCGCATACGCTTGGGGTCGTCCAAGTCTTTGCCGGTACTAAGGCAGATCAGGCGGTCGTGAGCCTCAGCATCGTCGGCATTGACGAAATGGACGTCGTTGGTGGCGATTAGCTTGATATTATGTTTGTGAGCAAGTTCGATCAGTACCTTGTTCACCTCTTGTTGATGCGGGAAAATCGTGCAATCGGCGTTGGGGTCGTGTGTCTCGTGCCGTTGCATCTCAAGGTAATAGTCTTCTCCGAATAAGTTTTTGAACCATTTGATAGACTCCTCGGCCTTATCGATTCGTCCGTGCATGATATGCTGCGGGATCTCTCCACCTAAACAGGCGGAGCAGATGATCAGATCCTCGTGGTATTTCTCCAACAACTCTTTGTCGATACGCGGACGTCCGTAGAATCCTTCCGTCCATGAGAGGGATACCATCTTGATCAGGTTCTTGTATCCGTTCTTATTTTTGGCCAGAACGATCAAGTGCCAGCCGCTACGGTCGTCTTGCGAGGCCAGCTTGCTATGCCTTCCGTTGCGAGCGCAATAACATTCGCACCCGATGATCGGCTTGAAGATGGAAGCTTTCGCTTCGGCGATTTGTTTTTGTAGTTCCGTTATCCTTTGTTGTTCCTCATCGGTTGGAGCATCCTTGGCCAGCAGCGGTTTTAGTTCTTTCTCGGAGTCCTTGATGATCCCGAGAGGTTTACTGTTCTTTTTGCTAACCTTATTGAAAAACTCCTTGATACCGAACATAACGCCATGGTCTGTCACGGCGATCGCACGCATTCCGTCTTTGTACGCTTTGTCGATCAACGCGTCGATGGATGCCTGTCCGTCCAGCAAGGAATACTGGGTATGTACGTGTAAATGAATAAACGGTTCCATATATATTAATGTATAGTCTGGTGCATATTGAAATGAGTGCATAAAGGTAGGAAATATTTTTAGTACGAGAGAGGTTGTTTTGCTTTTAAAAAAACACGTACGTCTTTTTCCGGAAACACGTACATGTTTTTGGAAAAAGACGTACGTGTTTTCTGAAGGATATAATGAGGTTATAATATGTGTGATTCTATAGAATCTATATGTTATATAAACAGATGTTGTATTGATATTTTGCTTGATATAAGCCGTATATCGTGACAGGAGGTTTTCGTGAGGTGCTCGAACTAGCGGATGGAAGATAGTTATGAATGGCGTTTTTCTGCGTGAAAAGCCGTTTTATACTGTACTTATGCTTGGAAAAAGCGAATCTCAGGGAGTTCTGTTTATAAAATGTCATTTTGCTAGAACAAAGGAAACTAATATTCCGATCTATCGCAAAAGGTGATCTTACTTTTGTTGATTATTGGATGGTGTATTTACTAATGTACGCATGTACATTAAATAATAGAAGAGAAAAATGATTGATTTAAACGATGGTTTAGACTAGTCGTTTTCTAACGGTAGTCTGCTATCAGAAAATAGCTAAGTGCTTAATTAACACTATTATTAATATTAAATTCTAAATTATGAACAGAAAGATTTCTACATTGTTAACGACGGGTCTGTTGATGGCAGGGTCGTTGTGCGGTAGTGCCTTCGCTCAGACAACCATCCAGGATTTACTGGGACTTGGAGCTCAAGCTACAGAATTGGAGAATGGATCGCGTTATGTGATTACGAATCCTAACGGTGAAGCATATGGTTTCACGGAGTTGAACGCAGGTACGAAACTCTTGAAAGAAGACGTTTGCGATATTACCTCTGCGGATATCAATAAAGATGGTGTAGCCGATGATTTGGATAAGGCTGCGGTTAAGGCTTATGTATGGACTGTATCAGTGACAGAAGGTGTAAGAGGTGATTTTTCTTATAAATTCACGAATGAGCTGACAGGTCAGGTGTTGCGCATCAATGCCGCTGGTAATGCGGTGGAATTGAATACGGCAGCTACGACTGGTAACGCGAACTTTGTGTTTGGAGCAGATTCTCAGGCAGACGATGAGTATGCGGCTACAGGGACTCCTGTGACTTATCCGAATATGTTCGCTTACAAAGCAGCGCCGGGTAATGTTGTTTTAAGTTGGACTTTGATAAGTAAATCTTCTGTACAAACAACAGGAACATTCGCTCCTGAATTTTATAAGGTTGGTTTCGAGAATTTCACGGATGCCGACGAATTGAACGCACTGTATAATACGGCAGGCTTCAATTTCGAGACCAAAGATGCCGTTGAGGAGAACTTGTTCGGCGACAAGAAGATCGTAGCTTATCATTTGAATATGCCTAATGGTGGTATCAATGTAGACCTAGGTGATAAGGCTATCCCTTCTTATGTGCAGATGACAATTCCGAATGGTATGTACTTCTTCGTGGGAGATAAGCCTAAAAACAATACGTACCAAGAGTGGTTCAAACATACGGTTATCGCTGTAAGTTCTACGAATACAGTTGAGGCTACGACTGGTGACCGCGGAGCTGGTCAAGGTTTTGAGCTGACAACTGTAAAGGTTAGCGACTTTAATTTCTATACAGAAACGAATCCGGCCAATATAGAGGCTCGCTGGCAGTCTCAAGGAACGGAGACATCTATTTTCAACGCTTGTTTCTCTGTGAATAAAGACAATTTGTCTGATTATCCGTATGCGTTGTCTTTAGGAACTTTCCGTTATAAGGCAAAAACAAATGATGCGAAACATGAGGAGGTGTCAGATATGAGATTGGCTATCTTGGGCCATGGCGATAAGAACTATTTGGCTACTCAGAAGACTGCGGCTCCGAATCTTCCTCAGTTTATCTTCAAGTTGTCCAGCTCTTTGGCTAAAGACGGTATCGATCTATTGAACACGGAGGCTAAGGCCGCTATCTATAATATCCGTGTCATGAGCGGTACGAAGGGCGATGCCGAGAGTTTGTATGGCAAGTATTTGACAGTTAATACGGTAGAGGTTCGTACAGGAACAGCGCCTAGCTATGTCTATAATGATGAGTTCATGTGGACAGCCAAGGCTCAAACATTGGTTGATCTGGCTTATCCGGCTTATCAATTCGTTATCACGGAGGTTAGCGGTAAGGATGTTACCTTCACGAACCGTGAGACACGCGAGTACTTCACCGCTAAATTATTCCCGGTAGAGGGTGAGGAAAACGTATATGAGCTAGGTGTTGGCGCTACAAGTGTTATCTTTGACGATGTTCAAGCCGTATATGTAGATGAGAATACTTATAACGAGGAGACAAGCGATCCCCGTTATAACAAACCGTTGAACAGACTGAAAATCAAATTGGAGAAGGTTGCGGAGGTTGACGCTTACGCAGGGTTCTTGAATGTTGACAACAAGTCTTTGATGACGATGGCATTCGCTCGTGATAGCTATGAGACTTCTAATAAGTTCTATGCTGCTGTTTATGAGAATACAGGAGCACCGGAGCAATATCATTTGAATGCTTATAACGAGTTCGCTACGGAAGTATCCAAAGCCGCTCAATGGCAGTTGATCAAGAGCAGCACTCCGATGAAGGTGGTAGAGCGTAGTTTCGTTTATAATGATGACGATCATGTGACTGTGAAGGCTAAGGCTGACGTTGTTTACGCTTATACTTACCAATTACGTTATGTGGTAGACGGACAAGAGACAGAGTCCTTCTTCTCTTTGGCAAATTCATCTTATAACTATGTTGAATCTGATAATCAATTAGAAAAGGATAACACTTATAATCTTTCTCAAGCTGACAAGTTTATCATCAAGCAGAATGTGGATGGCTCTGTTTCCTTGATCGCTGTGGATGTTATCGGTACGACTGTTCCGAATAACTCTAGCGTATTTGATGAGGATATCGTATCCGTGGTAGCGGTTCGTAGCTATAAGGATAATAGCGGAAAATATGTACAGTTCTATACTCAACCGGAGGATATCTATAGTTTGTATGCGTATAACTTAAATAATGATTGGGCTTTGAGAACCTACTTGATCGCTGAGTCTCCTGAGGTTAGCTATCCGGCTAAGGAAGGTTACGTACAATTCGAGGGTGAGTTAGGCAACTATATGTCCATGAACGAGAATAAAGAGGGTATCTTGGTTAATCAGAACGCTACCGCATTCTACTTGCACGTAACGGATAAGGATGCTGTTATTCCTTCCTTCTATATCTCTAAGAACGACAACTTCTTGTTCCACGCTCAAGACTCAGTGAACTATTATGTAGCCGATGGTAAGTATGACAAGAAATATCAATGGGCCGAGGAAACAACGAAAGCTATCTTCAAGGCCGCTACGATCGATGAGAGCCGTGATACTTTGATAACAAATATCAAGGGCGAGATGAGAGAGATTGCGGTTAAGGCTGATGACGTGAATACGTTAGGTGGCTTGGATCGTTTCAAGGTTCAGATCGTATTGGCTGATGACACTGATGACTTGTATGTGGTTCGTTCTTTGACGAGCAACTCAGAGGCTGCTAGATATTTATACGCTGTTAACGACAAGTTGACATGGACAAGCGCTAAGTCTCGTGCGTTGAAGTTCAACATCGTAGAAGGTGTTCCTACATCCAACGAGTCTATCGCCGACGCAGCAGAAGGCGTTAAGGTAATCGCTGGCAACGGTACCGTTGAGATCCAAGGCGCAGCTGGTAAGAACGTGGTAATCACAAACGTTCTTGGTAAGGTTGTGGCTAGCACGGTTCTTACATCCGATAACGCTACGATCGCCGCTCCTGCGGGCATCATCGTGGTAGCTGTCGATGGTGAGGAAGCTGTTAAGGCAGTCGTTAAATAAGAATAATGACGATAAAACATAAATCGAAAATCATTCCTGCGGGAGTTGTAGTGATTCAAGTACCCCGTGAGGGCGAACAGGCGGGAATGGATTAATATTAATACTAAAGTAATAAATTGAAGTTCATCTGCCGTTACCTCCGTGAGGAGCGAGGGCGGAAAAGGAATAAGCCCCGGCCGGTTCGTCCAGTCGGGGCTTTATTGGTTTGGAGATTCCGGTTTTACTCAGTAGGGGAATCAGCTTCAAGACAGTTCTGTTGAAGATGTATCGTGTTGTGGCAATAAGATGTATCATCTTATGGGGATAAGATGTATCATGTTGTGCCATTCGTTAAAGCTTAAATGGCAAAGCTGCGCTTTTTATACCGCTTTCTTATAGGTTTCAGTAGGATAAATGTAGATGTTATTGAAAAATGTATATCTTTGCTTACTATTAGAAGGAAAAGCAAATGAGGAAGTTTATGAGAAAGATCGGATTGTTGTTGATTGCCGTGATGATGATTTTACCGGCGATGGCTCAGGTTTCTTTCGGCGTACGTGCCGGAGGCGCTTATTCTTCGTTGATCCAGAAGGTGGAGGATACGTATGAGGCGGGAGCCCGCTTCGGTTTCAGCATAGCGGGTTTGGCGGATATTCCTTTGAGCAAGAATAAAAAATGGTCGCTTCGTCCTGAGGTGGCGTTCGTGAACCAAGGTGGCGCTTATTATTCGAATCAGGATATACATGGGATGGCGCTTCATAATAAATGTTGGTATTACTCTTTGCAGATTCCCGTGAATGTGGCTTATACATTTACCTTCACGGACGTTCATCTGTCCGTATTCGCCGGTCCTACCTTTGATTGGTCCTTGTTTGGCAAGATGAAGAGCCGGGAGACCAATCCGGATCTCCATTTCGGCGTGTCCGATGAGAAGGACTTGAAACCTTGCGACTTTGGCATGAATGTCGGCCTATCGGTAGAATATAGTAACTTTTTCTTCTCCGTAAGCTCCCTATGCGGCATGATAGACCGCCGGGCCTTGAAGCGTGACGGCGAGACTTCCGTTTACCAGAATAACGTGACGCTCTCGTTGGGATATTACTTCCGGAAGTGATGAGTATCTTCATAATAACTTGAAAAATAATTAGATTTGTTTGGTATTTCGGATAAAACCCGTACCTTTGCAAGCCGATTATTATCAAATTGTACTAAGAGTTTAGTTCTTAGCACGTTGTTGCATCATGTGTCCGTTGTGACAATGTTGGTAAGGCTAGTTTTTTGAGTTATTAATTAATTTAATTTTTAAGCAGTGGATACTTTAAGTTTTAAGACCATTTCTGCAAACAAGGCAACTGTAAACAAAGAGTGGGTCATTGTTGATGCTGAAGGCCAGACGTTAGGTCGCCTTTGCGCTAAAGTAGCGAAGCTTTTGCGCGGTAAGTACAAACCCAATTTCACTCCGCACGTTGACTGTGGTGATAACGTAATCATCATCAATGCAGACAAAGTCGTTCTGACTGGTAACAAGTGGAACGATCGTATTTATTTGAGATATACCGGATATCCCGGTGGACAGATCGAGTATACTCCGGCTGATCTTTTGAAGAAAGGTGGCGACCGTCTGTTCCGTAAAGTAGTAAAAGGTATGTTGCCTAAGAACCGTCTGGGTGCAAAGTTGTTGAACAACATGTACGTTTATGAGGGAACTGAGCACAAGCACGAGGCTCAACAACCTAAGTTAATCGATATAAACTCATATAAATAATCACGATGGAAGTAGTAAATGCAATAGGAAGACGTAAAGCGGCAGTCGCTCGCGTATTCGTTAGCGAAGGTACGGGAAAGATCACGATCAACAAACGTGAGCTGGAAAAATACTTTCCTTCTTCAATCCTTCAGTTTATCGTAAAGCAGCCGTTAGCAAAGTTGAACGTCGCTGAGCAATATGATATTAAGATCAACCTTGACGGTGGTGGTTTCAAAGGTCAGTCTGAGGCTGCCCGTTTGGCTATCTCTCGTGCGTTGATAAAGATTAATCCGGAAGATAAGGCTGTCTTGAGAGCGGAAGGATTCGTAACTCGCGATCCTCGTGCTGTTGAGCGTAAGAAACCGGGTCGTCCGAAAGCTCGTAAGAGATTCCAGTTCAGTAAACGTTAATGTTATTTGTGAGTCCCTTACAAGTAAAGCGAAGCGTTTAGTATCTAAATTATCGGGATTCTTTTTACATGTGGACATGCGGAAAGACTACCTGATGGTTGAAATTAAACAAAGAAAGTAAACGATTTAAGAAAAAAACAATGTCAAGAGTAAATTTTGATCAATTATTAGAGGCTGGTGTACACTTCGGACACTTAAAAAGAAAGTGGAATCCCGCTATGGCTCCTTATATCTTCATGGAGCGCAATGGTATTCATATCATTGACCTTTATAAAACAGTTGCTAAAGTAGACGAAGCCGCTGAAGTTATGAAGAACTTGGCTAAACAAGGCAAGAAAGTTCTTTTCGTGGCTACCAAAAAACAAGCTAAACAAGTTGTCGCTGATAAGGCTGCTTCCGTAGGTATGCCTTACGTTATCGAGCGCTGGCCGGGTGGTATGTTGACCAACTTCCCGACGATCCGTAAAGCTATCAAGAAGATGGCTACTATCGATAAGATGACAAAAGATGGTACATTTGATAATCTTTCTAAGAGAGAAAAACTTCAAATCACTCGCCAACGCGCTAAGTTGGAGAAGACTTTAGGTTCTATCGTAGACCTTACTCGTCTTCCGTCAGCGTTGTTCGTTGTAGACGTGATGAAAGAGCATATCGCTGTTCGTGAGGCTAACCGTTTGGGTATCCCTGTATTCGGTATGGTTGATACGAACTCTAATCCGAACAATATCGACTACGTTATCCCGGCTAACGATGACGCTACAAAGTCTGTAGAGGTTATCTTGGGCGCTATCTGCGAGGCTATGAACGAAGGCTTGCAAGAGCGTAAGGCTGAGAAAATTGACGCAGAGGCTGCTGAGGAAGCTCCGAAAAGAGAGCGTAAGGCAAAAGCTGCTGTTAAGAAAGAACGTACGAAGAAAGAAGACGACGATGCGTTGAACGCTAACGTTGCCGGTAAGTTCGCGAAAGACGAAGAATAATTCGATTGACAATTGACGTTGACAATTGACAATTAGAATACAAATACAATGGGCAGTTGGCTTTTGACAGGATTTGTCAATTGGCAACTGTCCATTGTCAATTTTTGAAAGTATAAACATTTTAAAGATAAAGGAAATAAGATTATGGCTGTAACAATGGCTGATATTACCAAGCTGCGCAAAATGAGTGGAGCTGGTATGATGGACTGTAAGAAGGCTTTGACAGAGTCTGACGGTGACATCGAGAAAGCAATGGAAATTATCCGTAAAAAAGGACAGGCTATCGCCGCTAAACGTTCTGATCGTGAGGCTGCCGAGGGTTGTGTGTTGGCTAAGAAGGATGGCGAGTTCGCCGCTATCATCGCTTTGAAGTGCGAAACGGACTTCGTGGCTAAGAATGAGGACTTCGTAGCTTTGACTCAGGCTATCTTGGACGCTGCCGTGGCTAACAAATGCCATACTTTGGACGAGGTGAAAGCTTTGCCTATGGGCAAGGGTACTATCCAAGAAGCTGTTACGGATCGTAGCGGTATCACTGGCGAGAAAATGGAGTTGGATGGCTACTGCGTAGTTGAAGGTGCTTACACTACTGTATACAACCATATGGGTAAGAACCAACTTTGTACGATCGCCGCTTTCAACAAGGAGTCTGAGGAAGCCGCTCACAATATCGTTATGCAGATCGCCGCTATGAACCCGATCGCTATCGATGAGGCTGGTGTTCCTGAGTCTGTAAAAGAGAAAGAGATCCAGGTTGCTATCGAGAAGACGAAGGCTGAGCAGGTACAGAAGGCTGTAGAGGCTGCATTGAAGAAGGCTGGTATTAATCCTTCGCATGTAGATAGCGAGGCTCACATGGAAAGTAACATGGATAAGGGCTGGATCACGGCAGAGGATGTAGCTAAGGCTAAAGAAATCATCGCTACTGTTTCCGCTGAGAAGGCGGCTAACTTACCTCAACAGATGATCGAGAATATCGCTAAGGGTCGTCTGGGCAAGTTCTTGAAAGAGGTTTGCTTGTTGAACCAAGAAGACATTATGGATGGCAAGAAGACTGTAAGAGAGACAATGAAGGAGATCGATCCTGAGTTACAAATCTTGGCGTTCAAACGTTTCACTTTGCGTGCTGAATAATTGCGGTAACGTATTTGATATAAAGAAAAAGGCGGTACAACCCAATGTATCGCCTTTTTTATAAAGTATAGCTTACTTGCCCATAGAAGATATACTTACTTGTCCAATGCAGTATATCTTACTTTGCCAAGTAAGTATATCTGTTTAATTTTTTCTTATTTCAATGCGGCCAACGCATCCTTAATACGTTTGATCGCCTCCACGATATTCTCATCGCTGGTAGCGTAACTCATGCGGATACACTCAGGTGCCCCGAAAGAGGTACCACCTACGCAAGCTACGTGCGCTACTTCTAAGAGATACATAGCTAAGTCATCAGCGTTGTTGATTACACGGGTTCCATCTGTCTTGCCGTAATAATAACTACATTTGGGGAATAAGTAGAAGGCGCCTTCCGGCTTATTCACCTCGAAGCCCGGAACTTCTTTCGCTAAATTAACGATTAAGTCACGACGACGTTCGAAGGCCTTACGCATTTCCTCAACGGGTTCTTGTGAGCCTGTATAAGCCGCTTCCGCCGCTTTTTGAGATACGGAGCAAGGGCCAGAGGTATATTGTCCTTGTAATTTATTAACCGCTTTCACGATCCATTCCGGTCCGGCGATGAAACCGATACGCCAGCCAGTCATCGCATACGCTTTGGAAACGCCGTTTACGATAACCGTACGGTCTTTCATTCCTTCGATAGAAGCGATGCTGTTGTGTTTACCAATATAGTTAATATGTTCGTAGATCTCATCCGCTATAACGATGATATCCGGATGTTTTTTCAATACTTCCGCTAAACCTGCCAATTCCTCGGCGCTGTAAACAGAACCCGTCGGGTTGGAGGGAGAGCAAAGGATTAACGCTTTTGTCTTAGGTGTAATAGCGGCTTCCAGCTGAGCTGGAGTGATCTTGAAATCTTGCTCGATACCAGCCGGAACGATAACGGGAGTTCCTTCCGCTAACTTCACCATCTCCGGATAGCTTACCCAGAAAGGGGCAGGGATGATAACCTCGTCCCCCGGATTTACCAATACCATGACCGTGTTACAAACGGATTGTTTGGCACCGTTTGCGCAAGAGATCTGGCCTGCTGTATATTCCAGTCCATTCTCGTTCTTCAATTTGGCAACGATAGCATTACGTAATGCCGGATAACCCGCTACGGGAGAATAACGTGAGAAATTATCGTCAATCGCCTTCTTCGCAGCTTCTTTAATGAAGTCGGGAGTATTGAAATCGGGTTCTCCCACACTTAAGTTGATAACATCGATACCTTGAGCTTTCAACTCACCGCTCTTTTGTGACATCGCCAATGTTGCTGAAGGCGATAAACTCGCTAAACGATCTGAGACTTGTGTCATGACATTGCTTTTTGTATAGGTTGTTTTATTATTATGCGACAAAAGTAATCAATAATCGGAATTCTTGCAACGTTCTGATAACTATTTAATGTTATGTAGCACATGCCCCATACGTTCTTTCTTCGTTTTCATGTAGAATTCGTTGTATGGATTTGGTTTCACCTCGATAGGAACGTTCTCTACTACCTCAAGTCCGTAAGCTTCCAGACCTACGCGTTTTACCGGATTATTGCTCATCAGGCGCATTTTCGTTACGCCGATATGACGTAAGATCTGTGCTCCGACACCATAATCTCGCTCATCCGCTTGATGGCCTAAATGCAAGTTCGCGTCCACCGTATCCAAACCATCCTCTTGGAGCTTGTATGCTTTCATCTTCTCCATCAATCCGATGCCTCGTCCTTCTTGGTTCAGGTAAACGATAACCCCTTTGCCTTCTTGGTCGATGCGGCGCATAGCCTCGTGCAGTTGCTCTCCGCACTCGCAACGCATGGAACCGAAGATATCACCTGTAGCGCAAGATGAGTGCACGCGTACTAAGATAGGCTCGTCTTTTTCGAATTTACCCTTTATCAAAGCTATATGCTCTAATCCATTGCTTTTCTGGCGGAAAGGAATGAGACGGAAATGTCCGTACTCGGTAGGGAGATCTACCTCTACGCCGTTCTCTACGATCGATTCGGTCCGGAGGCGATAAGCGATCAGGTCCTTGATGCAAATAATCTTGATATCGAATTTCTTGGCTACCTCGATTAATTGCGGCAGACGTGCCATGGTTCCATCCTCGTTGATGATCTCGATCAAGGCTCCGGCGGGATATAAACCGGCTAACCGGGCCAAATCCACGGCAGCCTCTGTATGACCCGCACGGCGAAGTACGCCACGAGAGCGGGCACGGAGCGGATTGATATGTCCGGGACGTCCCAGATCGGATGGCTTGGTCTTTGGATCAGCCAGCGCCAAGATCGTTTCCGCACGGTCGTACATGGAAACGCCGGTCGTACATTTCCCTCCTAATTTATCTACTGTTATCGTAAAAGGGGTACCTAGTAAAGAGGTGTTATTGGCAACTTGCATATCCAGCTCCAACTCTTGGCAACGTTCTTCCGTGATCGGGGCGCATAATACACCTCGTCCGTTTTTCAACATGAAGTTGATTTTTTCCGGGGTTACTTTCTCGGCCGCGATGATAAAGTCTCCTTCATTCTCCCGGTCCTCGTCGTCTACAACGATTAAGAACTTTCCTTCACGGAAATCCTCGATAGCTTCTTCGATGGTGTTTAATTGAATCTCGCTCATATTTATTGATTATTTATATCCGAGTTATTTTTTAGCAAATGTAATGAATATATCATATTGATCAGCTCCTTACTGGTCTTTTGTACCATGACGATATCATGCCGTAGCAATTTACGTTGGTACGTAGCCAATAGGTAGATCGGCAATCCCAGTGGGAAGAAAATACCGATAGCCAAGGCAAGTTTCCCGTTTATATGCTTGCTTAGCTTATTATTGTAACCTCCGATGACCGGGTAGTCCATCAATTTATTCAGGAGTAAATTCTGGTCGGAATTACTTAATTCCTCCACGATATTTTCCGTGTCCTGAGCTAACAGTTCCGCTGTGTTATCTTTTCCGCCTTGTTTCCAAAATGTCAGATAATTGATCCAACGTTTATGGTTTGCCAGATAAGTCGTGCTTTCTTCCACCAATTTCTCCAGTTGAGGAAGGGTTGCCTCATAATCGGGGGTGTATATGATAACCTCTTTCCGCTCCACTTTTCTCCCTTCACGCTTACCTATTAAGTTCTTCAAGGCATTCACGTAAGTGTCGGCATTCAAGATAACAGAATCTTTTACCGCTTTATAGGTTAGGAATATACCCATAGGTGTTAGGACCACGGAGCTAAGCCACATACCTTCCCATGCGTCCCAAACGCCGTCGCGTGCCATCTTGAAGCCCATATTATCTATAATATAATAGAAGATAAACAAGATTACCGAGATAACGACCGGTACGCCCAACCCACCTTTACGGATGATGGCTCCTAAGGGCGCTCCGATAAAGAAGAACATGATGCAAGCGAACGATACCGTGAATTTCTTATGCCATTCCGTCAAGTGGCGGCGTACCTTATAGGCCTCGTCGCCAACCGTGGCCGCGCGGAAATAATAGTCGGTCTTGATATTCTCGATCGAGGACTTGGCTCGGCCTAATAAAGCCGCTTTACTACTCGGTGCCTGCGCTTGGTAAAGACTGTCGAAATCCAACTTGATGGTAGGAGTGATTACCGGCAGTTTTTCCTGCTGCTCGTCTGGCTGCCCCTCGGCTTCACTCTCTTTTTTAGCCCGTAAGGACTTTAGTGTTTTTACGTATGAGGCATCGTAAATGCTTTTTGCGTTCACGTCCTTGATGCTATCCAAGCGTACGCCCATCGAATCGATAGAGGTTTGTAAATCCTTCAAGTTTTTTCCCATATATTGGTTCTGCATGAAAGATTCGTCGGTACGGTTGAAATTCGCGTCGAATTCAATCAAGATATCTTTACTGCTGAATGATTCTCGTCGATAGGGGACGGCGGTTCTCGCTTGCGTCGTGTTGGCTTGGCTTTTACCTACGTTCTCGAAAGATTCTCCGTTAAATAAAGATAGGACAAGGAATAATTTATCGGCGGATGTCTTTAGCCGTCCGGAGTCCGCTACGATTACACGGGCGTTATTGAATCCTTCCGAATAATCATAGATCATCACGTCTTTTAATAAACCGTCCTTCGGGTCCTTTTTCTTCACATATACATTGAATCCGGGAATATCTTTGTAGAATGAACCTTCCGGAATATCCAATTCCGGTGATTTCTGGCGCATGGAATATAATAATGTATATAGCTTGACTTGGACAACGGGCATTACGTTGTTTTGGAAGAAAAAGGCGCCCACGCTCACAAATAGTAGCGTTACGATCAAAGGACGCATGATATGTATCAATGATACCCCAGCAGACTTCATGGCCAGTAATTCCAGACGTTCCCCTAAATTTCCAAAAGTCATTAATGAGGCTAATAGAATAGCCAAGGGAAGTGCCATCGGGACAAGAAACAAAGCCGCATACATAAACATCTCCGCTAATACAGGGATGCCGAGGCCTTTTCCCACCATATCGTCGATGTATCGCCAAAGAAATTGCATCAACACAATAAACAGACAAATACCGAATGTCATAAGAAACAACGGCAGGAATGTCTGCAGCATAAATGTATATAATCGTTTTATTCTCAACATTGCCTAATCTGGTTGAAGTGGCAAAAGTAGTGTAAAAAACGATAACACCCCACAGATTTCTGTAAAACTACTCTAAATACCAAGCGTTCGCTTCAAATCTTCCACTTGCGAGTCCCATAAATTAATGGAATCTTTTTTCTCCCCGGGTTCGGAGAAATCCGTAATCTCAAGTGCCGTAGAACCTGTTAATTCGATTGTATGGATTATAAATTCGAAATAAGCGTTCTCATCTTCCTCGTCTACCCAGCGGTAACGGATAAAGTTCTCCGGCTTGGAGTCGATCACTGTTGCCTCTTGGGCCTCTTTACTCCATTTAAAGGTATAGAGATTATCATTTATAATGACCTCGTCGGCGAACCAAGCGGAAAGTCCCAAAGCGGTGGTTAGGTGATTCCACAAGCTTCGTCGTGAAACTTTATCGAAAATGTATTCGATATGAAACTTCTCTTTCTTCATTGTTCTTATCCTTATATTTGCCGCAAGATACATAAAAGATTTGAAAACGACTAATTTTAATGATGAAAAAAGTAACTAATAACTAACTGATTAGGTGGAGGCCTTAAAAATTAAGCGAATTTTTTTATTGAAAATGTTGTGTAATTCAAAAATAACCCCTACTTTTGCACCGTCAATAAGAGAAACAGTGACAATAAAATGATGGCGAGATAGCTCAGCTGGTTAGAGCGCATGATTCATAATCATGAGGTCCCCGGTTCAATCCCGGGTCTCGCTACCTAGAAAAGGAGGTCGATTTTTCGATCTCCTTTTTTCTTTTGCTATCAGATGGTCTTTTGGGAGGATAAAAAAAACCTGAACAATCTTTCTCGTAAACGATCTTGATTGTTCAGGCAAAATAATTATGTAACCTCGCGGTTATGTTAATTAGGTTTGCCTACATCATAATTTAAGGGTAATTATATATGTAAGCAGGGTCATAGGGTAAAATTTCGCAAATTGCTTTGCTTGATTTATAAATACAAAGATATGTATGTCTAAATGTTTTGAGTGATGGTATTTGTCTCAATAGGTGAATGTATTTCTATCATATAAATAACGCACGCCTCGGAAATCATCTGAAGCGTGCGTTTAGCATATAAAATTTAAATCTAGTTACCCTTGTTTATGTAGTGACCCTGCTGTGATTTTTATATGCTTACCCTATGTCTGTTGCGAATATATTTATAATATTCATAGGTTGTATCTTTATTTGATCGGTATTTGTGTCAGTTTAGTATGTAAAACTATCAACAGGTGGAGTGAACCTTGTAATGAAGCGGGTTTTCGTTAATATTTAAATAAAGTTAAGACGGTGTTCGTGTCAATATCATGGGTATTCCTATCGCGGAGAATGCGGTTATTGAGAGAAAAAACAGCGCACGCCCGAAATTCTCTAATCTCGTGACGTGCGCCAAAGCATATAAAAATTGAGGGTATCTTAATTCATTGTTATATGTTGGATAACGGTTGCCCAGTCGGCAATTGTAATATTAGCCGTAACTTCTCCAGAGTACTTGAAAGTGATCTCGGTGCGTTTTCCGGGGTTTGCAGCGAATAATTCTCCGTTTTTGTCTTTTTCGCTAGAAAAAATAAGATCACCATCCTTGTAAAGCTCTATCGTTATATTTTGAGCCGGAAAAATGGCTTGGGCTTCTGTTGTCAAATTACCTTTTTCGTCAAAAGAAGCGGGGAAAGCGAATTCAACCTCTTCTCCTGTTGGGTTGCCATTGTAGTCCAATGAGCTTTTTGTATTTTTAATTCGATATTCAAAATTTCCGGCATTACTCCCTAGATACTTGATCAGTCCTTTTGTTGAAAGCTGGAAAATTGAAGTTTTGCGAATGATTTGTAATTCGTTTGATACGGTGGATTTTGTTGAAGAGCTCTTATGAAGCGTAACTTGTCCATAAAACAAATCGCTCGGAATATTAGCTATGCCGTTATTCTCTTTTAGGCTGACTTGCAAATCGGATATAATATTGGCTTTGCTCATGTTTGAAATCTCTTCGTTTCCAGAATTGATTCCACTCCATGCGATCACGGTTATGTCATTACTGTTCGGACAGTTAATGTCTATAGCCCGGCGAGATAAAATTGTAGATTTGTTTACATTAATCTGCTCGAAGAAATCGTTGTTTTGATCGAAGACAAATAATGTAGCTCCATTCACCTCTCCCTTGGTCGTAATGTCGTTACCATCTGAATTCATTGCTTTTAATACCACGGAGAATGGTACTTCGGCTTGTTCAATAACCTCACTCGTTGTTGCTACTACGTCATTTGAATCATCCGTGCAAGCGGAGAATGACAAAACTGTGAAAATAACAGAAACCGCAAATACGCAATTTGCGAAAAAATTACCCTTTTTCATGACCCTACTTTTTATATGCTTTACCCTTAATCTAAGTGACTTGGTTTTTTTTGACCGCCCCTCAACGGTCTTCCCTTATCACTACATTGCGAATGTATGTATAAAAATCATAGGTTGTATCTTTTATGATGGGTATTTTTATCAAAAAGTGGGTAAAACTATCATTGTACTTCTATATTCCTTTATTGATGCATGTTTTGGATGATGCTTAAATAATGTTAATGGGTTTATTCCTGTTAATTTGAGTGGTAAATATATCATCGCTAGTCCTTATTGATAGCCTTGCCTCTGTTGTGTGATAGGAATGCGGTTGTTGTTAACGTCTATTAAAACGATAGTAAAAAACGTTCGTTTAAATCTTGCGTTTTCATGTGTATAAATTATGAAGTCTCATTGATAATCATGTTATTTTTTTATTATTTTTATCCAACTGAATAACTGAAATTTAAATAAAATTTTTGACCTTTGTAAGGCTGCAAAAAAGTTGAAGATAAAAACGCAAGATTTAAACGAACGTTTTTTACTGGCGTTTTATATAAATAACATCTTAATAATCAATGATATGAGATCAAAAGGTTTTAAAGCGAAATTTATGATGGCATTTTGGGGCTTGTTCGTTGAAGCTCATTATATTGCTGCGAACAATGATACAATGGAGGGCTCTCAAGGAATTCTACCTTTTATCATTTTACTGATAGTGTCCATAGGTGTAATAGCTTTTTTGAGTTATTATATGTATAGGTTGAAGAAAGAGAATATTGCCAAAGATGGTGAGCTTATGGCGAGAAACGATGAGCTTCTTCGGTCTGTCGATGCGTTAAGCGTAAAAAATCGGGAGATCCAACAAATGTTGGTCAATAAAATCCGTGAGACTGATAATTGGAATAGGGATAATGAGGTAGAACGGGAGGATTTGAAAAAGCGCCTTGAGGAAATGGAAAAGCTCCATAATTCGTTTTTTACTGAAACGATTCATGAAATGCGTACTCCACTATCGCTTGTGCTTGGTTCGTTGAGTGAGCTGTTACAACGTAAAAATGATATTGACTCTAGTGAAGCGACTCAATTATTGTCTGCTTACCGTAATACCTTGGCTCTTCAAGACCTTATCGAGCAATTGCGAAATACCCGTCATGGAGATGACGTGGCAAACCATCTTCGGATAGCTCGTTATGACATGATCAGTATAACAAAGCAGATTTGTGATTTATTCGTGGACTGGATAGCCATGAATAATGTGGAATTTCATATTAATACCCAAACCTCTGTTCTTTGGGTCTGGATAGATCGTCGGAAGATGGAGTTTGCCTTGCGTGTACTTTTATCTAATGCGTTAAAAAATACCTACCGCTTTGGAAAGATCTCGATCAATATTTCCGTGGTGCGCTCGAATGGCAAGGCTTATTGTTCTTTCTCTATCAAAGATGATGGGTTAGGAGAAAGCGAAAGTACCCGTTTGGGTTTGAAACAGATCGTGGATATGACAGAATCTTCCGGCGCTATTTTCGAAGGAATTTCATCGGAGGACGAGACGGGAACCCAATATACGATATTGATTCCATTGGGGAGAAGCCATTATATGGAACGTGCCGTGGAATTCATCGAGCCGGATGGTGATCTGGTAAAGCTGAATGAGATGCAGAAGGAGGAGATCGCCGAGTTGATCCAAGTTGTTCCGAAAAAGAAAGAGACCGGGAAGAAAATGTTGGTGATTGATGACAGTGATCAGATCCGTTGGTTCCTGCGTCATGTTTTTGCCAGTGAGTATCATGTTTCGGAAGCTCATAATGGCCAGGAGGGTGTAGAGATCGCACGAGCTGAACGGCCGGATCTTATTTTATGTGACGTGATGATGCCCGTTAAAGATGGGCTTGCTACCTGTCGTGAAATCAAAGGCATCCCAGAATTAGCGCAAGTGCCAGTTGTCTTGCTAACCGCAAAGGTAGAGAGTGAGGATGTTATAGCCGGCATTGAATGTGGCGCCGATGATTATATAACCAAGCCATTCGATGTAGAGGTGTTACGAAGTAAGGTAAACAGTTTATTGAAACGTAGGGATGAGATGAGACGTTTCTATACGTCGAGTCCTGTAGGTGCGCATCCCGAGGGAGAGAAAACGGTAAAGAAAGATGATTCCCCTTCCAATCTTTTTATGGATGCGGTTATCTCGACGATCGAGAAACATTTGGATGACCCTAGTTTTGAGGCGAAGATTTTGGCGGATTCTTTAAACATGAGTCTCCCTACATTATATAGAAAGATAAAACTCTACTCGGATAGTAGTATATTGGAGCTTACCCGTATGGTACGTTTGAAGAAAGCCGCCGAGCTGATCAGTATGCAGCGATACTCTATCCAAGAGGTTTCGGAAATGGTCGGCTTCAACGATACCGCCACTTTCCGTAAGCGTTTTACCGAGCAATATGGTGTCACTCCTTCACAGTATATGCCGGGTAAGAATTAATCGTTTTCCTATGATACTCTCTCCTGCTCGTTTTTTGCCATTTCCCGGATAATCGCTGGGGAATGGCTAAATTGTCATTTGATTTTCTGGATTACTTGCTGGAAAAATGAAAATATCTGCGAAATCCCGTACATTCCTTTTTATGCGATATTTTTCAACCTCTTTTTGATAGCCTTACAACGGTACTAATCAGCTCGAAAATGTGCCGAACGGAAATTTATAGTTTTACCTCTTATTTATGAAAGTAACACCTATTTACTTTTTTTTATAGTCCAAATACCTTTGCGATGTCATTAACGAACAGCTGATTGGTCATAGGGAAGATTTGAACAATGAGTTCTTATTATATGGCTGAAAACGTAAAAAGTGATTGAAAAAGAAAGGTTTATATAAAAGATTTATTAACTCATAAAATTATATGTATATGAAACTTAGAAATTTATTATTCGGAACAATGATCGCTTGCGCATTCGCGGCGTGTTC
>ERZ777306.459-NODE-459-length-82659-cov-7.432219_pt1 | contig 82659 bp, 78 predicted proteins | sample MGYA00374966_ERZ777306 | MGnify/ENA primary metagenome ERZ777306 (study PRJEB29329, sample SAMN06343882) | mouse gut metagenome | isolation source: Mouse cecum | place: Austria: Vienna | collected 2014-11-15 ...
GAACCCACGTATCCAGCTTGGAAGGCTGGTGTTCTACCATTGAACTACACCCGCAAATCTGTTCTTTTTAACAACGGATTTATTTTACCGCAAATCATTTAAAATGTCAACTAAAAAATATAAAAATATTTACCTCGGCTATTTATAATGAAAGTAAGGCAATCAGAGACTGCCTGAATAAATTTATTCAGGCAGTTCTGCATTTTTTTCTTTTCTTCTATTGTATTTTGTATTATCCTGTTTACAGCAGTTGCGAAACCTGTTTCGTAATCATTTATAATAGGAAATTACAACATCGGAGAACCTTTATGAAACTATTGATTGTGGAAGATGAAAAACTACTTGCCGCCTCTTTAAAGACACTTTTTACTGCAAAAGGCTTTGAAGCAGATGTGGTGTACGACGGAGAATCCGGCGCTGAGCTGGCGTTGCTTGGGATCTACGATCTTTTGATTGTTGACGTGATGATGCCAAAAATGAATGGTTTTGAAATGGTGCAACAAATCCGGCGTAAACGCTGCGGTGTTCCGGTTCTGATGCTGACCGCAAAATCAGAGGTTGCAGACCGGATTCAAGGCCTCAATTCCGGAGCTGATTATTATCTGGCAAAGCCATTTGATACGCGGGAGCTTCTGGCCTGTGCCAATGCTCTTTTGCGCAGACAGGGAAGTGAAGTCAATGTACTGACGTTTGGAAATACTGCCCTTGATCTCTCCTGCGGGGTACTCTTTCACGGTGAAAAAAACATCCGGCTTTCTGCCAAGGAGTTTGACGTGATGCGCCTGCTTTTACAGGCAGGCAAACGCAATCTTTCCAAAGAAGCAATTCTTTCCAGAGTGTGGGGATATGATTCCAATGCAGTGGAAAATCATGTGGAAGTTTATGTCGGCTTTCTGCGCAAAAAGCTTGCGAGCATTGAATCAAACATCTCCATTGAGGCAATCCGCGGACTTGGCTATCATCTGGAGGTGAATCCTACATGCTGAAAAAATTACGTCTGAAGCTCATCTGCTTTATGATGGCTCTGATCAGTGTAACGCTGTGTATGATTTTCCTGCTTCTGCTGCACTTTACCCGCATAAATCTTGAAAAGGAAAGCATGCTTATGATGCAGAAAGCCGGCTCCATTCCAAGCCCTCTTGAATGGTCCGGGGATACTGCTTCCCAAGTACAGCTTCCCTGTTTTACAGTCCAGCTCAGTCCTATGGGGGAGATCATGGCATCCGGAAACAGCATTTATGATCTTTCCGATAAAACCTTTTTAAAGGAGCTTGCTGACATTGTTTTTTCTTCCCTGTCGCAAAGCGGAACAATTGACAAATATCAACTGCGCTATCTTCACGTCATGACCCCCGGTCCAGGAGGAGAACGGCTTGTGTTTTCTGATATCTCCAGGGAGCAAAACACGCTGCGGCATCTGTTTCGTACCTGCATTTTCATTGGACTGTTCAGCCTTATGGCCTTTTTCTTTATCAGTATGTTTCTGGCCAGATGGGCCGTAAAACCAGTGGCCCATGCCTGGGAAGAACAGCGCCGTTTTGTCGCTGACGCCTCCCACGACCTCAAAACTCCTCTGACCGTGATCCGTGCCAATGCAGAAATGCTCCAGTCCGGAGAATTTCATCCCGACGATCAAATACAGTTATCGGATAACATTCTTACCATGTCCTGTCAGATGCAGAATCTCGTAGAGGGAATGCTGGAGCTGGCACGAACAGACCAAAGAACAGATACAGCCGCTTTCTCCAAAATCAACCTCAGTGATACGATGCAGCATGCCCTGCTTCCTTTTGAGCCTGTGTTTTTTGAAAAACATCTGGAGCTTGAAAGCAGTCTTGAACCGGATATTTTTGTAAACGGCAATGCCGCATATCTGGAAAAACTGCTGGATATCCTGCTCGACAACGCTGCCAAGTATTCTTTCCCCAAAGGAAAAACAGCTGTCTCCTTGACCAAATCGGGGAACAGACATTGCACAATTACGGTCAGCAATCCGGGAGAAACGATTTCTCCTCAGGATCAGAAAAATATTTTCAAACGGTTTTACCGTGCAGATAAAGCCCGCACCCAGGGAAAAAGCTACGGACTCGGATTATCCATTGCCGAAAATATTGTCCTTTTGCATAAAGGAAAAATCTCGTGCGAAAGTTCGATGAATGTCAATGTATTTTCGGTCCGTCTCCCGCTTTGCTAAAATATTCTTTCTAATTTTCATCATACTATTTACAGGAGATTTTATCTATGAATCTACTCACAGCAGAACACCTGACAAAAATATTTACCCAGCGAAAGCTTCTGGACGACGCAGATTTCTCCATCAACGAAGGAGAAAAAATCGGTGTCATTGGTGTCAATGGCACCGGAAAATCAACACTTCTGCGTATCATAGCCGGTCTGGAGGAGCCCGATGGGGGAACTGTAACAAAAGGACGAAATCTTACTGTCCGTTATCTTCCGCAGACTCCCGTCTTTGATGAAGGAGCCACCGTTCTTGAAGCGATTCTGAAAAATAACAGAACCAGTCTGAACGAATGGAGCATCGAGAGCGAAGCCATGGCTTCCATCAACCGCCTCGCACTCCCGGCAGCCGATGAAAAGGTTGCCCTGCTCTCCGGCGGCCAGCGGAAACGTATCTCTCTTGCAAATGCTGTTCTGGCTCCGGTCGACATTCTCGTTCTTGACGAGCCGACCAACCATCTGGACAGTGAAATGGCCGGGTGGCTTGAAGATTATCTCACCGATTTTGGGGGCGCGATTGTCATGGTTACTCACGACCGCTATTTTCTGGACAGCATCGCCACCAGAATCATTGAAATTGATCATGGAAAAATATACAGCTACCCCGGAGATTACGCAAAATATCTGCTGCAAAAGGCACAGCGGCAGAATATGGAAATCGCATCGCAGCGTAAACGGCAAAGCCTTCTTCGCACAGAGCTGCAATGGCTCTCCCGCGGTGCCAGAGCACGTTCTACCAAACAGAAAGCGCATATTGAACGAATCCGGGCCATGCAGGAAATCCAGGGCCCCATCGAAGACGCTCAGGTACAGATCAGTTCCGTCACGAGCCGTATGGGGCGCACCACAATCGAACTGGAGGATATCTGCAAATCCTACGGTGAAAAACGTCTGATAGATCACTACACCTATATTTTCCTGAAAAATGACCGCATTGGTATTGTGGGACCAAACGGATGCGGCAAAAGTACACTCCTGAAAATCATAAACGGCATCGTTACGCCGGACGAAGGCAGCGTAACCGTCGGCCAGACAATCCGCATCGGCTATTTTTCTCAGGAAAGTAAGGAAATGGATGCCTCGCTGACCGCAATCGAATACATCAAAGAAGTCGGAGAATACATAAAAACCTCAAACGGCCGTATCACTGCATCACAGATGATGGAACGTTTTCTCTTTGACGGGACCATGCAGTGGTCCAAAATCGAAAAATTTTCCGGCGGAGAAAAACGGCGTCTTTACCTCCTGCGCGTACTGATGAATGAGCCCAACGTACTGATTCTTGATGAGCCAACCAACGATCTTGATATCCAGACGCTTGAAATTCTCGAAGAATATCTCGATCATTTCGAAGGCATTGTCATTACAGTCTCCCATGACCGGTATTTTCTTGACCGCACGGCGCGCCGGATTTTCGCCTTTGAGGGAGATGGACAGATTCGCCAGTATGAAGGAGGCTATTCGGACTATCTGAATGCCCGGGCTGCAAATCAAACAGCCCTGCCAAACGCAGGACACCCGGGAGCACAAATGCTGACTGGCGCTGAAAAAGCAGATTCTGGCAACACTGACAGCAGGAAAACATGGGGAGGTCCAAAAAAGCTGAAATTTACCTACAAAGAGCAGAAAGAATTTGAAACCATTGACGACGATATCGCTGCACTTGAGGCCCGACTTGACACACTTGAACAGGAAATGGTCACAGCCGCAACGAATTATGGCCGACTGAATCAGCTCATGCAGGAAAAAGAAACACTGCAACAGTCGCTTGACGAAAAAATGGAACGCTGGATGTACCTGACCGAATTATACGAAAAAATACAGAATCAATAAGCATCCCTTTTTCTACTGAAAAGAAAAAAGGAACTGTTTGAAAACCGGTTTTATAAAAACCAATTTCTGCAACAGTTCCTTTTTACATACAAGTCAGCTCATTCTGACCTTATATGATTTTACGCTTCCTCGAAGTCCTCTTTTCCCACACCGCAAATCGGGCATACCCAATCCTCAGGAAGATCTTCAAAAGCTGTTCCCGGTGCGATTCCGTTATCCGGATCGCCTACTTCCGGATCATACTCATAACCACATGGTCCACATACATACTTTTTCATAGTCAGTTACTTCCTTTCTAAAATCTTTTCTTATCAATTATATCATGTTTTTCAGAACAGGCAATCTCTTTTTACGTTCTTTTCTATTCTCTCTTTTTTTCAGATAAATATACGAATCCCGTATCACCGAATCATCATTTCTGATTTGGCGTTTTCACAATCTCAGGTCTTGGCGAAATCTCTCCTGCCCTCATCAACGCAATCTTCGTCATAAGCGGACCTGCAAGCTCATATACCAGTACCGAAAACAGTGTAATATTTCGAATCAGTCTTCCTGCTTCTCCCATGGTTTCCGTCACCGTCATCGACATTCCAAGCGCTACGCCTGCCTGCGGAAGCAGGGTAATTCCGAGGTACTTACGGATTGTATCGCTGCATTTCATCGCTTTTGCTCCTGCGTATGCTCCCACACATTTTCCGCCTGACCGGAAAATAATATATGTAATACCGATTCCTACAATCGCCAGATTCCGGAACACGCCCAGCTCCAGTTCTGCTCCACTTAATACAAAAAACAGTACAAACAACGGTGCGGTCCACTTATCCGCTCTTGCCATCATATCTTCTGAGAAGTCACAGATATTGCAGAAAATCGTTCCAAGCATCATACATACGAGCAGGGAGGAAAATCCGATTTCCAGTCCGCCCACTTCAAACTTCAACATCGAAAGAGCCACTGTAAACAACACAAATGTGATAACAATCGAAAGTCTCCGGCTGTTCGACTCAAAATGCTGCTCTGCAATTGTCAGAAGCAAGCCCATAAAGGAACCAAGTAACAAGGACAGAATCACTTCCAGAAGCGGCTGTACCAGTACTGACACAATGCTGATGGAACCACTTCCGATTGCTCCCGCAACCCCGCAGGACACAGCAAACACCACAAGACCAATCGCATCGTCCAAAGCAACAATCGGCAGCAAAATGTCGGTCAGAGGCCCCTTAGCTTTATACTGGCGCACGACCATCAACGTCGCAGCCGGTGCCGTCGCTGTCGCAATCGCTCCAAGAATGATCGCAATCGGCATTGTCACAAGCTCCGGCATCATAAAATGCAGTCCGATCAGAGCCGCATCCACAAAAACAGTCGCTGTCAGCGCCTGTGTAAATGCAATCACCGTGGCCTGTCTGCCAATCGCCCGAAGCTGTTTCAGACGAAATTCATTTCCGATATCAAATGCAATAAAACCAAGCGCCACATCACAGAAAATCGAATATTCCTTTACGTTGGCCGCATCCACAAAACCAAAGCCCCGTATTCCAAACTGTCCCAAAACATACGGGCCAATCAGAATACCACCCACCAGATAAGCAGTCACTGCCGGAAGCTTCAGTACCTTCGCTGCACGAGACATCAGAAGTCCTGCCATCATTGCAATGCTCAGACAAAATAATTGTTCCATAATAATCTCCTCTTTTCTGATTACTCTGTCGTCATGGGACAGGCTTTCAAAAACCCCTGTCCGATAACGCAAATCTTATCCCTTGGCAATTATAGCGCAGAATTGAGATTTTTCAAGAGAAATCTTGGAAAAGAGGAGCATATCTGTCTTTTCATATTTTATACAAGCCGCTTCGTGCATCCAGCAAACAAATTTATGGCAGCCAGCACTGATCTGCTTCGATATCCTGTGCAAAAATCCTGCCCTGATCCTTCGGATATTTTGCCTGATGGTACTTAAACAACATCCTGCCGTCTTCCAGATCTCCGAGGATCTCAATTTTCCCAGTCACATGCGACATCACATAGCGAATACATTTTCCCTGTCCGTCCTGCAAAGCCTTCGCGCCTTCTACAATTCGGTATGCGTCGCGCAACGGCACCTGGAACTGGCTGTAAACACCCTGAACCGGCCGGCACTGGAATACATAGTACGGAATGACACCGATTGATACGACTTTTTTCAGAAGTGTCCCTAAAATCTCCGGTGTATCATTGATTCCTTTCAGAAGAACCGTCTGATTTTTCACTATAATTCCCGCTTCCAGCAGTGCGCGGACAGCCGCCTTTGCTTCTTCAGTCACCTCGTTCGGATGATTGAACTGCGTCACCACGTAGATCTGCTTTTTCTTTCCGTACTCTGCCAACATCTGTACCAGCTCGTTATCTCCGGTAATTCTCTGCGGAAGCACGACCGGTGTTCTGGTGCCGAACCGGATCAGATTCAGATGCGGAATGTCAATAAATTCGTCCAGATATTTCCGCAGAATCTCATTTGTATTTAAAAATGCATCGCCGCCGGAGATGAGAATGTTATCAACTTCCTCATGCTCCCTCACATAATTTGCCATATCAGATATGTACTTTGCTGTTTCCTCGGAGGATAAACCTACCATACGCTTCCGGAAGCAATGGCGGCAGTACATCGCGCACTGGTTCGTTGAGAGGATGAGAACCGTCTGACGATATTTATGCTGCATTCCCGTAATTACCGTATTATCCTGCTCGCCGCTCGTATCCTTATGCCCTCCTGCCAGAAGCTCAGAAAGTGAAGGAACACTCATCTTCCGGATCGGATCTCCCGGGTCATCCGGATCAATCAATGAATAATAATAGGAATTGACATACATCGGAAATTTTTCCTGTATTTCACACAGCTGCTTCATCTCCTCATCCGGAATATGAAGCTTTTCCTGTAATTCTTTCATATCATCGTAACCCTGCCGCAGCATTTCCTGCCAAATTTTCATAGAAATCCCCCTTTCAGTGCAAAAGCCACTCATCCGGCCAAGCAATAGTCCCGAATCTGTTCTCTTTTTCTGCAGTGGCTCTTTATTTACAGTAAACATATAGTTACTTTACTACATTTTACGGCCCTGCGTCAAGCAAATGTTCAAATTTTTCTGATTTTTCTGACACTTTTTGTACATATTCTTCATATTCGATATTTTTTAACACTTCTTGACATTTTTTGCATCGGATAGTACACTCAAATCGTGAGATTTTATAATTATTTATTCTATATCAATAAGTCAGGGTTACCGCAAAGCGATATTTCTACGCGGGCCATTTACTGACAGGAGGAGAGTTATGGAAACGGGACCAATACAGGAATCATTGCTGGCAGTGCTGCCTTTCTGGAATTATCAGATTGCCAGACCATTCAAGCAGCTTCTTGATGACGGTGTCAGCATGGAAATGTATTATTGTCTTCAGGCCATCCGCAGTTTTGACGAAACCATGACCATGTCAGAGCTTGGGCAACGAATTCATATGTCAAAACAGCAGATGACCAAAATTGTAAACCGGCTGGTAGAACACGAATTTGTCAGCCGTGTCTATGACCCGCAGAATCGAAGGGTCATCAAAGTACAGATTACAGAGAAAGCACTGTCCTACATCAAGCAGTTTTCAACCAAAAACACAGAATGCTTCGGGCCGCTGCTCGAAAAAATGGATGAAAAAGATCTCACGGATTTCAGGCAGGCAATCGACACCCTCACGAGAATTTTATCAAAAATTCCTCTGGAAGGGCACTGCGATTCCTGCTAAATTACGAGTTACCTTTTCAATTCCAAAATCGGATCTCCTGCTTTCACAGTTCCTGCGGCAATCTCTCTGATGCTCTGATACGCGTCCGTATTGCAGACAATAACCGGAGAAATTGTGTCATACCCAGCCGCCTCAATAGCCTCTTTATCAAACGCAAGCAGGAGATCCCCTTTTTTCACAGAAGCGTTCTCCGCCACATGCGCAGTGAAATACTTTCCCTTCAGACTGACCGTGTCAAGTCCGATATGAATCAGGAGTTCCGCGCCCTCTTTGGTCGTAATGCTGATTGCGTGTTTTGTTTCAAAAACCATTGTCACCGTACCGTCTGCCGGTGCATATACCTTTCCCTCCAATGGTCTGATTGCCATTCCTTTTCCAAGCATTTCCTCCGCAAAGGTCGGATCGTTAATTTCTTTGCTTTCCACCGCCTCACCGGAAATCGGAGCATAAATCACCTCTTTCTCGGGCTCACTTTTTTTCTTTTTAAAAAAACCAAGCATCTTTCGTCCTCCTGTTTTTTTATTTCTGTTTATTTTGCTCACATCTCCCATTTCTATGTACGAATCCGGCTGATACCATTCGGGCAGCAAACGTCAGACATTGTAAAACAATTCTCTTATTTCCCTTCTATGATACGCAACAAATATTTTTTCACTTTCATGCAATAAATTTTCAGCCAAAAAAATGAGACTGCGGCAAAATAGCGATCCTGCAACATATGTTTTCGATGTCTTTTACATCTATGCCATATATTGTATGGATTCGCGCTTTTGCAACAGTCCCGGAAAATCAAAACATTTTATCCGTATTTGGTTCTTCTATTAAACTACAGCACCGCTCCTACATCTCAAAATCCAGGCAAGCCCGGTTGTGCACAAACGGCCTCACATACGTATTAGCCACATGCTGATGTGCCGGATGACTGGAATACCCTGCAATATCCTCTGCTTTAGCAAACGTCGTCACAAGCGCCATATCGTGCGTGCTGGACGGTATCGGATGAGTCACAAATTCCGCGTTCAAAAGCCCCGGTACCTGTCCTACGAGACCACAGAGATTTTCTGCCATCGCTGCTTTCAGCTCTGGCTTTCTGTCCGCTTCTATTTCTTCTTTAAACTGCCACATAACAATATGATAAATCATATGCATCCTCCTTTTATTCTGCTTTTTTGCTTTCTTCTCCGGCTTCCAGATGAAACATCAGAACAGACAATACCGCAATCCCAGCTGTTTCGGTCCGCAAAATCCGGCGGCCAAGCGTGACCGGATGCGCCCCAGCTTCAGCTGCCAATGCAACTTCTTTTTCCTCAAAGCCGCCTTCCGGTCCGATAAAAACAGCAACGGACTCGCCCGGACGCAATGTCCCGATCAGCTCCCTTGTCTTTTCCATACCGTCTGCCAGTTCATAGGGAATGAACTTTCTGTCATATGTTTTCGCGTATTCCACTGCCTCTCCAAAACTCATGACCGGCCTCACCTGCGGTATGAGCATCCGTTTTGACTGCTTTGCCGCACTCTCAGAAATCGCGTTCCAGCGTTTTCTTTTTACTTCCTCTTTCTTTTTATCCAGCTTTACCACTGTGCGTTTTGTCGCCACCGGCACAATCTCATGTACCCCAAGCTCCACAGCTTTCTGGATAATCAGCTCCATCTTATCGCCTTTCGGCAATCCCTGAAACAGACAGATACGCGAAGGCAGCTCCGTATCCGCATCCTGTGCCCACAGAATTTTCAGCTTAACACAGTCCTCTTCCATCTGCAAGATTTCACAGCGGTACTCTTTTTCACCTTCCATACCGCTGACTGTCACCTGCTCTCCCGGAGCCATCCGCAGCACATTCCGGATATGGTTCACATCGCCGCCCTCTATCCGGATTTCCTGTTCGCCAATCTGGTCTGGTTGCACAAAAAAATGATACATCTTCCCCGTCTCCTGTCGTATGATTACAGCTTCCGTGCAGTCACAGATACCCAGTCCTTCTGGCGTGTTACCTCGACGACTTCAAGTCCTGCTGCTTTCACCGCATTCACTACCGTCTCTTCCTTCTCATCGATGATTCCCGATGTAATATAAATACCGCCTTTCTTCAGCTGCCCGAGAATCACAGGAGTCAGCGGAACCAGTACGTCTGCGAGAATATTCGCAGCTACAATATCATATTTTTCATAGCCGACTGCATCCTGGATTGCTTTATCATCAATAATATTGCCAATCATAACCTCCATCATACCCTCAGGAATCCCGTTCACTTCGAGATTTTCCTTCGCAGCGGTAATCGCACACGGATCAAGATCGGTCCCCACTGCGTGCTTTGCCCCGAGCTTTAAGGCCACAATGGACAAAATGCCACTGCCTGTCCCAACATCCAGCAGCTCTGTCTCAGGTGTCACATATTTTTTGAGCTGACGCATACACAGCTGTGTCGTCTCATGCATCCCGGTTCCAAAAGCAGTTCCCGGATCGATATGGATGATCATTTTATCCTGGTCTTCTTCTTTTACCTCTTCCCACGACGGTATAATCAGAATATCATCCACATAAAACTGATGAAAATACTCCTTCCAGTTATTGATCCAGTCTTTGTCCTCAGTCTGGCTCTCGGTAATCGTTCCCTCTCCGATATCCAAAAAATTTCTCAGCTCCTCGAGCTCTTCTTTCACCCTGGCAAGAATGGCTTCTTTATCTGCATCCTCATCGAGGTAAAAACTCAGATACGCAATCCCGTCATCCTCCGGACAGTCCGGCAAAATATCCACAAACATCTGCTGTTTATCGGACTCCGAGAGCGGCACCTTATCTTCGATTTCCACACCCTCCACTCCGGCATCCGCCAGAGATGAAATCACAATATCCTCAACTTCTGTTTTTGTTTTCAATGTAAATTTGTTCCAGCGCATCGTATCCTCAACTTTCCGTATTCCGGGGCTGGCACATGAAATGTGAGACAGCCCCGGACCCTTTTTTGTGTCATGTATTGCCAGTTTATCACAGGCACTTCCATAAATCAACTGCTCAGATTTTTCTCACATAAGCGGAAAATCCTGCTGCCTCCAGCTGTTCGACCAGCCTTCGGGCATTCTCCTCATCCTGAAAGGCCCCCGCCTGAACAATATATGGAAGCTTCTCCTCTTCCCCATCGTCGCCACCCGGATTTTTGAGCTCGGCAGCCACGTCACGGCGGAACTGTGCCATAGACAGTCCTTCACGATCCCAGATATGCTCCACGTCTGCATGATTCGAGGCAATTCCCATTCTGTACCCCTCCACATGTGATATGATAACATCTTTCCCCTCCGGGTCAAATCCGTAGAGTCTGCAAAGATATGCTGCGAATCTCACGGCAACTTTATAAATCTGCTGAATAAAACTGCGAGTTGCCGCCGGATCAAGGTCCACCCAGTTGGCCGCGGATGTATATTTGATTGTAGATGGTTCTGTCATCTCAAAACTGATATACGTATTATTTCCGCTTCCATTTGGTCCGCTCCCGCAGTGCCAGGCACGGTAATCCCACGGAAGGAGCTGATATACTTCCTCGCCCAAACCGATCACGGCATGTACACAGCTGTCCGCTCCCGGCTGGTTAAAGTTGTTCACAATCACTTTCGGATCAGGCTGCGGCACCCCGATACTGTGAAGCATAATTCCTTTGGGTATAATTCTTCTTCCTGCCTGATAACAGGGATTCTTTGTCGCAGGTCGCACAATAATATCCATAAAACCATTTTCCTTCCTTTTTTCAAATCAAAACAGCATAAAAAACATCCTGCCATTTATCATATTCTGTTTCTGCATGGAAGGTCACTGTGGTCTCGTTCTCAGTAAATCCCGAATGTTTTTACCGCCCATTTTATCAGGCGATACGACGGTGTCTCCAGTTCATCCACCGCCTCTTTCAGTTTTTGCCGGATGGGAATTCCCTGTGGACAGTGCGTCTCACACTTGCCGCACCCGATACACAAGGACGCACTCGAGGATTCCCGGCGCATTGCCGTAGACTGCAAATATTCCCACTTCCCTGATTTTCCCCCTTCTGTATATTTCACATTGTAGCAATGAAACGCCATCGGAATATCAACCCCTTTGGGGCAGGGCATACAATAGCCGCATCCCGTGCAGCCCACCTTCATTCGCTGGTTGATCTCTCTTTTTACCTGCCTGGTCAGCTCGTACTCTTCTTCCCCAAAGACTCCGGCCTCAGACGTCTCTGCAATCCTAATATTCTCCTGTACCATCTCCAGGGAGTTCATACCCGAAAGCACACAAGTCACCTGCGGCTGATCCCACAGCCAGCGAAGTGCCAGCTCTGCCGGCGTAAAACCACTGCCTGCAATCTTTTCCTCTGCCTGTACAGGAAGATTGTTTACCAGACGACCTCCGCGCAGAGGCTCCATAATAATCACGGGTATGTTTTTTGAAGCCGCATAGTTCAATCCCTCCCGGCCTGCCTGGCTGTACTCATCCAGATAATTATACTGAATTTGGCAAAAATCCCAATCATATGCATCCAGCAGCGCTTTGAAATTTCCACTGTTTCCATGGTAAGAAAAACCAATCTGACGAATCTCTCCCGAGGCCTTTTTCCCTTCTAGCCATTCCCGTATGCCAATGGACACAAGTTTCTCCCATGTCTTTACGTCATTCAACATGTGCATCAAATAGTAATCAACATAATTCGTCTGAAGCCTGACAAGCTCTTCCTGAAACTTCTTCTGCGCCCCCGCTACGGAACGAATCAGATAATGCGGCAGCTTTGTTGCAAGGTACACCTCTTCCCTGCACTTATTTTTTGCCAGAATCTTTCCCACCGCTTCTTCATTTCCCGGATAAATATATGCCGTATCCAGATAGTTTACCCCATGTCGGATTGCATACATCAATTCCTGCTCCGCCTTTTCCAGATCAATTGCGGACCCTTTTTTCGTAAAACGCATACATCCATAACCCAAAATAGAAATCTGATTCCCCTTGCTATCTCCCCGATACTGCATATTGTGCTCCTTTCTGACTATTTATCCTTTTCTTTATGTGCTTCTATTCCATTTCATCCCATTTTGCTCCAACCGCCGCCTGACATAAAAGTAACTCGGAACCAGAATCAAATCCGCTCCGGCCCAGGCCAAAACCTCTGCATAAAAAATACCATTTTCTGCAAACAGCACCGGAAGCAAAAGCGCTGCGCCGGTACGCATGATAAACTCCGCAATGCCGGACACCATCGGAAGCACGGTATTGCCAAGTCCCTGAATACAGCTTCTTGTCACATGCAGCAGATACAGAACCGGCAAAAACACTGCCATAATGCACAGATAACGGTAGGCAATTCGAAGTGCTGCCTCTCCCTGCGCGCCTTCCGCAGATATAAAGCACCCAAGAATCACTTTCCCAAATCCAATCATACATGCGGTTATGAAAAGCGAAGTAAACACAGAAATTACAAGCCCTGCCTGCAACCCCTTCGAAACACGCTTTAATTTTCCTGCGCCCAGATTCTGCCCTGCATACGTAACCATTGCATATCCGTAGGAAGTGGCCGCAGTCTCCAAAAGTCCGTACAATTTGTTGGTTGCAGTAAATCCTGCAATAAAAACAACGCCAAAGCCATTTACAACCATCTGGACAATCATTCCTCCGACAGAAATGACAGTATTCTGAAAAGCCATCGGAGCACCGAGCTTCATCAGTCTGGTACCAAGGGCTGCCTGCATTTTCCAGTCAGTCCTCTCCATACGCAGAATTTCCAGTTTGCAAATATGTAAAAAACAATAGACCGCAGAAAGCCCCTGCGCCAGAACAGTTGCCGCAGCAGCCCCCTGCACTCCCCAGCCAAATCCCAGAACAAACAGAAAATCCAGGCCAATATTCATTACAGATGCAATCACCATTGCGACAAGCGGCGTCCTTCCATTACCGAGTGCCCGCAGGATTGCCGCCGCCAGATTATACGCCATCACAACCGGAATCCCGCCAAAAATAATTCTCAGATATGCCATGGAAATCTGTCGTATCTCTTCCGGTGTCTGCAAAAGTCCAAGTACAGTTCCTGCCAATCCTTCACTTGTCACCGTCAGCACTGCTGCACAGATCACAGAAAGAATCACAGAATTTGCAACAACCTGACGAAGCCTCTGATACTCCTGCGCGCCAAATTTCTGCGCCATCAAAATTGCAAAGCCCTGCGTAAATCCCTGTATCGCTCCAAGTGTCAGCCAGTTCAACCAGTCTACGGCTCCGAGGGCCGCCAGCGCGTCCACTCCGAGCACCCTGCCCACAACTGCCGTATCGACAATCGTGTACAGCTGCTGAAAAATATTTCCCGCCATCAGCGGTAAAGAAAAAAAGAGGAGCAGGCGCCAGGGTCTGCCCTCTGTAAGATTCATTGTTCTCATTGTACCTTCACCACTTTATCCTGTCTCCTCAGCCCGGATGCTCCGTACTGCATTTGACACTTTCTTTATCCAAGCGCCACGTCCAAAATCATCATCAGTGCAAATCCCACTGCAAATCCAATTGTACCAAGATTACTGTGTTTCCCCTCGGCCGTCTCCGGTATCAGCTCCTCGACAACGACATAAAGCATAGAGCCCGCGGCAAACGCAAGCAGATACGGCAACAGTGGAATAATGAAACGTGACAGCAAAATTGTGATCACTGCCGCTATTGGTTCCACGGCGCCGGACAGCACCCCCATGAGAAATGCCTTCGGACGGCTCATGCCCTCCTCACTGCGAAGCGGCAAACTGATAACGGCCCCCTCCGGAAAATTCTGGATTGCAATACCAATCGAAAGTGCAAAAGCTCCCGCTAGTGTAATTTCAGACTGATCCGCAAGCATGCCCGCAAATATAACGCCCACTGCCATTCCCTCCGGAACATTATGCAGCGTGACTGCCAAAAGCAGCATTGTCGTTTTTTTCAGTCTCGCACTTGGTCCTTCGGCCTCGTCGCATCCCAGATGAAGATGCGGCACGAGTTTATCCATTGCAAGTAAAAAAACAAAGCCCAACCCGAGACCAACTACTGCCGGGACAAATGCAAAGCGTCCCATTTTCTCTGACATATCCATAGCCGGAATCAATAACGACCATACGGAGGCCGCTACCATGACGCCTGACGCAAACCCAAGGAGCGATTTCTGTAATTTCTGATTCAATTCTTTTTTCAGAAAAAATACACAGGCCGCTCCCAGCGATGTTCCGAGAAACGGAACCAACAGCCCTGCAATTATCTCTTTCATTGAAAGACTCCTTCTCTTTTATGACTCTATCATAGCATATTACATTCCTGCCAGTCTGGTTACACAGCGCGGAAAGAAACCCTGTTTTTTGTCAATTCAGTACAATATCTTCCAACCGGCGTTTCGGCACATAGTGTATATCGTTTTCATCACGGTAATAAGCAACCGGCTCGCCTTCCTCAATCTCTGTAAGTACAATTTCTTCCTTCGGCTTCCCCAGCGCAACAATCAGAAGCGGCGCCAGATACTCCTCCAGTTTCAATGTCTCCTTCACCTCAGAGGCATGAAAATTTCCGATCATACAACCTCCAAGTCCCATTTCAACTGCACTGAGTAAGATTGTCTGCGCCACAATTCCCACATCCTTCTGGAAACGTGTAAGTGATTCCCATACCCTCGTATCCTGGCAGATCACAATAAAACCCGTCGGACACATCCCAGGATGAGGAAGTGTCATATCCGGAAGGCCCCTCGCCCATTTCGTCAACGCCTGAATCTGGTCTACCTCGTCCTTTTCCCAGGCAAGATAATAGCGCAGGGGTTGCTGATTAACACTCGAGGCAGAAAGTCTCGCACAATCCACCATCTCAAGCAATTCCCTGCGCGTAATACGACGGCTCTCATCATAGCCGCGATAACTTCTGTTTGCAATTACCAGATCTTTTAACATTTTCCGCTCTCCTCTGATGCACATCCTCCTAAAAAGGATGCCTTGTTCTTCTATGATTTATTCGATGATTTACCTCAAACTCATCATAAATCATTTTCCGGAAAATGTAAATCAAAAACAACGCCCGTCCATAATTCGATGTTTATCGATGTGTTTCTGCCCTGTCATACTGCTGCACCGCCGCCCGCATCAGTTCTGAATCCGTCGGATATGCCAGAGAATCCGTGCCGATCTTCTGAAACTTTTCACTGCCTCTTCCAAGCAGCAGAATCATCGTTTTCTCCCCATATGCCTCTGCAATCTCTGCTGCCCGTGCCACTGCCTCTTCCCGCTCTTCCACACATTCACACATGCAGCCAGTCATCTCCACATAACCACGTACCTGCCGGGCAATCGCATCCTGACATTCAAGGCCAGGATCATCTGAAGTAATCACCACATGATCCGAAAACAAACCCGCAATAATACCAAGCTCTCTTCTGCGGTTCAATGCCTTTCCGCCCGGACAGCCAAATACCGTAATTATTTTTTTATAAGAACTATACTCCTGAAAAACCGCATCGAAAAGCTTTTCGAAACTCAGCCGATTATGTGCAAAATCTACAATTCCACAGATTTTTCCGTTTTTTGTTGAAAAAGTCTCCATCCTTCCCGGCACTAGCGTTTCTGCGAGCGCACGCTGCATGCAGTGAACCGGTATCCCGTAAACGTATCCTGCCGCAATCGCGGCCATTGCGTTCTCTATATTGAATTTACCCTTCATGGCGAGCTGAAATCGCTCAGAAAAACGATCACACTTTACCCGAAAGCTGATATGCTCATCCTGTACCCGCACTTCACAGCAGTGCAAATCCGCCTTAGGATGATGACCAAATGTCACAATTTTGCCTGCTTTTCTGGCTGCCTTCAAAATCCGCTCCGCATAGTCGCAGTCCAGGTTCAAACAGGCCGCTTCACTTTGCCGGAACATCGACAACTTTGCACTGAAGTAATCCTCAAAGTCCTCGTGCTCCACAGGGCTGATATGGTCCTCTGAAATGTTCAGAAAAATCCCCACCTGGAACTGGATACCGCTGACGCGCCTGTATTTCAGCGCCTGGCTCGAAACCTCCATGGTCACATGAGAAACGTGGTTTTTCCGCGCTCTCGCCAAAAACTCATGAAGCTCTGGAGCCTCCGGGGTCGTCATAACAGCATCCTCCCAGTTTTCCCCATCATAATTCTGTATCGTTGACAGAAGTCCGGTCTCCGGTTCGCCCTGTTCCCGCTTCCATTCATCCAGCATAGACTTCAGGTACCAGGCCGTGGTGGTTTTTCCTTTTGTCCCGGTTATTCCGGTAAGCTGCGGACGTCCGGGCTCGTAAGCAAAAAATACACCGGAAATAACTGCCATTGCCTTACGGATATCGCTCACTACAAAACCAGTCAGTCCTTTCCCCCTGGCATAAGATACTTCGCTGACATAAGCAACTGCTCCCCTTTTTGCGGCCTCGGAAAGATACACTTCCCGAAACGCCGCCCCCTTGCAAATAAACAAAGTATCCGCCTTTGCTTTCCGAGAATCACTGGTCAGCCAACCAATCTCTTTTCCCCCTTGTTCCCCTTCGATCCTCCTCAGCAGCCCCCTCTCACGAAGGGCTGTTCCAATACCTTCTGCTGTTATCATCAACTCTTCCTCCCCTGTCGCTCTCTCCTGCTGCTTGTCCGACAGGTACCTTTCTGTTTATTAGATGCTGAAATTCCCAAAAAAGTTTCACTTTCCGTCTAAATATTCTTCTAATGTAATGCCACGGCCCATAATCTCACGCGCTGCGGTATCCCCAACATACCGAAAATGCCACGTCTCATAATGAATCCCCGTAATATCCCCTTTTCCTTCCGGGTATCTTAAAATGAAGCCGTAGTCACTGCAATGCTCTCTGAGCCATTTATTTTCCGGAGTATTCTCCTGTCCACTGTCCAAAATCTGATACCCCAGCGACACAATGTCCACCGCAAGTCCGGTCTCATGCTCGCTGTAGCCAGGCGGCATTGTCTCCTGTGTTTCTTTTTCGTATGCCTGCTGCCAAGTCATCCCCTCCCGGCTCATACTGGCTTGAATATCCTCCTCCAGAAGCCGCTGCTGATACGCTGCATCGCGATAACCGGATGCCACCACAAATTCCAGTCCTGCATCTGAACCAGCCGTCAGCATATTGCTAAGTGCTTCGTACATCTCCTCCGCGACTGCACAGGACCCGTTCGCCAGCCAGTGAAGTGTTACACTGTAATTTGCCGGAAGCGCATGTTCCTTATTTACCAGTATAAGAGGATCAAAGTCTGTCGATATAAGCTGACTACTATCTGCCTCCTCTGCTCCCTTTTCTGTCCTCCATGTCGCGTTTGTAATACGTGCCTGGCTGCTCCCCTCCTCATTTACCTGCTCTGCCCGAAAATGCTGTCCAACCGTCGGAACGCCTACCAGAGAAGCTTGTGTTCCCCAGTAAATTGCTGCGCCTCCCAGGATAATCGCCACACCTGTCAAAATGCGCCGGCGCACCTGCGCCGCATTTTTGCTTTCTTTTCGCCTCTCCTTTTGTATCGCATATTCATATATAGACATTTCAAATATCCCCTCCATATCCAATCCCCGGCAGCATGGTTCCCCTCAAAATGCTGCATACATGCCTGACGCCAGTTTCTACAAAGAGAATATTTCTTTAATGTATCATAATTTCTTCAAATTTGTATCTAATTTGTATCTTTTTTAATGAATGTTATGATTGGCACTTTCCGCTTTTATTTCTTTTTCTGAAACTTCATTCTGTACCACAACATCCATCTCTTCCCGCAAGGTCAGATACATTGTAGTTACACTGCAGCGTCTCTCTTGAAAACCGTACCAATCTGACGCATTCTGCAATACATCGCACCACTGTTCCGTTCCATACATTACTGCCACACCAAATCCATATTCACTGTATATGATCCTCCGGTACGCATAACCCTGAAATGTCTCAAATTCCAGTTCGACATTCTCCTCAAAAGCTTCCCCAGCTTCGGAATACTTCGCCCCCGCAGCCCCACAGACGGAAGCATAATCTTTTTCTTCTGTTCCTGTCTGTCCTTGGGTGCCTAAAAATCTTTCCCATGCATCTCCTGTCAGACACTCTTTTTTCAAAACATCTGCATTTTCATATCCAAGCTCATTTGCCATATAATTCATCGCATAGTTTCCACTTACCGATGCATAATAAAGAATTTCTTTTTCCTGATCTATAACAACGGTCAGAACATCCTCAGAACCTTGCAGACCAAAACGTCCGATATATACAGGAAGCCGAGCATGTCCAGCCTCAATATTTACAGGAGAAAAACTCATCATGTAATACGGAAGTTCCACTGAGGTCTCCTTTTTCGGAGGCTCTGGCAAAAGCCCCGCTTCATACCAGCTTTCTATAAGCTCCTCTACCTTTATCTCAATTTCGTGTTCATTTACGCCATAAGTCCAGGTATTAAATTCTTCCGCGATTCCTATCGATTCCGCTTCCTGTAAAATCTTCAAACGTCCCTCTAAATCCAGAGAGTGCACATCAATAAATTCAATATTCTCTCTGTTTTCCAGTGTCACCTTATGGATCAGATTCTCATCCTGCCATGTGGCATACAAGCCAGGAATAAAAATAGCAAGCGCAGTGCATACAGCAAGCGCCAACATCCCAAACACGTACTGCAACACCGTTTTCCATCTATGTCTTTCTGTCATTCGATTACCCCTATTTTGCCGGCATGGCGCCCTTTACGTGCAAGTTCACGGCGCTTTATTCGCCGCATTCTTTTGTGTTTGCGCCCCGTTACTTCCGGAAGCCCGAACAGTACCGTAATGCGCAACCCTTTTCCCGGCTCACTCTCAAACTGCCAGCTTCCCTGATGCAGTTCAATAATCTTCCGACAAAGTGCCAGCCCCAGTCCTGCCCCTCCTTCTTTTCTGGCTCTTGATTTATCTACCATATAGAAAGGCTCCGCAATCCGCGACAGCTCTTCCGGCAAAAGTCCGTGCCCTTCATCTTCCACTACGATCGAATAACCGCCCGGCAAAGCCATTCCCGTCACCCAAATTGATTTTCCGGGCTCAGACGCTTTTCTTGCATTATCAATCAAATTGATAAAAACAGAAGCCAGCAGCTCCCGATCTCCGAAAATCATCCCCTCCTGCGCAGAAACATAAAGCGTAAGCTGCTTCTCTTCAAGCGAAACACAAACTATTTTCTGTATCTCCTGTAAAAATTCCGGAACGGAAATTTCTTTGCTGTCGACATCCTGTTTCCCTGCCAGTGTCATCTCCAAAAGCTTATACGAAAGCGACTGCAAACGTTTTCCCTGACGGTAAATATAATCCGCACACATATCCCGTTCCTCCGGCGACAGCTCCATCTGGCGCATGGTATCTGCATAACCGATAATCGAAGTCAGAGGGGTTTTCAGTTCATGGGCAAAGGCTGCCGTAAATTCCTCCTGCCTCTGTACTTCATTTTGCAACTGCTGCATCTGCATGTTCATTGCATTTGCCATCCAGTTAAAATCTTCCGCCAGCGTTCCGATCTCATCATGCGCCCGGATCATCACGCGTACATCATATTTTCCTCTTGCAAACTGTCTTGTTGCCCTGGAAAGCTTTTTCATATTACGCATTACAAAAAACAGCACAAACAATATGGAGAAACCTGCCAGAGACGCAACCGTCAACACGCCCAGCTGGTACCTTGAATACTGATCTGTCCTATCATCAAATATTTCGGTAATATTCTTCGTTGTCTCAATATAATCGCCAAATGTGCTTTTACACATAACGATTACATAAAACTGATCTTCCTTCTGCACAATTTCATAGCCCACATTATGTTCACTATCCAATGCATCCATAATATGATGTTCAATATGCAGGCTATTGTCCTGATATAGCACCTCCCAGCCGGCCCCGAGCACTCTGGCATTTCCGTATGCTTCTCCCTTTCTGCGGTAAAAGCTCTCCACAATCTTCCGCACAGATGCCTGTTCCAACTGATCCTCAGACAACGCATTTTTCGTCAGCTCGTAAGAATTTTGGAACATTTGATTCTCTACCATGCAGCGCTCCACTTCCTGCTTCAGGCTGCTCTGGAAGTTTTCCTGAATGATCCATGTACCAAACAGCGTCAAAAAAATGATAAATACCGGTGTCGTGATAAAAAACAGTTTCCAGGATAACTTCATAGCTCCTCCGTTATACGATCAGACGATACCCCACCTTATATATCGCTGCAATGTGCTCTTCCAGGCCAAGCTTTTTCTTCAGCCGCTGCACATGCAGATCTACCGTCCGACCTCTGCCGCTGTATTCTCCACCCCAGACACTCTCATAAATCGTCTCACGGTAAAGCGCCCGGTTCTTATTCCGCAGAAACAAAAGCAGCAGTTCATATTCTTTTGTCGTAAGATCTACCGGATGTCCGCCCTGCATCACCGTTCTAGAATCCGTATCAATCTCTATATCCAAAAAAACGAGGTGCCGTTCTGTTTTCTGGTAACGGCGAAGTACCGTCTCCACACGTGCCAGAAGCTCTGCAATATCAAACGGCTTCGCAATATAGTCCTCCGCTCCCATCTTAAGTCCCTTGACTTTCTGCTGTGTCTCTCCCATTGCAGTCAGAAAAATCACAGGAATATCCACTGCTTTCGCATATTCCAGCACCTCATAGCCATTCAGCTTGGGCAGCATAATATCCAAAAGCATCAGATCAAAGGTCCGTTCCTGTATGATATTGGCCGCTTCCTCACCGTCGGGCGCAATCTCGCACTGATACCCTGCTTTTACAAGATTCATCCGGATTAAATTTGCAATCGGTTCCTCGTCTTCCACTATCAATATCTTAATCATGTTGTCTCTCCCTGCTGTAATAAATCCGCCAACAAAGCTGTGTTCTTCCGGCAACATTCCGGCTTTTCTTCTGAACTGATTTTCATCGTAACACAGTTTTTCCTTCATACCAAGTAAAGGGGACATTCTTAAGGATTTCTTAATAATATTTTTCCAAAAAAATTCCTGAATCTAACACTTTTCTGATAATTTTGGAATAAATGGAGATACAACAAGCCCCAATTTTTCTATTTTCCAATTTTACCAAGCAAATACACAATCACCATAAGCACCAGAGCCGTAACAAAAATTCCCGACATACCTTTCCACATCATTTCAAATGCAATCTGAATATTTCCCATAAAACCACTCCTTCTTTTATATCATATTGATGATCCTGTGCTGCAAATCTCTTTTAATTCAAGCTACTATCCCAAAAATCCTGTCACCAAACGAATCACCAGGCCGCCTGCCACTACCGATGCGATCTGTCCGGAAACATTTGCTCCCGCTGCATGCATCAGCAAGATATTTCCCGGGTCCTCCTCAAGCGCCATTTTCTGTACCACCCGTGATGACATTGGAAACGCAGAAATTCCTGCTGCCCCGACCATGGGATTTATTTTTTCTTTCGTAAAAAGGTTCATTAATTTAGCCAGCAAAACGCCGCCAATGGTATCGGCAAAAAATGCGAACGCACCGATCAAAAGAATCATAAGTGTCTGAACTGTCACAAAACGTTCTGCCTGCATACTGAAAGAAACGGTAATTCCCAAAAGCAAGGTGATCAGGTTGGAAAGGTTATTCTGTGCAGTCTCCGACATGGTATTTAAAACGCCACATTCCCGCACCAGATTGCCAAACATCAAAAAACCAACCAGAGCTACCGATGAGGGCGCCACCAGTCCCACGACCATGGTCACTGCAATCGGAAACACAATCCGGGCTTTTTTGCTCACACTTGCCGGTTCATATTTCATGCGGATTCCGCGTTCTTTTTTCGTCGTTACCAGACGAATCGCAAAAGGCTGTAATACCGGAACAAGGGCCATGTAAGAATACGCAGCGACTGCGATTGGTCCGACATAATCGGATTTCAAAATCTGCGAAACGAGTATGGAGGTGGGCCCGTCTGCTGCACCGATTATTCCGATTGATGCAGCATTTTTCAGATCAAACCCAAGCACTGTTGCAAGAAGAATCGCCGCAAAAATCCCGAACTGCGCGCCAGCTCCAAACAAAAGCATTCTTGGATTCGATAAAAGCGGTCCAAAATCAATCATCGCACCGATCCCGATAAAAAGCAAAATCGGCATTGCCTCTGAAGCTTCAATCCCCGCCTGAAAAAGCCACTCGATGATACCATTGATTTCTCCGACTCCCGGCAGCACCTGATTCAAAACGCCGCTGACCGGCAAATTGACCAAAATGGCTCCAAATCCCATCGGCAAAAGCAACGCCGGCTCATACTCTTTTTTGATTGCCAGGTAGATGAGGCCAATTCCCACTGCGTACATCACAAGCTGCTGCCAGGTCAGCATAAAAAGACCCTCCATTAAAAACTCCATAAAATTTCCTCCCTTTCTCGTTCGATATCCTTCTGTTTGTTCTTCACCAGCCCCATGCCTGAAAGGTACAAAAAAAGAGACCTCTGCCACAATAAAACATTGCAGCAAAAGTCTCACTGTTTCAACCTTCTGCGGATTCTGGCCTAAGGCCATCCTCGTACTGACGCAGGAAGATACATACGAATATGCCAGTTACTCCCTTTTACATGTCACCGTCAAACACAACGCTGATCTATAGTTAGTATATACATCCCGCTGTAAAAATTCAACTCCATTTTTATTTTTACTTCCTGCTTTTCACAAGTGCCCAGCCCATGCGCCGTACTCCCTGCACAAGTGAAAGGACTGTGGACATTCCAAGGGAAAGAAGGAAGGAAGCCGGCACTGCCGCCAGATAATATTTCCAACGTTCACTCACTACCATGACATGCGGATTAAGAAAATTGCCATACACAATCTGATCCGCAATCCACGATACCAGATAAAGCCCAAAGGACACTTTTGAAATAAATACCAGAGAGGACTTCACTGGTCGCGGCCAACGCTCCGGATGCAAATGAAGCAGCAGCGTAAACAGAAGCACTGCTGTGATCATGTTTTCCCCGCCCCAGGTAGAATTACTGCCCCAGATAAATTTAACGCCGTAGCTTCGGTAATAATTGTACAAACCAAATCCTGCCACTGCTCCGAACAGAAGCAGCAAATTCCATCTTTTCTTGAGTTTCCAGCCATATTCCCGCAGATATGCCCCGATAAAATAGTAGGTAATCGGGTACATCGCTGTAAAAAATCCTGGTACTATGGGATTATACTCTTTTGATACAGGCGGATTGCTCCACCATCCCTCTGTAGTAAGATCAAAATTGTTCAGAATCTTTGGCAACATTGTAAGCGCGATCATAGTAAGCAAAAGTATTTTCTTTTCCTTTTGTGAACGCAGCCCGTTGTAAATCAGATTCAGAAACGGAATCAGCAGAAACAGTCCGAAATACATCTCCACATACCACGCATAATTCGCCGCATCAAAGCTGAGAATATCCAGTACTGCTTTCCTGATTGTCATATCATAATTCAGCACAAAACGCTTAAAAAGCAGACACGCGATACTCGCTAGTACATAAATCTCCACTGTTTTCCAAATGCCCTTGTAGTAACTGCGGCAAAGTATTTTCTGACACATCAGATACCCGGTCAGTATCATAAACAGAGGAACACAGGCCATAAACAGAGAACGGTACATGCACATAAAAACCATCAAAGGCCCTTCCACAATCTCACTGTAAAACCCGGTGCGCAGCAAAAAATGCACGGACAGGACAGAATATACTGCCACGCAGCGAATCAAATCCGCATTATAATCCCTCTTTTTCATATTTTTCCTCTTTTTTATCTTTTTCTTTTGTTCAGCCAGCGCTCTGGTCAAAACGCCGTTATTTCTGCTGGACTGACTCCATATCCACAATCTTGGCTTTCGGATAGATCCGTTCCATGCGCGCATCCGGAAAATGTTCATCCAGCATCTGGTCCACTGTATTTTGCGGGCTCTGGCCTCTTTGCCTTTTTGCATAACGGTCAAGCGCCAGTGCCGATATACCTATATTGATCACCATCAATACAATCAGAATCCAGGTAAACGCCGGGCCGATTCGTTTTGGTATCTTCTCAATCAACCGTGACAGAAACGGATAGATCCCCTTCACCCAGATTACCGCCACAATCCCCCAGAAAAAGCAAAACAGCAGATTAATCCGGCCTCCAAGATTAAATGGAATACTGCTGTAATCCCAAAAAACAGTTCCAAACAGAATCTCCGTCGCCACACTGCACACATACTCATACGTACCACCCACAACTGTTCCGTAGAAGAACAGATAGCGGTCACTTTTTCCTCTGTAGCCATACATCAGTGCAGTCAACAGGCTGCATGCAAGCCCCCATACAATACTGAACGGACCATACACCACACTGCTCCTGCTCATCCACCAGCCAAGAGAAAAACGACAGAATATCATTTCCACAAGATCACCGAAAAACGAACCCAGCAAAAACAGCCATACCAGCTTATAAAATCCGCAACCTTCCGCAAACCTTGTTTTTTCTTTGACCGGCTCCTTTGCCCGGTTTGCCAGAATTTTTTCTGTGGAAAGATTCGGATAAGAGCGCTCCAGACGCTTCTTGACTGTCCTGGAAATCGCATTGCCAAATGAATCCGAAACCTTCTGCATATTGTCCGTCATACCTGACATGGTATCAATATAACTGCGCCATTTCAGGACAACTGCCAACGCGCCTAAAAGATCGACACCCACAAAGCCCATGAAAATCATCAGATTCAGCCTGCCTGCCGCGTACGGCATCAGATGAATCACTTGAAGCAAAAGTGGGTTTCCAATCCAGATGATTCCAAGTGCAGCTGCGCCAAAAAACAGCAGCAACGGAACCGTTATGTACCCATTAAAGCCAATACGATATTTGCTGTAATCCCACCACTTCCGATGAAAAATATGTTCGAGAAGAATCCCGGTAATTACGGTCAGAAAAGAACTGATCACAATACCGCCCAGAAATAAAAACAAAGGATACTCTTTCAGATCTGCCAGAAAAACACTGTAGGCAACCGCAGAAACACCGTATACCGGGCATAGCGGCAAATTCAGCACGCCGGTATTGATAAACCGCTTTCGTTTCACTGCTGCAACCGCAACGCCGGCACACCAGCCCATCACAGAATAGGCAAGAAACAGCCAGGTCAGCTCATAATAAGAATACTGTAAATTGTACATAACCTCTCCCGTCGTAGAAACACCAACGTTTTACTACATTTTTTCGCTATTCTTATCTATTATATCTTACCTGCGGCAACTAATCTACAAAATATTTTCTTATTCTTTTTCCACCATTTTCCGGTTCGCCACGTGCAAATCCATACTCCCCGAACGAAATCCGCCAAGATCAAGCGTCACATAATCAAATCCAAGCCCACTGATAAAATCAACAATCGCTCTGCTATTCTTGCACACAAGCGCAAACTCTTTCTCATCCACTTCAATTCTTGCACAGGAATCATGCACACGCAGCCGGACATTATAAAACCCAAAGGTTTTCAAAAAAGTCTCTGCCTGCTCTACAAGCCGAAGTTTTTCCCACGTGAGAACCGTCCCATATGGGAAACGCGTAGCCAGACACGGTGCCGCCGGACGGTCAGCCGTCGTAATCTCATACTCCCGCGATAGCTGACGCACCTCTTCTTTTGTAACCCCCGCTTCCATAAGCGGACTGATAATCCCAAGTTCCTGCAAAGCCCGAAGCCCCGGCCGATATACCTTGCAGTCATCCGCATTCGTTCCTTCCAGCAAAACAGGGGCCTTCAGTTCCTTCGCCTTTTTCTGCAACTCTTCAAATAAATACTTTTTGCAGCGATAACAGCGATCCTCTGGATTCTTCATAATTCCTGCTTTCTCAAGCTCGTCCATGTGCACCACAAGATGTTCTGCTCCGATTTCCTCTGCAATTTTTCTGGCAGATTCGAGGTCGCTCAACGGATGCAGCTTTGTACCAGCCGTAATTCCAAAAACCTTCGTCCCGTTTTCTCTGGCTGCCAATACCGCAAGTTTTAAAAGCAGACTGCTGTCCGCGCCACCGGAAAAAGCCACCACGGTATCTTCCAACGTGAGCACACGGAGCCTCTCACAGAGAGCCTCCGTCTTTTCTTTATAACTCTTTTCTGAAACTGTTTTTATAATTTCCATATGTATATTCCCTTTATAACTTTCTGCCAATCTAACATAAATAAAACCTACTCAGACGAATACCCGCTTATAGTCCAGCCGCTTCATCTCATCCAGCAATCTCCGCTCCTGTTCCGGTGTCAGATTTTCCATCGGTCGTCTCATATTGCTCGTTCTGATGACACCTTCTGCCTTCAAAATCACTTTGTACGCTGCAATATTATTGACCGCACACATCACAGCGTTCAGAATGTTGGTACGCCTCTGATATTTTGCAGCCAGCTCAAAATCCTTCTTTTGAATGGCCTCCCAGATAGCCGCATAATGTTCGCGCACGACTCCCGCATTACCGGAAACCACGCCGTCTCCGCCTGCTGCGCAAACTGGCTGAAAGAGATGATCCGGCCCCACAAGCACGCTGAACTTCTGGTCATTTACCATCATAAGCTGCTGCAGCCTCGTAAAATCCGGATAGCTGTATTTAATCCCAACAATATTCGGACACTGCTTCACAAGGACCTCACAGACAGCTGCATTGATATCATTCCCTGCATTTTGCGGAATCGCATACAGATAAACCGGAAAGTCCTTTGAGACACTCTTTGCAACCGCTGTATAAAAATCAATCAGCCCCTGGTCGCTCAATTTATAAAAAACCGGTGTCACAACGCCGATGCCATCCGCCCCCGTCTTCTCAGCATGTTGTGCCAGTTCAATCGTATCGCTCAGATTCCATGCGCCAACCTGCGCAAATACCGGAACACGTTTCGCCGCCTGCGCCACCGCCACTTCTGTAACCTGCTTTCTCTCCCCAACGGTCAGGTACATCATTTCCCCTGTCGTTCCGCACGGATACACTCCCTGCAGACCGCCGTCGATCACATGATCCACCAGATTTTTCAGGGATTCCACATCAATGGTATCTTCCTCTGTAAACGGTGTCACAATCGGCACCACGGTTCCATATAACTTTTTCATTTTTTCACTCCTGCCTTTGCTTTGAATTTTTCAACTTCACTTTCTCCCAAATGGATTCCACTCCTATTGCTCCTGCATGATTCTTTCGATATTTTTCAGCGCGGTAGAAAGATGCTCTGACATCGCCTGCTCTGCCGCCGGCGCGTCATGCGCGGCCAAAGCGCTCAAAATGCGCCGGTGAAAGCCAACCGATTCCTCCACGCTCTCCCATCGCTTCATATCACGCTTCAAAAACATGGCGCCCTCAATGATATTTTTCATCGCTTCTATGAAAATTACAAGAAGATGATTCCCGGAGGCTTTTGCAATCAGGATATGAAAGTTCAGATCCATCTCTCTGCGCTGTGAAACAAGCAGTCCCCTGTCTTCCAGTTTTTCTAGCAAATGTCCCAACGCGTCAAGCTCTTCCTGTGTAATCCGCTGCGCCGCCCGTTTACATGCGGATACCTCCAGAATCATTCTGGTATCATAAATCTGTCCGTAATCAATATTATCAAGAACTATCATCCGTCCGATGACATCTGACAAATTATCCGCTTTCGGACGCGTCACAAAATTCCCGCTTCCGTTTCGTGTCTCAAGCAAGCCCCGCTCTTTTAATAGATTCAGCGATTCCCTTATTACATTTTTGCTGACCTGAAACTCCTCTGCCAGAAACTGTTCCGACGGAAGCTTTTCACTATCTACAAACTCCTCATTCAAAATACTGTCTTCCAGCCTGTCTGCAATCTGTTCTGATAATTTTGCCCTGACGATTTTAAACCTCTGCTCTGCCATCGTACCCTTAACCATGTCTCCTTTTCCAATCATAGCGCCTGTCCGTATCCATTCCACCGAATTGCCCGGCAGGCATAGTTACCGTTATCTTATCATATTCTGTTTTGCCCTACCACAGCGTATTTCACTCATTTACACAGTGTTCCGGCTCCTGCCCCTGCAAAACCCGGATAATGTCACGTGCCGCTGCCATACTCACATTATAATATGCCTCCTTTGTCTCTGACCCTGTGTGCGGCGTAAGAATCCTGTTTTCACATTTTAAAATCGAGGCGTCCGCAGGAAGCGGTTCCTCCTCAAACGCGTCAAGTGCCGCTCCCGCAAGTTTACCAGAAAGCAACGCCTCTGTCAGAGCCTCAAGATCTACCAACGCCCCCCGCGCCGTATTTACAAGGCAGGCACCATCCTTCATAGCGGCAATCCGATCTCTGTCAAAAAAATGATACGTCCTTGGTGTTGCCGGAATATGAATACTGACAACGTCACTTTTTGAAATGACCTCCTCCTGCGTCGTAAGCCTAACATTGAGCCGTTTTGCCATCTCTTCATCCGGGAAGAGATCAAACGCAAGCACAGTCACATCGAACCCCTGTAGTTTTCTGGCAACCAGGCGCGCAACTGCCCCAAATCCTAGAAGCCCTATTGTCTTCCCTCTGAGCTCACCGCCGACGCAGCGTTTCCATTCTCCTTTTTCCATATCCTGATGAAGCGGGAGCACGCGGCGAAGCAGATTCAGAATAAAGGCAACTGCCAGTTCTGCCACTGCATTTGCGTTCTGTCCCGGCGTATTTAATACCTTCACGCCATACCTTTTTGCCATTTCTCCGTCAATGTTATCCACACCCACACCAAATTTTGCCACTGCTTTCAACCCTGGAAGCGCCCGGTATTTCCGCTCATCCCGATAGTCATCCATTCCGATCAGCACCGCAGCAATATCCTCCCGTTCCGGGCAATTCTCGATTTCCTCTGTCGTATACGCAGGAAACGGCTTCTTTGCGTCAAAGATAACACCTATCCCCTGTGCTTCAAACAACTTCCACGCCTCAACACACAGGGTATCAAAATGCGACGCGGATACCAGTACTTTCTTCATATCTCCTCCTTTTCTCCGTTTTATCTTATCTCCTTTTCACCTGTAGTATAGATATGATAGCACAATCTTTTTCTACTGTCTATCATTTATATGTTATAAAATCTAACCCAACCTTTTATTAAATTTTACTAATCCCATTTCCAGGTTCTATCTGACAATGCCCAGCAGCGTTCCCCTGAATGAACCTCTCCTGTGTTTCTATTTCAGAATTTATCTGTCATATAAAAAAACGCATCAAAAAAACTGCCGCGCAACTTTCACTTTTGATGCAGACGGTATGTTTTTCAAATATCCATCCTGCCTCAAAACTTATAGTTGCACAGCAGCTTATTTTATCTTTAAATACTGTTCTTCCTGTTTTCGTTTGACCGCATATCCCTGCGCCCATACATCCGAAAACTCATCCACATAGACAGTGGGAGCAACAGGATTCCCACTCCAAGCATCCCTATACTCAGTTCCATTTCTGTCAGTGTAACCTTCAACGGGAGTTCCAACTCGCCCAGCACAAGCCCAAGTACCGCCGGAACCAGAAAGATTAACATCAAAAATGTCCTGCCCTTTTCTGTCCCGAACCGGAAAATTATCGGCAATACGATATCAGCCGCTAGAAGACCAAGCGCCACAAAAATGCCGATCTGTCCCAGAAATTCCATCGGTTCTGTTTGCAGATACAGGTTTAATCCAGTAAATACCAGCATACCAACGCCAAGAATCAAAAATGACACCACATATTTGGACAAAACAAGCTCCCTTTTCCCAATCGGCATAGTAAGCGCGTATTTATCCCACCCAGCTCTTTCATCATATGCACAGGAGGTAATTGCAATCAATATTGAAAAGATCGAAAGGACGCCTCCGAGAAAGGACGGATTTTTTTCCATTCCTGCAACTACGGTCCACACTGCGATAATCAGTGCATACAATTTGGCCTGAACTCTCAGATTCATAAAATCTTTATATACTAAACTCATCATAATCTTTTCCCTCCATGTTTTACATGATACAACATAATATCTTCGATCGTCGCAGGATCTTTGATATAGCCCTCAGGCACCCGCCCCCGCAGCACCAGAGCCTCCGTTCCAAAACTGCTTTTACGCATGCCGATCACCGCTGACGGATCAAGGCAGGACAATTCCTGTTCGCTGCACCGCACAATCACATATTTATCCAGCAGCTCTGTCTTTTCTTCACTGAAAACCACTTTGCCTTCATGTAAGAAAGTAATATAGTCGCAAATCTTTTCCAAATCACTTAAAATGTGCGAGGAAATAAAAATGCTGTGACTCTCATCCTGAATAAAATCCAGAAAAATATCAAGAATCTCATCCCTCACAATCGGGTCCAGGCCACTCGTCGCCTCGTCAAGAATCAGCAACTTACTGTCATGAGAGAGCGCCACTGCAATAGAAAGTTTCATCTTCATTCCCCGCGAGAAATCCTTCACACATTTACCCTCCGGCAAACAAAATTTCTGTTTCAGTTCTTCAAACCGCGCTGCGTTCCATGTCTTGTAACATCCCTGCATCATTTTCCCAATTTCACGAAGTTTCAGACACTCTGGGAAATTGCATTCATCCATGACAACACCAATCTGCTCCTTCAATGCCCGGCTTTCCGTTGTCAGATGTTCCCCCAGTACTTTGATCTCGCCGCTGTCTGCTTTTGCAAGATCAAGAATCAGCCGGATTGTCGTACTCTTCCCAGCTCCATTCTCCCCGATCAGTCCCATAATACAGCCGGTCGGCAACTCCATATTCACGTGATCCAACTTGAAATCTGAATACGTTTTCGTCAGATTCTTAATTTCCAGTGCGTGTTCCATATCTCCTCCATTTCCGGCGGCAAAGCCTCCTGCTCCTCTTTTTCAAAACAATATCTATCCATATTTTCTATAATATTTCTCTAATGTACTCGTCATTCTCCCGTGTAAATCAGCTCCAGCATATCCTGCAGTTCCTTCAAACTCAGCGAGCATCCTACCGACAACTCTACAATTTCCTGCATGTGCTCCTCAATTCTGCGCAGCTGCTCCTCCCGGACAAAATCCAGATTTTTCCTGGCAACAAAACTTCCTTTCCCGGGAACGGTTGCAATAAACCCATCCCGCTCCAGCTCCTCATATGCCCTCTTCGTCGTAATCACACTGATACGCAGCTCCTTTGCCAGAAAACGCATCGAAGGAAGCGCGTCTCCCTCCTTCATTTCTCCGGCAAGAATCTTGGATTTCACCTGCGAAGTAATCTGATCATAGATGGGCTGGCGACTGGAATTACTGATAATAATATTCAATCCGTATCCTCCCTCCCGATAATGTTTAACTGTACTTATTTTGTCATACTGTATATATTCATTATATACAGTATGAACAGATTGTCAATACTATTTTTTAATTAAAAAGAAGGAGTCGATTCTCCGGAATCGAGGCTCCCTCTTCATCATTTTTATCAACAGATTTTATAAAATAAATTCCATCCACTTTGTTCCCTCATTCGCATTACCATTCATGCCTGTCCGTCCAGCGCCCTGCGAATTTCGGATTGCATCCCTTTCAGTGACCCCTGCACCATCTCAGGCTTTCCACCGCCCTTCCCTTCAAACGTAAGATTCAACCGTTTCGCAAGATTCCTCGTATCAGCACTTCTGCTTCCTATAATATATCGATATCCGTCCAAATCATTTCCCACAAATGCAGCGCAGATTCCAGAGCACCGCTCCATGGCATCGTTGACAAAATTGCGCACCGCAATTGCATCAAAGTCTTCCACAAAAATACATACCGTTTTTTCTTCCCCTGTGATCCCGGACAGTTTTTCCGAAAGATACGAGGCCTGAAGCTGATTCAAATGTTCCCGTAGCTTTTGTATCTGCTGCTTCTGGCGAAGCACCGCAGCCCCTATCTCCTGTGGCTTTGCTGACAATGCGCTCGAAACCTCACTCACACTGTTCTGTTTCATCTGATAGTCCGCCAGCGCCCTTATTCCGCTTACCATTGTCATTCTGCATCCGCCACGATGCCGGTCACAGGTCAAAATCTTGATCAGGCCGATCTCACCTGTACGGTTCACGTGCGGCGCACAACAAGCACAGACATCCACCCCCGGAATCGAAACAATGCGTACCTGGCCTTCAATCTCAATTTTGCTGCGATACACCAAATGCTCCAGCTCTTGCGAGGTCGGATAAAGGATTTCTACCGGAAGGTTGTCAAAAACTGCACGATTCGCCAGAGTCTCCGCCTCATGCACCTGTTCCCAGGTTAGTTCTCCGTTAAAATCCAGCGTCGTCACATCTACGCCCAGGTGAAAGCCTACATTATCATATCCATGCAAACGATGTACAATCCCGGATATGATATGCTCCGCGGTATGCTGCTGCATCCGCATAAACCGTTCTTCAAAATCCAGCCTTCCAATTACACACGTCCCCGGCTCAACCGGTCGGTCTGTCTTGTGATAAATGATTCCGTTCTTTTCCTGTGTATCGCATACCACACCGAGCAGTGTTGCGCTTCTTCTCTGCTCCAAAAAAGAGGTCTCCGGCTCTGTTACCGCTACGGCCGCCTCATACAGCCAGCCGCTATCCCCGTCCTGTCCTCCTCCCTCCGGAAAAAAAGCCGTCCGGTTGAGCACCACCTGGTATCCGCCTTCCGTCTTTTCACAAGATCTGACAACTGCCGTAAATTCTTTGATTGTACTGCTCTGATCAAACAGTTTTTCCGTAACATCCACCTTTTGCATCGTCTTTTTTTCTTCCATAATCTATTTCTTTCTCCCCTCTTGTATTTATCTTCATCCATACGCAGGCCGCAGACACATTCACAGCATAATACCTGTTCTTTTTTACGTTTAATGTAACAAAAAACTCCTGTAAATACAATCCCTCTTCCTGCATCCGAATATTCTATAAAGGCAAGACCATACGAAATTGTTTTCCAAAATCAAAACCAGGGTAGTGTCCACAAAATACAAGAGCCTTCTCCACCTCCTGTTTTTGTATCCATCACCCTGGCTTATTTTAAAATTATGTTTACAATTCTTCCAATACAGTCCGCGCCCTGCGCACGTTCTCCTCCCCGGTCCGGAAAATCGTAAATTCATCAAATAAAGGAAGCCCCATGCTCACGCCCTCTTTCCGATATTTCATAGGGCTTTCGATCTTTTCTTTTCCAGACATATGGAACGCATGCGCCTTCGTATACGGTTGCAGATCCCGGATCACATCCGCGTCAACACCGCCGCCGATCAGGATATCCGTTTTTCCTTTTTCCATCGAAACAAGCTCTCGCAAAAGTTCTTTTCCCTCACGGCAGCTGTTTCTCTGGCCCGACGTCAGAATCGTATGGATTCCAAGCATTTTGGCCTGCTCCATTGCCTGATACGGATCTCGACACAAATCAAACGCCCGGTGCAGCGTCACAGACATTGTTCCCGCAGCTTCCATCAGTATTTCCATACGCTCCAGATCCAGCGTTCCATCCTGTTTCAAAACACCGATTACCACTCCCTCGGCACCGAGCCCACGAAACTGCTCTACCTCTCGTTTTATGATTTCAAACTCATAATCTGTATAACAGAAATCACCAAATCTCGGACGAATCAGAACATGAATTCGGATATCCGATACTTCCCGCACCTTCTGAAACAGACAGATTCCCGGCGTCGTCCCCCCTATGAGCAAATTTCCGCACAGCTCGATTCTGGTCGCCATCCCGCTCTGTGCTGCCAGCACGGATTCAACGGAATCCGCGCACACTTCCAATACAAAATTATTCACAGTCCGATTCCTTCTTTCCGCCTCTATCTCGTTTTGCAAAACGCGTCCTTACTTTCTTCATCATTCATAAGATTCCAGAATCCGCTTTTCATCCGCCACACGCTCCAGAGGTTCCATTGGCCTTCTTACACGCCTGTAATCCAAAAGCGTCAGTTTCTGCGCACAGTTACCCGGCGTCAGCGCCATAATATAGTTCTTTGCCACACGTTCCAGCGCCGGCGTCAAATACCCCTGTTTTACAACAAGGATTCTGTAATCAGAAAGCTTCAAATGATACTTTTCCAGCACTTCCTCTGACGGTACTGGAAGACGTTTCGCAAAAACCAGAATCGTCACCCCATCCTTTTCCAGAATTGCAGCCTCCGGTCCCTCTTCACCGCAAAAGGTCTCCCGCACCACAGCGTTGTGAAGCATTACCACTTCACTCTTTTCATCCATGGTTCTTCCGAGAGAAACATCCGTGACGCTTCCTGCGTTCAGCTCACAAAGTTTTTGTACCGCAGGCCGGTCAACCATGGCCGCGTACAGGACATCCTTCACACCGCTCTCCAAAATTATCTTGAGCATATACGCATTGTCGCCTGTCGCCCCTGCTGTGATATTATCTGCGGAATCAGACAGGATTGCCGGAAATATTCCCCCCTGGTCAAGCGCCAGCAATGCTTCCTTCGGCTCCATTGACACACCCTGGAACGCAAACTCTTCCCGACGCTCCCAAATTTCCTGCCCCAGCTTTTTGGCTGCTGCCACGCCATCCTTTTTGTCTCCAATGCCCGAAAGTACGATGGAAACTCCGCCCTGCGCACAGTCAACCCATGGCATTCCTGCAAAGAAAGAAGCACACCATACGCCTTCTGCACGTTCGATCTCGCCGAGACGGTCTATCATTTCCTTCCCGATTCCTGACGAAGTCATCATATTTTCCCCCGGCATCATAAAAGGCAGCCGGACAATCTCTGTCCACGGCTTTTCTCCTTCTTCAAGCGCCCGAATCAGCATTTCTGCTGTTTTAATTCTGGTTTCTTCTATATCAATATGCGGCGCTGTGCGATAACCATATACAATATTTGCAAGCCTGCATAAGGTATAGGTATTGTTCGCATGAAGGTCAAGAGTCACCGCAATCGGCACGTCAGCGCCTACCCGCTCCCTGATCTGACTAATCAGAAATGCATCGCCGCTTCCAATAAACTCTACCTCCAGGGCGCCGTGGGAAGGAAAAAACACACCATCCACAGAACCGTCTGTCGGAAGCTTTGCAAGCATCTCTTCCACCATTTTCCGGAAGTCTTCCAGTTTTAAAATGCCGCCCGGAAGCGCATCCGCATACAGTCCTGGCAGGACCTCATAGCCGGCATCCTGAAGCTCTTTTACTCCGGCCATCCGCCGAAGCAGCTCCTCCCCCTCCCAGTAATCATCAAAATCCTTTTTTTCTGACATTAATGCAGTAAAAGAATTACTTTCCTGGTGCATTCCTGCCACAAATATTTTCTTTTTCATTCATTTACTCCTCTATTCCCGAATCAGCAGTTTTTCTTTTCATTTTTTATGAAATCAGTTATACTGTTAAAAACTGTTTACACCTTCCTATCACCACACAGCCAGGAGGCAATATGAGCCGCAAAAAAGTCTCAAACGAAATCATTTATCAGGAATTAAATAATCTCACAAACCTGTATTACCATAATTGCAGCATAAAAGAGCTCTTAAAATATATTTCCGATACTGCAAATCTGTCCGTCATACTGACAACCTCTTCGTTCGGCGTGATCTCCACCTACTTTTCAGAAGAACAAATGGCAGAGCTCTCTGTAGACCAGATTGTCCCTCTTTACACTACTCCGGGAGAATCTGACATTATTCCGTTCGAAATTGCCGGAAAACTGTCTGTCTATCTCACGCTGCAGCTTCCTGACAGCAAACATTATTTATGTATCGAATCCAGATACGAACATATTGATAAATATCGAAAATTAATTATCAAAAATGCTCTGCCCTTTCTGGCTCTCCTGCTTGAAAAAAGAAGACTGGAACCGTTTAACCAGAAATCCTCTCATTTCAGGCCGTTTTTCCAGATTTTCAAGGACAATGCGTCCCAAAATCTGGAAAGCATTCAACAGCTCTGCCACCATTACCAGTTTGATTATAACCTGAAACGCGTCTGCATGACCGTTCAGCTGCAGACAAAGATCACACCGGATGAGCTGAAAAAGCTGTCCAAAACGATCGCAAAACAGCTGTGCGACCACAAAATCTTTTTGATTTATGAGGACAACCTGATCTGTGCCTTTTTTCTTTTTCCACCCTCTCATCAGGAACTGGACGCTATCACACAGGCTTACATGGCTTCCATTGCGCTTTTTGACCAGATAAAAGCAACAGCTGAAATCCGAATCGGTATCAGCTGTGCCCACTCCGGCGTGGAAACTTTATATCTATCCTACAAAGAAAGCATGCAGTCCATTGAGGTACAGAAGCAGCTTCGCCTGCCATGCTGTGCATCTTCTTATTACGAACAGACTATTTTTCATCTGCTGAATATTCCGCAGCTGTCGTACTTCCGGAATCTGGCACACGATATTCTTCTGCCCCTGATCCAGTACGATACCGAGAATCATACGAATTATTATCAGATACTGCAAGCCTATTTCCGCAACAATTTCAATATACAAAAAACGGCAAAAGAGCTTTTTATCCACCGCAATACGCTGTCCTACCGGTTGCAGCATCTGAAGGAACTGTTGAAGTTCGATTTTGATTTTGAGCACAACATTGACGCACTTTTCACCTTGTATCTGTGCATCTGTGTGCACGAACTTGGTTATTTCAAAAGTCCAACCGCTAACCCTTAATACCGGAATTCATACTTCCTTCGATAAAATACCTCTGCAGGCAGAAGAACAGGATTACCATCGGAACAATCGCGATAACGGCTGCCGCCATGAGCAGCGACCAGTCCACACCGTACGTATTCGTAAACTGGCTCAGTCCGAGCGAGATCGTCCATTTTTCTGCTCTGTTCAGGTAAATCAACGGGCCCATGAAATCTGTCCAGGACCACACAGCTGAAAACAGTGCAACCGTTACGATCGCCGGTTTGACGAGTGGAAGCGCGATTTTTTTATAAACCCAAAATTCCCCGGCGCCATCAATCCGTGCCGCTTCCAGAAGCTCATCCGGCAGATTCATATAAAACTGACGCATCAGGAAAATAAAGTAGGATTTTCCGAGAAAGTCCGGCAAAACAAGCGGAATATACGTATTAATCCATCCAAATTTTGCACTCATACTGTACAGCGGAATCATCGTGACAGAAAACGGCAGCATCATCGTCGCAATCACGAGCAGGAATACTTTATCTCTTCCCGGCCACCTCAGCTTTCCAAACGCATAACCGATCATCGGCGCTGAAATAATATTTCCAATCACGGCAAGCCCCGTTGTCTGCAACGTATTCAGAAGATATTTCAGATACGGAATCGCCTCAAATGCCGCCGTATAATTGCTCCACAGAATGTTTTTCGGAATCCACCGCGGCGGACTCAAAAATACTTCATCCGAACCTTTCAGCGATGTACTGATCATCCAAACAATAGGAATAAAGAAAAAGGCAGCGACAAGAAGCAGAATCGCATAGATTCCGACTCTCTTTAATTTTTTCTTACTCATCTCTTCCGCCTCCTCCGTAATACACCCACTTTTTGGATGTTGCAAATAAAATGACGGTAATCAATATCATGCCTAGCAGCATGATCACAGCCAAAGCACTGGCGTACCCGAATTTCAGATACCGGAAACCTTCATTATAAATATTCACAGCATAAAACAGCAAAGAATTCTTTACGCCGCCGAGCATACCATTCCCCTTAGGTTCGATTGCCGCCACCATGTAGGACTGCGTAAACGTCGCAAATCCAACAATAATACCATTGATCAGCTGGAAAAACGTCACATTGGACAACATCGGCCACGTAATATAACGGAATTTTGCAATCGGTCCGCCGCCATCCAGCTCAATTGCCTCGTAATACTCGGTCGGAATATCACCGATTCCTGCCAGGTATACAATAATCGTATTGCCGACTGCCCAGAGCGCCATTAAAATTGCGGCCGGCTTCGACCACTGTGCCGAAGAAAGCCATAATGGCTGAGGTATACCTAATGTCTTCAGGAATGAATTTACAAGACCGTACTGCGGATTCAGCATCCACATCCAGATAATTGCATTCGCAACAGGCGATACAATGGACGGCAGATAAAACAAGGTCCGGAAAATTCCGCGACCCTTTACTTTGGCATTCAGAAGAATAGCCGAAAAAATAGACAACGCCAGCTCTAAAGTCACGCCAACAACAACAAAATACAGGGAATTATACACAGACTGGTAAAAATTCTTATCCTGAAAAATATTCCTGTAATTTTTCAGTCCTGTGAACACAGGTGGTTTCATGAGGTTATACTCGGTAAAACTGTAATAAATTGTCGATACAATCGGATACAGGCTGAACAGAATCAGCCCTGTGATCCACGGAATCAAAAACAGAATTGCCAGACGTATCTGTGGCCTCTGCATATGATATTTGCTTTTTTTCATTCTGGTCACCTCTTTGTTGACACATTTTTTGCCACACTGAAAAAGAAGGCCGCTGCACGAAAATCCCCATTGCGCAGCAGCCCATCTTTTTTATATTCCTATCTGGATTCTTTCCATTCATCAGCCAACGGCTGCAGTTCATCATAAAGATCAGCCATTGCTTCCTCTACAGTTTTATCTCCGCTGTAAACCGCTTCTTCTGCAAGTCCCTGATAATCAGAATACTCTGCGCTGAACGGCACTGCCGGGAATGCTTTTGCCTTTCCTTCCAGCACGGATGCTACAAACTTTTCAAGCTGCGGTGCTTCACTGATCAGTGTCTCAGACTTCAGTGCGGAATATGTGGTCGGAAGGCTGCCTTTTGCTGCACAGAATTTTACGTAAGCATCATCCGATGTCAGATAATTGATTACATCGAAGGCCGCCTCCGGGTTCTGGCTTGTAGCTGTAACGGAAAGCATACCGCCCTGCAGTCTGCCAGAACCTGCAAGCTCCGGCTGGCTCTCTGTTACCGGAACGCTCACGCTGCCCCAGTTCAGATCATCTGATGCGAACTCATTGATAAAGTTCTCAAACCACTCGCCTTCAATCGCAAATACCACTTTCCCCTGGAAGAAAGCATTGTCTGAAGATGCATATGCGCCAAAGCCGCTCTTAAATTTCTCTACTTTTTCTCTGTCATAATTATCATAAAAACTTGCTTTGTATGTAATCGCATTTACAAACGCATCTGTCTTACACGTTACTTCATCATTCTCAAAATCATAGAAATCTGCGCCGAACAGATACGGCATTTCCACACGGTCAATCCAAGGATAATCCGGAACATAACCAAGTCTTGTGTAATCACCGTCCGCATCAGTAAGAACTGCCTTTTGTGAAATTTCAGCCATCTCTTCCAGCGTTGTCGGCGGCTCTACGCCAAGCTCTGTAAGAACATCTGCATTATAGAACAGCATATAGGAATCCATCGTAAACGGAATACCATACTGAACTCCGCCATACGTTCCCAGCGCATACTCTGACTCATAAATATTGGAAACATCCATTCCTGTCTGTGCAATATACTCGTCAATTTCGCTCAGCATGCCCGCCTGTGCCCATTTGCTGCACGTTGTATCCGCTGTGTATACAAGATCCGGACCGGCACCGCTCGGGATAGCTGTCAGCATTTTATCTTCTGTCTGGGAGGATAAAACTTCTACATAGATTTCGTTCTGGCTTCCATTATAATCATCCACAACGGCCTGCAGAGCATCTGCCTCGCTTCCACTCCAGCTATGCCAGAATGTAATCGTCGTCTTATCTTCTCCGCCCTCTGCCATTACTGCCATAGAACCTGCTGTAACAACGGTTGCCAATGCTGTCACTACGCTAACTGCTTTCGTTAACTTCTTCATGATTTTCCTCCTTTTTCGGCTGCCGTATTATCCTGACACAATGCCCTGCGTCTTACGTCGGCAACAAACTATATTTTCGCTTTATTATACCTTACGCCATTTTCTTTGTCATGGTTTATTTGCATATTATTGCAGATAATTAATATGCATTATGCACAATATTGAAAAATGGATATATTTTCAAAAATCGCTGTATTTTACAGCTTTTTTTAGGTTGTCTTTTATTTTAAACCGTATTATAATGATGCTTAAATTACTAAAAGGAGGAAATAATTTCTATGTTACTCAAACAGCTGACAGACGTTTTCGACCTGCTTGACCGCAGTACTGCTTCCGGCCAGGCAATGAAAGAATACCTGCTCTCTATAAACCCGGATACCAAAATAGAAGTTTTAGTTTTAAAGGGAGTCAATCCCCCCTATCAGACAACGGATGTAATCCGTATTTATATCCCAGGCAAAAACGGTAAAACAAACCAAGGCACATGCCCCACGCTCGGCATCATCGGGCGTCTCGGCGGACTCGGCGCCCGTCCGGAGATGACAGGCTTCGTCTCTGACGGCGACGGCGCATGCGCTTCCCTCACTGCTGCTGCAAAGTTGCTCGACATGCAAAAAAAAGGCGATACACTAGAGGGCGACGTGATCGTGTGTACCCATATCTGTCCCGACGCGCCCACTTCCCCGCACGAGCCGGTTCCATTTATGGGTTCTCCGGTGGAGATGTTCCAGAATAATGAAACAGAAGTTCTTCCCGAGATGGACGCGATTCTTTCCATCGACACAACAAAAGGCAACCGTATCATCAACCACAATGGCTTCGCCATCTCAAATACCGTAAAATCCGGCTACATCCTGAGTGTCTCCGAAGATCTTCTCGACATCATGCAGACTGTAACCGGAGCCATGCCGAAAGTATTTCCGCTTTCCACACAGGATATCACTCCATATGAAAACAATCTCTATCATTTAAACAGTATCTTGCAGCCTGCCACATCCACCGACGCCCCCGTGGTCGGGGTAGCCATTACTACAGAAACCATGGTTGCCGGCTGTGCAACCGGTGCAAGCCAGTTTGTCAGCATCGAAAGCGCCGCGCGTTTCGCCGTAGAGACCGCGAAATTTTACGGTGCCGGGAAATGCCGTTTTTATGATGAAGAACAGTTCCAGATGCTGCAAAAGCTTTATGGTTCCATGGCGCATTTAAAAACAGAAGGAAAAAAAGAGCTTTAACATACATAAGAGGCAGTCAGGGGGCTGCCTCCTTTTTAATTACATTTCAATCATCTTAAACCGGTTTTATAAATACTCCCTCTCATATCCAGCGGAATCACCCTATCTTCCCTCAGCTTCCCGTTATCTTTCGTCATTTCCCCCAACCGCTTTCTTCCTATACCATAAAAACATACAATTTTTTCATTCATTTTTGTTTTTTTCTCGGTGACCTGCTAAAAAATTTATAGAATCAGGAGAAAAAATCGTATTTCCTTTTCAAGACTCATTTGTTATGATTACGACATCAACCAGTGGATTACACATCCACCAAAAATAAGGAGGAAGAAAAACATGAAAAAGAAATTTTTAAGCCTGATTCTTGGCGCAGCAATGACAGCATCTATGATGGTAGCTCCGGCTATGGCAGCAGAAGCTCCGATCGACCTGACAGGCGTTGACGTAGAAAACGCAAAAGTTGGTATCTCTATTTACAAATTTGACGACAACTTCATGACTCTGTACAGAACAGAGCTCGTTCGTTACCTGACAGAAGACCTTGGATTCAAAGAGGAAAACATCACTGTTACAGATGGTAAGAATGACCAGGCTGAGCAGACAAACCAGATCAACAACTTCATCACAGCTGGTGTTGACGTTATGATCCTGAACCTCGTTCAGTCCTCTTCCGCTCCGCAGGTTACAGACCTTTGCAACGAAGCTGGTATCCCGGTAGTTTACATCAACCGTCAGCCGGAAGAAGCTGAGTCTGACAGATGGGAATCTGAAGGCATCAAAGCTACATACGTAGGTGCAGATGCTAGACAGTCCGGTACTTTCCAGGGTGAAGAAATCCTTGAAACAGCTAACGGCGGCGATATCAACGGCGACGGAAAAGTTAGCTACATCATGGTTCAGGGTGATCCGGAGAACGTTGATGCTCAGTACAGAACAGAGTTCTCTGTTAAAGCTCTTACAGACGCTGGCGTAGAAGTTGAAGAGCTTCTGCTTCAGAGAGGTGACTGGGATCAGGCAAAAGGCCAGCAGATCGTTCAGGACGCTCTGACACAGTTCGGCGAGCAGATCGAAGTTGTTTTCTGTAACAACGACGCTATGGCACTCGGCGCTCTGCAGTCCATCCAGGCAGCAGGCAGAGTTGTTAATGAGGATATCTACCTTGTAGGTGTTGACGCTCTTACAGATGCTCTTCAGAACATCCAGGACGGCAACATGACAGGTACCGTATTCAACGATCACATCAGCCAGGCTCAGACAGCTGTTAACATGGCAGTTAACTACCTGAAGGGTGAAGAAGTTGCTCCGATCAACATGGTTGACTATGTAAAAGCTACTTCTGAAAACGCAGGTGACATTCTTGCACTGCTTCAGTAATCAAAGCTTTAAAATCAGAATAATTTAACAAACTCTATTTCGGGTGTGTCCTGCACGACACACCCGATTTTGTGAAGGAGAGAGTGGAATGGCAGAATACAGATTGGAAATGCGCGGGGTCAGCAAAAGCTTCCCCGGAGTCAAAGCGCTGGATCAGGTTAATCTGAAAGTACGTCCCGGTACAGTCCACGCTCTGATGGGTGAAAACGGTGCTGGAAAATCTACCCTGATGAAATGTCTGTTTGGTATTTATCACATGGATGAGGGTGAAGTCTACGTAGACGGAGAAAAAGTAAATATTGCCAACCCGGATGAAGCGTTACATAAAGGCCTGGCCATGGTTCACCAGGAGCTGCAGCCGATTCCGGCCAGAACAATTGCTGAAAATATGTACCTGGGCAGATATCCGACCAAAAAATGCGGACCGATCCAGGTAATCGATCATAAAACAATGAACGCAGAAGCCAAAAAATGGCTTGAAAATGTAAAAATGCCTTTTGACCCCAAATCTCAGTTAGGCAGTCTTTCTATTTCTCAGATGCAGTCTGTTGAAATCGCGAAAGCAGTTTCTCAGGAAGCACGCCTGATTATCCTGGACGAGCCAACATCGTCTCTGACAGACAATGAAGTAGAAGCTCTGTTCCGGATTGTAAGAGATCTTCGGGATCGCGGTGTTTCTTTCGTATTTATTTCTCACAAAATGGCTGAACTTCGTAAGATATCCGATGATATCACAATCATGCGTGATGGTACGTATGTAGGCACCTGGGAAATGAAAAATATCACAGACGACGAGATCGTTAAAAATATGGTTGGCCGTGAACTGACCAACATCTATCCTCCTCTTGAAAATACACCTGGCGAGGTTGTTCTTGAGGTTAATAATTTTACAAGTATTCATGACAACTCCTTTAAGGACTGTTCCTTCAAGCTGCGCAAAGGTGAAATTCTCGGTTTTGGCGGCCTGGTAGGCGCACAGCGTACAGAACTGATGGAAGCAATCTTCGGTATCCGCCACATCAAAAGCGGCGAAGTAAAACTGAATGGCAAGCAGCTTTCTATCAAACGTCCGCAGGATGCTATCAATAACGGTATCGGTATGATCACAGAAGACCGCCGTGGTACCGGTATTCTTGGCTGTCTGTCCATCGCTGACAATGTATCCATCGCATCCCTGAGTCAGTATGTTGAAGCCGGCGTTAAGCTGAACAAAAAGAAAATTGAAGATCTGGTACAGGAAAATGTCAAGAAACTGAGCATCAAGACACCGAGCAGCAAAACGCTGATTCAGTCGCTCTCCGGTGGTAATCAGCAGAAGGTTATTATTTCCCGCTGGCTGGCCAATAACCCTGACATTCTGATCATGGATGAACCTACCCGTGGTATCGACGTAGGTGCGAAATATGAAATCTACCAGATTATGATTCAGCTGGCAAAGCAGGGCAAAGCTATCATCATGATTTCTTCCGAAATGCCTGAGCTGATCGGCGTATCCAACCGTATCATGGTTATGTGTAACGGACGGATTACCGGTGAAGTAAGCGGCGATGAGGCAACTCAGGAAAATATCATGCAGTATGCGACTCAGTTCTAGGTAAAGGAGGAAAAATCAATGTCAAACGATAAGAAATTTGATGCAAAGAAATTACTGATGGACAACGGTATTATCGTTCTCCTCGCAATTCTTGTTATTTATGTAGGTATTACTGTTCCGACCTTCCGTAGCGTAAAGAACCTGTGGAACCTGGCAATCAATGCCGCTCCGCGTGTTATCATCGCTCTCGGTGTCAGCGGATGTCTGATTACAAAAGGTACGGATCTGTCCGCAGGACGTCAGGTAGGTCTGGCAGCATGTCTTGCCGGCGCTATGCTTCAGAAAGCGGAAACATCTTCCAAACTGTGGCCGAGTTTCCCGCAGCTTAACGTATGGATCGTTCTGCTCATCGTTATTGCAATCTGCTGTATCTTCGGTCTTATAAATGGTGTTGTAATTTCCTATCTGAATGTACCGGCCTTCATTGGTACGCTCGGTATGCAGCTTATTGTTTACGGTATTGTTCAGGTCATCACAAACAACGTTCCGCTCGGCGGATACCGTCAGGACTACATCACAGTTGCTCAGGGCAAAATTGCCGGCAGCGTTCCGTTCCTGTTTATTTATTTGATTATAGCAGCTGCTATTTTCTGGTTTATTTACAATTATACCCGTCATGGTAAATACATGTACGCAATCGGTGGCAACGAAGCCGCTGCTGAAGTTTCCGGTGTAAATGTAAAGAAAACCAAAATCATCATCTACATTACTGCTGCTGCTATGTATGCAATCGCAGGTTTCCTGCTTGGCGGCAAATCCGGCGGTGCTTCTACTGCTATGGGTAATGGTTACGAGCTGGAAGCTATCGCAGCTTGTACGATCGGTGGCGTATCCGTAAACGGTGGTATCGGTAAAATTTCCGGTGTTATCATCGGTGTTGCTGTATTCGAGCTTCTGAAGTCCGCACTTCAGTTCCTGGGACTCAACCCGAGCTGGCAGTACGTGGCACAGGGTGTCGTTATCGTAATCGCTATCGCACTCGATATCCGCAAGTACATCGCAAAGAAATAACTAATCGGGAATAATTTATCAGGAATTAACCTGAAAAAATATCTGAAAAAGAGGACATTCTATGAGCAGAAAACCAAGGCGTAGAAAAAAACGCGAAGTAGATCCGCGCAGTATACGCGAACGTGCCTACGACTGGCTTTATGACCATCATGTCACTGTAAAGGTAATGGATCGCTTGATTGCCGGACTGGCGATTTTTGGAATTGCTGTCGTAATATGCGGAATGATTTTTAGCAGATAAGATGAGGAGCGGTTTTCCCGGGCGGAGAACCGCTTCTTTTTCATTTTTTGAATCTTTCTTTACGGAATTTCATTGTTATTTTTGGGTTCACCCCTTATAATTAATCCTATAAAAATCCCTCACATTGTGAAAAAATATGCCATCTATACAGGGAGACATACACATGGACACCAAAAACGAACTCTATAACATTTTACTGGTCGACGACGAAGCAGACGTCCTCCAGGTTATGAAACGAAAAATAGACTGGGAGGCACTTGGCTTCTCGATGGTAGGCACTGCGGAAAACGGACAGGAAGCTCTGGAGATTGCAGAGCAGACGCACATTGATGTCGTACTGACTGATATCAAAATGCCGTTTATGGATGGACTGACGCTCTGCCGTAAATTAAAAGAAAACTACCGGAACATGAAAGTGGTCATCTATTCCGGCTTCGACGAATTTGAATACGCACGCGAAGCCATCCACCTGGAAGCAGAGGAATATCTTCTGAAGCCAATCAGCTCCAAAGATCTGACTGAAGTATTTCGCAAAATCAAAACAGCTCTGGATCACGAAATCGCCGAGCGCCGCAACGTGTACCGGTTGAATGAATATTATCAAAAAAGTCTGCCTGCCATGCAGGAACAGCTTCTCACCAGTATCCTGGAAGGCCACACCACCGGAGAACGCGCCAAAAGTCTGTTGCAGACGTATGATCTGAATCTTGACAGCCCCTGCTATGCCGCCGCTATTCTCCGTGGCAGTTCTACCGGCGGAGGGGAAAATCCTTTACAGCTTTTGAATCTCTCTTTAATGGGGCTTGTTCAGGACTACCTGACTGATAAAATCCGCCATCACTGCATCAATTATCTGGACCGGATTGCTATCATTTTTCTGACTGAAACACCGGAAGCTTTAAGCAACATCCTCTATCACCTCGATCAGATCTGCAAGATGGCGGACCGCATACTGAAAATCCGCGTGACTGCCGCTGTCGGTCAGATTGTGACAGACTTCACAAATCTCACGGCCTCCTTTCAGGAAGCTGCAAATGCGATGGAATACCGCACCATCATTGCTGCCGAAAGTCAGGTAATCTATATCAATGATATTGAACCGCGCCCGGAAGATTCTGTGGAGCTTCCTGAATACAATTACCAGGAAATTCTTCGCGCCGTCAAGCTTGGCAACCGGGAAGAAACCTATCAGGCTATCCATCAGTTTATTAAAACGCTGCGCTGCCGTGCTGTCACGCCAAGCCAGTACCAGCTTGCCTGTATGGAACTTCTGACGGAATTTACCAAGGTAGGACGCTCCTATCAGCTGGACGTCCGCGATATTTTCGGACAGGAACGGGTACCGTGGCAGGAAATTGACCAGTTCTCTTCCCTGGAGGAGCTTGAGGCCTGGCTTCTGGATATCTGCACCAATCTGCGCCGCAAACTGCGGCATGAACGAAAAGACTCTACCATGCGACTTACGGAAAAGGCAAAAGAATACATTGAGGAACATTATATGGAAAGTGATCTTTCTGCTGATACGCTCTGCCGGTATCTGAATGTCAGCGCCGCATATTTCTCCACTGTATTCAAACGCGAGGTCGGACTTGGCTTTGCCTCTTATCTGACAAAAATCCGCCTGGAACACGCGGTGCAGCTGCTCTCCTCCACAGAAGATAAAACATATATCATCGCAGAAGCTGTCGGATATATGGAACCGAATTATTTCAGTTATGTATTTAAAAAGGAATTTGGTATTTCACCATCCAAGTACCGCGCAAACCTGAAAAAAGAGGTAAATGAATGAGCTGGTTCAAAAAACGCTGGAAATACATCAAGCACTACTACAAGCAGAAAAGCATGCAGTTTACGATCTCCATCTCTTTTACGCTCGTGACCGTAATCGGCATGGCGCTGCTCGGTATTTTTCTGCTTCGCAGCTATCAGTCTGCCATGGAAACTTTGGCTCTTGAAGACAATGAACGGCTTCTGAATCAGGTGGACATTAACCTGAACAGCTATCTGCGTAATATGATGCGAATTTCCGATTCTGTTTATTATAACAGTATCAAACAGATTGACTTCGGAGCTTCAGGTATTGACAACGACCTGAACCTTCTGTACGAAGCCAACAAGGACACCCTGGTCAGTCTCGCCTGTTTTTCAGAAGAAGGACAACTCATCAGCGCTGTCCCCTTCTCTTCTTTGAAGCCCGATATCGACGTTACAGAACAGGACTGGTTTTTAAAAGCTTCCGAGAAAATGGAAAATCTGCACTTTTCCGATATTCACGTACAGAATCTTTTCGATAACAGCAGTGACCGGTATTACTGGGTTATTTCCTTAAGCCGTGGTGTGGAAATCACACGAAACGGCAGCCTAGAAAGCGGTATTTTGCTCGTCGACATGGATTTCAGCGGAATCCAGCAGCTCTTCACAAAAGTAAATATCCAGAGCCCCGGATACGTGTATCTGGTAGACAGCAACGGAAAGCTGATCTACCATCCGAAACAGAATCTGATCTTTTCTAACTTAATTGAAGAGAATAACATACAGGATGCCGCACTGGAAGACGGCATTCACAAAGAATCGTTTCACGGCGAGGAACGTATGCTGGTTGTAAAAACAGTTGGTTATACTGGTTGGAAAATCATAAGTGTCACTCCGATCAAGCGACTGTACGGCACATTTTTCAGAAGCCAGCTCATGGCATTCCTTGTTGTCGCAATCGCAATTCTTGTTATGATTTTCCTGAATCAGCTTGTTTCGGTCCGCGTAGTCAAACCGCTGAAGCGTCTGGAAAATTCTGTGAAGGAAATTGACTTTTCACCCACTCCGCAGATTTACATCGGAGGGCCGCATGAAATCCAGCATCTCGGCAAAACAATTCAGTCCATGGTCGTGGAAATGCGTCGTCTGACCGATGATATTGTCCGCGAGCAGGAAGAAAAACGAAAGAGCGAGCTGGATGCACTGCAATCCCAGATTAACCCGCATTTCCTGTATAACACCCTGGATTCCATCATGTGGATGATTGAAGCAGAGAAATACGAGGACGCGATCTCCATGGTACAGGCGCTTGGAAGTCTGTTTCGCATCAGCCTTTCCAAGGGCAAAACATTAATCACGATCGAAGATGAAATCCGCCATGCCCAAAGCTACGTGGCGATTCAAAAATACCGCTATAAGAATCGCTTTGAAGCATTCTTTGATGTGGATAATTCGCTGACACATTACAAGACAATCAAGCTGATTATTCAGCCTCTGATCGAAAACGCCATCTATTACGGTATGGAATTCATGGACGGTGATGGCGAGATTCACATCCGTGTAAAACCGGACGGTGCAGACCTGTCCATCGAGGTGGCTGACAACGGCCCCGGGATTCCGACGGAACGGCTCTCTTCCCTCCTCACAGAGGAAACCAGGGAACGCAGCCGCGGCTCGGGCATTGGCTTGCGTAACGTTCACCAGCGTATCCAGCTTTATTTTGGCAGCGCCTATGGTCTGGAAATTGAAAGCGAACCAGATGAAGGTACTTTGGTACGTATCCGTCTGCCACTTTGCGAGGACACTGTTGAAAAAATAAAGGAGGAAGCGATCTTATGAAAAATAAATATTTTCGTTTTTCCTTCATCTTTCTTTTCATCAGCGCGATTTTTGCACTTGTCTACCTGATTCTACTGACGCCTCCCATTCAGGTTTCGTCCGGACACTACTCCGTCATTCTCTATCAGTACACAGACAATGACTGGACAGCTCTTCTTGAAGGAATCCGGCAAGCGGAAGAAGATACTAACGCGGTGGTCAACTACGTTACCATGCCATCTGGAGGAACGCCGGAAAATGAGCTGGAGCTGATCAAACGGGAAATTGAAAATGGTGCGGATGGTCTGTTGCTCGCCCCGGTAGACAGCGAAGCCCTGATGGAAGAAATAAAACAACTGGAACAGCCCATTCCCATCTTAACGCTCGAAACAGGCCTTGGCTCACAGGACGCTGATATCTCAGCTGACAATTATAAAATGGGATACCTCCTTGGCACACGCGTGGCCCAGGACATGAAACAAACAGCTTCCACAGAGGTTTGCGTTATAACAGAATACATCCAACGTCAGAGCGTGCAGCGTCGTTTCGAGGGATTTGCAGATGCCGTCAATGAAAAAATCCCGGACGCAAATATCACCGAATACACCCGTTCCGTAGGAGACTACAGCCTGCCAGTCTGTATTGCCAATATGTACGGCCAGGGCTATGCGGGGGCCTATGTCGTTGCACTGGACAAGTACTGTACAGAAGCTCTGATTGACGCTTCTGACCACCCCCAGATTGCCCGGGAATTTGAAGATGTTTTCCGCCAGAGAGCCTTTGGAATAGGCAATACCCAAAAAACCGTTAGCGGTCTGGATTCCGGAAAAATTTGCGGACTTGTCTATCAGAATGAATTCAATATCGGTTATCAGGGCCTTCAGGCACTGATCCAGAAAAGTCAGAACAGGGAACTCATACCAACTGCCGAAATCAAATATTATTATGTCACAAGAGAGACCCTGTATGACCCGGAACACCAAAGATTACTGTTTCCGTTAAAATAGCTGCCGTGTCGTTCCAATCGCAAAGAAACGACGCAAAGAAACAACACAAAAAAGCTGCGCAACATATGGAGGAAAAACATATGACTCGTAAAATCATACGTCTGTTTCCGGTTCTTCTGATTGCCACTGCCTACACCACAGGCTGCGGCGCAATTTCCGGACAGAAAGAAGAGGTAAAAAGTCTGAAAATCGGCATCAGCGTTTATGACCAGTATGATACTTTTATTTCGGAAGAAATTTCCCAGCTAAAAGCTTATGCGAAAGAAAAGGAACAGGAATGGGATATAACTATTACTGTGGAAGTTCAGGATGCAAACAAAGTTCAACTTACACAGAATGACCAGATGGATGATTTTATCCGACGTGGTTTTGATATTGCATGCATCAATCTGGTAGACCGCACCGACGCTTCCAGTATTATCGAGAAAGCAAAAATCGCCGGAGTACCGGTTATCTTTTTCAACCGTGAGCTCGTAGAAGAAGACCTTCAGCGCTGGGATCATCTCTATTATGTCGGAGCCGACGCTTTTGAATCCGGTATTCTTCAGGGTGAAATTCTTGCCGAGGCATGTGAAAAAGATTTTTCCGCTATTGATCGCAACGGTGATGGAGTGATTCAATATGTGATGCTCGAAGGAGAAGCCGGGCATCAGGATTCCATGGTCCGTACCTTATATGTAATCAACACACTAAAAGAAAAAGGATACCAGGTTGAAAAACTTGGTGATGAAATTGCCAACTGGAATCGCGCACAGGCTGAGACAAAAATGAATCAGTTTCTGAAAAATTTTGACGGTCAGATCGAAGTGGTACTTGCCAACAATGACGATATGGCGCTCGGCGCTGTAGATTCTCTGAAAAAAAACCTGGGTTCCAGGCGTCAGGCCAGTGAAGACGGGCATCCATGGCCAGTCGTCATCGGAATCGACGGAACCAAGGTTGGTCTCGAGGCATTGCAGGCAGGCGATCTGCTTGGAACCGTCCTCAATGATGCAAAGGGCCAGGCAATCAGTATGCTGGAGCTCGCGCGGTCCGTAGTTATGCATACCGAACTTCCGGACGATATCAAACTGATCGACGGAAAATATATACGTCTGCCTTATCAGAAAGTGACCGAAGAAAATGTAAATGAGATTATGTGGAACATGCAAATCAAAAATCAATCCTAATGCTGCACATCGGTCTCATTCTGAACAGCCCTATCTTTAAAGCATAAAATATGCTCCTTTCTAAGTGACAAGTTTGATTTTTACTTGTCTGCCTGAAAGGAGCATATTCATTTTAAAATAACTTTTTTATTTGGATCGTTTTGCTTACGCGTGCCGCGCGTACACCTTTACCAGTTCTACCAGAATCTCCGCCGTTTTTTCCATAGACTGAATGGATGCAAACTCAAACCGGCTGTGTCCATACTGATAACCTGCACTGATATTCGGGCAGGGAAGTCCTCTCTGTGAAAGCGCCGAGCCATCGGTTCCGCCTCTCACTGCCTCGTTAATCATTTCTACGCCACATGCCTCCATGGCCTCTTTCGCATAGTCCACCATGTACGGCACCTGGCCCACTACCTTCTTCATACTGTAATAAGTGGATACAAAGTTCAGTTCCACAGTTCCGCTTCCATACTGACGGTTCAGCGCATCCACACATTTTTGAACATAAGCTTTGCGCTGCTCAAAATGCTCGCCATCGTGGTCACGAATCAGGCAGCGAATAAAAGTTCTTTCTACAGTACCTTCAAAAATAAACGGATGGAAGTACCCTTCTCTTCCCTCTGTAAACTGAGGACGTTCAAACGCAGGCAGCATTTCCATGAACTGGCCGCCGATCTCCACTGCATTTTTCATGATATCTTTTGCAAAACCAGGATGCACATTCAGTCCGTTCACCGTTATCTGAGCTTCTGTTCCGTTAAAGGTCTCATAGCTGAAATGTCCTACTTCTTCGCCGTCTACCGTATAGGCAATCTCTGCGCCAAACCGCTCCAGATCCAGATTTTCAGCCAAACGTCCTACTTCCTCATCCGGAGTAAATCCAATCTGAATCGGGCCGTGCAAAACCTCCGGATGTTTACAGAAATATTCCGCCATTGTCATAACGACAGCCACTGCTGATTTATCGTCTCCGCCCAGCAGTGTCGTTCCATCCGTCATAATCAGATCATGACCAATATAATTTTTCAGCTTGGGATATACGGACTCTTCCATAATAATATTTTTCTCCGGATTCACCACAATATCTCCGCCCTGATAGTTTTCCAGCACCCACGGCTTTACATTTGTGCCGGTAATATCCGGCGTCGTGTCCATATGTGCCACAAAACCAACGGATTTTCCTGCGCCATCCGGCAGGTTTGAGGGAATCGTACCATATACCACGCACTTCTCCTCATCCATATAAACATTTTCTGCTCCGATTTCTACGAGCTCATCTCTGAGCATACGTCCTAAATCCTTCTGTTTTTCCGTAGTCGGTGTAGCAGTTGTCCCTGCCAGAGACTGTGTATCTACTTTTGCATAACGAATAAGCCGTTCCCTCACCTGATCATAAAATTCAGACATTACCGTCCCTCCTTAGTCCTTTTCATTCAGTATACATGCTTTTCTTTTCTGCGTAAAGATACCTTTTTTCCTCTTTTCTGCCAAAATCTATGTAATACAAAGGACAAAGCCCGAAAATTGGCTTTGTCCTTGTATAAATAAATCACATATTTCCTACAATCCTTTTATTGGATATCTGTCACCTCATAGTCCTGCTCCTCTACCGCTTTCTTCAGCACAGCAGGATCTAACTCTGCATTGAGCTTTACGACGGCTGTTCCGCTTTCATGGCTCACAATCGCCTCTTCTACCTGCGGCAGAGCTTCCAGAGTCTTCTTTACGCGTGCCTCGCAGTGTCCGCACATCATCCCATTGATTTTCATTGTTTTTTCCATTTTTTTCGTCTCCTTTTCTTTATGATGTTTTATTTTTTTATCTCTCGATGTCTGATACATCGAAAACAGATTTAAACGTAGCGCATTTACCACAACACAAAAGCTTGACAAACTCATGGCCGCGGCGCCAAACATCGGATTCAGTTTCCAGCCAAAGATTGGATACCACAGTCCTGCTGCAAGCGGAATCCCAATGATATTGTAGAAAAATGCCCAAAACAGGTTCTCATGAATATTTCTCAGTGTCGCCCTGCTCAGACGGATTGCGGCTGCTACATCGAGAAGTCTGCTTTTCATCAGAACCACATCCGCCGCATCAATCGCAATATCCGCACCGGCGCCAATTGCGATTCCGATATCTGCACGTGTCAGGGCCGGCGCATCATTGATTCCGTCTCCCACCATTGCGACCTTTCCATGATGCTTCAGATTTCGAATCACGCTTTCTTTACCGTCTGGCAAAACTCCTGCAATCACCTCATCCACGCCAGCCTGCGCACCGATGGCTTTTGCGGTCCGCTCATTGTCGCCTGTCAGCATCACCACCCGGATTCCCATATTCTGCAACTGCTTTACGGCCTCCGGACTGTCTTCCTTTATAACATCTGCCACTGCGATCACGCCGATAAGCTTCCCATCCTGTGCAAAAAACAATGGCGTCTTTCCTTCTGCCGCAAACTGCTCTGCCGCACGCTGCTCACGCTCCGGCACCTCCGCTTTCGTGCGAATGAAGGTCAGATTGCCTCCTGCAAGCAAACGTCCGTCACTGTTTCCGGTAAGTCCGTTTCCTGGCACTGCCTCAAAATCCCGCAGCTCTCTGGCCGGAAGTTTTTGTTCTTTTGCCCGCTCCACAATCGCGCGGGCCAGAGGGTGTTCACTCTTTTGTTCCAATGCGAATGCCTGAATGAGCAGTTCCTCCTGCGTCACACCGTCTGATGGAAGCAAATCTGTAATCCGCGGTTCTCCGCTTGTAATCGTTCCCGTTTTATCCAGCGCTATCACTTCAATTTTGCCTGTCTCCTCCAGTGATACGGCTGTTTTAAACAGAATACCGCTTTTGGCTCCCATCCCATTTCCCACCATGATGGCCACGGGTGTCGCCAGCCCAAGCGCACACGGACAGCTGATCACAAGAACTGAAATGCTTCTCGCAAGTGCAAAACCAATGCCCTCTCCCGCAATCAGCCAGACTACAAGCGTCACTAGTGCGATGGCAATCACAATCGGAACGAACACACCAGATACCCGGTCCGCCACCTTGGCAATTGGCGCCTTCGTCGCCGCCGCATCGCTGACCATTCGGATAATCTGGGACAGGGTCGTATCTTCCCCGACTCTTGTCGCCTCACAGGTCAGAAATCCTGATTGATTTAAGGTTGCGGCCGACACGCCGTCTCCCGGCGCCTTATCCACTGGAATACTCTCTCCTGTCAGCGCCGATTCGTTGACCGCACTGCTTCCCTCCACGACAATACCGTCCACCGGAATATTTTCGCCCGGCCGAACCACAAAGCGGTCGCCGATCCGTACTTGCTCAATGCCAACCTCCACTTCCTGTCCATTTCGCAGCAGCGTGGCAGTTTTCGGTGCAAGCTTCATCAATCCCTTCAATGCATCTGTGGTTCTGCCTTTTGAACGTGCTTCCAGCATCTTACCAACCGTAATCAACGTGAGAATCATTGCTGCTGATTCAAAATAAAACTCATGCATGTAACTCATAACGGTCTGCATATCTCCGTGCATCTGCGCATCTGTCATCGCAAACAGTGCGTACGTGCTGTATACAAAAGATGCGGCAGAACCGAGGGCTACCAGGGTATCCATATTCGGCGCCCGGTGAATCAGGCCTTTCAAACCATTGATAAAAAACTTCTGATTGATCACCATGATCGCTGCTGCAAACAAAAGCTGAATCAGCCCCATGGCTACATGATTTTCCGAAAGAACAGCCGGAAGCGGCCAGTTCCACATCATATGCCCCATGGACACATACATCATCGGAATGAGCAGACTCAGCGATGCAATCAAGCGCCGTTTCATCGCAGGCGTCTCGCGGTCTTTCAACATATCCTCATACTCTGCAACCGTATTTACCCCAGAGTTCCCCTCTGCGCCTTTACTTCCCTTTAGAACTGCACCATATCCGGCCGCTTCCACAGCCCGAACGATTTCTTCCATATTTGCAGTTCCTTCTACGCCCATAGAATTAGTCAAAAGACTCACGGAACAGCTCTCTACACCAGGAACACCGGAAACTGCTTTTTCCACTCTGGAACTGCACGCTGCACAGCTCATACCAGTCACTGTATATTGTTCCATCCTCTCTCCTCCCTTCCCATACCCCATCCAGGTATCTTACATTTAACATTATATACCCCTTATGGGTATTTTGCAACCCTTTCTTTTAGTATCTCCGTTAAAATCTTGTCATATCCTCAAAAAGACAGAATATAAGCGGAACAAAAATTGCAACAAAAAGGGACCTTCCAGATCCCTTTCTTCATACTTGCTGTTTATCTAAAATTCTCCGCATCCTCCGATTCGCGTCCTGCAAATCTTCCCGCCATGTAGCGCTCCCTTTGTACCAAAATTCTGCTACATATCTTCGAACACCCATCTCCCACATTTTTGCAATCGCCTGTTCAAAGTCCACATGCCCTTCTCCATACGGAACCTCCCGGTACCTGCCTGGGACTGTCTCTTTTAAATGCATTGAAGTAATACTGCCTCTGCCAAGCTCCAAATCCTCCAGGATATCCGTCTGGTACACCGCTGCCGCATTTGTAAGGTTCCCGATATGCGGATATACCTTCAAGTAACTTGAACTCCCGCCTTTTCTGCAATCCTGGCGGCTTCTTTCAGATGGTTGTCGTTGCCAAGGGAATATTTTGTCAGCGTGCTCACGCACATGGAACGCACCGGAAGACCGGTCTCGTACATGGCGCTGATTAGCTGTAGCCATTCCTCTTTTGTCATGACAAGACGGCGGATTTTTTCTTCTGTTTCGTCGATGCTCAGCTCTATGAAGTCATAGCCGACCTGTTTTGCGCTTTGCAGTTTTTCTTTCCAGGGAAGCTGCGGGGGCATGGCTTTTTCATATAGGCCCAGGGCGTAGGGGCGGTCTGGCATTTTTGGGGGCTCCTTTCTTGTTTTAGGATGTCAGCTATTTTATCAAACTTTTCAAGAAATATACCGGTGTAACGCCCAATCAGTTTAATGTCTGAATTTAAAAATAAACCAAACAAAAAATGTAAATTTCAAAACCGTTCCTTCTTTTAAAGGTTATGTTTCCATACACCAGCCAGATCATGCGCTTCGTTTTTCAAAGCACGGCTGCCGGAAAGATGGAACCATCACTCACCTACCGTTATATCTGGCATGAAAAACAAAAGAGCTGTTATAGCAAAATGCTCAGCCCCATGTCAAGGACACATGGAGCTGAGCATCTCTGATGATGTAAGATCATAATACATACGTTAATCCGGATAGGGAGAAAATCCTAACATCAAGGAATTCTCCAAAGAGGGGGTTATGACTGGATATCAAACATGGACATCAGTTTTCTAAAAGTATCTTGTCCATCCAGACAAGTGTCTGTCAGATAGCCTTTCTCCCGTTCCCATTCAGAGAGCCCTCGGTAATAATACATTTTTTTTGCATCCTCAATGATAAACGGAATAAGCCCGAATCGCAGGCACTCTTTTAAAGCGATCAGCCTGCCGACTCTTCCGTTGCCATCCTGGAATGGATGAATGCGTTCAAACGCGTAATGGAAACGAATGATGTCGTTAATGGTGACAGCAGTTTTGGCTTCATATTCGGAAAGCAGAACTTTCATGCATGGAGCAACCTCTTTCGGCTTTACAGTTTCACGGCCGCCGACCATATTGGCTCTTTTCTTGTAATCACCAACGTCAAACCATGCAAGCGTGGAATCCTTTGTGCTTTGCTTCAAAATGCGGTGCAGTTCTTTGATGATATCCTCGGTAAGCGGTTTTTCTGCCATATCGATACAAAAGTCAATGGCCCGGAAATGATTGACAGTTTCGATAATGTCATCAACAGGGATACCTTCTCCGATGTCTATTGTGTTTGTTTCAAAAATCAGCCTGGTCTGATCTTCACTGAGTTTACTGCCCTCTATGTGATTGGAGTTATAGGTCATCCGTACTTGAAGTTCATGGTACAGACCTCCGGGCATACGGATGTTTTTCTCATCTCTGAGCGTTTGAAGCAAACTGTTATCCGAAATGGTCTGGCATAGTTCATCTACAGAACAACCGAAAAAAACAGCCATTTTTTCAAGAACATAATCGGCGATTTTCTCTCTCCGGCGGATTTTTGCCACGGTGCGGGAGGATATACCAAGCTCCTTAGCCAATGCAGTTTTCGTCAGACCTTTTTCATTCAGTTTTTGCAGCAGACCGGAATATGAAATCATAGTATTCACCTTCTTCCTTTACTTATTATATCCTAAAAAGCCAAAAAGTAAAGGTTTCTTTGTAAAAAAGTAAAGGGACAGACAGTATATCTACCGCTGGAATCAGCGTTATGACGGTTCTATTAAATCCCTGCGCGATCGTTCCCGAGGACCGCACCAGGTCGTCTGCAAGTTTCACTGCTCCGCGCAGGATTTCTATGCCTCTTGCGCAGTAAGCCGGGTTGTCGTTGCCAAGGGAATATTTTGTCAGCGTGCTCACGCACATGGAACGTACCGGAAGACCGGTCTCGTACATGGCGCTGATTAGCCGCAGCCGTTCCTCTTTTGTCATGACAAGACGGCGGATTTTTTCTTCTGCTTCGTCGATGCTCAGCTCTATGTAGTCATAGCCGGCCTGTTTTGCGCTTTGCAGTTTTTCTTTCCAGGGAAGCTGCGGGGGCATGGCTTTTTCATATAGGCCCAGGGCGTAGGGGCGGTCTGTATAGTCAGCAACAGACTCACCGTTCATCCGGAAACGAATGTAGTCTTTAACGGAAAAAATGTACTGTGTCCGCTCCAGCACTTCCGGCTCGTTTTCGAGAAGCCATGCAAGCAGGCTGACCGGCTGTGACGGGAGAATCTCCTGAAAGGTCTTTTCAAGACATGTTCTGATTGATACAATCCTTCATCATATACACGAAAATTACCAGAATACGATTACGCTGAACGATATCTCGCAAAAGGTATACCGTCCCCTTGCTTATTGCAGTTCTCTGATTACAAGTGAAACCGGAAAAAATTTTGTCGATATCCTGAATGAAATCCGTATTCAGAAAGCCATTGAATTGCTGAAAGACCCGAAAAGGAAAATTTCTGAGATCGCATATGCAGTAGGCTTCCGTAAAACACTGTGCATCCTTTGCTCCATGTATAGAGTCGTGCGTTTCCCCGATTTCTCTGAGCCGTTACACCTAAAAGGAGAGGCTGCATCCTGTTTATAGAATACAGTCTCTCCTTTTCCATTTGTTTTTTCTGTTTCTTTTATACTTCCAGACTTTTCCTTACAATCTCCAAAACGCCCACAGATTTTTAATCTGTCCTGCAAGCACTTCATAATCCCACAGCTGATTGCTGCGCACAATGCTGTTCGGATCATTCACACGGATTTTTCCATCTTCGATACCTGTCAATACGATAAAATGACCACCTGTCGTAAAATCACCCGGCCTCATACTGCATGCAATCGGCGTTCCACTTTCAAGTGTTGAAAAAACAGACTCTTCTGAAAGCGAAATGGTCTCCCCGTACACACCAAAATGCTGGCAGCCCCAGGTCATCAAATCCCAGCTTGTCCCAATCCCCGAAACATAATAGCCTTCTGCCTGTGCGTACTGTGCAATTTCATACGGTGTATTGGAAGCATCCCCGGTAAGTCCGGCCACAATCATCGCAAGCGCTGTCGGAGCACAGCCGCTTACCGCCAGTGTATTCTCGCCGTCACCGTAATATCCATATCCCCAGCGCTCATCCCACTGAAGAAGCAGAGGAAATACTCCCTCTTCTGCCTCACCGATTGTATCCGCATATACCTGGCCCTTTTTCTCCGGATATCCGAGCACAAAATCCAGCATATCTATATTGCGGGACAACAACGCCAGCATATCTTCCGGATAGCTGTCATAATGATCTACAATCTCCTGCATCCGTTCATCCTGTAAAACCATCTTTTCCAGCTTCTCATAAATGGTCAGATCAACATCCTGTATCCGTTCTGATTCTGTCAGAGGCGCCGTCTCAGACTGCGTAGTGGGTTCTGTTTCAGTTACCGCTTCTGTTTCGGTTATCGCTACCTCCACAGCTTCCGTCTCTGTTTCTGTGTTGTTTTCAGTCGGTAGCTCTGTCTCTGTTTCTATGACTTCAACAATATCAACTGAAATCTCTGTCTCAAGTTCTACTTCTGTTTTTGTTTCCGTTTCGATTTCTATCTCGGTATCTGTTTGCGCCTCGGTTTCTGTTTCTATTTCTATTTCTGTTTCTGTTTCTGTTTGCATTTCTGTTTGCATCTCGGTTTCCGTTTCTGTCTCCGTTTCCGTTTGCATTTCTGTTTCGGTTTCTGTCTCCGTTTCTGTTTGCATCTCAGTTTCCGTTTCTGTATGCGTCTCTATTTCCGTTTGCATCTCAGTTTCCGTTTCTACTTCTGTCTCCGCGTCTTTCAGAGCAGCTGTCATTTCTCCCACTGCTTTTTCTGCCGCAAAGCCACAAATAAGTCCAAGCATCCGACTTGCCGCGCGCTCTGGCGCTTCCTCCAAAGCAATCTCTATATCTGCCGCTTCCGTCTCCTCCGGAACGACTATAATCTCACTGATAATGTCAATTCCGTCTTCCTCAGAATACATCACTGTGCCTGAGCCGATTTCTTCGATCTCTACAATGTTGATCTCCCCATCCAGGTCTGCCTCGATGGTATAGCTGTTGATTCCAAATGTACACAGGGCAGCAAGCATTCCTCCAACAAGCGTTGATTTTTTCACGGTACTCTCCTCCTTTTACATCCTTTTATTTTACATGCCCTATCACAAATCGTCCAGTATATTTTTCGGTTCGACGACAATTTTTTGCAGCAAATCGACTATTCTGCCTTTACAACACCACAACAGCGGGAAGACAATCATTTTCTGCTGCTCTCACAAGCGCTGCGCTGTACTCCTCTGTATCCGCTTTCAGATATTCAGCAAGTTCCTGCTGCCCTTCCCACATTTTGCATACGAGCGCATCAACTGCTTGATTCAAAATCCCCTTCAGTTCTTCTTTGGAATACCCCTGAACAATTTCCCGCAAAACGGTATACCGATCTTCCGTTTTTCCACACTTCCCAAATCTAAGTAAGAGCGTTCCAAGCAAATGCCGCAGGAAAACACTGCATATATTGTAAAACTGCCTCCGATAGTTCTTTTGAAACATTCCAAGCACACGACAAACTTTCTCTTCTTCAAATGCGCCAAGAAAAACCTGTTCTAGTTGAATATACGAAATGTATCGTTCAATCACATCGATCTCCGTCAATTGGTGCAAGGGAAGCAACACCGGATAATCCATTGTTATGATCGTTTCCTGCGGAGCAAACCGCCCATCATACGTACGAAAAAATCCAGGAAGTGCCTTACAAACCGTATCATAATAATTCTCGTTGCCATACGAACAAAATCCTGAAAGCATCTCATTATATTGCTTTAAACACAGTCGCGCTTTTTCTTTTACAAGCTCATAGCCCCGCTGGTACGACTCTTTCGCAGAAAGCTTTCTTCCACCGGCAAGCGCTGCGCTTTGCCTGCAACCTTCCTCAATGCAGTACAACACAGCCTGCATCAGATGCTCAGCCCGGCCTTCCTTTTTGCAATAGTCTCGATATCCAGAGCGAATCGCCTCTGCAAAAACCGCGAGGCACGTCCCCTTAAGATAATCCGGATCGCCAAAACATACTGTATCAAACTGCTCCTTCATAAATTCCAGCAGCTCATCATCTGTCAGATTATCCATACATTCATTTTTAAAAAGATAAAAAATCTCCTGTAAGCGAATGATGGTCTCCACATACGTTTCCTGAAACAGATATGGCGAATCGCAAAAACGGAAAATCAGCCGTAATATCCTGGCTGTACTTTTCTTCGAGATATATAACAGTCCGTTCAACATGTAGATTTCTCGCCTGTTCCTTCTCTGAAACCAATGCTGTCTTTTCCAGACTTTCATGGAAGCTTTGCCGAAGTTGTTCCTCTGTCTCTGGATTTAATAAAGTTTTCCAGTCAAGAATACGGTCATCTTCCGCCTTAACCTTCGCCGCCTCTTCCGGAACATTTTCCAGCGTAAAGCTTTCGCACGGTCTGACCAAAATCAGCAACATACGTATCGGCTGTAATGACCATATCTGCGTTTTTTGCATTTGCAGTCACACCACAAAGTCCCATTGCAAGAATCCCCAAAGATACTGCTGCCACATTTCTCTTTTTCATACACCATTCCTCCGTTCTCTTTTTTCAATTGCGCCACTTAAAATACACGTTACAGAAATATACTGATTTTTCCCGTAACTACCGGTACCTCCAGCTTACCAAAAAGAGAGGACAGAGACCATTCAACAATTTTAAGATGTATGTAATCATTTTTGATAAGTGCTTATACTATCTTGATATCATGGAACAAATTTGTCCTCGCCTAATATGATCTTAAGTCGTTTCTATCCTGCGGCTGTTTCATGTTCTTTCTTCCCCTTTTTCTTCTTCAAACAGCCGGCTCAGCATATATTCCCGGTTGTTCAGAAACATTTCCATCACCTGATAACTGCTTGTATCCTCGTATGCAATTGAATGAACCTTACCTTCATCAAACGATAAAAGCTCAGCCCCCGGAATTCCCAGCAAAATGGGCGAATGACTTGCAATAATAAACTGCGCCCCTTGTTTGACAAGCCGATGGATATCAAGAATCAAACTCAGCTGTCGCTGCGGAGACAGGGCCGCTTCCGGCTCATCCAGCAGATACAGCCCATCCGGCCGGAAATGTTTCTGAGCAATCGCCTGAAAGCTCTCGCCATGCGATTTCAAATGCAGCTCTTCCGACACAACTCCTGCAAACGGGTCCCTCGCATATTCCTCCTCCTTTGTGGCCACATTGTAGAAGCTCTCAGCCCGTAGAAAATACCCCCATCGGTTTCTACGGTACCCCTTTCCAATCGTAACCGCATTGCAAAGCTCTGAATGAGAATCATACGTTGAAAAATTGTAATTTTTTGTCCCGCCCTCAGGATTGAAGCCATACGCTACCGCAATCGCCTCAAGAAGCGTTGACTTTCCGCTACCATTTTCTCCCACAAAACAAGTAACCGGACACTCCAACACCAGCTCTTCCAGTCCGCACAGTGCATGGATACCCCGAAGATAACTCGTTGGCGCAATACGGTTCCAATCTATACCGATCTTTTGTATAAATAAAGGATTCATGATATCGCCCTTTCTCCCGAAACTTTTAAAATAATTTTTTAAGCACGCCCATCTTGCTGCCTTATTTTTAACGTAAAATAAGGCTATCTATGACAGCTAAATTTTATCACAGAAGGCCTTATTTCTCATCCATCTTTTTATTTTTATAAGGAAATTTCAGACAGTTACTTTCTCCAGAAAGAAGTACAGTTCCTTTTGTCCGCCTGATTGTATTGAATGATTTGTTCCAGGAGTGAGAAATCAACTTCATCATCCCAGCGAATACGGAAGATATTAGAGCCCTGACTATACCCCGACGCTGCAATCTCAGCGGAAAACTTCTTTATTGCCGCCTGCTCAGGAGCAACAGAAAAATGCTGCTTTGACGCACTAAAACCAATGATAAAGGTACCATGTTCCGTAAACATGGGCTGGTTCCAGGCGATTTTAGGCTCCATTTGAGGGAACCTGGTTTTTATCCATTCTAAGACCTTCTGCATTTGTGTGCGATGCGCTTCATTTTCGATTGTGCGCAGATATGGTTCAAAGACTTCCATCGTCCGTTTTGCTCCCTGTTCTTTTTATATTATTGTAGTTGTTTCCACAAAATATAAAAATTATCCTATCTTTTGTTCTTCGACTTGCAATGTACAGCCCATCTCATGCCATTCCTCACCGCCCCAGGTAGAATTGGCAATTCCCTGATCCATAAAACCAAATTTCTCATACATCTTTACTTTTTCCTTCAGACAAGTAAGAAGAACCGTATGTCGGCCTTTTTCGCGCTCTCTTTGCAAATATTGGAATACCAGTGATCTGCCAAGTCCCTGTCTGCGATACTCGGGCAATACATCCAGCCCAAGCAGCATAATATTCTTCCCATCAGAATTATATAAGCTGGCATCTGTAAAAAACGCATCTCTGAAAACAGACTCATCGGTAGCTAGTCCATTTAAAAACCCGGCTATCTTTCCCGTCTTTTTATCGACTGCCACCAAAAATAATTCCGGCGCCGTTGAAATTCTGTCTTTCATATTTTGCTCTGAACATGCTTCATGAGGAGGAAAACAAATCTGTTCTATAATGATTGCCTGCCCTGCTTCCTCCTGTTTTATATTTCTGAATTCAAATTTTTCTAAAATAGCTTTGTCAGCAATATTTTCTGATTTTTCGTACATAATGATAGCACCCTTCATACTTTATTTATTCTTGTCGCAAATAAAAAGAATATCGTTGCCTTGGAAACAATCCCCCTGCTTTCCCTTAGCATTTTTCTTGCATTATCCCCTCCCGCAAGCCATTATGGTTTTGGATAAGGGAAAAGCGAGGCAGACAAAATTGCATGAACTATTATAACACAGGTTATATAAAAATTAAAACCTGATTAAAACGGTTCTTTATTAGGGAGAAAAACAGGTTTCCCAATGTCAATCAACACGCAGAAGTTGTTAACCTTTTTTGTTTTATCCTTCTTGACTTCTGTGAAATATATGTTATCTTTTTTATGACTTATGAAGCTTTAGCTGAAGCATTTGCCGACAAAATAAACTGTCCATAGCAGCCAGTGAAAGGAAAAACAATGATTATAAGACAAGAACAAGCCAGCGATCACAATGCCGTCTATCAAATTATCAAAAGCGCTTTTTCCAATGTCACACATAGCGATGGAAGCGAACCGGAGCTTGTTGTTGCTTTGCGCCGCAGCAAAGCCTTTGTACCTGATTTATCACTTGTTGCGATTTGCAATGAAAACATCGTAGGCCATATCCTTTTTACGGAAGTAACTGTAAACGGGAAAACTGAGCTCGCACTCCCTCCTCTGTCCGTTTTGCCATCTTATCAACGTCAGGGGATCGGTCTGGCATTGATAGCAGAGGGACATAGAATTGCCCGGGAATCTGGCTATGATTATTCCATTGTCCTTGGCCATCCGAATTATTATCCGAAAGCAGGATATCATCCTGCACGTCTGTATGGAATGAAACCTCCTTTTGAAGTTCCAGATGATAGCTTTATGGCAATTAAGCTGAATCCGGCTGCCGGACCGCTCAATGGCATCGTAAAATATGACCCTGCATTTGGTATATAATTTGTATTTTGATCGTTTCCATTGTGCTGATTTCTCTTATCTTTGTTAACGGCAAAAATGTGAATTTTATGCTAATATTTCTGGAATCACTCTGAAAAATGCTCCATTTGACTTTTGATCATTAATTGTTCATACCTCCACATTCTACCAGCTATGCGCAAGGAATTTGTTTTCAATTTAGCCGATACATCTTTTAATCGGCCTGTCTTTCCTGGATTAGAAAATTTAGAATTTCCCTTTGATATTTTGAATATACTTGTTTTTATATATCATCAGTTGAGGTGGAAACTGTTTTGATTTATTAAAGTTTAACGTATTGTTCTGGGAAACTTTTCACAGTAAATCCAACTAGATTTGGACAGAACCTATTGACTGCTTATAAAAGAAAAAAATATATAGCAGATACTCCTTAAATTACCTGCTATGTAAAATGATCCATATTATTCTGCCTATATGGGCTAATGTTATCATTTTGTTATTGCTGTTGATAACATTTGCTCTGTAACCGCGAATAAAACCACCAACAAACTGGAATTATCTATGAATATACATTCTTGACATATCGGGTCCATTATCGCTCTGAACCATGCACAAAAATTCCCAACCATATCTCTCATAAAATCCTATATGATCCGTGAGTAAATAGATTAGAGCTATATCTTTGGATTTCAAGTCATCTACAACCATATTAAGCAGATGTCCTGCAATTCCTCTGCAATGATATTCCTTTACTATATAAACCGCACCGCCATTTAGTTTTACGGTGATAAGGAAGTATTCAAAACAACTTATTATCAACGCCCGCAAACCCACATAAATCAAGAACAAAATAGCCTCTCCTAATCCAAAAAAGATAATTCTTTCCAAAATCAAAAACAAGATTTCTGAAAAAAAGGCCAATCTACACAAGGCAGCTTAACCTTCCAGGCAAGATTTAAGTCTTCAAAGTTCAAGTACAGCGGGAGCATATCATATAAAGCATTTGCTGCCGGTTTTTCACTTTTATTCTCTGGCATTGGAATATTTTCTGTTTTTTCAGTACCGCAGGCCGCCATTCCAAGCAGCATGCAGAACGACAGAAAAGCTATTATTCATTTTTTCATCAGGAAGCCTCCTTTTCTTTTTCCTGCTTATCTTTTTGAATATTATTTTGTCCATGTACTTTTCTTAACAGCTTTGCGAGATAATGTGCAATAAATATACAAAATCCCATCAATGCAAAATAATCTATATAGAACAGAAAGACAGATTCCCCGTAATCCAAAAACACAAATTCGCTTTTGAGCAGCAAATAAGTCAGAAAATCCCTTCTGATAAATACTGCTATCCCATACAGAGAAATGGCTGTACCAATGAAAAACAGCAAAATAGAGCGTATCTTTGATGATTTTCTTATCCGTATCCTCTTTTGAGCCATACGAATCACCATGTTCCAATGCAGACCGAGATGTACATTCATCAGTAAAAATCCCCAGTAAGAGCCTAAGATATGCAACCGCCTTGCCAACGCCATTCCTCCTTCAATCCGCATAAACGAAAATACATATCTTGACAAAACAATGCTGCTGTATAGTAGGGCAATCATAGAAAACCATGTCAGCATATCCATACCGACCTGAAAAACACGCATCAGTGAATATTTGCCCCGAAATAAATTTTTATGCCATCTCCAATTCAATATATGATGGACGGCAAACAGAACAAATATCCCCGCTCCCGCCCATTCGTGAGCTTCATCTCCCCAGAATTGATAGCCCATCAAGAACAGCAGCGCCACTGTCATAGCAGCATCAACGGCCCCTTTCCGTTTTCTGTTCATATTTCCGCCCACCACCTCTCTTATTTCAAACAACCATAGGAAGTATCATCCACTGCTTCCAGCCATTCGTTAGAAACCTCTGTACCGGAAACCTCAACCGCCAGATGCGAAAACCAGCTATCCGGTGCAGCGCCATGCCAGTGTTTCACTCCAGCCGGGATATTGATGACATCTCCGGGATTTAATTCCTGTGCTTCTTTACCCCATTCCTGATAATAACCGCGCCCGCCTACACAGATTAGAATCTGCCCGCCGCCGGAAGCAGCATGATGGATATGCCAGTTATTCCGGCATCCCGGTTCAAACGTAACATTGAAAATCCCCACCTGTTCAGTGGAAAGCGGCGCAAGATAACTCTGTCCGATGAAATACTGCGCAAAACCGCTGTTCGGTTCTCCAATCGGAAACAGCATATTCCTCTCATAGGTTTCCCTTTCGTCTTCCGTTGGTGATTCCTCTGTCCAGACATTCTTCGCCATCTTAAAAGCCGCCCATGCCTTCGGCCATCCTGCGTAAAATGCTGCATGAGTTAATATCTCGGCGATTTCCTCTTTTGTAATCCCGTTATTCTTCGCACTCATCAGATGATACTGGAAGGAAGAATCCACCAGCCCCTGTGACATTAAAGATACCACCGTCACAACGGAACGGTCTCTTAGGGAGAGCTTTTCCTCCCTGTTCCACACCTCGCCAAATAATACGTCATCGTTTAGCTGTGCGAATTTTGGGGCAAAATCCCCAAGCTGATCTCTGCCTGCTGTCTGCTTTACCATAATCTTATCCTCCATTTTTTGCTCATGTCTGTACCTGCGTTATATTTTCTGATTTCCGGTAGACCATACATGGCTCTCTTTCGCAGAATCCTGCGTATTTTGCGCCATAACGCCCACCAAATTATGCGGAGCATAGGGTTCCTCCAAATAGGAAAGCTCCTCCGCTGACAATTCCAACTCTACTGCTCTTGCCGCTCCTTCGATATGATGGAGCTTCGTTGCGCCGACTACCGGAGAAGTAACCTTCGTCAAAAGCCATGCGAGGGAAACCTCCGTCATGGAAACACCTTTTTGCCCCGCCAGTTTCGCCACTCTGTCAATAATCACTCCATCCTGCCCTGCAGTAGAATCATATTTAAGCCTTGCATAGCTGTCCTCCTGCAAACGCTTAGAGTTTTCACCGGGAAGCCTTGCAAGCCTGCCTCCCGCCAGTGCGCTGTATGGCGTCATGGCGATATTGTCCTCCCTGCAAAGCTTTGCCATTTCCCGTTCTTCTTCCCTGAAAATCAGATTGTAGTGCCCCTGCACGGATACAAACTTTACAAATCCTTCTTTTTCCGCCAGTGCGTTTGCCTTTGCAAGCTGATAGGCAAAGCAGTTAGAAATACCGATATAGCGGGCTTTACCAGCTCTTACCACGTTATTCAAGCCTTCCATAATGTCATAAAGCGGCGTTTCATAATCCCACATGTGGGAAATATATAAATCCACATAATCCATGCCAAGATTAGCAAGGCTTCGGTTTATCATCCGCTCAATATGCTGTTGTCCAGTAATTCCGGCCCGGATATCATCCTGAGTACGGGGAAGAAATTTTGTTGCCACCACCATATCCTCGCGCTTTACCTGCTCCCAAAGCGCCCGGCCGAGATACTGCTCGCTGGTTCCACTTTGGTAAGCGATTGCCGTATCAAAGAAATTAACGCCCAAATTCAGCCCGCGGCGGATGATCTCACGGGAATGTTCCTCGTCAATCGTCCATGAATGCTGGCCGTTATTTGCATTGCCAAATCCCATACATCCCATACAGATGCGAAAAACTGTCAGATCGGAATTTCCAAGTTTTGTATATTGCATTATGCCACCGCCTACTCTACAAGTCCAAGTCCGCTCAGCCAGTTCGCCACTGCGTCCCCGGCATTTGCCGCCTGAGAGCTTCCCAAAGAAAGCCCGTCCAGAACCTCCGCATCCGGTTCCATGCTTTCGATTGTACGGATGGTATTGGAAAATCCGCTGCCGCCGCTGGTAACAAACGGAACGATTGTCTTACCGGACAGATCGTAATCGTCCAGAAAGCTGTAAAGGATCATTGGCATATCTCCCCACCAGTTCGGGAATTAAACTGTACCCAGTCTCTCCTATCCCTTGATTTTACTAGCTTTAACAGCATACAAAACTGTGTATTGTGTTCTCATTGCCTGCGTTTGTCCGGTGACTCAGTATTATTCCTTAACCACTTTCATTTTCATCACTACCCGTTTTCCTTCAAATATCTATAATGTATTATTCCTGTCTAAATTTAATTATACACTTTAGAGTTTACTCCAAGTCAATACTTTTACCATTGCCTAATTATAAAATAGCGATTACAACAAACAACAAGAGTCAGTAGGAATTTAACCCGCTGACTCTATTTTGACTTCTATTTACCCTTTATTATTATAAATGATTTTTCCTTTTTTCATAAATTTTCTATTTCCTTTTCTCTCTTGTTGAAAAACCACCAATTTTTCAACATTTCCTCGTTCTGCCAGTTTAAATGCATTCCTCGAGATTTTTAATGTATGTTTGGGATTGGTCGTTGCATATACATTGATATCCTTCACGTTAATAGGTAAATTCCTCACCTCATCTACTATTTTCGCTACAAACTTTGGACTATAATACCGACTCAAATCTGGTCGTCTACGCTCAATGGCAATCGTTGTTAAATTTCTTTTTCCGATAGGTATCTGTCTGTCATCTATTGGATATGTATCTGCTAAAACCAAATTTATTTCTTTTGACACTTGACCATAGTTCTTTTTCTTGATGTCAATATGCTCATCTTCTAAAACCGTATAATCATCCTCCGCTCCCACATCGTACTCTGGAAAAGTATCATTTAACGCTAATCTAAACTGAGTGAAAATGGGAACCAGCTTCAAATTACATTTTTCATACCCAAGTATTTTTGCACAAAACCAATACCACAAATATGGATAGTCATGATATACGTTTTGAGTATTAAACATTTTCTCTTTATTATATTTTCTGATTTTTGATAAGATGAAAAGCATAAATAATAAACCAATGGCCCAGTTCCCCGCTTTTAGCAGGAATAAATACTTTATATTATCAAAGTCTATTGGCACATTTTTAAAACATAATTCAATAAAACTTGTAATATCAACTATAGGTGGTATAAATACAGCGACCACAAGCACAATAATTTCTATAATGGAACGAAAACTTTCTTTTATTTTTTTAAATAGATGTTTCATTTTCCTTCAATATCCTTTTCCAATCTATACTACCTAATTGAGTAATTTTATTTTGGGTTGTATTATATTCCCAAATCCCCACCTGTTGAATTCCGGCAATAATATGATACTGAGTTCTACTTCTCATTTCTTTCCCAATTTTTCTCCAATTGTTGAAATCAATTAATGAATAATGAGGAATATTTTCTGGATGTGTATGCCATTCCCCCATATAACCATATACACCTGCGTTCTCTTTATATAATTTTTCAAAAAAATCTATATGTCCTGTATCCTTACGCAAAAATCTACTTCTACTTCTTTTATCTGAGACCATTGGTTCCGTGATAAACTCGATAATCAAATTTGCATTACCACAATTCTCACGTCCTATTAATATACCACCAGCTTCCGTTGACTTTGGTGAAACCTGAATATATTTCTGCATAATCTGCAATATATTATCACAAAACTTTATCTTTCTATCATCATTTTCAATTACCATGTTTTTCCCCACAAATTTTACACGCCGAATCAACAAACATTTGACCACTGCATTCCACAACGCTGCCTTTTTGTCGCAAATATCTGTTTGAGACCTCTAGACCAGATCTTTTGAAATGATAGTCATCACCTTTTGCCGAGATGATCATGTTATTGAAATATCTTCCTTCAAAAATTTTTTTTATAGTTTCAACGCATATACTAGCCGTTTTGATAGAAATTGTAGAGCCATAAGGTATAAAGGAACTCCCACAACCAGCGACTTTCCGAACAATATGTTGTCCAGGCTGACAATAAGATGTCCGGTCATACAATTCTTCAGAATCTTCATCTCGACCAATAAAGCATTCATAACATCCAACATTTCCGCATTTTATATATGCCACATGGCTACCAATTCCTAATACCTCATTCCATGCATAAACTACTGGTGTAGTTAATTTGTTCAGGAATACATAATGATTGATCCATCTATTGACATTATGATTGCCTGTAGCAGATATTATCAAATCATATTCTCCAAAATCAATACTTCCATCCTGCACTGCATCTTCTATTTCATCAGCCAAAGATAAAATCTGCAGATCAGGAATGTTTTTTGAAAGATAATTTTGCAAGGCTACACATTTATATTGCCCTATATATTCTAACCCGAGCAGATGCCTAAAAACATTAATTTCATATAAATAATCCGCATCAATCAGCATCATTTTTTCAATTCCAGCCTTTACTAACTCATTAGCAATATAACCGCCTACAGATCCGCACCCTATTAACAAAACTTTTTTGTCTGTTAGTATATTGGTCATTTCATTCGAACGAGCCATTAAAAACCGTTTATCTATTCTATTAACTGCAATAGGAATAATTTTTTCTACTGATTTTAAATTACATAAACCATTTTCAAAAGAGATTATGGTTTTCTCAAACATTGCACCAAAAAAAGTAGTTGAACCATTAGATTGCTGTACCTCAAAAATCATTAGTTTATCATTACTAACTTTAGTGATAATTGATTGAAGTTCTTTCGCATTTACATATTGCAATACTTCCTGAAAGTATTCTTTTAAAATTGTACAACGTGCGTCCGGTGGCATTAAAAGGCCATTTACTTTAATCTTTATATAAATTGCATTTCTAATACTGACTTTTTCCTCTTCCTTACAATAACGTTTTAACCTTTGAGATTCTTGAGAAACATATATTGTACTTGCTTTTGATCTCTGTAAAAATTTTAAATAGGACTCTTTTTTATGCCTTTTTACTGTTTTCACGAAATACTTTACAATACTAATGTTTCGAACACATGATACATCAACTTTTGCAATGCGAACTGATGGTAATTGTATCCAATAAGAATCAAATTCATTAATGAAGTCTTCCTTATTGATACCTGTAAGCCCCTCCTGAATAATTTCCTTTGCCCTCTTAACTGACTGTAATATTATTCCGGACAAATTTTGGTCTATCAAAATGCCTTCTGTATCAAACAGACACAATTTCCCCTTTACATCTACATGCGGTATAAAGGGGAAGTCCATATACTGTTTAATATATATATCAACTAATACTCTTTGCCATTTTTGCGGTATAGCAATTACAATTGGAACCGTATTTTTATCAATCACTAAATCACATTCAATTAACCTCTGATAATCATGCCCTCCAAATATTGTTTTCTCAACAAAAACAATATTTAGAACATCTAAACTGTCATGTAATGCTTTCTCAATGACCTCAAAATTCATATAAATTATACTCCTGAAGAACTTGAAACAGGTATACAATTCAACTGCTTTTTAGCTGCATTCTTTTTTTCTGGAATTTTAAAGTCATCTCCAAAAATTTTATTCAGCAATGTACACTGTTCTACCTCATCCGCTTCTTCTTTTACTGCTTCCAAATCAGTTACTAATTTATCAACTTTATCTTTAAAATCTGTCATATAAATATCTGTCATTTTCTTAAATATATCTGAATCACTTTCAAAATTTAAGGAAAAAGGTAGCGGATATTCAATACGATATAACAATCGTCCTTTATCTGAAATCCCCTGATAGATAAAAAGGCTTTGAATTTCTTTGGCAAATCCTATAAGCGCTTCTAAATCATCATATCTCCACTTTTCTTCCAAGTAATCATAACTTTTTGACACTTCAAATTTATCCGCAGCAATTAACGTGAGGCCAATACTGGGAGGCTCTGCATTTCCTGTACTACTAAATTTTAAATTTTTCCATCTTTTCATATATCGAATTACACGTCTATACTGCTCTCTGTCTTCACTATCAGCTTCATATTTATTATTAATATAATCAATTAGTCCTTTTGGATCTGATTTTTCCCAACATATTTCTTCTGGTATACTATCTTTTCCCCGTGCTAAATACAATTGACTTTCCGTATCATCTTTATCTTCGTAAGTGTAAACAACTAAGTCAACATGATATGCTGTCTCGCCATTCTTCTTATATGTAACAGTTACACACGGTTTTTTTACTTTTGCACCATATTCTGTATGATTCTGTAAAATATCATATATTTTATTTTTTAGTTCCGTAGGATTTTCGTAATCACCTTTATTAACATTGAATCTCAAACCAACATCTATATCATATTCTTTGTCTAGCGGTTCAACACCTGTATACATAATGTAGCTTCCTTGATTTAATTCTGTAAAACTTGGCAATTCCTCACTATCTCTCAATTTTTTCAACAAAATATCTCTTTTACTGGCAAGTTCTGACTTCACATCATAATCCATCTTTATAGCTTTATTAAAATCCTTAAAATATTTTTGTAGACTCATAGCATGCATCCTTTCCTTTTTATAATTTTCACGAACCATTGGCACTCAACGTGCTAGAGTGCTAATAATTTTAGTCTAACACTTTCTTAAGCCTACGTCAATCCCCAAAAAGCTAAGTATCCACTAAGAATAAACCATTAAATAATATATTAATTAGTCATATGCTATGATTCTCTAATCTATCCCAACGACCAACAGGCATGCCCACCGCATGCTCCGTATGGCTCGATTATATTCGTTTTTACAAATTCTTCAGTGCCCTCAAATCCCTCTGTTTCAATATGCCTTGAAGTTTTTTGTTCTCTTTCTTCAAATCATCGTTTTCCTTTTTCATAAGCGCCAGCTGTTGCTGCAGAAGTTCTATCTGTCTGTCCATGGCCTGATTCAGAATATCTTTTCTTGGATCCGGCATTCCTTGCTGCTTTTCGACTGCCCGGTCCAGCAGTTCTCTTATGGTCTGGTTTTTATAAAAGAACCCTCTGGAAAGTCCTGTCATCTTCATAAGTTTTGGCACGCTGATCCGCTCCTGCTCCATCCGCAGCTGCTGGATAGCCTGTTTTGCAAGGGATATCTTTTCGGTGCTTCTTTTCTGGTTTTCCTCCAGCATTTTATCGTATTTGCTCATATTCTTCACCCCATCCATCCAAATTTTCAAATATGATCTCTGTTAATTTTTCTCTTATTTTCCTCGACTCGTCTGCGATGAGCTGATTGCTCATTTTACGGTAGTGCTGTACACTTTTTAGTCGCTTATGTCCGAGAAGCCTTGCTATTGTCCAGTCATCCAGATGCAGTTCCGTCAGCTGCACCCCATAATAATGCCGGAACATATGGGTTCCAAATCCAAATAACTTGCCATCATCATCCATCAGTTCTTCTTTCCGGATCATTCCCAAGACTTTACTTTTCAACGTATTGTACCGGAGCGGCCGGCTGGTATCCTTTTCATCCACAAAGATGTATTTTGTTTTCCCATACTTATTCTTTGTATATTCAATAGATTTTTCCAACAGCATGGCAAGTTCATAGCTGATTGGTTTGGTATAGGTGCTTGTTTTTACCTGATGGATTTGTATCATGTACTGGTCGCCAGTCATATATAGGCAGTCTGTCCGTAGGGTCAGCGTGTCTGAGATTCGCGTTCCTAACATCTGATGGATGATCATGCACCTTGCAACCTGCTCATCCATCTGAATGATGTGGGCATTCAGCGTTTCCATTTCCCTGTCTGAATACACTTTGAATTCCGGCTGCCATTCAGGTGGGATATCCGTATTGAGGAACAGCGTCTCCAAGTGATCATAACTGTAAATCTTTCCTACAGTTTCTAATACTGCCCGCAATTTCAGGATGGTATCGCTGTTTCCTTTCCCCGGTTTCCCATCCGTCATTTTGTGTATGAGATAAGCCTCCCATACATTCCGGTCTATATCCTGACAGGATTCCACCTCTGGGAATTTGTCTTTCAAAAATCCGGAGAAATCCCGAAAGGATGTTAATTCTCTTTGGATAGTACCGATTGCCTCACAGCTGAGATGTTGATAAACTGCTTTTTTTATCTCACTCCGTATGTCCGGCTGGACTATCTTCTCAAAACTGATTGTTTTCACATGGTAGATTGGATTTTCTCTGACTGCAATCTCCAGTTTATCCAATTCCCAGACATCCTTTTCTATTTCTTCTCTGGTATCCTCTGGCTGCAGATATTGCAATATCTGTTTAAAAAACCGGATTAAATCCGCATCCAGAATCAGTGTGTTCCCATAGGCGCTTTTTCTTTCCTTCGTTCGGGGTTTTCCCTCTTCCAGCATCCACCCTTTTAATGATGAGATCCACTTTTCCGGTGGCTGGCTCAAAAGGCTTTGTATTCCTTGATTTTTTTTAATATGCAGGAACTGTGCTATCTGGTTAAGGTAAGTAAAATAATGTCGCAATGAATTAAATGCTTTTGTCTTTCCGCTACCTAGCAAGAAGTCTCTCACCTCTTCCTGCATCTGTTCTGTTGGAAACTGCTCCAGATCAAAATAATCTTTTTTATATTGCTTATTCCTCTCTTTTTCGCTCTGTCTGTGGAAGCATTCCAGTTCCCTGTAATAAACCCGGCGTTCCATACGCTTCTCCTTTCTTCAGGCAGGAAGCCAGACTATGTTCCTGATGGCTGAAGTATTCCTCATTTGCTTTCGCAATCCGTTTCGGCATATAGTCAATATACTGCTGTGTCATCTCGTCATAGCTGTGCCCAAGATAATCCCGTATTCCCTGCAGGGACATATTGTTGTCATAGAACAAGGTGGCTATTGTATGGCGGTAATCATGAGATTTGAAAATATACTCCCCATTGCTGATACCCGCAATCTCACAATATTGTTTCATCTGCTGTCTGAATGTTTGATATAAGAATGCTCCGCCCTTTTTATTTTTAAAAATATACTCGTCCGGTCCTATTTGATGTCTCTGCAGATATACCTGCATGACCTCATAAACACCCTCCGGGATTGGGATCCTCTTATAATTCTTCATTTTCACCTGATACACCTGCATCCAATAGTCATTATTTTTTCTGAAATATGCGTTTCCCCTTAAGGTACACACTTCACTGGCACGCAGTCCGATTGCCCACAGATGGAGGAACATACACCGGAGGTGTTCTGGAAATAGGTTCAGCTTGCCGAGTATCTCCATATAAACATGTTCATCCACACTCCTGTCATGGTGGATGGGTATTACCTTCTGAAGATAATAATCCGGATCAAAAGGCATTCTCTGTATGTATCCACGCACTTCCATGAATTTAAAAAAATGTGCGATGGCTGAGATCCGTTCATTGTATCCTTTTGGATCTAATTCTTTTTCCCGAAGCCATGCCAGAAATATCTCGATATGGTTTTTACTGCACGCTGTCGCTGTTATCTGCTTTTCATCCAGCATGGACAGAAAATTACGGATGACAAGATAACGTCTGGTAATTGTACTGAGTGCCTGTCCGTTGATACCCAGTTCATATTTCATAAACTCTTTTGCATACATCCGGTTCTCCCGGCTTTTTATCTCCAAAAAGGATATGCTTTCAAGGGAGGCACTTTGGTTAAGTCTTTCTGCCGGAAGTTTAAAACGCTCAATATACCAGATCCCGGCATGCCAGTGTATATCCGATGCCATGCAAAAAAGCTGTTTCCTGCTGATACCGACAATGGACATATAGTTCTTTCCCATAGTCGTTTCTGCATGCTGTTGTTCCATTTGCTTCTGGAATCCACGGATATCGTCAAGTTCTAGTTCTTCTATATCTGCAATCCCCTTCTGCCCACAATACTGATAAAGGCATTGTAATGCCATAAGCCGCCTTTTTCTCATTGGTCCTTCTGTATAGTTCTGAATAAAAAACGTCAGCACATCAAAAATCTGCATTTTCAGCTTTAATGGATAACCGCACCGAAAATCCCATACCAGAGTCTCCTTCTTTCTGGATTCCCAAAACTTCTTTGCCACTTCCTCATCCGGATGGTAGGGGAGGTAGATAACCTCATTCCGGTACTGCCACTGGTGCTTTCGTCTTCCGTCCAGTGTCTGCATCTGTTCCCGGATGGCGCTGCGCTTTAACCAATCATATGCCCGCAGATATTTTTGCGTTGCACCGAGGCCAATTTCATGCCGCAGGTACTGCTCGTATTTCTCCCTGAGTGGATAATCCAACAAGGTAATGCTGGTTACTCCCTCCCATATCAGAAAATCGATGAGCTTCTTCTTTCCTATCTGTGCTTCTTTAGGACTGGATTTCATCTGCCCGGCAAGCTGTTCTCTTTTTCTTGTTATTTCCAGCTGTGATTCATATTCCGGCTCTGCCCGCTGATACAAATATGCAGGCATAAATATCACCTCCCTTTACAGCAGTTCTCCTATCCGGTATATGGATGAGTGCTTTTCATAAAATTCATTGCTTGCTGCTATCAGATCATCATCGATCAGGTTCAGATACCGCACTGTAGTTTCTATATGCTTATGCCCTAATGCCTGACTTATCATTTCCAGACGCCAGCCTGCCTCTTTCCGCATATTGGCAAAATATCTACGGAGCATATGGGGCGTGGATTTGATATGCGTTTTCTTCTCCATTCGTTTTAACATGGAATACACGCTGCCAACCTTCAAAGGCTGCCCTTTTGTTTTACCCTCTATGACGATAAACAAGTATTTCTGATGCTGGAGGAGTGCCCTATACTCGGAAAGATAATACATAAGAAATGAGAAGGTGTCATCGCTGATCTTTGCTTTTCGGTATTCTGCATTTTTCGCTCTGGCATTGTTCTCGTTATCTTCCCGGAATGACACCTTGATCAAATGATTGGTGTAGTCAATATCCCTGCTGTAATCTACACCAAGGATTTCTCCGATCCGAAATCCTGTCTCAGCCAGCAGCAATAACAGCAGCTGATCCCTGCAGTTGGTGCATGCCTGCAATAGTGTGACTATCTCATCCTGCTTGGCCGGGATTCCCCTATGATCCTCCTGCTTCAGATATCCTTTAAAGGCTTGGTATCTGAGTACCCGCTTCACTCCCACTGTATTCACATCCACAATCTGGTTGTAAGACAATACTTTGAGGCTACCGTATCCTTCATCCAGTTTTTCCAGAAAAAGATAGAACCTGAACACATCCTTTAGGTATGCGTTGCAGGTTCCATTATCAGGGGATTTCCCCATCTGCTCATTTGTATGGTTTCCGGCTTTCAGCCAGTTTAGGAAATTCACAAAGTGTTTGTTCTGTTCCTCATAATCCAGATGATAGACATCTGTAAGTTCCAACTGTTTCTCATGGACATATTCCAGATAAAATACCAGTGCAAATCCGGAACGCCTTACAGTATTCGGTGAACGGTTGATATTGGTCTTGTACATCAGATACTTGCTGGGAAGCCGTTCGATCTGATATGTATCCAGATTACGGATAAAGTAGCACTTCTCTGATCCGTCTTTTATCATCTCCAGCTTATATTGTCTCATCCATGGCTCCCTCCTTTCTCTAACGTCATACACAGTATACCCAACTCATGCCAACATATCTATTCACAAATACCAACAATCCGTGCAGATCAGGCTTTAAAATACCACTGAATATTCCCCTTTATTTTCCCTGATAATACAGCATAACCAACAACACCTGAACTTCATTTCTACATATAATAATCTGTTCCTTTCCGACTGCGAATAAAGCGTTCCACATCCTCTAACTTTTCTGCCCTTTGGCATTCCGGCAAGGCACAAATCACATCCTGATGGTACCGCCCTCCGGCGATTGCCCGGTTATCCAGTATCGACACCACACAGGTATCCTTCTCTGTCCGGATCGCCCGCCCGAATCCCTGCCGTAATCTCTTCTGCATATCCGGCACGATCACAGACTGGATGTATTCTTCCAAAGTCTCATACCGCTCCTTCTCTGCCTCACTGATCGGATTAGGAACTGCAAAGGGCAGTTTCACGATAATCAGGGATGATACCATATCCCCCGGAAAGTCCACGCCCTCCCAGCAGGAGCCGGCTGCGAACAGAACCGCATTCTCCAGCGTCTTGAATCTTGCGATTTCCTCCTGTGAATGCCGCCATACCTCTACCATGGGAAACGGCAAGGCATCCTTTAGCATCTGGTATACACTTCCCATCAGTGAATAAGATGTAAATAGCACCAGCGTATGCCCGTAAGTGGAACAGATGAGGGACTGGATATGCTTTGCCAGCATCACGACCTCTTCCCTGCTGCCCCGTCTATACTGCTTTAGTGTCTTAGGCAGGTACAAAAGACAGTTTTTCTTATATTCAAAAGGTGACTTCGCAACATATTCCTGCACATTGTCTGCAGTGCTTAATCCCGTCACCTGTCTGGTACGTGCAAAGCCGTTTCCGGCCTTTAGTGTCCCACTTGTCAGTATGGCTGGAAAACCCTGACACCAAAGGGACTCCAGCAGAAGCTTCGGCACCCGTCTGCTGGTGGCACACAATACCGGAAGATGTTCCCGGTCATGCTGCAGGTAAAGGATATAGTTGGAATCCTTCTTGTAGAAAAAGCCAATCACTTCCATGGCTTCTCCCAGCTTGTTAAGGGTCCATCGGGGCACGGTTCCCCGGAGGTTTTCCATGATCTGCTCCAATTGGGTTATTGCTGTTTTGAAATGTTTAACATCTATTTTGGGAATGGATGGGCCTTCCTCTCCGGCCGCCCCATTTCCCATACTATCTTCCACTGACTCCAGCAGGCTGCGGAAGGTCTCCCGGACTCTGCCTGCCTCTTTTTTCTGATGTTCTTTTTCCAGATTGGAACATATTTCTTTGATCTCATCATTTCCAAGGGTTTTGCCATACATCTGTCTTGCCGCCTCTGGCAGCTGGTGAGCTTCGTCCACGATCAATGCCCGGTAATCGGTCAGCAGCGGACGGTACGCTTTTGCCCTGTGGGATGCGTCTGCCAGAAGGTAATTGTGATTACATATCTGAATAAAGACATCCGGACTCTTTGCCGCTTTTAAGTACCGCTGGTATCTGCACTCTTCCCTGCCCACACAGTCTTTGGGACAGAATTTCGGAACACAGACAAGCCTGCGGTCGAAACCGCTCAGTCCATGGACTTCATCTAAATCATAAGAATGGCGTAGGGATAACAGCGCCTGTTTCTGCCCTGCATTCTTCATTTTCTCTTTTACCGCCTCCAGCCGCTGCTGCAGTCGGACATCACAAACAAAATGTTCTTTCCCTTTCCGTACTATGGCATTTAACGGTGTCTGGATGATCCCCTGCTTCGTAAGAACCTTCGATAAAAACGGAATATATTCTGAAAGGATTGCTTTCTGCAGGGCAACGCTGGATGTGGAAATTACCACAGGCCGGCTGTCACAGAGTACAAATCTTCCATTCAGCATGGCATATTTCCGCATCATGACACAGGCCACAAGATAAGCGTATGTTTTTCCAATTCCTACTCCTGCATCGCAAAGAGCGATCTTTCCGCATAATAAGGAGTCTAGCATCTTGTGGCAGAGCTGGATCTGCTCTTCTCTTACATTTAACCCACTGGCTGGTAGAAATTTTCGGAATATTGTTTCCACTTCCCCATGTGCTTTTTTCTGATATTGGTTTTTATAAAACATGATATATCCTTTTCACGTATGCCGTTAATACCACATCAATACGGCCATGGAGCACTCCACAGCCGCATGTATCTGATATCAACGACACACTTCTATTGATTTCTATTTTGTTTAGTTCGTTTACTCTTGGCACCGAATTTGACCTCGCTTCCCCGGATACCTGCCATATAAGGATGGCGTGGGAACATTACAGGCGGGCATCTGGCCGATACAGCGCACGGATTATTGCCTGTGTGCTGTAATGGATGCCGCTCACAGATATTCTGAGGGTCTTGCTGATTACAACCCAGAGTCCATCTTCTGCTCTTTGGCAAGAAATGTGTATCATTATCCCCCGCTTGTGATCATGGCGGAAAGCCAGCCGCGGCTTTATTTCAAATGCAAGGAATCGCTCGAAGCGAAACCAGCGCCCATATCAGTTTGTAGATTTCCTGTCATCTTTCTGGATGATATTCCAGTCCTGCATCCTGCTATGGAGGCTGGTTCCGCTTGTCATGGCGCTTGCTTTTTCACGCTACTACTTACGGGAACGTACCTGTAATGCTGATATTTGATTGTCAAAGAGCAGGTAGGATACTATTTCCCCTACACTTAATAGCCGATAAAGGCATCTGTTTTTTCTCTCACCTTACAAAAATTTTTTAATTTTTTTCTTCAAACGGTCTATCCTGCAATAAATTGCTCTTTCAGTGATTCCCAGCTGATCCGCAATTTCGCAAACAGAGTACCCCATAATCCTCAGTAAAAGTATCTGGAGCATTACCCTGTCTGCTCCCAGCATGATATGTAACAGTTCTTCATCTTCAATAGCATCCAAAAGCCTTTGCACGTCATCCAGTTCCGGTTCTTCCAATTCTACAGGTGAGAGCAGATCGTAATCCGGAAAATCAGCCTGATGTTCCCGGTATCTGCGTTCCTCATTAAAATCAGACCAATCCAATTCCCGGAGTTTTAGAATGACTGTTTCATCAACTCCCAGTTCCCGCATTTGCTTCTCTTCTCGTTCCTTCCATTTTTTCCATTTCTTTTCTTCTCTTGCTTTATTAAAAGCCATCTCCGCTTACCTCCGATTTGAATTTTTGTGAAATCAAATCGAAGTGCGGCGGTGGTCTGGCAATATATTCCCAATTGACAGCTTGTATTAATTTGTTGAAAAATGTCGTTAAAAAAAGTGCCATAACCCGTTGAAGAGTTATGACACTATATGGAATTTTGTATATTATTTTCTCTTTTGTGGGATTTATCAGCAAATATACTGCTCCTTAGTGCCTTAATCGCCCTATATCCGGGCACAACGGGAGTAGTATACTAAACGCAACAGTCAGTTCACTGTCAATCGCCAGTCAAACAACTGTCACTTTTTTAAAATCATAAAAAACAGACCTAACTGCCAAGTAGTTAAGTCTGCCTATGTATCCTTTTCTTTAATTGGTTCAAAATAATATCCTACATTGCGGACACTTTTGATTATATCACCTGCACTCGTTTCCTCTTTTCTCAGCTTTTTTCGCAGGCGGCGTGCTACGCACCAGAGAATATTATTGATGTTTCCGTGGGGATGTTCGTGCCATACTGTTTCATAAATCTGCTCAAATGTATATACCCGGCCAGGAGCCGTAACAAGCAGGTGTAGAAAATCAAATTCATGCTTACTTAGTGAAATCTCATGATTATCCCAAAACATCTTTCTGGCTATCTGATTCATCACCAATGGTCCTATTTGTATAATATCCTCAGCATTGTTTTTGCCTTCATACCATGATAAGTATCTTCGGGTCAAGGCATACATATATACCAAAATATCTTCTCGGCTGCTAGAGGCTTTTATAGCCATGTCCGCACCTGACTCTACATAAAAAATACTTTTGTCATCATCCCCAAACATAATTACCAGAATAGGAATTTGAGTTATCTTTCTGATTGTCTGTATCAATCGGTATGTTTTTTCTTTATGTGCTCCTGCTTCAACTACAATCAAATGATACGGAAATCTTGATAAATGGGATAATGCATCATGTATACTTGAAGTGCAGTATAGTTTTGCTGATTCTCCCAACCAGTCCCTGACTTTGTGTTGCCCCTCATTGTTGGGGATTATCAATAATATTTAGGTCATTTTACAAGGAACTACACGCAGACCGTGAAACGGGCTGCTGACAACA
>ERZ777306.460-NODE-460-length-82653-cov-6.747887_pt1 | contig 82653 bp, 65 predicted proteins | sample MGYA00374966_ERZ777306 | MGnify/ENA primary metagenome ERZ777306 (study PRJEB29329, sample SAMN06343882) | mouse gut metagenome | isolation source: Mouse cecum | place: Austria: Vienna | collected 2014-11-15 ...
TGCAAAAAACGGAAAGATATAGTATCCTGTATGTGGTTTTGAAGGTATGTTAAGATTTTAATTTTATATACTTTTGTTTTCAGAAGAACCTTTAAAAGGTTCTTTTTTTGCATACAAAGAAAATTTTAAGCATGAGACGCATAAGAAGCGAAAGAGGGGTTTGTTATGATTAATGTCATGCTGGTGGATGATGAAGTGCTGGCTCTGGAATATTTAAAGAATTTAATCAATTGGGAAGGAAATGGATATCACATTGTCGGAACAGCGGTAAATGGCAAAAAGGCTTTGGAGCTATATGAAAAATTGCTTCCGGAGATTGTAATTTCTGATATAAAAATGTCCGGAATGGACGGCCTGGAGCTTGCTAGACAGTTGAAAGAAAAAAATTCAGATGTGGTGATTATCCTTTTATCTGCGTATCGCGACTTTGCATATGCGCAAAAAGGAATCTGCTATGGTGTGTCCAACTATCTGTTGAAGTATGAGTTGCGCGGGGATAACCTGTTAGCAGAGTTGCAGAAGGTGCAAAAGAGTTTGGAGATCAGAAACAGAAGAAAAAAGATGCACCAGAAATATCTTATGAATCAGTTGATTTATGATCAGTCGGCGGCAAATGAGCTTTATATTCCAAAGGCGGGTGAGGTATTGTTTTTGATGATGCTACATAAAAGAAGCTGCTTTGTGTCCGGTGAATTTGTTAAAGCTGAGTGGGACACAGCGGAGGCGAGGGTAATGGAAGAAATATTGCCGCAGATGGAAAGGGAAGGGATTTCTTCCGTGGCAGAAGTGCCGGTTTCAGCGGATAACTGGGTTGTTTTGTGCCGAATGACGCATACACCGAGCAGACAGCTTTTGGACAACCGAATCAATCAATGGGCAGGGCAGATGATTGGATTATTAGATGGAACATCGGGCAATCTGTTTCATGCAATTTGTAGCAGACAGATTGCGCCGCAAGAAATCAGCGAGACTTTTCGCCTGATGTCACGGCAAGTGCATCAGGCATTTTTTTGGAGACCAAACAGTTGGTGTTTTTTGGAGACATATAGAGAAGAAGAAAAAGTATTGTGGGGAGAACAACTTCGAACGCTGGAAAGTGTGTTGTATGCCGAGGTTGGCAAACCTGGAGATTTGATCAAAGAATGGCTTGAGACATTATGGAAAGACCGGCAAATGGAAGCACTTCGTTCCTTGCTTCCGCAGATGAATAATCTTTTGCTAGAACAAAAACGGAAGGCGGGAATGGAGCCGCCAATGGAAAAAAGGACAGAAAAGCAAATAAAAACAGAAAAAAACTACTGTGTTTCAATGGATGAACTGATTGGTTATTATAGAGAAGCATTTGAAACATTACATCAGTATATAAGTAAGAAAGAGAATGAGAAGTATTCGCGCATTGTGGCTGGCGTGGTTTCATACATAAGAAAAAATTTTGAGAAAGAATTGAGTTTGGAACTTCTCGGAGAAGAATTTCATATGAATGGCGTTTATTTAGGACAGATTTTTAAAAAAGAAGTGGGGTTGACTGTTTTAAAGTATCAGACAATGCTTCGGATAGAAGAGGCCAAAAGACTGTTGCGGGAGGAAAATTGTACTGTGTCTGAGACGGCGCGCTTGGTGGGATATCAGACCAGCCAGTATTTCAGCCAGATTTTTGCCAGAAAAACAGGGCAAAAGCCGCAGGATTATCGCAGAAAGAGATGAGTGCCCAAGTGGCGTTGTAGAAAGGATAAACATGCAAAAACAGAGAAAAAGAAAGTTTAAATGGCGGATGCTACGGAATATTTCTCTGATTCTGGCTGCTTCCATGGTACTTGGTTCAGTTATCAGCTTCGTTTATTTTGAAGCGGTTGTGCGAAGCCAGGAAATATCCGATGAAAGAGCAAAGCTTCGTCAGGTTACAGGTCAGATTCGTTTTATGGTGGAAGATGTACAGAGATTTGCACAGAGCATTCTGATTGACCAGGAATTGCAGGAAAGTCTTGCGTTGGAACCTTTTACCAGTGAGTATCAGAGGCAGAGTTCGTATGACCGCATAGCGAACCGGTTAATTTTTTATAATAATCTGCGAAGTTATATCAACAATTCCATGCTCAAAATGGAGAGCGGAATCTGGTATGGGACAAGCTATGTACGTTACAGTGAGCAGATGCCCGGCGAGGAGCTTATTGTGCAAAATAGTACAGAGGACAGCCCATATTCCAAGGTTTATAATCGTGGAGCCGACGGGGAACCGATTATCTGTTATCAGGTTCAGATGCTGGACAAGTATCATTTTGGAGAACGAAAGGGAACGTTATATCTCGAAATTTATCTGAATTCTTTTCTGGAACAGGTTCGTCTCTATGCAGAAAATTATAAACATGTATGTCTAGTGCGCGGTGATGGCGCTGTTTTGTACGCGCAGGATGCAGAGGGACTTTTGCAGGATTATCTGGTTCAAATGACAGAAGTGACCGACAAGCAGGCTGTAAAGGTAGACGGAGGCTATCTGCTTTGCGAGTCTGTGGAGGAGACGGGCTGGAGACTGTGTATGCTGATTCCGAACGAGTTTCTGTGGGAAAGGAGTCAGTTTGTGCTGGAATTTTTTGCACTGTCGTTTTTCATATCACTGGGATTGATTCTGGTTTTTATTTCTCGGATGATGGAGCGTATGATTCGGCCTGTGACACAGCTTTCCGAACAAATGGAAAAAATGGAATATGGCAATATGGAAATGCTGCAACTAATCCATACAGGAGATGAGATAGAGACACTATATGAATGCTGCGATCACATGCTTCAGGAAATAAAGCGTGGAACTGAGGCGCAGATGAGATATGAACGTCAGAAAAAGGAAATGGAATTTGACATTATGCTTTCACAGATTAATCCACATTATCTGTATAATGTGCTGAATACTGTGGTGTACCTGGCATCGGCGAAACAGGAATGGGATGTGGTGGAGATTGTCCGTTCGCTTTTGTACTCTCTGCATGAGACGCTCAATATCGGAGAGCACAGTATTGAAGCGACGATTGAACAGGAGTTGGAGTTGACGGAATGTTATCTTAGGATTCAGACGTATCGGTATCCAGGAAGATATACGGTGAATATACATTGTGAGGAAGGGCTGCAAAAATGTGTGGTGCCAAAAACAATTATCCAGCCTCTCGTTGAGAATGCGATATTGCATGGGATTTTGCCAGCAGAAGAACCGGGGAATGTTTGTGTCCGCATTTTTGTGGAAGATGGACAGCTTCACATTACTGTGGAGGATGACGGAGTCGGAATTGCAAAAGAATGTCTGGAGCAGTTTGCACAGGGAGAAGTGGGGAGAGCGGAACAAGGCGGGAGAAAACATATCGGGATCAGCAATGTGCGGGACAGAATCTGCTTTCTATATGGCGCTACATACGGAATGAAGATTGAGCGAAGAAAAGAAAAGGGGACTCGTGTCTGGCTGCGTCTGCCGTTATTGTGGGAAAAGACACAGGGAGGTGAAGAGAGGCGTGAATAAGAGAAAGAAAAAGACAGGGCGCTTATTGCTTTTGCTGTGCACAGTTCTTTTGACTGCCTGCAGTGGTAGTGAGGAAGAGGCAGAAGTAATGATGGAGAAGGAAACAGAACTGTATACTACTTTGGAACTACCTTACGACGAACCGCTTCCGGAAGATTACTGCGGAACGTTGACGACATGGGGATGGGATGAAACCTATTTCAAGATGATGTCGGAGGCATTTCAGGAGCATTATCCAAATGTGGAATTTAAGTTTGTTAAAATACAGAATAAAAACGTAGTACAGCGTTATGAAACGGAACTTATTATGGGAGGCGAACTGCCCGATCTTGCATGGGCGATTGTAGATACAAGGGGTGAGGCGTTTGAGCTGGATATGTGGGAGGCGCTGGAACAGGAACCGTATTGTTTTCAGCTTGCAGACGTGTATGAGTACATACATCCCCATATGGTAAATGCGAACGGAAATGTCTGTGGGATTGAGCAGTCTCTTTCCCCGGCAGGCCTGGCGTACCGCAGGGATCTGGCAAAGAAATATCTGGGAACGGACGAGCCAGAAGAGCTGGAGAAATTACTTCCGGACTGGGAAACGTTTATGGAAAAGGGAAAAGAAGTATACAATAAAAGCCACGGGCAGGTGTGCATGTGGGCAGGTATTGGCGATGTGCGCCAGTTTTTACAGGAGCAGGTTGCGCTTCCGTGGGTACAGAATCAGATGATTGATGTGGAAGCGGTTTTTGGCCGGACGCTCAGGTTGATTTGTAGCTTCCGTGATGAACACATTTCAGATGACCTTGTTGCGTGGACGCCTGCATGGTATGCTGCGCTCCAGGAAAATTCTCATATTTTTCTGCCGTGTGCGACGTGGTCTGTAAAATCTATTGAGTGTAATGACCTTGATGGAAGGAAAAAGGGCCGGTGGGGGCTTATGGGGGTACCAGAAGGGAATGTGAGCTGGGGCGGTACAGCAATGGGAATTACGAAAATGTGTAAAGACAAAAGATTGGCCTGGGAATTTTTGAAGTTTGCGACGCTTTCAACAGAGGGAGCGGAGATTCTCAATTCTATGGGACTGATGACAGCAGCAAAAAGGCCGTATGAAGTAAAACCGGAACTGAAAAGTTACAAGAGCGGGTGGTTTGGCGAGCAGGATATCGGTGTTTATTATATGGATAAGATTATTCCAAATATAAAAACGCGAGCGCTGACTGCAGAGGATGGCGTTATCTTTGAGCGGCTGGGACTGCTTTCCAATGTGCTGGATGCTGACCGGAATATGACTGCAGATGAGGCGCTCAACACATTGCGGAGTGAACTGCGCAGAGAATTTCCGGATTTAACGGTTCAATAAAACTAGATTCGGTGAAATGATCTATCAAATAAAAACAAATTCTATAGAATGTGTTCTGGCTGGCGATTGTGAAAAATGATACGCTAATACTGTCCTGCAAAGCAGAGTGAACGGCTCTTTGGCAGAGAAAAAGGTAAAGGAGAACACACTATGAAACAGAGAAAAATTGCAGCACTTTTATTGAGCACCAGTCTGATTGCCGGTATGCTGCCGACGACTGCATTGGCATTGGAGGGAGAGGCAGAGTATAAGCCGGCAGAGAGCAATCTTTCCGGAAAATACTGGGTTTCGTTTTCCTCTGATGAGGGTGAGGCAGCGCTTGCGGCAGACGAGGACTTGAATACGACATGGACGTGGGATGCAGATTCGGCGTCGCTTCTGGTGGATCTTGGCGGTACTTACAATGAGATTCATAAAATTCAGACTGTATTTGCGGACAATGCTTCTGTTTATAAGTATAAAATTGAAGGTTCTGCTGACGGTGAGAACTGGACGGTGTTTGCAGATCATATGGAAAATGAGGCAGCTGGAGCCAATTATACAGATTTGTTTGCATTTGAGGGTTTGCGTTATGTAAAGTTTACGGCAGAAACAGAAGGAATTTCCGGTGTGAAGGAATTTCGTGTGATTAATTATCTCCGCAGGGACATGAACAATGGTTCAGACAGTTCCACAGTGGGACTTGAGGATCTGTATTATTATAACAGAGATAATGAGCCAGTGCAGGAAGGTGTGCGGGGCGGTCAGCTGACACAGGCTTCTATGGAAACAGGCGAAAATTATTTTGGCCTTGTGAAAGATCTGGGCTGGGATGTTACGCGACTGCGTGTATGGAATGAGCCGAAGAGTGAAGGTGACTGGCGTATGGCGGCGGACATTAACGAGGCAATAGATCTGGAGCATGCACCGGAAGTTGGAACGAACTGTGCTCCTGAAACACAGATGGAATATGCGAAATATATTATAGGAGCGGGACAGGAGTTAGCGATTGATTTTCACTACTCAGATAGCTGGTCGGACCCGCAGAATCAGCCAAAGCCGTATGCATGGGCCAACCTTACTTTTGATGAGCTGGTAGATGCAGTGTATGCTTATACGTATGATTACATCAAGCAACTGATTGATCAGGGTACAGTTCCTTCCATCGTAGCTATCGGTAATGAGATTACGAACGGGATGATGTGGGGCTCAGAATATCTCGACGTGAATGAATTTGCGCATTTTCATGACTATTATAAGCGTTTTATCCGCGACAATTCAGAGGACAATTTGGACGCAGACGGACGGACGATTGACGGAACCAGAATTAACCCGGAGGCAGCGGAAGGCGGCGGTGTAAAATGGGTGAAATATGCGGAAGCGAACGGAGATAAGGAATCAGAAGCGTACCAGGAGTTTGTAGCTTCTGTTAACAATCTTGCAAGATTGGTTGATGCAGGAAACCGGGCGATCACGGCTCTGAACGAGGAATACGGACTGGATATCCAGAGCGAGATGCATTTCGCGTTTAATGTATTTGAACAACCACAGGACAGCGAGAAGGTGGTATTGGATGAAGGAGATGTTTTTGAAAAGGTAACGACTCTGATCGGCCTGCTGGCCGAAGATCTGGACGGTATGGGCGGCATGGTAGATCGTATTGGTGTTTCTTATTATCCAGACTGGCATGGTACGTATGATCAGGTGCAGCGGAATATCGTGGAGCTTTCCAAAATGCTTCCGGAAGTAGCATTCAATATTGCAGAGTGTTCTCCTGCTCATACCGGTGCGGTGGAACATGAACTGGATAACCCGAACTATCCAGTAGGAACAGAATTTACAGTACAGCTGGCAGGGGATATTGCTATTGAAATTATGAAAACGATCAATGATGTTCCCAACAACGCCGGAAAGGGTGTATGGCCGTGGAACGGACAGCGTGTATATGGTGTAAATACAGAAGAAAACGAACATAGTTATACCCTGTATGCATCCTTTCAGGCATGGAATGATGCGTTTGCCAAGAATGTTGTAGAGAGCAGTATCAGTGTGACAACGGCAGCAGGTGAAGCTCCTGTACTTCCGGAAACCGTGAAGAGTATGGATATGGCGACAGGTGAGATTACAGATGTGGAAGTAAACTGGGATGCAATTGATGCAGATGCGTATGCAGCAGCAGGTATCTTTGAGGTATCGGGCGTGGCGGATGTGAATGTTTCGGACAAAGGAAGAGGACAGGCGATGAAGGACGTGACGGCGATTGTAACGGTACTGGAAGCGTAGCTCTTGGAAATTAAACCGCAAATGAGCAGAAGAGTGAATCAGAAATACGACAGCAACAGAAAATGAGATAGCAGAAAACACAGCAACAGAAAAGAAAACAAAAGGGAATCCGCCGAACTTTGTGAAAAGAAATGGCGGATCCTTTTTATGTCGCGGGAATAACTGTGCCAGTGAAGGGGAGAAGTATTAATTGTAGGGAAGGCTTTGAGGATTCGGAGGGCAGACTGGCAAAAGCGTGTTTTGACCGGTTGTTATTTCGGAAATGTTATGGTAGAATGGGAGAGATATCACAGAAGGTCTGAGAAAGATAAAAAGAAAAGATTATGCATAAAAGAAACGGGCGAAAGTACTGAGAATAAAGGAGAGTCAGAGAGATGGAAGCGTACAAGCAGGAATTTATTGAGTTTATGGTGGACTGTGAGGTTTTGAAGTTCGGCGATTTTGTGACGAAAAGCGGCAGAAAGACTCCGTTTTTTGTGAATACCGGATTTTACCGGACCGGGACACAGCTTCGCAGACTGGGAGAATACTATGCAAAAGCGATTCAGGAGAAGTTTGGCTTTGATTTTGACGTACTGTTCGGGCCGGCTTACAAGGGCATTCCGCTGACGGTAGCTGCGACGACAGCGATCAGCGAGTTGTATGGCAGAGATATTCGTTACTGTTCGAACCGTAAGGAAGTAAAGGATCATGGAGATAAAGGGATCTTGCTTGGCAGTCCGATTAAGGACGGCGACAAGGTGATTATTATTGAGGATGTGACTACAGCAGGTACTTCCATCCAGGAAACGCTTCCTATTATAAAGGCACAGGGAGATGTGGATGTGATGGGACTGGTTGTGTCAGTAGACCGCATGGAGCGCGGACAGGGCGAGAAGAGCGCACTTGCGGAAATCGAAGAAAAGTACGGATTAAAGACAACAGCGATCGTTACGATGGCAGAGGTTGTGGAGCACTTATATGGAAAAGAATATCGGGGAAAAGTAATCATTGATGATGCGATAAAAGCGGCGATTGATGCATATTATGAGACATACGGCGCATAGTACTCATAAAAAGGAGGGTTTCATTCACATGAACGAAAAATTTTTTAAACTGGTTGCAAATACAGGGATTTCAAATCTGGTGATGGGGATTATTGTTATCGTTACAGGTGTGACCTCAGGTGTTATTCTGATTGTCAGTGGAGCCAAAATAATGAAGAAAAAGGATGATTTGATGATTTAATGGCAGGGACGATTCGGAAAGGGATAAAAATTTTCGGGACAATTCTGTTTCTGGTTTACATGACAGGATTGATTTATTTCCTGTTTTTTGCGGAAGAGTATGGCAGGGGTGTGGAAGGCATGGTATATGATTACAATCTCTGCCCCTTTCGGGAGATCAGGCGTTTTCTTTCTTACCGGGAAATACTTGGGACGCGCGCAGTGTTTCTGAATCTGGCAGGGAATGTGATTGGATTTATGCCTTTTGGCGCATTACTTCCCGTGCTGGCGAGGAGCGCAAGAAAATGGTGGAAGACGGTGCTGATCAGCTTTGAAATCAGCTCGCTTGTGGAAGTGTCCCAGCTTATTTTTCAGGTGGGCTGTTTTGATGTGGATGATATTATGCTGAATACGCTTGGCGGTTTGTTGGGATATGCAGTCTTTTGGGTTGGAAGGCATGGTTATTTATGGCTGGAGAGCGGCAGGCAAAAGACGGAAACGCAGGCCGAAAGGCAGGAGCGCGCAGCGTAGAAACGATAAGTTCCGGAAAAGGAGAAATTATGGCAAAGAGACAGGTATATTCGTTTGAAGAAAAAAAATATTCGACAAACAGCGTGATCGCAGCAGTGTTCAGTGTAGTGTCGGTTCTTTTACTGGTGGGGCTCTTGTTTGTATCTTTTGTGTTGAAGGGACGTGCAAATACCTGGATTGGTGCGGTTGGATTTTGTGGGATTTTGATGGCATTCGGCGGACTGTGGTATGGTTTTGCAGGGTTCAAGGATGAATGTAAGTCCTATTTTTGCAGCAAAGTCGGAACGATACTCGGGACAGTTTCCATTGCGGGCTGGTTTTTTATCGTATGCATTGGATTGGTCAATATGTAGGAGGTTAGGATGGAGCAGGACAACAGAAAGGAAGTGTATTTAAAGGAGCGGTATCATCTCGCAATGGAACGGATTCACGGAATCTGTACAGAGGAGACGGTTTCCGCGCCTTTTTGCATTTATTTTAAAAAGACAGTGCAGTTTTTACTGTTGATGGAAGAAGTGAAGAACGCGATTGAGAACGGTGAGACGGAACTCTATACGTTACAACAGTGGCAGGAGCTGAATGTATCTCTGTATTTTGATATTCTTCCCGGACAGTATGACACGAGTTATGGCAATCCGGCGTACGCAGCAGCAGTACTAGGGAAGACGTACGGGAAGCTGCTAAGTTTTCTGTATGCGGAGCTTCGCGGTCTGATTGTGTATGTATTTGAACAGAGGCTGGAAGAGATTGTGATTCTTCTGGAACTGTTTATTGAAGTTTATAACTGTTTTGAGCAGGAGGAACTCCCAAAACGCAGGGAGATACAGCAGATCATATACTGGTTTGTGAGCGATTACAGCGAATTGTTTGTGGCACGGCGTATTCAGGAAAATCTGGACCCGGAACTTGATTTTGCGGCAAGGATTATTATGGATTCTGATCTGAATGATCTGCGTTATCTGTACCGTTATGGAGAATATGTGTCAGAGAGTGAGCTGAAAACCGCTGAATTTTTAAATTCCCTTTCGGACGGGGAGATTTCAGCTATGGCAGATACGTATACGGAAGGGTACCGGATCGGATTTCTCATGGGAGGGAAAGATATTTCGCTGAAAAAAACGGTCAATCTGCGGTATCAACTTGGCTTTGAACGTATGATACGCAGGGCAATCGAGAATTTTGAACGTATGGGGCTGCGGCCGACGATCTACCGGGCAGCAGTGAGCACGGTGAATAAGCGGCAGCATCTGCGCATCGGATATACAGGGGCTGTCCCGAACAAACAGTTTGACTATGACCACCGTGCAGATCAGGCCATTTATTTGGATAAAAAATTTATAAAAAGGAAGCTTGAGGTGATGCGAAAGACGTATGAGACGTATCGTACGCTTGCGAAGGAGCATGGAGGACCTGCAGTTGTTGAAGTGTTTGGCGAGGCGCCATTTGTTCCGGCCGTAAAACCTGAAGCGTACAGACTCTCTGAAAAACAGCAGAAGCTTCTGGCTCAGGCGGACCATGAGGCGTCGCAGCTCACCAATGAATATATCATAGGAAAGGAACGCAGTTTTACAATCATTGCATTCCCGGTTCCGGAAATCGGTGCACAGTTTGAGGAAATCTTCCGTGAGACGGTCAAGATTAATACGCTGGATTATAAGCGTTATCAGGAGATTCAGCAAAAGCTCATTGATGCGCTTGATCAGGGCACTGCGGTTCATATTCAGGGAAAGGACGGCAACCGCACGGACCTTACGGTGGCGCTTACGTCCCTGACAGATCCGAAAAAGGAAACGCTGTTTGAAAACTGTGTGGCAGATGTAAATATTCCGGTGGGTGAAGTCTTTACGTCCCCGCGTCTTGCAGGGACAAACGGTGTGCTGCACATCCGGCAGGTATATCTGAATGAATTGAATTATATGGATCTGGAGATCCGGTTTGAGGATGGCATGGTGTGTGGATATTCGTGCGGAAATTTTGAGACGCCGGAAGAAAATCATCAGTATTTCTTTGAAAATGTAATGCATCATCATGATACGCTGCCGCTCGGAGAATTCGCCATCGGTACCAATACGACGGCATACCGGATGGCAAAGAAGTATCATATTGCGGACAAGCTGCCAATATTGATTGCGGAGAAGATGGGACCGCATTTTGCGCTGGGAGATACGTGTTACAGCTGGCAGGAAGATACTCCTGTGTACAATGCGGACGGCAAGGAGATTATTGCCCGTGACAATGAAGTTTCCCTGCTCCGAAAAGAAGATCCGGCCAGCGCATATTTTGGCTGTCACACGGATATCACAATACCGTATGAAGAGCTGGGGCATATTGAGGTGCTCCGGGAGGACGGCGGCAGGATTTTACTTATTGAGAACGGAAGGTTTGTACTGCCGGGGACAGAAGAACTAAACGGTCCGTTGGCGGAGGAAATGGATTGAGAAAAATCCCGAAAAAACAAAATGGAGCATTGACAACCCTGGCTTTAGTGGGTAGAATTTAAACGCAGTGTTTTTTGAACGATACCGCGCAGATACCGTATGAGGTAGAGCGGCAGCGAAAAGAAAAGGAGCAGATACTATGGCAAAAGTAGGTATTGTTATGGGCAGCGATTCAGACATGCCTGTAATGAGTAAAGCAGCAGATATGTTGGAAAAGTTCGGGATTGATTATGAGATGACCATCATCTCTGCGCACAGAGAGCCGGATGTATTTTTTGAATATGCCAGAACGGCAGAAGAAAAGGGCTTTAAGGTGATCATTGCAGGTGCAGGTATGGCGGCACATCTGCCGGGGATGTGCGCGGCTATTTTCCCAATGCCGGTGATCGGTATTCCAATGCACACGACATCTCTTGGAGGACGTGATTCCCTGTACTCGATCGTACAGATGCCGAGCGGGATTCCGGTAGCGACCGTGGCGATTGGCGGCGGGGCGAATGCAGCGATCCTGGCTGCAAAGATTCTTGCAGTTTCAGATCCGGAGCTTTTGCAGAAGGTGAAGGATTATGCGGCTGAGCTGAAAGGCCAGGTGGAGGCCAAGGATGCAAAGCTGAAGGAAGTCGGATACAGGCAGTATATGTCAGAACAGAAGAGATAAATACACGGGAGGAAGCCATGGATTACAAGAAAGCTGGAGTAGATATTGAGGCAGGCTACAAGTCTGTAGAATTGATGAAGGAACATATCAAAAAGACCATGAGACCGGAGGTACTGACGAATATCGGCGGTTTTTCCGGAGCGTTTTCCATGGAAAAATTCAAACATATGGAAAAGCCGACGCTTGTTTCCGGCACAGACGGCGTGGGGACCAAGCTGAAGCTGGCTTTTCTTTTGGACAGGCATAATACAGTTGGTATTGACTGTGTGGCCATGTGTGTGAACGATATCGCATGTGCAGGCGGAGAACCACTGTTTTTCCTGGATTATATTGCATGTGGCAAGAATTATCCGGAGAAAATAGCAGAGATTGTCAGCGGTGTGGCAGAGGGCTGCGTGCAGTCAGATGCAGCGCTGATTGGCGGAGAGACGGCGGAGATGCCAGGCTTTTATCCGGAAGATGAATACGATCTGGCAGGGTTTGCAGTTGGTGTTGTGGATGAGAAGGATTTGATTACCGGGAAAGAATTGAAGGCGGGCGATGTGCTGCTTGGTATTGCGTCTTCCGGTGTACACAGCAATGGTTTTTCTCTTGTGCGTAAAGTATTCCCAATGGAAAAAGAGGCACTGGAGACTTATTATGACGAACTCGGCACAACGCTTGGAGAGGCGCTGCTCGCTCCGACGAAGATTTATGTAAAAGCGCTTCGCAATATCCGTGAGGCTGGCGTGGTGGTGAAAGGATGTAGCCACATCACAGGCGGCGGATTTTATGAGAATGTTCCTCGTATGCTAAGAGACGGTGTGTGCGCGGTTATTAAAAAGGACAGTTACGAGGTACCGGCGATTTTCCGTATGCTTGCTGCGCGCGGGCAGATTGCGGAAGAGATGATGTACAATACCTATAATATGGGAATCGGTATGGTAGTTGCGGTTGCCCCGGAAGATGTAGAGGCAGCAAAGAAAGCGATAGAAGCGGCTGGCGAAACCGTATATGAAATCGGCGGTATCGAAGATGGAGAAAAGGGAGTCGTTTTATGTTAAAAGTTGCGGTTATGGTTTCCGGGGGCGGTACGAACCTGCAGGCGATTCTTGACGCTGTGGCAGATGGAAAAATAACAAATGCACAGATCGTAAAAGTAATCAGCAACAGCCGGAAGGCGTATGCACTGGAACGTGCGACGGTGGCAGGGATTCCGTCAGAATGCGTCACGCGCAGGGATTATCCGGAGGAAAAGCAGTTTCAGGAAGCATTGCTGCGGGCTTTGCAGGAATCAGGAGCAGACCTGGTTGTTCTGGCCGGATGTCTCGTTGTAATTCCGCAGAATGTGGTTGATGCATATCCCAATCGGATTATTAACATTCATCCGGCGCTGATTCCGTCTTTTTGCGGTACCGGGTATTATGGGCTGGGCGTTCATGAGGCAGTCCTTGCCCGCGGAGTGAAGGTGACAGGAGCTACGGTTCATTTTGTTGACAGTGGAACAGATACTGGGCCGATTATTTTGCAAAAGGCAGTGGAAGTATTGGATGATGATACACCGGAGACGCTGCAAAGAAGAGTGATGGAGCAGGCAGAGTGGAAGCTTCTGCCGCAGGCGATTGATCTGATCGCAAATGATTGTCTGGAAGTAGTGGATGGCAGGGTCAGGTTCAGGAAAGATCGGTAAACAAAAAATCAGAGAAGATGCGTAATGAATAAATCAGGAACATGAAAATCTGTCTGGGACGAGAACAGACCGATTGAGATACAATGGAGGAACCGAATGAAAATATTGATCGTCGGCAGCGGCGGCCGGGAGCATGCCCTTGCCTGGAAAATTGCGCAGAGTCCGCGGGCAGATAAAATTTACTGTGCTCCGGGGAATGCAGGAATTGAAGAATTCGCAGAGTGTGTGGACATCAAGGCGATGGATTTTGAGGCTTTGGCTGCATTTGCAAAAGAACATGAAATTGATCTCACAGTGATCGGAATGGATGATCCGCTTGTGGGCGGTATTGTAGATGTGTTTGAGGAACAGGGACTTCGGGTATTTGGTCCGCGCAGAAATGCGGCTATTCTTGAGGGATCAAAAGCTTTTTCCAAAGACCTGATGAAAAAGTATCAGATTCCGACAGCGTCCTATGAGAATTTTACGGATGCGGCAACGGCACTTGACTATCTGAAAACAGTGAAGTTTCCGATTGTTTTGAAGGCAGACGGTCTGGCACTTGGAAAGGGTGTATTGATCTGCAATACGTTTGAAGAAGCGCAGGCCGGTGTCCGGGAGATTATGACAGATAAGAAGTTCGGCGCAGCAGGCAACTGTATGGTAATCGAGGAGTTTATGACAGGCAGAGAGGTATCGGTACTTGCCTATGTGGACGGAAAGACGATTAAGACGATGACCTCTGCGCAGGATCATAAGAGAGCCGGAGACGGAGATACAGGACTGAATACTGGCGGTATGGGTACTTTTTCTCCAAGTCCGTTTTATACAAAAGAGATTGATGCCTATTGCCAGAAGCATATCTATCAGCCAACGGTTGATGCCATGGCGGCAGAAGGCAGAATATTTAAAGGAATTATTTTCTTTGGTTTGATGCTGACTGCGGATGGTCCGAAAGTGCTGGAGTACAATGCAAGATTCGGCGATCCGGAAACGCAGGTAGTATTGCCAAGGATGAAGACCGACATCGTGGATGTGTTTGAGGCCTGTATTGACGGCACTTTGGATAAAATTGATCTTGTGTTTGAGGAGAATGCGGCAGTCTGCGTCGTACTTGCATCGGAGGGTTATCCGGTCAGCTATGAGAAAGGCTATCTGATTGAGGGTCTTGAGACGTTTCATGGAAAAGAAGGATATTATGTGTTCCATGCAGGAACTGCGAAAGGAAAGGGCGGTATTGTCACAAACGGCGGAAGGGTGCTGGGCGTGACTGCGACAGGGGCTGATCTAAAATCTGCACGGAAAAATGCATATGAGGCAGTAGAGTGGGTGCATTTTGGGAATAAATATTACAGACATGATATTGGTAAGGCAATTGACGAGGCATAAGCCGGTGCCAGAGGAAAAGGAGTGTAAAATGAACGAGAAAAGATACTGCGTTAAAGCAGCAATCCTGCTTGTGATTACATTGGTATGGGGACTTTGTATGCCTGTATTTGCAGGGAGCGCATCGAATGATAACTCTCTGTCCTCTCTTGGTATTCTGACTGAGGGAGCGGAAGTATCGCCGGCGTTTGAATATGGCAGAACGGAGTACGAGGTAACGGTGCCTGCAGGGACGCAGAAGCTGGAACTGGAACCAATTCCTTCCCATGGAGCAGCATGGATTGCGGATATTACAGGGACGGAGCTGACAAATGGAGAGACGACGGTAACTATTACAGTGTCAGCAGAGAACGGAGAACAGTATCCGTATCATCTGCATGTGAAGGCGGCCGGAGGAGCTGTTGCTCCGGTTGAGACGGAACCGCAGACGGAGACGGAAAAGGAAAAGGAGACAGAGACAGAACCTCAGACCGAAGATCCACGCTATGTTAAGGTTGACCGAACAGCGATGGAGGAAGCAGAAAAAACGATTACAGCGCTGAAGACGGAAGTGGGAAGCTATCGTGACCGGTCTGGTATTCTGATGAAAATATTGTATGGAATGATTGCATTCTGTGTGATTTTGCTTTTTGTGGTCATCAACCTGATTTTAAAGAAAAGAGATCTGAAAACAGAATTGAATGAATACTACGGGGTTGGATATCCGCAGGGGAGCGGATCTGACTATGCGACAGGCCAGAATTATGAGGCAGAAGAATATTTTGACGACGTACCGGCTAAACGTCAGAAAAAGGACAAAACATCATCAAAACGCCGCAGAAAAAAGGGCGGGGAAGATATGATGCAGAAACAGGAGCGTATGACAGCTTCCTCCGGATATGATCAGGAAGGCGTGCAGGATCAGATGTGGTATGATGAAGAGAGTACCGGTTCTCAGGACTGGTATGGCCAGGATGATGATCCTACGACTGTACCGAAGCCTTCAAAAGCAAAGAAAAAACCGAAAAAAATGCCGGAGTATCAGCAGCAGCCAGAGTATACGTATCGACAGCCTGCAGGAAAAAAGCAGACGGACAAAGATGTGGAAGTAACAATGATCGATTTGTAGACAATCCTTTGGCGGTGGAAAGAAACGAGCAGAGAAAAAGAATAATACGTTAAGAGAAATCCGCCCGAACAAGCTGGAAAAAGGAACCAGTGATTGCCGGGTGGATTTTTTAAGACGAAGGTTTCAGGAAGAATGGCAGCGTACGTGTGTAGACGCTGACCGGATAAACGGAAAACGGGAGGAACATTCATGCAGGAAAATTATACACAAAGTGCCAGTGCTGTGTTAAAACTTGCTGTGAAGGCAGCAAAAAGCAGTGGTCACAGCTATATCGGAACGGAGCATCTGCTGATCGGACTCGTGCAGGAGCAAAAGGGAACTGCGGGTGAAGTGTTGAGATCGTATCATGTTGAGGAAGAAAAGCTGAAAGCAATGATTGAGCGTCTGATTGCCCCGGAGGGAAGTATCGCTTTTGCAGATGAAAAGGCATGGACACCGCGCGCGGAGGATATTTTGAAGGACAGCGGCAGCCTGGCTGAAATGCTTGGCTGTGAATCAGTGGGGACAGAACATCTGCTTCTTGCGATTTTGCAGGATGCGCAGAATGTTGCGGCAAGGCTCTTGCATACACTTGGTGTGAACCTTCAGAAGCTGTGCAATGATGTAGCTTCTGCGATGGGGCTTTCGGAGGAGAAATACAAGGAGCTGGCGCGCAGCATGAAAATGGACAGCAGCGGAGGTAGTTCTACGCCAATGCTCGATCAGTACAGCAGGGATTTGACAGAGCTTGCCTATCAGAAAAAACTGGATATTACGGTCGGCAGAGGACAGGAGACGGAACGCATTATTCAGATTCTGAGCAGACGTACAAAAAATAATCCCTGTCTGATCGGTGAACCGGGCGTCGGAAAGACAGCAATTGTGGAAGGGCTGGCCCAACGTATGGTAAATGATCAGGTGCCGGAGACTTTGCGCGGCAAACGTGTTGTGACGCTTGACATGGCCGGGATGGTGGCAGGTTCAAAGTACCGAGGGGAATTTGAAGAGCGCATCAAGCGGATTATCCAGGAAGTGACGGATAGCGGAGATGTACTTTTGTTTGTGGATGAGCTGCATACGATTATCGGAGCAGGAGGTGCGGAAGGCGCGATGGATGCCTCCAACATTCTGAAGCCGTCTCTGGCGAGAGGAGATTTGCAGCTGATCGGAGCAACGACGCTGGAGGAATACCGCAAATATATAGAAAAGGATTCTGCACTTGAGCGCAGATTTCAGCCGGTGCATGTGGAAGAGCCGTCCGAGGAGGATACCGTACACATTTTGAAAGGGCTTCGTCCGGCGTATGAAAAGCATCACGGTGTTACGATTTCAGATGAGGCTCTTGAAGCAGCAGTGAAGCTTTCAAGGCGTTATATCAATGACCGGTTTCTGCCTGATAAGGCGATTGACTTGATTGATGAGGCTTCGGCCAGAAAGCAGCTTGGATATTATCAGGCGTCAGAGGCAGAAAACGGACTTCAAGAGCAGTACGATGAAGTGGTTGCTGCCAGAGAAGCTGCAATTAAAGAAGGAAGGCTCGGAGATGCCAAAGCTTTCAATGAGGAAAAGGAACGGCTGGAAATGCAGATTGCCCGCCAGAAAAAACGTCTTCATGCGAGATATCAGGGAAAAAATGCAGTGGTAATCGTGGAGGACATTGAACAGATTGTTTCGATGTGGACAAAAATACCAGTACAAAAGCTCGGCGATGCAGAGGGAAGAAAACTTCTGAAGCTGGACGCACTGCTCCATCAGCGAGTAATTGGCCAGGAGGAGGCAGTGCAGGCTGTTGCAAAGGCAGTCAGAAGAAGCCGCGCAGGACTGAAAAGCCCGAATCGGCCGATTGGTTCCTTTTTATTCCTCGGCCCAACCGGCGTCGGCAAAACAGAGCTCTCAAAGGCTTTGGCAGACGTGGTGTTTGGCAGTGAGCGTTCGATGATTCGGGTCGATATGTCTGAGTATATGGAGAAGCACAGTGTTTCACGTCTGGTCGGTTCCCCGCCCGGATATGTAGGGTATGACGAGGGAGGACAGCTCAGTGAGAAGGTGCGACGGAATCCTTATTCTGTGGTGCTGTTTGACGAGATTGAAAAAGCACATCCGGATGTGTTTAATATTCTGCTTCAGGTTTTGGATGAGGGGCATATTACGGATGGTCAGGGAAGAAAGATTGATTTTAAGAATACAATTCTGATTATGACTTCAAATGCAGGCGCACAGTCGATCATAGCGCCGAAGCATCTCGGATTTGGGGCAGGGAATGATGAAAAACGAAATCACGAATCCATGAAAGCGAGCGTTCTGGAAGAAGTACGCCGGATTTTTAAGCCGGAATTTCTGAACAGAATTGATGAAACCATCGTGTTCCATGCACTGAACGAGGAAAACGTTCAGGAAATTACAGGCCTTTTACTGAAAGAGTTGTCAGAGCGATGTAAGGGACAGATGGGGATTGTACTGAAAATCAGCCCTGCCGTAAAACGCCATATCGCAAAAGCAGGTTTTGATCCGAAGTATGGGGCCCGTCCGCTGCGCCGCGCAGTGCAGAATCAGGTGGAGGACGCGCTGGCAGAAGAAATTCTTGCCGGCAATATAAAAGCAGGGGATACGGTGTCTGTGTCCTGCCAGAAGGGGAAGATACAGTTTCATCGGGAATCATAATTTCTGTCTGGAAATCTAGTTGGATTTATGGTAAGATGACATATCAGTTAACAACTTATACGACAAAATCAGGAGGGCATGTAAATGTCAGGTATTAAAGAGCTTATACGCACGGAAGAAAATGGCACGCTCAGCTTTGGGGATTATGAGCTTGCACAGAAGGCAAAACGTTCAGATTATGAGCACGAAGGCGATTTATATAAGATAAAAACATATGCAGAGATTACGAAGCTTGAGAAAAACGGAATGTTTGCATATGAGTCTGTTCCTGGAACCGCGGTTCATCATTTCAGCGCAACAGAGAGTGGCGTTTCGTTTGAAGTGGAAGGCGAGCAGGATGCACAGATTATTCTCGGCCTTGAGGAGGATGCAGAGTATAAAATTTATATTGATGATATGAGTATCGGAACCATGAAGACGAATATGGGAGGCAAACTGGTGCTCAGCGTGGAAATTGGCGCAAGTGATGCCAGTGTTCCGGTAAAGGTTGTGAAGCTGTAAATGACAAAAGCAAAAACAGTATTTTTCTGCCAGAATTGCGGGTTTGAGTCTTCCAAATGGATGGGACAGTGTCCGGGCTGCAAAGAATGGAATTCATTTGCAGAAGAGCCGAGACAGACGCTTAAAAAGACAGCTCTTTCCGGCGCGGCGCACCGGGAGCAGTCCCAGCCAAAGACACTTTCGCAGATTGCATTCAGTCAGGACGCAAGGCTGGCAACGGGCAGTGCGGAGCTGGATCGTGTGCTTGGCGGCGGGATTGTGTGCGGTTCTCTGGTTCTGGTAGGCGGCGATCCGGGAATCGGCAAATCAACGCTTCTTCTTCAGATGTGCCGCAATCTTTCAGGATGTGGCAAAAAGGTATTGTATATTTCAGGAGAGGAATCTTTGCAGCAGATTCGAATGCGTGCAGAACGTATGGGGACCTTTACAGAGCATCTGATGATTTTTTGTGAGACGAATCTGGAGGCGATTCGGGAGGCGATCACGGAAGTGAAGCCGGAGATCGTGATTATTGACTCCATTCAGACGATGTATCATGAAAATGTCACGTCAGCGCCGGGCAGCGTTTCACAGGTGCGGGAGTCAACTGCCGTACTGATGCAGATTGCGAAGGGGATGAACATTTCCGTTTTCATTGTCGGACATGTGACAAAGGAAGGCGTTGTGGCAGGACCGAGAGTGCTGGAACATATGGTCGATACAGTGCTTTATTTTGAAGGCGACCGGCATGCCTCGTATCGCGTGCTGCGCGGTGTGAAAAATCGATTTGGTTCCACGAATGAGATCGGCGTATTTGAGATGAGAGAATCCGGACTTGAGGAGGTGCCCAATCCGTCTGAGTATATGCTGGAGGGAAAGCCGGAAGGGGCTTCCGGTTCTGTTGTGGCCTGCACAATGGAGGGGACGCGTCCAGTGCTTTTAGAGGTACAGGCACTTGTATGCCGGAGCAATCTGGCGTTTCCGAGAAGAACTGCTGCCGGAACAGATTTAAATAGAGTTAATCTTCTAATGGCGGTTCTGGAAAAACGTGCAGGACTCGGACTTTCTTCCTGCGATGCGTATGTAAACATTGCAGGCGGGATACGGATGAATGAACCGGCGCTGGATTTGGGGATTATTTTAGCTGTAGCTTCCAGCATGAAAGACCGGCCGATTGATGCGAAGACGATCGCGTTTGGCGAGGTAGGGTTAAGCGGTGAGGTCCGTTCCGTCAGTATGGCAGAACAGCGCGTGCGGGAAGCGCAGAAGCTGGGATTTGACACAGTAATTCTTCCGGAGGTTTGCCGGAAGCAGGCCCAGAAGGTACAGGGAATAAAGCTGATCGGCGTTCGGAATGTAAAAGACGCGCTGGGAGCGATTCTGTAGCCGGTTCAAATTTTGAGAGAAATCATAAATATCAGTAAATATCAGAGAAAGAGGGGCCGTTGCAAAATGGCGAATCCATACCATATATGGCGTAGATGTAAGCGGCATCAAAACCATATATGGTCGGAACGCTGTATTTTGCAACAGTCCTTTTATTTATGTATTTATGCAAAAGCATCGAAATACAAGGAGTATCCAGCCGGATATTCTGTAAGAAAAAAGTCAGATTTCTATAAAAAAAATCGTGGCATTATCTGTTATACTAAGAGAGAAAAAAGACGGATGGAAGATACCAGAATTTTATATTGAGATAAAGGAGCCGGAAATGGAAACATATCGTATCTTAGTGGTGGACGATGATCGGGAGATTGTGAAATCACTTGCAAGACTTCTGGAGCTGGAAGGGTACCAGGTACTGAAGGCATACAATGGGATGCAGGCGCTGGAAATGGTGACAGAAAGGCAAATCCATCTGATTATTCTGGATGTGATGATGCCGCAGCTCAACGGGCTGGCTGCGCTTATGAAAATCAGAGAAAAAAATAACATACCGGTCATCATGCTTTCTGCAAAAACAGAGGAGAGTGATAAAGTGCTCGGACTTACGATGGGGGCGGATGATTATGTGACAAAGCCTTATAATACAGCAGAACTGATGGCCAGGGTCAAATCACAGCTTCGGCGTTATTTTTCTCTAGGAGCAGTGACTGCGATTTCCGGAGAAAATATACTGAAAAACGGCGGCCTGGTACTGGACAAAAATAAAAAGGAACTGACAGTAGATCAGGAACCGGTGCGTCTGACAGCGACAGAGTATAAAATTGTAGAGCTTTTGATGAGCCATCCAGGCTACGTTTTTTCGGCGGAAGAAATTTACTGCCGTGTGTGGCAGGAGGACGCTTATGGAATCGAAAATACGGTGATGGTACATATCAGACGAATTCGGGAAAAGATTGAGATTACTCCGAAATATCCAAAATATCTGAAGGTGGTGTGGGGAATTGGTTACAAGATTGAAAAATTCGATGAAAAGGCAAGGTGAGAGATGGAAGGGCTGGTTCACAAAAGAGAGAGGGCCGTTTTTCCTGGCAGGCAGTCTGATCGTGACGTCTGTTTTTCTGACGCTGACGGTTATTTATTATCAGTATTATAATTATTATCTTCATTCCTGGGAATATATAGACGGGTATCAGTTTTCTGCTTTTTTTTGCTTTTTACTGATGTTTCTGTCTGGTTTTATGACCATGCGCGGTCTGTTTTTTCATCGAAAAATGCTGATAACAAAGCTGTCAGGCGGTACTTTTGTAGGCGACAGAATAAAGACGGAATTACTCGTCATTTTACTATGTTATAGCAGCTTGAAATGGAGAACCTGTTTTATTTTTTACTCAACAGCAGTGTGGGGGAAATATCCGATCAACGACAGGCTGGATATTCTGTTTGCGTTTGTGCTTCATCTGACAATTGTGCTTTTCGTTTTTTATGGAAGTCTGTTGCTTCTGGTACGGCAGTGGCTTCTCGGAATCATGAAACAGACTTCATTGATCTGGTCGGAAGTGTGGCGATATCGGAATCGGACGCCAGTTGAAATCCGTATGCAGAACCGCAGGAAAGGCGCGCTTGTTCTGGCGTTATTGTTTTTGGCAGTCGGTGCTTTTGCGGGAATGCTATCAATGGGGGTGTGTGACCCAACGGTAGGGTTTTTGGTGATTGTGTCATGTGCGGGGCTGTTTCTCCTGTTTATCAAAAACGGATATACTGGCCGGATGCAGCGGGAGGTTGGCTGCCTGACATATCAGATTCAGTGCATGACGGAAGATCGCGAAATTCCACAGGAAAATATCCTCACGGAGCAATCTGCTCTGTATGAGGCGTCACAGCAGCTCTTGCATATTGATACGGCTATGAAAAAAAGTATGGAAAAGCAAATTCAGACGGAGAGATTGAAAATTGACCTGATTACAAATTTGTCGCACGACCTGAAAACTCCGCTGACTTCAATGGTAGGGTATACGGATTTGCTGAAAAAGGAAGAACTGAGCGCAGAAGCGCGGGATTATGTGGGCGTTATTTCACTGAAACAGGAGCAGTTGAAAAATATGATTCAGGATTTGTTTGATCTGTCAAAGGCAACAAGCGGTGAGACGCAGATGGCGATAGAGGTGCTTGATATGCGCAGGTTGCTGGAACAGACACTGGGCAATATGGAGGATGCCGTCTGTGAAAGCGGAAGAGAAATACGTACCAGCTATCAGGATGAACCTTTGCTTTTTGAAGGTGACAATGGAAAAATGTATCGCGTCGTGCAGAATCTTCTGGAAAATTCGCTGAAGTATTCTATGGAAGGCACGAGAATCTATCTGGAAGCCAGAAGAAAAGGCAGTCAGGTGGAAATGCAGCTGAAAAATATTGCATCCTATGAGATGGATTTTAATCCGGAGGAAATCATGGAGCGTTTTGTGCGCGGCGATAAGTCGAGGACAACGCAGGGGCATGGACTTGGGCTTGCCATAGCATCAGGATTTGTCCACAATATGGGAGGAACTCTGGAGGTCAGTATTGACGGAGATTTATTTAAGGTAGTAATGCGCTTTCCATTTCGAGATCATGAACAGAGGCGATAGAGAAACAAAAAATACGTCCCCGTAAATAAACATGGAAAATGATTGAAAAATTTTTAACAATCTGCAAAAAAAGTTTCCCAAGCGTGTGGGTTTTATGTTATTATGTCAAATGACACGAGAACGCAGCCTTTGGTGTCACTCAGACGCCGGGCCAGACAGGATAAGGGAGACTATGAGCAGATGAAAGAAATCAAAAAGATACTGAATAACATTTTTATTGACGGCTTAAGTGGCATGGCACTGGGACTTTTTTCCACATTGATTATTGGTACCATTTTGAAGCAGGCAGGCGATCTGATCGGGGGTACGTACGGAGGATATTTAAGTTCTTTTGCTGTAATTGCCCAGAGACTGACTGGCGCGGGAATTGGAATCGGCGTTGCTTATAAGTTCAAAGAATCTACCTATGTGTTGTTGTCAGCAGGCGCGGCGGGCATGATCGGCGCGTATGCAAGTAACTTAATTGCAGGGACATTGTTTACGGAACAGGGGGCACTTCTGTTATCAGGCCCCGGAGAACCGCTGGGCGCTTTTGTTGCTGCGTACATAGGAATTACCGTGGGAAGACTTGTAGCAGGAAAGACAAAGCTTGACTTATTGATTACTCCGGCGGTTACGATTTTGTCTGGCGGAGCGGTGGGATTGCTTGTCGGACCTGGTATCTCCGAATTTATGTCCTGGATTGGAAACCTGATTAACTGGGGAACGGTACAGCAGCCTGTTTTGATGGGAATTGTCGTTTCTGTTTTGATGGGAATGGCGCTGACTCTGCCGATCAGTTCAGCGGCGCTTGGAATTATTCTGGGACTGAATGGGGTGGCAGCAGGCGCGGCTACGATCGGCTGCTGCTGTCAGATGGTCGGGTTTGCAGTGACGAGTTTTAAAGACAATGGAGTGGGAGGGCTGTTTGCGCAGGGCGTCGGTACCTCAATGTTGCAGATTCCCAATATTGTGCGAAGACCGCTGATTTGGGTGCCGCCCACATTAGCATCTGCAATTCTCGGGCCTGTTGCAATTGCAGGGCCGTTCCATATGATTAATAATGCCACGGGTGCAGGGATGGGAACATCCGGGCTTGTGGGACAGATCATGACTTATCAGACGATGGCGGCAACGGAAGATCCTATGACGGTATTACTGAAGATTGCAGTGTTCCATTTTATCCTTCCTGGCGTGCTTTCTTATATGATTTACCGTGGAATGAAAAATATGGGATATATCCAGGACGGACAGATGAAGCTGGATGTGTAACATATACTGAGGATAGGAAACGTGAAAAGGGGAGCGGCAAAAAGTAGCTTTGCCCTTTTCACGGCTTATATCAAATATACTGGCAAAATTTAAAAAAATAAATTGACAATTTTTGATCTTTGTGGTATAAATATCTGGTGAGTTATCATGTAGGGGTTTGGTCAAGTGGTATGACAGGAGTCTCCAAAACTCTTAGTGGGAGTTCGATTCTCTCAACCCCTGTTTAACAGAACCTGAAATTTCTCAAAAAAAGGAATTTCAGGTTTTTTTGTGCGAAGATACAAGGAAAATAACGGCTGGTCCAAACCTGATGATCAATATTAAGATAAATGATCCAGAACATAAAAAGACCACTATGCCATAGATGCACAGTGGTCAAATAGATTTTATCCTACGAGTGGACTGAATTTATTTATAACGCCGTATCTCAGCCGTATTATTTAGTGTTTGGGCCTGAAGCATATCTGTATGGGCGGCCATTTCATCCAAACGTTCATCAAGTAAATAGCGATCTTCTCTATATGTACCATAAAACTCTAACGTTTTATCATAATTATTATGGACAGTATCTTTGATATCTGCAACATCAGTCTCTAATGTTGCTAACCGTTCATCAACAGTGTGTAAATGATTATCCACATTTTGTAATCGTTCATCAACGGCCTGTAAATAATTGTCTACATTTTGCAGGTGTTCATTCATTTTTTGCATTTCGGTTAACATGAGATCAAGTTTTTCATCACTGTTCATTTATCTACCTCCTCCTCGTAATATTTTTCTATAGTCTACCACATTTTAAAGATAAAGTCTATTTTATAACTGTGAAAAGAAGAACGGGATACCGGTGTTTTTCATAAAAAATTTTCCATCTAATAACCTGTGTTGTTTTATTGAGGAATTTGAGGAAGAATTTTGTGTGTTTTTCGGGGATGATTTGCTTGACATATATGTGGATATTCAATAGAATAAAAGTGTTGCTTTGTTGTGCATTATTACGGGAAATAAAGGGAATGAAGTTTACACGACCGTATATTTTTCCTAATGTACACAAATCAGGTGGTACGGACAGCAGGGGTGACCGCTGTCAAGTGTCATAAGAAAAGGAGACATACAGTATGGTAAAGTATATCTTAAAGCGGCTTGGCATGGCGTTTGTCACGGTCTGGCTGGTTGCCACGTTAACGTTTTTCCTGATGAATATGGTGCCGGGTGGCCCGTTTTTATCAGAAAAAGCTGTCAGTCCCAAGGCTATGAAGGCCCTGGAAGCAAAGTATGGGCTGGACAAGCCATTGTTTGAACAGTATCTCACTTATATAGGAGATGCAGTACATGGTGATTTTGGGGACAGTCTGAAACAACGTGGACGTACGGTATCCAAGATTATATCCACAAAATTTCCGGTATCTGCACGGCTTGGCGGTATGGCTGTTCTGGTTGCATTCTGTATCGGAGTGCCACTGGGATGTATTTCGGCTCTGAACCGAGGGAAAATCGGGGATAACATTATCATTGTTATAGCGACCTGCGGAATAGCAGTGCCCAGTTTTGTAATCTGTACAATGCTGATGTATGTATTCGGTGTGCGGCTCGGCTGGCTTCCGACGCTTGGATTGTCGACCTGGAAGCATTATATTATGCCGGTGATTGCGCTTGCTTTTTATCCGACTGCATACATAACCCGCCTGATGCGTTCTTCTATGCTGGATGTACTTGGACAGGATTATATGCGTACGGCGAAAGCAAAAGGACTGAATCAGTTTGTCAGCCTGTTTAAGCATGCGCTTCGAAATGCGATCCTTCCGATTGTTACTTATATGGGACCGTTGCTTGCCTATACGGTAACGGGCAGTTTTATCGTAGAGAAAATTTTTACAATTCCGGGTCTGGGAAGCGAATTCATCGGTTCCATTACAAACCGTGATTATACGGTAATTATGGGAACAACGATTTTCCTGGCGACTTTAATGGTATTCATGAACGTGGTTGTCGATATTGTTTATAAGTTGGTTGACCCGCGTATCAAACTGAAGTAGGAGGGAAGAAGAATGAAAGAGAATCCAAATCCATTAAGCTTTCAGGCAAGAATCAATCCGGACGATTTTCTTCCCGCATCCAATGAGGAAAAACAGAGTCTTGTGATTCTGCGTGAGAGCGTTAGCTTCTGGAAAGATGGTGTGCGCCGTTTCTGCAAAAATAAGATTGCTATGGTCAGTCTGGTCATTGTTGTTATTATCATGCTGTTTTCCTTTGTGGTACCGGCTTTTTATCCGTACAGCTATGAGCAGCAGATCCGTGGCAGTGAGCATCTGGCGCCGATGGAGTATTCTGAGGAGGAGCAGACGCGCATAGACAATGGCGAGCATGTGTTCCCGCATATTCTCGGTACGGATAAGCATGGACGCGACTATGCAATCCGTGTAATGATGGGAAGCCGTGTCTCCCTGATTGTCGGACTTGTGGCGGCAGCGATCATTTTGATTGTCGGTTCTATATTTGGTTCGATTGCAGCCTTTTTTGGCGGGTGGGTCGATATCATTATGATGCGTATTGTTGATATTATTTATACGATTCCTGATATTTTGCTGATTGTGCTGTTATCGTTTGCCTTAAAGGCGCCTCTGGAGCAATTGTCACAGATGCCGGGCTTTGGCTGGATTCAGGTACTTGGACGCAATCTGATCAGTATCTTTATCGTATTTGCCCTGCTTTACTGGGGCGGTATGGCGCGTATGGTGCGAAGCCAGATTCTGACATTGAAAGAAAGTGAATATGTCACAGCAGCCAGAGCGCTCGGTGCATCGAATGCGCGTATCATTAAAAAGCATCTGTTGACAAACTGTATTGGTACGCTGATCGTTACCACGACACTGCAGATTCCGTCCTCTATTTTTACAGAGAGTTTTCTGAGCTTTTTGGGTATTGGCGTTGCAGTGCCGATGCCGTCACTTGGCAGCCTTGCCAGTGATGCGATTAACGGATTTAATACATTTCCATATTTGTTGTTTATCCCGGCAATTTTGATCAGTTTGATTATTCTGAGCTTTAATCTGCTGGGGGACGGTCTGCGCGATGCGTTTGACCCGAAGATGAAAAATTAAGGGAGAAGAGAGCAATGAGTGAATATTTGGTAAACATTGAACATGAGCGTCTCTCCTTCTTTACGCCGGCAGGAGAGGTAAAAGCACTGAATGATGTATCGCTGCATGTTTCCGAGGGTGAGGTTCTCGGCATCGTAGGGGAGAGTGGTTCCGGAAAATCGGTGACAGCATACTCTCTGATGGGGCTGACTGCACATCCAGGAAAGCTTTTGGGCGGTACGCTTGATTTTAACGGACACCGAATCAATGACATGTCCGAAAAAGAAATGCAGAAGTTGCGCGGCAATGAGGTGGCTATTATTTTCCAAGATCCGATGACGAGTCTCAATCCGGTGTACACAATCGGTAATCAGATTCGCGAGGTTCTGAAGCTTCATACAGATAAAACAAAAAGTGAGATTCAGGCAAGGGCGGTTGAGCTTTTGGAGCTGGTCGGTATCAATGAGCCGGAAAAACGTCTGAAACAGTATCCACATGAGCTTTCCGGTGGTATGCGTCAGAGAGTCATGATAGCAATTGCGCTGGCGTGTGAGCCGAAGCTGTTGATTGCTGATGAGCCTACGACAGCGCTTGATGTGACGATTCAGGCACAGATCCTGGAGCTGATGATGGAGCTGAAGGATAAGCTTGGCATGGCGATCCTGATGATTACACATGATCTGGGAGTCGTTGCGAGTATGTGTGACCACATTGCTGTAATGTATGCGGGCAATATTGTAGAATATGGCACGACTGACGACATTTTCTATGCTCCGAAGCATGAGTATACGAAGGGACTGATCCGCAGTATTCCGCGTATGGACAGCAGAGAGCATGAGCGTCTTATTCCGATTGAGGGAACGCCGGTCGATCTTCTGAATCCGCCGAAGGGGTGCCCGTTTGCTTCGCGCTGTGACAGCTGTATGCAGATCTGCCTGCGTGAGAAGGCGCCGGTTACATTTTTTGGCGATGTGCATTATACCTCATGCTGGATGAATCAGAAGGCCGAGCTGGAAGGAGGAAGTAAGAAATGAGCGAGAAGTTACTCAAAGTAGAACATCTTTACCAGTATTTTCCGGCAGGAGGCTTTGGCAAAAATAAAAAATACGTACAGGCAGTGGATGATGTTTCCTTTTATGTAAATAAAGGAGAGACGCTGGGACTTGTGGGAGAGTCTGGCTGTGGAAAGACGACAACGGGGCGGTCATTGCTCCGACTGTATGAACCAACAAAGGGACGTATTGTTTATGACGGCAAAGTGCTGTTTGACAGCGGTGATGTTCCGATGATGGATGAGGACAGCCATGACATTTTGGAGAATGGCGAGCCGAAGCTTGGTAAAAAGACAGCAGTGGATATGAAACCATACCGTCGGGAAATGCAGATTGTTTTTCAGGATCCGTATGCGAGTCTTGATCCGCGTATGACGGTTGGAGATATCGTCGGTGAGGCGATTGATATTCACCATCTGGCTTCCTCAAAACAGGAGCGATACGAGAAAATCCAGAGACTTTTGGAGTGCGTGGGACTGAATTCGGAGCATGCAAACCGGTATCCGCATGAGTTTTCCGGAGGACAGAGGCAGCGTGTCGGCATTGCGCGGGCGTTGGCAGTTGATCCGAAATTTATTGTCTGCGATGAACCAATCTCAGCTCTGGATGTTTCCATTCAGGCGCAGGTGGTCAATATGTTTGAGGATTTGCAGGCAGAGATGGGTCTTACGTATCTTTTCATTGCACATGATCTTTCTGTTGTGAAGCATATTTCGAATCGCATTGGCGTTATGTATCTTGGAAAGCTGGTAGAACTGGCGGACAGCTATGAATTGATTTTCAACAGCCTGCATCCGTATACGAAGAGCCTGATTTCTGCGATTCCGATTGCAGATCCTAAGATTGCAAGAGCAAATAAACGTATTGTTCTGAAGGGAGATGTGCCCAGTCCTCTGAATCCGCCGTCAGGCTGCCGCTTCCGTACAAGATGTCCTTATGCGACGGAGCAGTGTGCGGCAGAGGTACCAAAGTGGCGTGAGGTCAGTAAAGGACATTTTGCGGCATGTCACAACCTTGAGAAGGTTAATTAAGGTATATGCAGACAGATTTTATTATTTTTATTTTACGATGTGTCACAGCAAAAGTGCTGTTCACATAAAAATTTCAACCTTATAAGGAGGATATGATGAAGAAGAAAGTAATCAGTATGTTGCTTGCAGCAGTGATGACCGTATCCATGGTAAGTGGAACTGTAATGACAGCAGGGGCAGAAGAAGGAGAAGGAAAACAGCTTTCCGTTCAGATTGGTCCTGACCCGGAAACGATTGATCCGGCTCTGAACAGTGCTGTAGATGGTGGAAATATGATCCTGCATGCATTTGAGTGTCTTCTGACGATTGATCAGGACGGACAGATTGCACCAGGACAGGCAGAGACATGGGAGACTTCTGAGGATGGTCTTACCTGGACCTTCCATCTTCGTGACGGACTGAAATGGTCTGATGGCAGCGATCTGACAGCAAATGATTTTGTTTACAGCTGGAGACGTGTATGCGATCCGGAAGTTGCAGCTCCGTACGCAGAGACAGTTCTCGGCATGGTAGTAGGCTATGCAGAGGCAATGGACGGCGATCTGGAAGCGCTTGGCGTGACAGCCATTGATGATAAGACACTTGAGGTAAAGCTGACAGCTCCTTGTACCTTCTTTGACAGCCTGGCAGCATTCGCTACACTCAGCCCGGTTCAGGAAGCAACCGTAGAGGCAAATGGCGATGCATGGGCAATTGAGCCGGAAACCTACATTGGCAACGGACCGTTCATGATTACTGAATGGGTGCCGGGTTCTCATATTATCATGAGCAAAAACCCGAACTACTGGAACGCAGATGCAGTGAAGCTTGGAAGCATCAAATGGAATCTGATTGAGGATGCAAATGCTTCCTATAGCGCATACCAGAGCGGCGAAGTTCTTATGATCAAAGATGTTCCGACTGAGGAAATCCCGAGCCTTGAGGGCAATGAAGAATTCCATGTAGAGCCGATCATCGGTACTTATTATATTTCTTACAATACACAGGTAGAGCCGTTTGACAATGCACTTGTACGTAAAGCTCTGAACCTGGCAATCGACAGAGAGTATGTTGCCAATACTCTGATGCAGGGAACGTATTCACCGGCAACGAACTTCGTTGGCGGCGGCTGGAAAGATACAGACGGCAGCGACTTCTCAGCAAATGCGAATGGAGGCGCTCCGTATATGACTGCAACAGCTGATATTGATGGCGCTCTTGCAGCTCTTGCAGAAGCAGGTTATCCAAATGGAGAAGGACTTCCGGTTCTTCATTACACTACAAATGATACCAGCTATCACAAACCGGTTGCAGAGTACCTGCAGCAGGCATGGAAAGAGATCGGCGTTACACTTGAGGTTGAAATCGTTGAGTGGTCAAGCTTCACACCGATGCGTCGTAACGGCGAATTTGAGATCGCACGTAACGGCTGGGTAGGAGACTATGACGATCCGTCCAACATACTGGATCTGCTTTACTCCAGCAATGGAAACAACGATGGAAAATATACAAGCGCAGACTTTGATGCAGCTATGGACGTTTCCCGTACAACAATTGATCCGGCAGAGCGTTCCGCAGCACTTCATGAGGCAGAGGACATTCTGATTGCAGACGCAGCATGCTGTCCGCTGGCATACTACAATGACTTCTGGCTGCAGAGCAGCAAGATCACAGGAATGTGGCACTCTGCATACGGATACTGGCATTTCATGTACGCTGATATTGTAGAATAATTTTTCTATCAGCAGACAAAAACAGGCGAGCTACAAGAGGCGATACGGATTTTTCCGTATCGCCTCTTTCGTGTCATGAGAAACATACGGGTCATGAAACAGGCTCTTTTATTTTTCTCAGATAGACAGATTTGAAAAAGAATAGTATGCTATAAAAGAATGGATTGTATATAGTTTAAAATGTGCGGAAGAATTTATAAAAAACACTTTGCCGCACAGATAGGAGGCAAAAAGAATGAGCAATAAAATACCAGATCGTCTGACAGCACTTCGTGCTTTGATGAAGGAACATGGCGTGGATGCTTATCTGGTTCTGACGGATGATTTTCATGCATCGGAATATGTGGGAGAACATTTTAAATGCAGAGCATATATGACAGGATTTACAGGGTCAGCCGGAACACTTCTGGTTACGCACGATATGGCTGGGCTGTGGACAGACGGACGCTATTTTATTCAGGCAGAACAGCAGCTTATTGGAAGCGGTGTGACACTTTTCCGAATGCGGGAGCCGGGGGTGCCAAGTATTCATGAATTTCTAAAGGGAAATCTGAAAAATGGACAGTGTCTGGGCTTTGACGGGCGGACCGTGAGTGCCCGGGAGGCAGCTGAACTTTCCAATGGACTTGCAGAAAAGAATATCCGGATTCAGGATGACAAAGACCTGGTAGGCGAGATTTGGAAGGAACGGCCGGCGCTGTCCTGTGAACCGGTACACGAGCTTGATATCAGATGGACCGGAAAGACAAGGGCGGAGAAATGTCACGAGATCCGGCAGAAGATGCAGGAGAAGCATGCAGATGTTTTTTTGCTGGCCTCCCTGGATGACATTGCGTGGCTATTGAATATCCGTGGCGGAGATATTCTGTGTAATCCGGTAGTACTTTCGTTTGTCGCTATGACGCAGGATGAAATTTTTCTGTTTGCAAATGAAAAAGCATTTTCAGCAGAAGTAAAAGCGGCTCTTTTAAAGGACGGAGTGACGTTGCATCCTTATGAGGAAGTTTATGCTTATGCCTCATGTATTGAAAAAGGGAAACGTGTTCTGCTGTGCAGCGAAAAAGTAAACAGTCGGTTGACCGGTAGTATCCCAGATGGAGCGGAGATTCTCGATGAGGAAAATCTGACGCTGTTGCCGAAATCAATGAAAACTCCGGTTGAAGTAGAAAATGAGAAAATTGCCCATATCAAAGATGGCGTTGCAGTTACAAAATTTATTTACTGGTTAAAACAGAACGTTGGAAAGATTCCGATTACGGAGCTGTCAGCGGCAGACTATCTGAACAAATTGCGTGCACAGCAGGAGCATTTTATGGGAAACAGCTTTGAACCAATTGTATCATTTGGGCCGCATGCAGCGATGAACCACTATTCGGCAACACCGGAGACAGATGTGCCGATTGAGAAACAGGGATTTCTGCTGGCAGATACAGGCGGGCAGTATCTTGAGGGCACGACAGATATCACAAGGACGATCGTGATGGGGGAAGTGACGCAGGAACAGAAGAAAATGTTTACAGCAGTTCTGCGCGGGACCTTGAATCTGGCGGCGGCAAAGTTCCGTTATGGCTGTACTGGGCTGAACCTGGATATTCTGGCACGTGGACCGCTCTGGGATATGGCAGAGGATTTTAATCATGGAACTGGCCATGGTGTTGGTTATTATCTGAATGTGCATGAAGGACCGAATGGTTTTCGGTGGAGGGTATTATCCGATCGGAGCGAAAATGCAGTGCTAGAAGAGGGGATGATTACCTCGGATGAGCCGGGCTACTATGTGGAAGGGGAATACGGTATCCGCCATGAGAATATGATTGTCTGCAAAAAAGCGGAGCAGAACAGGTTCGGGCAATTTATGTGCTTTGAACATCTGACGATGGTTCCGTTTGATCTGGAAGCAGTAATTCCGGAACAAATGAGCTTCCGGGAGCGGGGACTTTTAAATGCGTATCATGCACAGGTATATGAGAAGCTATCTCCATATCTGAACGAAGAAGAACGCGCGTGGCTGAAAGAAGCCACAAGAGAGATATAAAGTTTGCTCAGCAGACTCAAGTGTTATAAAAACAGAGGGCGTACACACATAATTTTTGTGTGTACGCCCTCTGTTTTTATATTGCAGAATGCTTGCTGCATGGGAATTTTATTTTGAAGCATTTTTATTGTAGATGATCATAAGTCCTTTGAGAAGAAGACGGTCATCAATGAGTATTTTTCGCTTACAGTATGGAATGATGGTTTTGGCGAGTCCACCCGTCGAAATAATGGTGCACGTTTCGCCGAGTTCTTCTTCAATTCTTTCAATCGTGCCGTCAATACTGGAAGCTGTGCTGTAAATAATTCCGCTTCGCATGCAGTCTATCGTGTTGGAGCCAATTACGCGTTTGGGAGGGTCCAGACTGATTTTTGGAAGCTGCGACGTACGCATTGTCAGGGAATCCAAAGAGACGCGGAGGCCCGGGATGATCATACCACCGAGAAAATTTTTGTTTCTGTCCACGACAGAAATGGTGGTGGCAGTACCCATATCAACTACGATCAGTGGACAGGGATAGTCATGTATTGCAGCAACTGCGTCGGCTACGCGGTCACTGCCAAGCTGCGCGGGATTGTCCAGCAGGATTTTCAGTCCGGTCCGGATTCCGGGGCCAACGACCATAACCGGTTTGCCGGTCAGCCGGGACATAGCATCCTGTACGGTGTGAGTCACAGAGGGAACTACTGACGAAATTATGCCGCCCTCGAACGAGTGGTGGCTCAGGCCGTTCAGTTCCAGAATGTTTTTGATTAAGATCGTGTATTCCAGCGTGGTCTGGTTTTGATTTGTGGACAATCGTTCTATAAAAAGAATTTTTTCATCTTCAAAACATCCGAGCACAATATTTGAATTTCCGATGTCAACTGCGAGAATCATGGGTTCCTCCTTTGATATAACTGCGGTTTCCGATCAGACATGCATTTTCTGTGAAACTGACGGAACAAAATGCGCTTTGTACAGGGCCATGGCAACGGCACCGGTAATAAGCGTGGAAGATATCATTTCGCACACTGCGTTGATTCCGACAAATCCGCAGATAAACAGAATGATATTTTTTCCGCCGATCAGACCCTGAAGATATTCTGTATTGCCAAACAGAAGTACCAGGGCGCTCATAAATAAGGCAGTATTTAAAAATGCAGAACAGAAACCTGTAACGAAACTGGCAATCGATATATTAGTGATTTTTCTCATTCCCCGGAATATGTATCCAAGCAGAAGCCCGTCAAGAAACCGCGGAACAAAACGCTGGATAAAGGCGAGAACAGGATTGATTTCAAACAAAATCACGCCCATGGCGCTGGTTCCACCGACGCCGATGCATTGCAGGAAGCTGGTAAGGCCGAATACACCTCCGGTAATTGCACCTCCGACGGGCCCGAGTGTGATCGCAGCGATTGCGATAGGTATGACATTGAAAGTGATAGCCAGAGGCCCAATGTTCAGATAACCAAGTGGGGTGTAGGCCATAAGCAAGAGAATTGCGGTCATAAGGCCAAGAATGACGAGTTGCGATGTGTTGAATTTTGTGTTTGCTTTCATAGATTTTCCTCCTTGTTATTATTCCCTCAGGAAGAATGACGGTATATGCAGACAGAGAAATACAAAAGGCCAAAGCAGAAAATACAACAGGTTCCCGTCCATTTGGTACAGTCCCCAAACAGTGCACGTTCGCCAGGGATGTGTGCTAAGCACACACTGACTTCGGTTCACCGCGTGTTTTCCTGCGCAGACATTTCAATAATTCCTGTACTACACTGAGCAATCCATTCTTCAGTTGGGATACAATACAATTACAGTGGCAGTATACCATGTCTTTTTTTTGAAAACAATACGGAAAGAATAAAAAGAGGCGTGCACGGTAAGAAAAACAATTCCTATTTTTAAATTGTAAATATTATATATAAAAAGATATTATTAAAATTAAAAAGAGGTTGAATATAAAAATAATAAGTGATATAATAAGAAAAAGAATCGATTCTATAATTCTAAAAATCTAAGAGGATAAATCTGTCCGTTCAGGCATATTTCATGGACAAATTCCAGAGTACCGAGAAAGAAAAATAAAAAGAAATAAGCAAAAGAGAAGAGGACGATTTTGTAGCTGTTTGCCTGTGTTGCTTGAAAGTTCCCTTTTAGAATGTTTTACAATTACCTGTATTTTTATTTTGTGAAAGAGAGGTCATAATTTGAGAGAAAAAAACAGATTCAGAAAATTTATAGCAGCATTTCTTGCAGGAATGGCGCTGATATCAAGTGTGTTGCCGCCAGTGGCAGCCAGTTCTATAGAGCAAACAAAGAATGAGGCAGACGAGGCGGAACCATTAGAAAGAATGGAAGGTTCAGAGAAAGCGGAAACGTCACAAAGGGGTGAAGGTTTAGAGAGCGCAGGAATGTCAGAAAGCATGGAGGAATTAGAAGAGCCGGAAACGTTTGAAAAAGTAGAGGAATCAGAGGAGCCGGAAACATTTGAACGAGTAGAGACACCAAAAGAGTCAGAAACGTCAGAAGAAGTAAACGTACCGGTGATGCCAGGAATATCGGTAGGGCCGGGAGGAGAAGAACCGAAGATACCGATGGAAACAGAGGATTTGGAAGCAAATGAAACAAATGAAACGGAGAAAGAGACGGAAACAAAAAAAGAGATAGAAACACAAAAGGAGACGCAAGGAGATCTGTTTTTAAATGAAGGAGAATCAGAAATAAATACAGAATTTGGAGATAGAATGGAAAATGAATCAGAGGTTGAGCCCAAAACGGAGCAGGAAGCTGAGACAGAGAACGTGGAACATGGCGATTATCAGGTAAAGATTGTGGAAGGAGAGGAATTTCATATCCGTTTAAATCATAGCGATGGCCGATATGATGCCGGTGAAATCGTAGAATTTACGGCAAATGTACCTGGACTGGCAGCGGTAAACACGACCATGGTAGAAGCCAATCAGAAGGGTGATACGGCTGATCTTCTGTATTCAGAAGTAACGTATTGCCCGGATAACAGTAAGTTTCGCTTTCAGATGCCGGCTGATGACGTACAGTTAGGCGTTGCGGTTGATGCGGCGGAGAACGGTATGATGCCGCTTTTGGCAGGGGACCCGTGGGATGAAATGACAGATATTGAAGCAGATACATACTATTATTATTCAGATGGCAGGTTGCATCCGTTTCATTCTGTTATGGGAGAAGGAGGGAATGATTCCTACAAATATGTACGTTATAAAGTTTCAGGAAAAACCTATACGGTAAATGCATACTGTATGCAGCATTCAATGCAGTCGCCACCAAGCGGGACGACATATAAGAGTATGGTTGAGCTGAAGGAAGGCGGTGATGACAAATATCTCCGAAAAGCTCTTTTTTACGGGTATGGGGGACCGGGATGGGGCCATACATTCAAGGGATATAATATTAAAACGATCATGGAAGAAGCAGGCTGTACCTCTGAGATGCAAGTGATGCAGCATTATCTCGTGGATTATTTGTATGATGGAGAAGCAGGTTTTGGCGGGGCTCTTTCGGACAAGGCTAAACATATGCTTAGGGAGATAAAAGCTGCGCTTGCAAAAATGCCAGATCCAACGGAAATGCAGCTATTGCCCGGACTTTCTGTGGCAGCATCCGGAAGAGAGACGGAAACATTTATCTGGAAGGCGGATGAAGCCTTTACAATTACACTGGACCTGGAAAAGGGCGTCAATCTGGTCAATGAAACGACAGGGGAGACTGCTTCCGGTAAAGTGACCGTAAAAGGTGGGGAACGTTTTCATTTGGTGGCTGTCACAGATGAGATCGGAGCTTTAAATGGGAAATATACGATTACTTCTAATTATCCGTTGGATTTTCATGCGATGCTTTTAAAACTGCAAAAATCTCAGGATATTAGTTTTGGATATTATACGGATTCTTCAGATATTGAACTGTTGGTCGAATGGCCGGAACCAAAATACAGTCTGGCAATTTATAAAGAAGGCGAAAATCTAACGGGAGCTGAAGGAGCGGAAGAAGGGGTGACGTTTCTTTATGAAAACGCGAGGCAAAAAGGCGCCGTATATAACGTATATGCAGGAGAAGATATAAAAAGCGGGGATGGTACCGTTCAATATTCAAAAGGGAGTCTGGTAAAGGAAGGTTTGGTTACGGGGGAGGACGGAAGTGTTATTCTGAGTGATCTTTATCCGGGCACTTATGTGGTGACAGAGACAAAAGCGCCGGACAATCTGGTTTGCAACAGAGTGTCTGAGACAATTATTATCGGCCGCGAAGAGGAGCAGACAGAACATGAACTGCATACGCTTACCGTTCAGAATGAGAGACAAAAAGCAGTTGTTATTGCTGTAAAACAAGATGAAACAACAAAAAATCCCCTTTCGGGTGGCAGTTACGGTCTCTATGCGGCGGAGGATATCCGGAATGCAGAAGGTGAGGTGATCGTCGGAAGGGATACGCTACTCGAAAAGGCAGTTACAGACGCAGAAGGGAGGGCCGTTTTTCAGGCAGATCTTCCCATCAATTACAGTTATTATGTAAGAGAAATACAGGCGCCTAATTTGTATCTGCGCGATGGCGATCGTAACTATGTTTTTGACTTCCGGTATAGCAATGATAATCAGGAAATCGTAGAATTTGTGCATACATTTAAAAATAAACGTACAGAAGCCGCAATTAAACTGGTAAAAAAGGATCGGGAGACCGGAGCAGAATCACAGGGAGAAGCCATATTAACGGGGGCTGTCTACGGACTTTATGCGCGGGAGGATATCGTGCATCCGGACGGCAGGAGCGGCGTTCTTTACCGTGCAGGCGAACAGATTGCAGCCCTTACCATTGATGAAAACCAAAGCGCGGAAATCCGGAGTTTGTATCTGGGAAAATATTACGTTAAAGAAATCAGCGCTCCGGCAGGGTACCTTCTGGACAGCCAGGAATATGATGTGTATTGTGATTATGAAGGGGATCAGATCAATACAGTGGAGCGGACCATAGAAGTACCAGAGCAGGTAATCAAGCAACCATTCCAGGTGATTAAAGCTGCCAATAACGGAAAAACGGATGCAGATTTGTTGGAGGGGGTCGGTTTCCGCGCATATTTAAAACGCAGCCTTACGGTAAAAACGGATGGAAGCTATGATTTTACATCTGCCAAACCGGTTGTACTGACTGAGGACGGGAAGACCGAGATGTTTACTGATAAAAACGGGTATGCCTGTTCTGTCGCGCTGCCTTATGGAACGTATGTTGTAAGGGAAACGACGACTCCGCATAATTATAAGCCAGTAAAAGACTTTGTTGTATCAATCCGGGAACATCATCCGGATGAGCCACAGGCATGGAGAGTCTTGCTGGACGATGAATTTGAAGCGAAGCTGAAAATTGTGAAGAAAGACAGTGGGACAAAGAAGCCAATACTGGCAGCTGGCACAGAGTTTAAAATATATGATACAGTACATCAAAAATATGTGGAGCAGAGCACTACATATCCGAATCTCGTGACACACAGATCTTATGTTACAGACAGCGAGGGATGTCTGATTTTGCCGGAACCGTTGAAAATCGGTCGCTATCGGATAGAAGAAGTGACGGCTCCGGAAGGCTATACGCTCAGTGATGCATTTGTGGAGATTGAGGTGGACTCGGATACTGCCTATCAGATTGATCACGTCAGCGGCGATGTGGTGATAGAAGCAGAGTATGAAAATGACTCTGTAAGAGGTGAACTAGTTCTTGGTAAAAGAGGCAGTGTGCTTACTGATTATAATGGGGATTTTGTTTACGAGGATATAGATTTGGAAGGTACTGAATTTGATATTTATGCGGGTGAAAATATCTATACCCCGGATTTCCAGAAAGGAGAAGACGGCAATCGGCTTTTGCTTTATGCAGAGGGGACGTTGGTAGCGACTGTTTCGACGAATGCATACGGCAAAGCAATGGTTTCCGATCTGCCGCTTGGAAGATATCAAGTTGTAGAGACAAAGGCGCCGGAGGGATTTGTGTTGCAGAAAGCCCCTGTTATGGTTGATTTATTGTATGATGGTCCGTATACGCCTGTTGTTAAGAAGGAGATAGCGATTAAAAACGACAGGCAGAAAGTGAAGTTGACGGTAGAAAAACAAAGTGTAGAAAGTGGAGCTGCTATTGCAGGCGCAGTGTTTGGCATTTATAACAAGGAGGATATCAAAGCAGGGGAAAGAATCCTTGTGAAAGCAGATACACTGCTTCAGGAGATCACATCCGATGAAAAAGGACTTGCAGTTTGTACGCTTGATCTGCCATTGGGACGATATTATGTAAAGGAGCTGAAAGCGCCGGAAGGCTTTGTTTCTTCGGAAGAGATACTTGAGTTTGACGCTACTTATCAGGGACAGGAAACGGAGAGCGTTGAATTAAAAGCAAGAAAGACTAATCATGCCACAAAGGTGAGAGTCAGAAAAACAGACCTTACCGGAGAGCTTGAAGTTCCGGGAGCAAAGCTGACGATTTTTGATGAACAGAATCAGGTGGTGGAGAGCTGGATTTCTGAAGAGAGCCCGCACGATGTGGAGCAGCTTCCCGTCGGAACGTATATCCTTCGAGAGGAACAGGCTCCAAAAGGCTATGCGATCGGTTCGGAACTCTCTTTTCATGTGCTTAACACAGAAGAAATACAGACAGTTTCCATGAAAAATGAGACGGTGAGAGGAAAAGTGATCATTCATAAACTCGATCAGGATACGAAAAAGCCTTTAAAAGGAGTAGAATTTGAGCTATCGGATGAGGAAGGCAATATTCTGGAAACGTTGATAACAGACAAAGACGGCTATGCCGAAAGTGTTCTTTATGAGATTGCAGCCTTTCAAAACGGTATATATGAGAAAGATAGAATATATGAGCTGGTGGAAACAAAAACAGCAGATGGCTATGAGTTGGACAAGACCAGACATAAAGTAGTGTTTCCCTATCAGAATGATACGACCGCAGTTGTTGAATTACAATTGGAATTGACAAACAAAAGGGAAACTGTGAAAAGAGAATCTGAAACTTCGGATAAAGGAAATCATGAGGAGGCACCAAAGACCGGAGATACCACAAATATATTATTTTGGGCACTGCTTCTGATGGGATCGTGCGCTTGTATTTCAGCAATCTGGCTGGGAAGAAAACGAAAAGGCCGGCGTGTATAAGGACGATACGGTATTTGCTATTGCGAATGTAGTGAAGCGTAGCTGGTATTTTAAGGAAAAGAGGTTTTCTTTCCCGGTATGATTGTATTTTAAAGAAAAATCCGCTATACTGGAGCGTGTTTGTAAAATCGTATTTTGATATGCTTCGGGAACAACAGGGTTGTATACCAATATAAAGCAGAGTAGAAAGAATGCAAAAGTGAACAGCAGCAGAAAGGAATGATAGAATGCTGAGAGGGAAAACCATAATTCTGGGTGTGACGGGCAGTATCGCAGCTTATAAGGCTGCGAATCTGGCAAGTATGATAAAAAAGCAGCATGCAGATGTGCATGTGATCATGACAAAAAATGCGACGCAGTTTATCAGTCCGATTACATTCGAATCACTGACCGGAAATAAATGTCTTGTAGATACATTTGACCGGAATTTTCAGTTTCAGGTAGAGCATGTGGAGTTGGCGAAACGGGCAGATTTTGCGGTTGTGGCTCCGGCGACAGCAAATGTAATGGCAAAGCTTGCACATGGGCTGGCAGATGATATGCTGACGACAACGCTGCTCGCATGTAAATGTCCGAAGATGATTGTACCGGCTATGAATACGCGTATGTATGAAAATCCAGTGACACAGGACAATCAAAAGGTCCTGGAACAGTATGGCTGGCAGGTGGTCGAGCCGGAAGTAGGGCATCTGGCATGCGGCGATACGGGGCGCGGGAAGTTTCCGGATGAGCATCTGATCCTGGAACACATTTTGAATCAGATTCGATTTGAGAAGGATATGGAGGGACTGCGGGTCCTGGTTACTGCGGGGCCGACGATGGAAGCGATCGACCCGGTGCGTTTTATTTCCAATCACTCGACCGGAAAGATGGGGTATGCCATTGCTAGAATCTGCTGTCAAAGGGGAGCGGAGGTTACGCTTGTCAGTGGAAGGACAAATCTGAAAGCACCGGCAGGCGTTACATTTGTTTCTGTATGTTCTGCACAGGACATGTTTGATGAGGTGACAGCGCGGGCAGGGCAGCAGGATATGATTATCAAGGCGGCGGCTGTGGCGGATTACCGTCCGGAAGTAATTGCTGATCAGAAATTGAAAAAGAAAGATGGAGAGTTAAGCATTGCTCTCACAAGAACCAGGGACATTCTTGCATGGCTGGGCGAGCATAAAAGTGAGCAGCAGGTGTTATGCGGATTTGCGATGGAGACGGAACAAATGGTTGCGCATGCAAAAGAAAAGCTGTTGAAAAAGAGACTTGATCTGATTGCTGCCAATAATGTCAAAGTGGCAGGTGCCGGTTTTGGAACAGATACAAATGTTGTGACTCTGATTACAGAGCAGGACATATGTGAGCTGGAGCTAATGAGCAAGGAAGATGTTGCGGTTCGGCTGACCGATGAGCTTTTGAAAATATATAAAAAGAAATCATGAGAATGTGTAAGAGGAGAAAACAGATATGAAATGTTACGAAACTGTGTGGGAGATTTTTAATAAGTGTGCCAATAACCAGATGCGGGACGTGTTTATTGAAGAACTGGAAATTGAGGATATTGACGCTTTCTTACGGGAAAAATTTAAGGGGAAAGAGGTTACATTTGATAAAACTGTGCAGCCGGACGGTACGATTGTGTACGACATTCTGGCATCTGGCATTAAAGAACGGTATTCTTTTACTGAAATCTGAGAGGAGAAAGCAGACACATGGATTTGATTGTAAAGGCGCTCGAAGAACAGCAGATAAATCCGGGACTTTTAAATGCAATCCGGGAGTTTCGTCAGAGGTACCCGGTAGAGGAAAGGCTCAAAGAGCGTGTTAATGTGCCGTTGCTACCATTTTTTGGGCGGGAAACGTTTGAAATGGCGGCAGCAGCATTATTGCAGGGCGAAAATATTCTGCTGACCGGCACAAAAGCCACCGGGAAAAATATGCTTGCTGAAAATCTGGCTTATGTGTTTGGCCGTCCGTCCTGGAACATTTCGTTCCATGTCAATATGGACAGCAGCGCCCTGATCGGAACAGACACGTTTCAGCAAAACGAAGTGCGGCTTCGTACCGGCCCTGTGTATGATTGTGCAGTTGGGGGCGGCTTTGGTATTTTCGATGAAATCAATATGGCAAAAAATGACGCGGTATCCGTGCTTCATGCTACTCTGGATTATCGCAGGATTCTTGATGTGCCGGGGTATGAAAAAATAGAGCTTCATGAAGCAACACGTTTTATCGGTACCATGAATTATGGCTATGCGGGAACAAGAGAGCTGAATGAAGCTTTGGTGTCTCGCTTTCTTGTGATCGAGATGCCAGCTTTGACGGAAGATACGCTGGTTCGGATTCTGAACAGTTTGTTTCCGACTTTAAAGAAGGAAGGATTGAAACAGGTCTGCGGGCTTTTTCTTGACTTGCAGACAAAGGCGAATAACAATGAGATTTCCACAAAGCCACTTGATTTGCGGGGACTGATTGGCGCACTGCGGACCGTGCAGGCAGGGCTGTCGCCGCGACTTGCTATACGTATGGGAATTGTAAATAAAAGTTTTGATCTGTTTGAGCGGGAACTGGTAGAAGATATTGTTATGACCCGGATTCCTGAGCAGTGGACACCGGCAGATATTTTTGAATAATAAGACGACCTCTACGAGATTTCGATTTGTTATAAAACATGTATGCGAATACAGGGTAGTTATCAAAAGAGAAAGGCGGTAGCAGAACCTTGGATTTTTTGTATGACCGGGAAGCCGGTGTATTGCTGGCAGAAGCAGAGAATAGAATACGAAATTTGATGTGGACGGTCAGCGGGGATTATGCGCTTGATGTGAAGCTGGATCTGGCGTCTTTTTCACGATCAAAATATATCTCTATGTACGACGCAGTAAAGCAGGGGGCTTTTGCACGTTTTTTTGACCGTGGGGAGCTTTCTATGTATCTGGTGAAAAAGGTATATTATGGAGCGGATGAGCAATCCCTTACGGATCTTGCGCAGCTTTGTGTAGAAGCAGCTTCGTATCAGAAAGTAGTGGCAGAACGGCCGGGTGTTCCAGAAATTCGGCAAAAAGCTTTTTCCGATCTTCTGGATAATTCGTTTCAGAGAATGAGCGCTTCTTTGCCCGGAAGGTTAAAGATCGTTTTATTGCGCGGCAGTGTGACTGGAGATTGGAGCTGCGAACAGACGTTAAAGATGGCAGTGCAAAGGATCAAAGGGCTGGAACAGGCGGACAACACGATGGAGATTATTCAGGCTGTCGATGAACTGTATAATACTCTGATTGATAGAAGCTTTGTGCGTAAACATGGTGATTTACAGCATGTGTTGGATGTGACCCTGGAGGAATTGCGGGAATTTGACTGGGGCGATTTTCTGGAAGAAGAACTGACAGAGGATTTGCTGGAACAATATCTGAGCAGAATGGACAGGCAGGTGGTTTCGCTTGATGAGGAGCGTGAGAAGAAAGAGAAGCAAAACTCGAAATCAGGGCTGAAGGTTACAAGAATCACAGAAGAAGCGGCTGCAAAGATGTATTCCTATATTGAGCTGAATTACGGCCGGTCTTATTTGGCGGAGGAAGAACAAAAAAGACAGAATGAAAGGCTGTGCCGTGGGGCACACGCAGATTGCAGTTTATATTTTACGGATGGTATCCTGCAAAATCCGGTTCTTTCTAATGCGCAGTATGTGAATGCCAGACGCCATGCAGAGAAAAACAAAGTTGCATTTCGCAACAACCAGAATATGCTTGCACGAAATATAGAACGTCTTACAGATGAGCTGAAACGTTCGCTGGTTCGCAGGAGTGAGCCGGAAGATCGTATGGCATGGTCGGGTGAGATTGTTCCGCGGCTTTTGTGGAAAGTGGGAAGAAAAGAAGATTCAGGAAAGCTGTTTCGCAAAACAGAATGCCGGAACCGTACAGAATTTGTAGTGGATATCTTGATGGATGCGAGCGGGTCTCAAAGGGAAAGGCAATCTCAGGTTGCGCTTCAGGCTTTTATCATCAGCGAATCGCTGAGTAACAATCAGATTCCACATCGGATTATGAGCTTTTGCAGTTTCTGGGATTATACAATTTTGCAGCGGTTTCGGGAATACGATGCGCCGCGTGAGGAAAACCTGCGGATTATGGATTACGTGACTTCTTCAAACAACCGTGACGGTCTTGCGATCCGTGCAGTCGGAGACAGCCTGTTACAACGAAGCGAGGAGGGAAAAATTCTGATTGTTTTGAGCGATGGAAAGCCAAACGATGTCATTGTGGGACGGCCGAATTGCAGGAATCCAAAGCCGTACTTTGGAGAGTATGCGTTGAAAGATACTGCGTTTGAAATACGCAGGCTGCGCAGCAATGGAGTCTGTGTGCTTGGCGTCTTTACAGGAAAGGAAAAAGATCTGCTGGCTGAAAAAAAGATTTTCGGCAGGGATTTTGCCTATATTCGGAACATACAGAATTTTTCCAGGGTTGTGGGACAATATCTGAGAAAAGTGCTGGAAGAAGACAGCGCAAATTTCTGACAACCGTCCGGAAAGAAACCTCTTGCATGATGTGTATATTTGGTATAGAATGGATGAAATGTGTACAGTATGTAGTTATAAGGAGGTGCCGATATGGCAGAAAAATCTTGCAGCAACTCAAGTTGCAGTAAAGAAAGCTGTGAAGGCTGTCCGAGTGCGAAGCAGCCGCAGAGCTTTTTAGAGGAATTAAACAGCTATTCAGAAGTAAAGCATGTAATAGGAATCGTCAGCGGGAAGGGTGGCGTAGGAAAATCCATGGCAACGGCCTCGCTGGCTAATTTACTGGCTTCCAAGGGGTATCGTGTGGGAATTATGGATGCTGATATTACGGGGCCGTCGATTCCGAGAATGTACGGTTTGACCGGTCCGGCTGAGGCGGGAGAAGAAGGGATTTATCCCGTTCTGACTGACAATGATATTAAAGTAATGTCCATTAATCTGCTGATGCCTGACCCTGAAACGCCTGTTATCTGGCGTGGTCCGGTGCTGGCTAATATGGTAAAGCAGTTTTGGAAGGATGTGATCTGGGGAGAGCTTGACTATTTACTTGTGGACATGCCTCCCGGAACAGGCGATGTACCGCTTACTGTATTCCAGTCACTTCCTGTGGACGGAATTGTTATTGTTACATCACCGCAGGATCTTGTTAAGATGATCGTCAAAAAAGCTTTTAATATGGCTGCGACAATGAACATTCCGGTACTCGGCATGATTGAAAATTACAGTTACCTGAAATGCCCGGATTGTGGTAAAGAAATTTCTGTATTTGGAAAGAGCCGCATTGAAGAAGTGTCGAAGGAATTGCAGGTGGCAGTGCTTGGAAAAATGCCGATTGATCCGAGGCTTACAGAGTTATCAGATGCGGGCGAGTTCGCACAGGCAGTCAATCCGTATCTGGACGGCGCTTTTGCAGCGTTGCAGCTTCTGAATGTGAAAGCAAAAGACTGAGCGGATAAATAAAATCAGATTCTGTAAGAAGAAACAACGCAAAAAAAACAGAAATAAAAATGCAAAAGAAAATAGAAATAAAAATGCAAGAGAAAAGGGAGAGAGAAGTATGGAAAAGGTAACTGGAAGAAAGTTGATCCTTGGTATCCAGCATGTGCTTGCCATGTTTGGCGCAACGGTTCTTGTACCTGCACTGACTGGATTGAACACATCAATTACGCTGTTTTGCGCAGGAATCGGAACATTGTTGTTTCATCTGGTCACAAAGCGTAAGGTACCGGTATTCCTTGGATCAAGTTTTGCTTTTATGGGCGGAATTATGGCAGTGCTTGGCACTTCGCGCGCGGGAGATCCGGACTATATTGAGAAGCTGGCTGCAGTGAAGGGCGGTCTGATTGTTGCAGGCCTTGTCTATGTAATTTTTGCTCTTATCATTAAGCTGGTGGGATATGAGAAAGTCAATAAGGTTCTTCCACCGATTGTTACAGGTCCAGTAATTATTGTCATCGGACTGCGTCTGAGTGGGTCGGCAATCAACAATGCATTTTATGTAGACGGCACGTTTGATATGAAAGCAGTATTCGTTACAGTGTGCGTGCTTCTGACGGTGGTATTGATTTCTATTTTTGCAAAAGGAATCTTCAATCTGATGCCGATTCTGTTTGCAATTATTGTAGGCTATGTGATCAGCTATTTTATGGGCTTTTGTGATTTTTCATCGGTAGGAAGTGCTTCTTTCTTTTCCTTTATGGATCAAAGTATTATGGAACAGCTGACCTGTATGCCGGTATTTCGCGCGGATGCAGTTCTGGCCATTGCTCCGATTGCACTTGTCACGATGGTAGAGCATGTTGGAGATATCACGACAAACAGTGCGGTTACAGGACAGAACTTTATGGTTGATCCGGGTGTGCACAGGACACTTCTCGGAGATGGTCTTGCGACAGCACTTGCAGGATTGCTTGGAGGACCGGCCAATACGACATACGGTGAAAATACAGGCGTACTTGCTGTAACGAAGAATTACGATCCTTCGATTATCCGTATTGCTGCATTCTTTGCTATTTTACTTGGGATTTTCGGCAAGGTTGGCGCTGTGATTACGAGCATTCCAGGTCCGGTTATCGGTGGCATCAGTATTGTACTGTATGGTATGATTTCTTCTGTAGGCGTCAGAATCCTGGTAAATGAAAGATTAAATTTCGGAAACAGCCGTAATCTTATGATTGCTGCGATTGTGCTTGTTCTTGGTATTGGATGCGACAGCATTCCGGTGACAGGAACCGTGACAATTTCCGGTCTGGCTCTGGCTGCTGTTGTGGGAATTGTTCTTGCGTTCTTGCTTCCAGAGGGAGAAGATTCAGTGCTGAAAGATTAATTTACTGAATATCAAACGAAAAACAGGCAACACTCTCAACAGGATGGGAGGGTTGCCTATTATGTTTGAAAAAGTAAAAAAGTCAGTAAAAAGGGTAAGGATGGAGTGCAGGGAATTTTGCATAAACTGGGGAAGGACGCTGGTTATGGTTGCCATATTTGCGGTTATTCTGAATACCGGAACAGCGTTTGCATACCGGGGAGCCTTGCAGCATGGAATTGCAGAAGAAGTGATCCGCTTTCATGTGCTTGCAAACAGTGACAGTGAGGAAGATCAGAGGATTAAATATATGGCTCGTGATGCAATCCTTCAGTGGATGCAGCAGTCTCAGGAAAACGGACAAGGAGAAGTGGCTTCAGGAAAACAGAGCGATTCGTTACAGCAGCTTACAGAAAAGGAGAAAACAGAACGTTTTCTGGTATCGCATCTGGGTGAATTGACGGAGGTTGCAAACCAGGTGTTACAGGAGCAGGGCGTATTTTATACGGCAACAGCTTCTCTTGAGGAATGCTATTTTCCAGATCGGACGTATGGCGACTGTACGTTTCCAGCTGGCTGGTATGAGGCCTTACGCATTCAGCTTGGTGAGGCGAAGGGGCATAACTGGTGGTGTGTGCTTTATCCGAATCTTTGCTTTTCAGACTGCCTTCATGCAGTGGTAGAGGAGGGAGATAAGGAGGAGCTAAAAGAAGTACTGACAGCAGAGGAATATGAGAGTCTGCTTCATAAGCCGGAAAAATGGAAAATATCGTTTCGGTGGTTTTGAATCTGGATCAGTGCAAAAAAATAAATAATAAAAACAAAGGAGAAACACGTATGGAGTTGTTAGAAGTAATGCAGAGGCGGCGCAGCGTCAGGCTGTATACAAAAGAAGAGGTACCAGAAGAAAAACTGAATCAGATATTGCAGGCAGGCTTGCTGTCAGCATCGGGAAAAGGAGTTCGGCCTTGGGAATTTATTGTTGTCAGAAAAAAGGAAACATTAAAAAATATGGCAGGAAGTAGAGCGGCAGGTGCTCAAATGCTTGAGACAGCAGACTGTGCGATTGTTGTTCTTGGAGATGAAGAGAAAACGGATGTCTGGACAGAAGATTGTAGCATTGCAATGGCAAATATGCATCTGATGGCAGATTATCTCGGTGTGGGAAGCTGCTGGATTCAGGGAAGAAATCGAGAGGCGTCGGATGGGAAGCGTACAGAAGAATATCTGAGAGAACTGTTAGATTTTCCGGAAAATTTCAGGCTGGAGGCAATTTTATCGCTTGGTATGCCACGGATGCATCCGAAGATGCGCACGCTGGAAGAGCTACCAATGGAAAAAATCCACAGAGAGGTATTTTAACTGGAAAGTCAAAAGAGGCTGTCCTGAAAACAAATTCAGAGACAACCTCTTTTTTGTGTTTTATTGTTTATTTTTGAAACTTGCTCTTTTCCGCAGAGTCGGGTCAAGAATTTTTTTGCGGATACGAAGACTTTTTGGAGTGACCTCAAGAAGCTCATCCGTATCAATAAACTCAAGCGCCTGTTCCAGACTCAGAATTTTGGGCGGGGTCAGTTTCAGTGCTTCATCCGAACCGGAAGCACGGGTGTTGGTCAGGTGCTTTGTCTTGCAGACATTGAGTTCAATGTCTTCCGGTTTTGCACTCTGTCCAATGATCATGCCGGAATAAACTTTTTCGCCGGCGCCGATAAAGAGCGTTCCGCGTTCCTGCGCATTGAAGAGGCCGTAAGCAACGGATTCGCCGCTTTCAAACGCAATCAGGGAACCCTGGCTGCGGTAAGTCAGATCTCCTTTGTAAGGACCGTAGCCGTCAAAGATTGTGTTGATAACACCGTTTCCTTTTGTATCGGTCAGAAACTCTCCGCGGTAGCCGATCAAACCACGGGAAGGGATGGAGAACTCAAGACGCGAGCTTCCACCCTGACCGATGCTCATGCCCTGCAGTTCACCTTTGCGCAGGCTGAGCTTCTGGATTACGCTTCCTGAAAATTCTTCAGGAACATCAATATAGGCAAGCTCCATCGGCTCCATTTTTTTGCCCCGGTCATCTGTTTTGTAAATCACTTCTGCTTTGCTGACTGCAAATTCGTATCCTTCCCGGCGCATTGTTTCAATCAGGATGGAAAGGTGCAGTTCGCCGCGGCCGGAAACTTTGAACGTATCAGTATCTGCAGTATCTTCTACGCGCAGGCTGACATCTGTGTTGAGTTCGCGCAGCAGTCGGTCGCGAATGTGGCGGGATGTGACATATTTTCCTTCCTGTCCGGCAAGGGGACTGTCGTTCACAACAAAATTCATGGAAATGGTCGGTTCGGATATTTTCTGGAAGGGGATGGCTTCCGGAGAATCTGCCGCACAAATGGTATCGCCGATATGGAGATCAGCAATGCCGGAAAGGGCAACAATAGAACCGATCGTAGCGGAGCGAACCTCTACTTTATTGAGGCCATCAAATTCATAAAGTTTACTGATTTTTACTTTCTGTTTTTTATCCGGATCGTGATGGTTGACAAGAATAACTTCCTGATTGACGGAAATAGTACCGCGGTCTACTTTACCTACTCCGATACGGCCGACATATTCATTGTAGTCGATCGTGCTGACCAGCATCTGAGTGGGACCATTCTCATCGCCTTCGGGAGCCGGAATATAGTTGAGAATTGTTTCAAACAGCGGGCTCATGTTTGTTGACGTATCTTCCGGGTCCAGCATGGCATATCCACCTTTTGCAGAAGCATAAACGAAAGGACAGTCAAGCTGTTCGTCAGAAGCGTCGAGATCAAGAAACAGCTCCAGAACCTCGTCAACCACTTCGTCAGGACGTGCTTCCGGACGGTCAATTTTATTGATGCAGACAATGACTGGGAGATTCAGCTCCAATGCCTTTTGCAGAACGAATTTCGTCTGCGGCATAGCGCCTTCGAATGCGTCAACGACGAGTATTACGCCGTTTACCATTTTGAGAACTCGTTCTACCTCGCCGCCAAAATCCGCATGGCCAGGGGTATCAATGATATTGATTTTTGTGTTTTTGTAAAAAACAGCAGTGTTTTTGGAAAGAATCGTAATACCGCGCTCGCGTTCCAGATCATTGGAATCCATGACGCGTTCGGCAACCTCCTGATTTTCACGAAATACACCGCTTTGTTTGAGTAATTCATCCACAAGTGTTGTTTTACCATGATCGACGTGTGCGATGATGGCAATGTTTCTTACATCTTCTCTTACCATACAAATCTCTCTCTTCTTATTATAAATACCGTGTTTTCCTGCTGCTTGGCATGTTTCTGTTATGCAGGAGTACGGCTTTTCTAAAGGAACCTTTTACTGTATTCACCCGATTTAGTTTATCACAATTTTTTCAGATTACAAGTAGATGAAAGTATTTTTTCAGGGATGACAAAGAAAAATATACCAAAAAAAGAAAAGAATGGTTCTAAACGGAGCAATCAGTGAATAAGTATGAATAGTATAGAATACAAGAAGAGATACTTCGTATGAAGGGAGAACAGAGATTTATGACAGATAAGATTATTGAAAACAATCAGGTGTCCATCATGGGGAAAATTATTTCCGGGTTTACGTTCAGCCATGAGGTATTCGGAGAAGGGTTTTATATGGTGGATATTTCCGTTCAGAGGCTGAGCGAATCGTCGGATGTTATTCCAGTGATGATTTCAGAGCGGTTGATTGATGTTACACAGGATTATGAGGGAGAGTACATACAGATTTTTGGACAGTTCCGCTCATACAACAGACATGAAGAAAAAAAGAACAGGCTTGTACTTTCCGTGTTTGCGCGTGAAGTTTGTTTTGTTGAGGAAGAATGTGACAAAGTTAAGAGCAATCAGATCTTTTTGGATGGATATATCTGTAAGATGCCGGTTTATCGCCGGACACCGCTTGGCAGGGAAATCGCAGATATGCTGCTGGCTGTGAACCGACCTTACGGGAAATCTGATTATATTCCGTGTATCTGCTGGGGGAGAAATGCCCGTTTTACTTCCGGATTTGAGGTGGGCGGTCATGTGCAGGTATGGGGACGAATTCAGAGCAGAGAGTATGTAAAAAAGCTGGATGACGAGTCTACAGAAAAAAGAGTGGCGTATGAAGTATCTGTCAGCAAGCTAGAATATCTGGAATGACAATTTGGCTATTTTTATAAGGCATGTCTGTAGCGAAAATGGCAAATCAGGCAGTAAAGATTGCATTCTGTAAGAAGTTGTAGTAAAATGACAGAAACATACAAAGAAGTAAGCATAGATGAGGTGCAGGATGAGCAAACGATATATACACATCTTTTGTGGTACTGGTGTAGGAAAAACCGCAGCAGCTCTCGGAAAGGGTATCCGTAAAGCGAGTGTCGGAAAAAGTGTGGTTCTGATACAGTTTTTGAAAGAGCGTCAGTCGGGAGAAAGCATAGATTTTTTCAAACGTCTGGAACCGGAGATGAGGCTGTTCCGTTTTGAAAAGTTTCCGGAGAATTACGAGAATCTGACAGAACGGGAAAAAGAAGATGAAATTCAGAATATTAAAAACGGTCTGAATTTTGCCAAAAAGGTACTTGTGACAGAAGAATGTGACGTATTGATTCTTGATGAAATATTAGGTCTTACGGATAAAGGCATTGTCACGATGGAAGAGCTGCGCGGCCTGATTGACGCAGTGGGAGAAGAGACAGAGCTCTATCTGACCGGAACGAGCAGATGTGAGGAGCTGTGGTCCAGCGTGGATGAGGTAACAGAGCTGAAGACATGTTATAAGGAAGAGATGGAAGTGTAAATAAGTTTCAGATGCACCCGGCAGAATGTTTCGTTCTGTCGGGTGTTTTAGGTGAAAGCGTGAAAACAAAGAATTCATTGACAAGAAGGCAGAACAATGCTATAGTAAAATAAATTTTGAGAGTGATAGAGGTTGCGTGATTCAACAGTAAACAGCAGGATGTGTCCGGGCACAGGCGAATGCTGTCGAAAGGGGAGAACGCCGAAAGGAGCAGTTCCGGTGGCTGTTTTCTTGGGCATGTGGTGAAGAATCACATGACTGTCATCGCATCGCGATGGAGGGCTATCTGAAGAAATTAGAGCAAGAATTCTTTGGGGGCTGTCTGTCGACAGTCCTTTTTATAGTGAGGACGATATTTTGACATAGTATTTTGGAAAAGGTTCTAAAAAGAGTTTTGTAGTCAGTTAAATATTATATTTCATAAAAGGAGGAGCATTATGGCAATTTTTAAGGGTGCGGGTGTTGCAATTGTCACGCCAATGTATGATAATGGGGAAGTAAATTACGAGAAACTCGGTGAGCTTTTGGAAGAACAGATTGCGAAAGGAACGGATGCGGTGATCATCTGCGGGACTACGGGGGAATCATCGACGTTAACGCATGAAGAGCATCTGGATGTGATTCGCTATGCGATAAAGAAAGTGGCAGGAAGAGTTCCGGTTGTTGCAGGTACGGGCTCGAATTGTACAGAGACAGCTGTTTATCTTTCTCAGGAGGCGGAAAAGGCAGGGGCAGACGGATTGCTGCTTGTGACGCCGTATTACAACAAGGCGACGCAGAAGGGCCTGAGGATTCATTATTCCAAGATTGCAGAGTCAGTGTCTCTGCCGATCATTCTCTACAATGTGCCGAGCCGTACAGGTTGCAACCTGCAGCCGGAAACAGTTGCATGGCTTGTGAAAAACGTGGAGAATATCGTAGGTGTCAAGGAAGCATCGGGAAATATTTCACAGGTAGCAAAGATTATGAGCCTGACTGGAGGAGAAATTGACCTGTATTCCGGAAACGACGATCAGATCGTACCGATTTTGTCTCTGGGCGGTATCGGAGTCATTTCAGTTCTTTCCAATGTTGCGCCGACTCAGACGCATGAGATTGTTGCATCCTATCTGGACGGAGATGTAAAACGGAGCTGTCAGCTTCAGCTTGAAGCGATTGAGCTGATTGACGCGCTGTTCTGCGAGGTGAATCCGATTCCGGTCAAGACAGCGTTGAATCTGATGGGCAAAGAGGCTGGGCCGCTGCGCGGGCCGCTGTGCGAGATGGATGAGGCAAACGTAGAACGGCTGAAGGCTGCAATGGAAGCTTACGGAATTCTTTGATGGAGGATAAAATGGTCAGAATAATTTTAAGTGGCTGCAACGGATTCATGGGGCGCAGTATTACAGAAATCGTAGCGTCCGATGCGGATGCGGAAATCGTTGCCGGGATTGATCTGGCGGATCATGGCGATAAGCCATACCCGGTGTTTACAAATATTGAGGAGTGTACAGTGGAAGCTGATGTGCTGATTGATTTTTCATCGCCCAAAGCGCTTGACGGCCTGCTTTCCTACTGTACCGGGAAAAAGGTGGCGGCAGTTTTTTGTACGACCGGCTATTCCGAAGAGCAGCTTGCTCAGATTCGTGACGCAGCCTCTTTGACTGCTGTCATGAAATCAGCGAATATGTCACTGGGAATTAATATGTTGCTGAAGCTTGTGCAGGAGGCGGCGAAGCTGCTTGCACCGGCTGGTTTTGATATGGAGATTGTAGAAAAGCATCATAACCTGAAGGTGGATGCACCGAGCGGGACAGCGCTTGCCCTTGCGGACAGCCTGAATGCCGCGCTGGATGAGCAGTATGAATATACGTATGACCGTTCAAAGGAACGGAAACGCCGTGATAAACACGAAATCGGAATCAGCGCTGTGCGCGGCGGCAATATTGTCGGCGAACATGAGGTTATTTTTGCTGGACTGGATGTGGCGATTGAGTTTAAGCATACGGCCTATTCCAAGAGTGTATTTGCAAAAGGCGCGGTGCAGGCAGCCAAATATATGGCCGGAAAAGAAGCAGGATTTTATGACATGGGAGATGTCGTCTGCGGATAAAAAGATTGTTTGTATTTTTGGAGGAGAAAAAATGAAAAAAGTTGTCAAATTTGGAGGAAGCTCTCTTGCAAGCGCGGAGCAGTTCCGAAAGGTAGGAGAGATCATCCATTCCGACCAGGGCAGAAGATTTGTGGTTCCGTCTGCCCCGGGAAAGCGTTTTTCAGAGGATACAAAAGTAACAGATATGCTCTACGACTGCTATCAGTCAGCAGGAAACGCAAAGCAGTTGGATAAAAAGATTGCAGCGATTGCAGAACGTTATCAGGAAATTATTGACGGACTGGCGCTGGATTTGTCCCTTGCGGAAGAGTTTGAGAAAATCAAACAGGCATTTGCATCGCATTCTGGCAGCGATTATGCGGCTTCCAGGGGAGAGTATCTGAATGGAATTATTATGGCCTCCTATCTGGGATATGAATTTGTCGATGCGGCAGAGGTAATCCGTTTTGATGAGGACGGCGTGTTTGATGCAGAGCTGACAAACGAGCTCATGCAAAAAAGACTGGAGGGTCTTGCGAATGCTGTGGTTCCGGGCTTTTACGGCGCCCTGGAGGATGGTACGATCAAGACGTTTTCGAGAGGCGGCTCTGATATCACGGGTTCTATCGTAGCGCGTGCGGTACATGCAGAACTGTATGAGAACTGGACGGATGTTTCCGGTTTCCTGGTGACTGACCCGCATATTGTGGAGAATCCTGAGACGATTGAGACGATCACATACCGTGAGCTGCGGGAGCTTTCTTACATGGGCGCAACGGTGCTTCATGCAGATGCAATTTTCCCGCTTCGCCAGGAAGGGATTCCGATTAATATCAAAAATACAAACCGGCCGCAGGACCCGGGTACGCTGATTGTGGAAAATACCTGCCGTCAGCCGAAATTTACCATAACAGGTATTGCCGGAAAGAAGGGATTCTGTGCGATCAGTATTGAAAAGGATATGATGAATTCCGAGATCGGTTTCGGTCGCAGAGTACTTCAGGTATTTGAGGAAAACGGAATTTCATTTGAACATGTGCCGTCCGGAATCGACACACTGACCGTACTCGTACATCAGTCAGAATTTATGGAAAAAGAACAGCAGGTAATCTCCGGGCTGCACCGTGCAGTAAATCCGGATATGCTGGATCTGGAATCAGACCTGGCGTTGATTGCCGTGGTGGGACGCGGGATGCGTGCAAACCGTGGAACTGCCGGACGGATTTTCGCAGCATTGTCTCATGCAAATGTCAACGTCAAGATGATCGATCAGGGTTCCAGTGAGCTGAATATTATTATCGGAGTACGCAATGATGATTTTGAGCGTGCGGTAAAAGCAATTTATGATATTTTTGTACTGACACATGTCTGATAACTGATACGCATAAGTGTATACAATAGAACGTGCAACGAAGAAGGAATTGTAGAGCAGACCGCGCAGGCAAACGGCTGTGTCAAATCTTTGGTCTGTTGTCAGAGGCAGAAGAAAATGGAGAGAAATAATGCAGGCGCCATATCGGCACAGTCGTTTGCATACGAGATCAGGAAAGACAGCGCAGTGATCTGGCGCTGTTTTTCTCGTGATACGCAGGCAGAAATTCCGGAGAAAATAAACGGATTTCCGGTGACAGAGCTTCTGCCTTACGCATTTTCTGCGCATATGGATGAGCAGGAACTGGGAAGAATGATAGAGTCAGGAAAGGTCTTGCTGTATGTGCCAGAGGCAGCTGCCGGCACACCATGGTTGGATATCCCGGCGCTTTGCGGAAACAATCTGGAGGAGATTCATCTGCCTTGGACGATGCGGCGCATTGGCAGGTATTGTTTCTATGACTGCGGGAATCTAGAAAAGCTGGAATTTCATGGAGCGCTGACAGATTGGGGCAGCGGTGTTTTTACCAGATGCCACCGAATCAGAGCGCTTTGTGTCCATACGGACATGCAGGGGAAGTCTTATTTGAAGGATGTATTGGACGAGCTTCCTGAAATCCTGGAGGTAAAATATATCAGTCCGGGAGGGAACGTGCTGGTACAGGATATAGCGGAGCAGGCAGAGGGGAAAACAGGAACGCAGGAGCCGGATGGGTATACGGAGGCAAGACTTATTTTCCCGGAGTTTTACGAGGAAGGCGTTGAGAATACACCGGCCAGAATTTTAGAGACGCACGTACACGGAAGCGGAATTTCCTACCGAAACTGTTTTCAGGGCAGGTGTTTTGACTTTACTCAGTATGACGCCTTGTTTCCGCATGCCAGAGCACTTGAGAGCAGCGATGTCGTAACGCGTATGGTGATTGGCAGGCTACGGTATCCGGTCGGACTGGCAGAGAAAGCAAAGGAAATGTATGAGGCCTATGTGGCGGAGCATGAGGAAGACCTTGGCAGATGGTTTCTGCAACAGAAAGATTTGGATGGACTTCGATGGTTTTTGAACTATGTAAAAGAGGCAGATCGACTGACCAATCAACTCATTACAGTTGCGTCACAGCTGTGTGATACGGAAGCAGTCAGTTACCTGATGAACAGGCGGCTCAGCCATGGCCGCGCGGGTCGCCGCCGGATGGAGTTGTGAGAAGCTTTGTGATAGAATTGTAATATTTTACAGAGTTAGCAGGAACTATTTATATAGATTTATATTATAGAAGAAAGAGAGGCCCGACCTGAACATGAATCCTGTCTATGAGGAACGAACAAAGAATCTGGACTTTATTGAGATTGGGAAGGACATTCTGGTTGGTGCGAGAAATGAGCTGTATTTGAATATGCGTTTTCTGGATGTTGCGTTATCTTCGCTTGCGTTGATTCCAGATGGACAGATACGTGGAACAGGCACGGATGGGAGCCGGTTGTATTTCCAGCCGGATGCAGTGGCAGTGTTGTTTCGAAAAGGACGGGAAGCGATCAATCATCAGTATCTGCACAGTGTCATGCATTGTCTTTTTTCCCATATCTGGATCAAAAAGGACCGGGATGTGGAGTACTGGAATCTTGCATGTGACGTAGCGGTGGAAGCTGTGATAGACGGTCTGTATCTTCGGGCTGTGCATTTGCCGCGCTCATCGGTGCGAAGAGAATTTTACCGGATGCTGTCTTCTTCGGATGCAGTTATGACGGCGGAACGTGTTTACCGTATTCTTTGCCGTATGCATCCGGTACAGGCGCAGATTGATATCTGGAAAAGAGCATTTTTTGTGGATGACCACAGCAGATGGGAACAGGAGAATGACCAGAAAAGTCCGAGTCCGCAGCAAAAGAAATGGGATGATATTCGGGACCGGATGCAGACGGAGCTGGAGACATTTTCCAAGGAGGCTTCAGAAGATGTGAGAAGCCTTGAGGAGCAGGTCTGCGCGGAGAACCGAAAACGATACGATTATAAGGAATTTTTACGGAAATTTTCAGTTTTAAAGGAAGAAATGCAGGTCGACATGGATTCCTTTGACTATATTTTTTATCATTACGGGATGGAGCTGTATGGGAATATGCCGTTGATTGAACCGCTGGAGACAAAAGAGGTTCACAAAGTGGAGGATTTTGTAATTGTTCTTGATACATCCATGTCGTGCAGCGGTGAGCTGCTGAAACGTTTTCTGGAAGAGACATACAGTGTGTTGTGTGAATCGGAAGGATTTTTTCGGAAAATTCATGTGCATATTTTGCAATGTGACGACAGGGTGCAGGAGGATGTACTCATCACAAACCAAAAAGAAATGCAGGATTATATGGAGCATTTTACGGTGCGCGGTTTTGGAGGCACGGATTTCAGACCGGCTTTTGTGCGCGTACAAGAGTTATTGCAGCGGGGCTGTTTTACGCGGCTGCGGGGACTGATCTATTTTACGGATGGTTACGGGACATTTCCGGTAAAAAAGCCACCGTATGAAACTGCGTTTGTATTTATGAAAAACGATTACAGGGATGTGGATGTGCCGCCCTGGGCAATAAAACTCATCATTGATCCGGAGGAATTACAATGAATATCAAACGTGCAAAACAGGAAATCAAAGATACGATTGAGGCGTATCTACTGAAGGATGAATACGGGGAATATGTGATTCCCAGGGTTCGTCAGCGCCCGGTGCTGCTGCTCGGCGCGCCCGGAATCGGGAAGACACAGATAATGGAGCAGATCGCAAAAGAATGCGGGATTGGTCTGGTGGCATATACGATCACGCATCACACGAGACAGAGCGCGATCGGCCTTCCGTATATTTCCAAACAGGAATTTGCCGGAAAAGAGTATACGGTGACAGAGTATACGATGAGTGAAATTGTGGCTTCTGTTTATGAAAAAATGGAAAAAACAGGGCTGAAGGAAGGAATTTTGTTTATTGATGAAATCAACTGCGTGTCGGAGACGCTGGCTCCGGCTATGCTGCAGTTTTTACAGTGTAAGACCTTTGGCAGTCATGAAATTCCACAGGGATGGATGATCGCCGCAGCCGGGAATCCGCCGGAGTACAACAAATCAGTTCGCGAATTTGACGTGGTGACGATGGACCGAGTAAAGAAAATCGAGGTGGAGCCTGACTTTACGGTGTGGAAGGAATATGCGCTGGAGCAGAGGCTGCATCCGGCCGTTATTTCTTATCTGAATACGCGCACCGACAATTTTTACAAGATGGAAACAACGGTAGATGGCAGAAAATTTGCAACACCACGTGGCTGGGAAGATTTATCGCAGATGCTGAGCGTGTATGAAACGCTTGGCAAGGAGCTGGACCGCGAGGTTGCAGCCCAGTATATCCAGCATGAAAGGATTGCAAAAGATTTTGCGAATTATCTGGAACTGTTTCGGAAATATCAGATGGATTATCAATTGGATGCAGTGCTTGCGGGAACAATTGATCCGGTTCTGCAAAAGAAAGCGGCACATGCGTCATTTGATGAACGGCTCAGTGTTGTCAGCCTTCTGCTGGGACGGTGCAGGAAACGTTTCTGGGAACTGCTTTGCACAGAAGCGGAAGCAGAGCTCCTCTTTGAAGCGCTGAAGACTTTTAAAGAAGGAGCACTGGGGACCTACAGTGATTGTCCGATTGTTTATTTTAGAGAAATTACAGAGATATTCCAAACGGAAACGCAGCAGAAAAGACAGGCGGAGCTTCTTACCCGTGAGGACGAGCACAGACGCAGGAACGTTGCAGAAATGCTGGAAGCGTATTTGCTGAAGCTTCAAAAGGAAGATGTGGCAGATGGGGCGCAGGCGTTTGAACAGATAAAAAGCTGGTTCGATGCGCTACAGGATGCGTTGGAGCTTGAGCGTGACGCTGCAGGAAAGATGCTGGAATATGTGTTTGATTTTATGGAGGAAGTGTTCGGAGCAGGCCAGGAGCTTGTTATTTTTATCACAGAGCTGAACAAAGATCCGGCCAGTGTAAAATTTTTACAGGAATACGACTGTGAGCGGTACTACCGTTATAACAAAGAACTGCTGTTTGAGGAAAACAGGCAGAGCATTGAGGCAAGACTGCGTGCGCTGGAACGTGTGTGAAAATATTTATTGAAGAGCGGAGCGTGTCAATGAAAGGAATGTTCCAACACGGTCCACATGGAAAGAAACGTCATAAATGTCGTCATAAAATGGATACAGGCACTCAGAGGAAGGAGAAACACGATGGGACTCAGACGGGATTTGCTCTTATTTCCGGGCGGCAAGAAAAAAGCGCTGACCTTCAGCTATGATGATGCGGTAACGCAGGATGCACAGCTTGTCAGGCTGATGAACCGCTACGGAATGAAAGGAACTTTTAACATTAATACGGGACTTCTTGGAACAGAAAAGACGTATACAAGAGACGGAAAAACAGTCTCACAGAACAGGCTGGAGAGGGAAGCGATCCATGCAGTCTATACAGGCCATGAGCTGGCGGTGCACGGTCTGACCCATCTGGATCTGGCGCTGGCAGGAAATGCGGCGGCAGCATATGAGATCATGGCAGACCGTAAAAATCTCGAGGACCTGACGCACACTCCTGTGCGGGGTATGGCCTATCCGTTCGGCACCTGGAACGAAGCGCTTGTAAACCTGCTTCGCAGCTGCGGCACGGCCTATTCCCGAACGACAAAAAGTACCGGAGCATTTACAATCCCCGAGGAGTTTCTCACATGGAACCCCACTTGCCATCACGCAGATGAACAGCTTTTTGTCCTCGCAGAGCGTTTCTTCGAACCCGAACAGAAATACTCCGGCCCAAGACTTTTTTACGTCTGGGGTCATTCCTATGAATTTGATCTGCGGGAAGACTGGGAAGGGATGGAGCTCTTTCTGGCGCAGATGTCCGGCAGGGAAGAAATCTGGTACGCATCAAACATCGAAATCTGCGATTATGTAAAAGCCTCCCGGCACCTGCAATACTCCGCCGACGGCAGATACATCCATAACCCGACAGCCCTTGATATCTGGCTGTCCGTCAACCAGGCTCCCCACATTTGCCCATCTGGACAAACAATCTGTCTCGATAGGCAAGAAACAGTGTAGCGATACAATCGGGCTAATAAAGGCCTAATCTATTTTGGTAAAACGTTTCACCGCCAATATATAATTTTAAAGTAACAGGAGAACTCAAATGAAGAAAAATGTTCGATGGATTTTTGCAGCAGTTGTATTTGTCGTCATTGGACTTATGCTGTTTTTTAATATTTCCGAAGTATTACGCAGAAAAGGAGGCGGTGCAGCAGACATGGTGCACTCCTTTTACGATATCGAGGAGAATACGCTGGATGTTCTCTGCATGGGAAGCAGCCACGGTTACTCTGCCTTTCAGCCGAATACACTCTGGAACGAGTTTGGGCTGACCTCATATGTTCTGTGCAGTCAGCGACAGACTGCGGCAACGACTTACTATCTTTTACAGGAAGCATTAAAATACCAGAAGCCAAAAGTACTGTTTCTGGAATCATACTATTTCTTTTCTGCAAAAAAATATACCGATGAGGCCGCGCTGCGCCTTGCGATTGATGGTATCCGGCTTGGCAGAGTAAAGCATGAGGCGATACAGGATTTGTTAAGTGGACATTCGAAGAAGGAATGGTTGTCTTATTATCTTCCGTTTTTAAAATATCATGGCAGATGGAATGATCTGAAAAATACAGATTTTCATTCTGACAACTATCTGAAGGGTTCCATCTTTGATTTTGAAGTCTATCCGATGGAGGAGCCGGAGCTGCCGGAAGATGGCAGGGAAATTCCGGACGTCGTGTATGAATACCTGGAAAAAGTCATAGCACTTTGTGAAGAAAATGAGATACAGCTTGTTTTGTTCACGGCGCCGTACGGGTATGAGGACGATTTGAAAGGATACCTGAAAAAGCAGCAGATCAATGAAACGCTGGAATCATACCTGGAACAGCAGGGCATTCCGTATCTCTATTTTCAGAAAACAAAGGAAGCCGGAATTGATTTTGCCACAGATTTTCGGGATTATGCGCATTTAAATACGAATGGCGCTATGAAAATAACAAGGAGCCTGGGAAAGTATATTACAGAACACTATGCTCTGCCAGATCACCGTGGGGACGAAGCATATCAGTCCTGGCAGGAAGACTATGAAGCGTTCCAGAGCAGGATTAATGCGATGTATGCAAAGAAAAATGAGCAGGAGTAAATGTGCTGAATCTGGAAGTGCAGAAATGTGCACTGAGATCAGTGTGGCTAAATAGATGGAGGATGTAGATTATGTTGTTTAATTCCCTGGAATTTCTTTTGTTTTTTCCGGCGGTCTGTCTGTGTTATTATGTGATACCGTACCGTGTGAGATATCTGTTCCTGCTTGCGTGCAGCTACTTTTTCTATATGTGCTGGAACCCGCAGTATGCGCTGCTCATGCTGACTTCTACGGTGATTACGTATGCGTCGGGGCTTTTGATTGATTCCGCGGATAAAGTGACCGATGAAAAACAGCGAATCCGCAGGAAAAAGCTGTACGTAGCGCTTTCCTTTGTGAGCAATCTGGCGATTCTGTTTTTCTTTAAGTATTTTGATTTTGCAGCAGATTCTGTGGTTCGCATTCTTTCTATGGCGGGGATTGAGGCGCGGGTTCCGGCTTTTGACGTGATTCTTCCGGTCGGAATTTCGTTTTATACGTTTCAGGCGCTCAGCTATACGGTAGATGTTTACCGCAAGGATATTTACGCGGAACGTAATTTCTTGAAATACGCGCTGTTTGTATCGTTTTTTCCGCAGCTTGTTGCAGGGCCGATTGAACGGTCAAAAAATCTGCTGATTCAGATCAATGAAAAGCATAAATTTGAATTCGAGCGTGTCCGCAGCGGTCTGTTGCTGATGCTGTACGGCTATTTCCAGAAAGTTGTCCTGGCCGAGTATCTTGCTGTTGTGGTTGACAGTGTGTACAATACGTATACAGAGCGGACAGGTTTTCAGCTTATGATTGCCACGATCTTCTTTGCATTTCAGATTTACTGTGACTTTGGCAGCTACTCCAACATTGCAATCGGTGCGGCAAAAGTGATGGGCTTCCGTCTGATGGAAAACTTTAATACACCGTATTTCGCTGTGTCGGTTGCCGATTTCTGGAGAAGGTGGCATATTTCTCTTTCCACGTGGTTCCGGGATTATCTGTATGTTCCACTCGGGGGAAACCGCAGGGGCAGGGTACGGAAATGGTTTAATCTGATGGTAGTGTTCCTTGCTAGTGGTCTGTGGCATGGGGCAAGCTGGCATTTCGTTGTCTGGGGCGCAATGAACGGCGCATACCAGATCGTCGGAGATTGGCTGCGTCCGCTACGGGAAAAAGTGATGAAGGTACTGAACGTGGACAAGACAGCGTTCAGCCACAGATTCTTGCAGATGCTGATCACATTCGGCCTTGTGGATGTCAGCTGGATTTTCTTCCGGGCTTCATTTCGGGAGGGCATTTCGATCCTGAAATCAATCCTCGGATTTGGCAGCATTCACTGGTTTACGTGGGGCGACAATCTGAAGGCCATGGGTTTGACGCAGGAAACAAGAAATCTGCTTGTTGTGTCACTGTTGATTCTGCTTGTGGCGGATATCTGCAAATATTGCAAAATCAGTATTATCGAGTGGCTGTGCGCACAGGGGATATGGCTGCGCTGGCTCATATATTATGTTGCAATTTTTGGGATTTTGATTTTCGGTGTGTATGGCCCGGGATTTGATGCAAGTCAGTTTATCTATTTTCAGTTTTGACGGGGATTGCTTATGAAAACACTGGTATTGGCAGAAAAGCCCTCGGTAGGGCGGGATATTGCGCGGGTGCTCGGGTGCCCGCAGAAAAATGACGGATATCTGGAAGGACGTACGTACGTCGTAACATGGGGACTTGGACATCTGATCGAGCTTCAGGACCCTGAGGGATATGATAAGAAATACAAAGAGTGGAAGCTTGAGGAGCTGCCGATTATGCCGGAAAAGCTTCAGACCGTGGTGATTGGAAAGACTTCGAAGCAGTATCGAAAGGTACAGACATTGCTTGGCCGCGGTGACGTGCGGGATGTGGTTATAGCGACGGATGCGGGCCGGGAGGGCGAGCTTGTGGCACGGTGGATTTTACAGAAAGCGGGCTGCCGCAAACCGTGCCGACGGCTGTGGATTTCTTCTGTGACGGATAAGGCGATCCGGGAAGGGTTTGCGAAGCTGAAGGACGCCAAAGAGTATGAAAATCTTTTCCGTGCAGCCGTGTCACGGGCAGAGGCAGACTGGCTGGTTGGTATTAATGCGACGAGAGCGCTGACATGTAAATACAATGCACAGCTGTCCTGCGGCCGGGTACAGACGCCGACGCTGGCGATGATTGCAAAACGGGAAGAAGAGATACGGAAGTTTCAACCGCAGATTTACTATACGCTGACCGCAGATTGCCAGAATATCCGTTTTCAGTGGAGGGACAGCGGTTCCGGAAGTTTCCGTACGTTTTCAAAGGAACGGGCAGAAGAGGTAAAGCGATCTTTGCAGAACGGCGTACTGACGATTACAAAAGCAGAAAAGAAAAAGAAAAAAACGTATGCACCGCTTCTATATGATCTGACGGAGCTGCAAAGAGACTGTAATAAACGGTTTGGATATTCCGCGAAGGAAACGCTGAATATCATGCAGAGGCTGTATGAGAACCACAAAGTTCTGACGTATCCGCGTACAGATTCGAGATATCTGACCTCAGACCTTGTGCCAACGCTCGCAGAGCGTGTTGCATCGTGCGGCGTTGGTCCATACAAAATACTTGCAGGGAAGCTGCGCGGCAAGAAATTTGCAGGAGCATTTCCGTTTGTGAACAATGAAAAGGTTTCAGATCATCATGCAATTATTCCGACCGAGGAAGTGCCGGAACTTTCGCATATGACGGTGGATGAACGGCGTGTATACGATCTGGTAGTGCGGCGGTTCCTGGCTGTTTTATATCCTCCGTTTGAATATGAGGAAACCGTGCTGACAGCGCAGTGTGCCGGGAAATCAGGCGCCGGGAGGCTTCCGGAAACAAAGAGTAAAAACAGTGCAAGAAACGATGGAGCGCCTGAGCTGGTAGCAAAAGGAAAGACAATTCTGGTGCCCGGATGGAAGGATGCATACGGGGAACTTGCAGGGGAAGAGGAAGACTCAGAGGAGGATTTACAGGAGCAGATACTTCCGGCTGTTTCACAGGGACAGAAGCTTTCAGTTCGTTCTGTTTTTTGCAGAGAGGGAAAAACGAAACCGCCTGAGCGATTCCGGGAGGCCACTCTTTTATCCGCGATGGAGAATCCTGTACGGTATATGGAAAGCAGTGACCGCAGCAGGGCAAGGACACTGACGCAGACCGGGGGGCTTGGAACGGTTGCGACCCGGGCTGATATTATTGACAAGCTGTTCGGCAGCTTTTTGATGGAAAAACGCGGACAGGAGATTTATCTGACAGCGAAAGGCCGGCAGCTTTTGGAGCTGGTTCCGGAAGAGCTGAAGAAGCCGGAGCTGACGGCAGACTGGGAAATGAAGCTGGCGCGCATTGCCTCTGGAGAGATTCGGCGGGATCGGTTTATGGAAGAGATCCGAGGATATACGAGGGAACTTTTGCAGGAAATTAAGACGCAGGAAGGCACATACCGTCATGAAAATATGACAAATAAAAAATGCCCCGACTGCGGGAAACGTTTGCTGGCTGTGAATGGGAAAAACGCAAAGCTTCTCGTCTGTCAGGACAGAAACTGCGGTTACCGGGAAACAATTTCCAGGATTTCAAACGCCCGCTGCCCGGTTTGTCATAAGAAAATGGAGATGTCCGGAAGCGGTGAGCACGCGACCTTCTTCTGTGCCTGCGGTTATCGGGAACGCCTGGAGAAGTTTAAGGAGCGCAGGCAAAAGGAAGGGGCAGGCGTGACCAAGCGGGATGTGGCAGCCTATATGAAAAAGCAGAAAAAAGAGGCGGAGCAGCCAGTCAATCATGCTTTTGCGGCGGCTCTTGCGGGAATCAAACTGGATCAAAAGAAATAAATGCATGAATAGAGAATGAAACAAAATAGAGAATGAAATAAGAAGAGGAAATAGAAAAATTGTGAAAAAATAGAAAGAAAAAGGAGGGTATTATGAAGTACGTAACATTAGGAAAAACAGGCTTAAAGATCTCAAAAGTCGGTTTGGGCGGAATCCCAATCCAGAAAAGCAATGCGCAGGAGGTAAAAGCGCTGTTGCAGGCTCTGATAGAACAGGGCGTGAATTACATTGACAGTGCCAGAGGCTATACGGTCAGCGAGGAGCTGCTTGGAGAGGCTCTGGAGGGGATGCGCGATCGGTTTGTTCTTGCGACAAAAAGTATGGCGAGAACAAAAGAGGCAATGGAAAAGGACATTCAGATCAGTTTGCAGAATTTCCGCACGGATTGTATTGACCTGTATCAGGTACACAATCCGAGCGAGGCAGATCTGGAGACTGTGCTGGCGCCCGGCGGCGCTCTGGAAGCCCTTCAGGAAGCAAAGGCAGCAGGAAAGATCGGGCATCTTGGCATTACAGCACATTCTCTTGCAGTATTTGAGCGGGCTTTGGAGCTGGACTGGGTGGAGACAATTATGTTTCCTTATAATATTGTGGAATCGCAGGGCGAAGCGCTTATGGCAAAATGTACAGAGAGAAACATCGGTTTTATTGATATGAAGCCGCTTGCGGGAGGCGCGATTGAGGATGCAACTTTGGCGCTGCGTTACATCTGCGCGAATCCGGATGTGACGGTTGTGATTCCGGGTATGTACAGTGTGAAAGAAGCGGAAGAGAATCTGGCGGCAGTGCTCAACGAGAGTCCGTTAACAGAGGAAGAAAAGCAGAAAATCGAAGCGATACGTGGACAGCTTGGAACGAATTTTTGCAGACGCTGCAATTATTGCCAGCCGTGTACAAAGGGAATCAGTATTGCAAACGTTTTTCTGTTCGCAGGTTACTTACAGCGATATGATCTGGGCGAATGGGGCTACAGCCGTTATCAGACACTTCCGGTAAAGGCAGATGCATGTGTGGACTGCGGTCTATGTGAGACGCGCTGTCCATATCATCTGCCGATCCGGGAGATGCTGAAAAAGTGTGCAGCGGATATGAAAACATTTGAAGAAACCCGCACGGCAAAGCAGTAGTTGTATCATTGATATGCAGGGAAATTTTTCGTTATTTTTTGGCAGGCGGCGCTGTTTTTGGTTAGTTTAATTTTACATTCAGATAGTTTCTGCCTGACAGCGTTTTGTTGGTACACAGCAGTACGAGCAGAAGAATGCAGCCTGCCAGAAATCCAATCCAGTTAAACGCGGCAGTCAGAATCAGAAGGATAATTCGCATGAATTTGACTGCATAGCCAAGTTCGAAGTTGGGCTGTGTGTAGTTGGCAATTGCAACGAATGCCATATACAGCATGACCTCTGAATTGAACCAGCCGGATTTTACAGAAAATTCTCCGAGCACAAGTCCGGCAAATACACTTAAAGGTGTACTCAGCATACTCGGCGTATTTAAGGATGCGAGCCGCAGACCGTCAATCGCGAGTTCCAGGATCAGAAGCTGATAAACCAGTGGGATATTTACGATGTCTTTGACTGCTACAAATTCAAAAGCAGGCGGAATCCACTCCGGGTTCAGCATCAGAAGTAAAAATACCGGCGTCAAAAAGACAGTCAGTAAAAGGATCATGATCCTTGTCATCTTCAGATACAGGGCAGTCCAGGCCGGAAAATAGTAATCGTTTGCCTCTTCAATCATATCAAGGATTGAGGTTGGCAGAATCATGGCGGCGGGAGAGTTGTCAACCAGGATGGCAACTTTTCCTTCCATGATACAGGCTGCCGCGGTATCCGGACGTTCTGAAAACTTGAATTTGGGAAACGGATTGTACCAGCGTGAGCCGATCAGAGCCTGTGCGAGGCTTTGCTGATTCATACACAGATCAGGTACGTCAATGGCCTCAATCTTTTGACGCACGTTGTTCAGCAGATCATGGTTTACAAGATTTTTCATATAACAGAGCACGACGTCAGAACGGGACGAAGTGCCTACTTCCAGCATTTCCATGACCAGGTTGGGGTCGCGGATGCGTCGGCGGATGAGCGCGGTATCAAAGACGACTGTTTCGACAAAACCATCCTTGGAGCCGCGCAGGGATTTGTCTTTTTCTGGTTCTTCGACGCTGCGGACCGGGTAAGTCCGGCAGTCAATTGTGATGCCTGCCGCGTAGCCGTCAATAAAAAGTACGAGGATGCCGGAGAGCACCGCGCGTGTCAGTTGATCGAAATCATTGTAAATATCTACTTCTGTATAGGGGATGAGCTGCTTGGAAAAGGCAGTGGCATCTTCCGGCATGTCTTCTTCTTTTATCTTTAGCAGTGAGTCCATGATTTTTTGCATGGAGTCATCTTTTAACATTCCGTCCAGAAAATAGAGCGAAGTATCGCGTCCACCAATTTGTATATCGCGCTGAATCAGGTCAAAGCTTTCCTGAATTGGAAGCAGGCGGCTCATTGTGTCGCGGTTTTCACGTATTTCTGTGTAAGCAATTAATTTTTCCGGCATGGGTTTGCCCTCCGTTTTCAGTACAGGGAGCTTTTGTACAGATCGAAAATCTGCCTCCTGTAAGTTCATTCGGGAAAAGTATACCCGAAACTGGTAAATTTTATACAGAGACAGAAAAAACCGCCGCAACACAGTCCCGGAAAATTCCGGAAAAGTGTGCGGCGGCTTGATGCAGCAAAGGGAGGAGATGCTGCGTGTTTTATTTAAGATTCTCCGTTTGCAACAACAGGGGTTGGGCGTCTTGTATCGAAGACTTGTGAAGCCGCAAACATGTTGTCAAGAACCGTAGTTCCGCCCTGGCTGGATTTGTACAGCAGATAGCCGTCGAGGTTAATACGTCCCTGACGGACATAGTTACTGCGGATTTGTACCCAGTAAGGCTGCGAGCTGTCTACGTTGCAGAAGTAATTGTAGCCGGCACTTTTGAAATACTGATACTTTTCATTTTCGGGGCTGTAATCCTGCCAGTCACCGATGTCATTTCCGTGGGCAAAAATGATCGTATCTACCGGGCCTACAATGTTGCGAACGTTGTTTACCCATTTTTCATTGTCAGTTTGCAGCTGTTCGACGGTTTTATTTGTTACACTTAAATGGCCCCAGGTATGGCTGGCAAATTCCCATCCGCTCTCCTTGATGGCCTCGGCAATTTTTGTAGCTTCAGCAATTTCGACAGAACGGTCAAAGTCCGGGTGCTCGGAAAGCCATTTGCTCTGGTCTTCCAGCAGATTGTCCCGGGTTTCGTAATCAGAATCTGTACGATAACCGAAGACACCGTTGTAGCCGGTGAGTGCGATCATACCGCGCGCTCCTTTGTATGCGCCGTCCGGATGTTCTTTTAAAAATGTGTTGAGGCGTGGTACCACATCAAAATCACCAATCTGTTCCGTGCCGTCTGCTGTGACATAATGACATTTTACTTCACCGTTCTCATCCAGAACAAGCTTGTCCGGGAATCCGGCCAGCTCATACGAATGATAGTAACTCAGGTCATCTACAGAAAGGACAATCGGCTTTTTGCCAGGAGGCAGCATCAGGCTTGTATTGGGACTGAAGGTGACATTCCCATTTGCGTCAGTGGATTCTACAACCAGATCGCGCAGACGCACAAACACGTAGCCGTTGTCATACATGGTCTGTGTGATTTTGTCAAATTCTTCGATTGTAGTCATCCAGGCATTCATACCGTCAACCGTTCCCTGACCGAGGACGGAGACATTAAATGCGCGACCCGGGTCATTTACAAGGGAATGATAGAAAATGTGGGGAACTGTATTAACGTCCACAGCCACGCAGGATGCTTTTTGCGTCTCGAAATCGCTGATGGCGGCCGTGATTTCAGTGTTTGACTCGTAATTCGGAACCGCCTTTAAAAGTTCGATTGCTCCATCATAATCATATCCCATGGCAAGAAGCTTTGCCTGTTCTAAAGTAGAGCTGTCTGAAGAAGACGGCGCTGGCGAAACGGATGCTTCCGTAACCGGCTCGACGGGCGCTGAGGTCTCAGTCTGGACAGGAGGCTCTGTTTGCTGTTGCATGGATGCCTGCTGTCCGGAGGTTCCTGTGGAGGAAGCTGCGTTCTTTGGCGAAGTGCTGCTTTTGAAAAGCGTCTGTGAACTGATAAAGACAGCGACGCCGACAACCAGTACCAGAGTACAAAGAACCACAATCCGCTGAATCATAACCTGCTGCTTTCGTTTTTGCCGCCGTAGACGGCGGCGTTCTTCAAAGTCGTCGTCATAATCGGTTGCCTGCTTCTTCTGATCGAGATCATCAAAATTTTCACTCATTTGTATATACTCCTCTCTAAACCGGTCCTGTTTTGCAAAAGGCAGATTTCTGCTGCCTGTTGTCACGCAAATACCGGATTATATTTGATAAAATCAGTTTAGCACAGATCAGAAGAAGTGGCAAACAGTTTTGCAGATACGATGTGTTGACAGGCGTTTTCAGATTAAGTAAAATAAGCGCAGAAAGAACGGAGGATAGCGGTATGATGGTAGACGGGAAAGAAACGGTACAGCAGGTATTTGAGGCCATTGAGCATGCAGAGATGTTTCTGATCGGAGTCGGAACAGAATGTATGCCTGTCCGGGAGCAGACAACGGTATTGAGAGAACCGTTTTTAGCGGACTGTGAGAAAAGCAGGTTTTATGAGGAACTTCCTGAGGAACATGAGGTGCTGCGCGCCTATCGCAGACTGCGCGAACTGATCGGGGCAAAGCCATATTTTGTGGTCACGTTGAATACGGATGATTTGATTTACCGGGCGGGATTTGAAGCAGATCTGGTTGTTGCGCCGTGTGGAAGCATGCGCAAATTACAGTGCACGGAGCACATTGTGGAAGCGGCCAAAATCCGGGATGAAATTCTGACACAGATGCAAGGGGGAGCGAAAGAATGTGAGGATGGCTGGCAGGCTTTGGCGGTGTGTCCGCAGTGTGGGCGAAGACTTGGTTTTCACACAATTAAAAATCCGGATTATTTGGAAGAGGGATATCTGCCACAGTGGAATAAATATATGAAATGGCTTTCCTGCACCTTAAATCGCAGACTTTGCATTTTGGAGCTGGGCGTTGATTTTGAATATCCGCAGGTGATTCGCTTTCCCTTTGAAAAGACAGCATATTTTAATCAAAAATCAAAATTTATTAGAATTAATAAAAAATTTCCGCAATTAGCAGAGGAATTGTCGGTGCAAGGCATTAATATTCGGGAAAATCCGATTGATTTCTTGAATAGAAACTAAAAAATATAAAAATAGTCAATAATTATTGATATTTAAGTAGTACTTCTATATAATAGGTATATCTTTATAACGGAAGAGACATCAGCGTCTCAGAAAATGGAGGTGTATCTATGGAAACGAGAGCGACAAAGATTCACTCGGCTGTTAACAAGAATGCGATTATCCGCGTTATACCCGGCCATTTTGTAACCAATCATTCTCATATCAATTATTATGTGGATATGACGATCCTGAAATCGAGAAAGAGCGAGGCTGCTGCCGCGGCTTCCGTATTAGCTAGAAAATATTCAAACAGTGTCTTTATTGATACGATCATCTGTCTGGACGGCTGCGAGGTGATCGGGGCGTATCTGGCGGATGCTCTGACAGCATCGGGGATTATGTCCCTGAACCAGCATCAGACGATGTACATTGTCACCCCGGAGATAAACCCCGGAGGACAGCTGATATTCCGCGACAATATGCAGATGATGATACAGGGAAAGCACTGCTTGCTGCTGCTGGCTTCCGCGACAACGGGGCGCACCATAGCCCGTGCAGTTGAGTGTGTACAGTATTACGGCGGAATTGTTGAAGGAGTATCCGCGATTTTCAGCGCGAATGATCATGTACAGGGGATTGAGATCAATTACATATTTGGAGGGCAGGACATTCCGGGATATGAGACGTATGAGGCTTCGAGGTGTCCGATGTGTGAGAAAAAACAGAAAATTGATGCAATTATAAACAGCTTTGGATATTCGAAACTGTAGGCGGGCGGCTGTGCGAAGATACTAGGAGAAAAAGTTCCAATAAGCAGATTTTTGTAATGTAATCAGAACATTTTGTATACGGCTTGTATCGAAGAACATAATATGTTAAATTAAAAAGGAATGCTGTTGTTTTTTAACAGGATTCCTTTTTCGTATCACAGGAAATATTTTGTTCTGCTGACGCGTGAACGATTTACCTGTGATCGTTTGAAATTGCGGGATGATACAGGCATTTTGAGGAGAAAAGAATGATTGCAATTATTGATTATGACGCAGGCAATTTGAAAAGTGTGGAGAAAGCGCTATTTTATCTGGGTGAAAAACCTGTGATTACAAGGAAGCGGGAGGAAATACTGGCAGCGGATAAGGTGATACTGCCTGGTGTCGGGGCTTTTGGCGATGCGATGGAAAAGCTGCATCAGTATGGGCTGCCAGAGGTGATCAGCGAAACGGTACAAAAAGGAACACCGTTTCTTGGCATCTGTCTTGGTCTTCAGCTTCTGTTTGAATCGAGTGAGGAATCGCCCGGGGTAAAAGGTCTGGGGCTTTGTAAAGGGAAAATTGTGAGGATTCCGGATACTGGTAAGCAGAAGGTTCCGCATATGGGATGGAATTCTTTGCAGTATCCGTCTGCTGGCAGCAGGGGGCGTTTGTTTGCCGGGCTTCCGGAGGAATCGTACGTATATTTTGTGCATTCCTATTATTTGAAAGCGGAAGATCCGGAAATTGTAAAAGCATCCACGGAATATGTTGTGCATATTCATGCATCGGTGGAGCAGGGCAATCTGTTTGGCTGTCAGTTTCATCCGGAAAAAAGCAGTGAGACGGGGCTTGCAATTTTAAAAAATTTTGTGGAGCTGTGAAGCGATAGGAACCCGGCAAACACAGGAAAATAATATGAATGGGTTATTCTTGAGAGGAGAGCTGAATGTTTACAAAACGAATCATTCCATGTCTTGACGTACATAACGGGCGTGTCGTGAAGGGCGTCAACTTTGTGAATTTAAAGGATGCGGGCGATCCGGTGGAAATTGCGGCAGCCTATGATAAAGCCGGTGCTGATGAGCTGGTATTTCTGGATATCACAGCTTCTTCGGATGCAAGAAATACAGTGGTTGATATGGTCCGCGAGGTAGCCAAAAAAGTATTTATTCCATTTACGGTAGGCGGCGGAATACGGACAGTAGAAGATTTCCGGCAATTGCTGCGTGAGGGTGCGGATAAGATTTCGGTGAATACGGCAGCCATTATGAATCCGCAGCTGATACGGGAGGCAGCAGAAAAATTTGGCCGTCAGTGTGTGGTTGTGGCGATTGATGCAAAGCGGCGTCCGGATGGTTCCGGGTGGAATGTATACAAAAACGGCGGCCGCGTGGATATGGGAATTGATGCAGTTGAATGGGCGGTGCAGGCAGACCGGATGGGAGCCGGCGAAATTCTTCTTACGAGTATGGACTGTGATGGCATGAAAACAGGATATGATCTGGAACTGACCCGTACGATCGCGGAGCATGTTTCCGTACCGGTTATTGCGTCAGGCGGCGCAGGCACGAAAGAACACTTTTATGATGCGCTGGCAGAGGGACAGGCAGACGCGGCGCTTGCAGCTTCTTTGTTTCATTATAAAGAACTGGAAATTTGTGAGGTGAAACAATATTTGCGGGGGCGCGGGGTTCCGGTACGCCTGCTTTGAAAAACATATTCATTCAGGAGAAAAATTACGAAAGAGAAGGAGGAATTTCACATGCCGCCGATTTCAAATGACTGGCTGGTACCGCTGAAAGCGGAATTCGGAAAACCATATTATGCAAAGTTGTATAAAACTATCAATGAGGAGTATCGGACAAGGGTGATCTATCCGCCTGCGGATGATATTTTTAACGCATTTGCTTTTACGCCTCTTGGCGAGGTAAAGGTAGTAATTCTTGGACAGGACCCGTATCATGGAGACGGTCAGGCGCATGGGCTTTGTTTTTCTGTAAAGCCGGATGTGGAGATTCCGCCTTCTCTTGTGAACATTTATCAGGAGCTGCATGAAGACTGCGGCTGTACAATTCCGAACAACGGATATCTGACAAAATGGGCCAAACAGGGCGTTCTGATGCTGAATACGGTGCTGACGGTGCGCGCGCATCAGGCAAATTCACATCATGGAATTGGATGGGAAGAATTTACGGATGCAGCAATCCGGATTTTGAATGAACAGGACCGGCCGATTGTGTTTATTCTCTGGGGACGTCCGGCACAGATGAAAAAGGCAATGCTGAACAATCCAAAGCATTTTATTCTGGAAGCGCCGCATCCAAGCCCTCTGTCTGCTTACCGTGGATTTTTCGGGAGCAGGCCATTTTCAAGGACAAACAAATTTCTGGAACAGAACGGGCTTACGCCGATTGACTGGCAGATTGAAAATGTATAAATAATAAAGAAAATCAGAGCAAAGGGAGAACGCGGGAATGAAACAATACATGGCTTATATTATGGAAATGACACAGAAACTGCTTGCTATTCCCAGCCCAACCGGCTATACGTACCGGGCGGCAGATTTTGTGAAGAAGGAGCTGGAAGCGTTGGGGTATCAGCCGGCACTGACCAGAAAAGGCGCTGTGCTGGTACAGCTTTGCGGCGGGGAAGACGGCATACTACTGGCGGCACATATGGATACACTGGGAGCGATGGTGTCTGAGATCCGGGAGAATGGACGGTTGAAGCTCACCAAAATCGGCGGGTTAAATTCTAATAATGCAGAGGCCGAAAATTGTAAGGTTTATACAAGAGACGGCAGAAGCTATGATGCGACATTTCAGCTTGCGAATGCTTCTGTGCACGTAAATGGCAGCTATGACGATACGAAGCGCAGTTATGACACCATGGAAGCTGTATTGGATGAGCTTGTAAAGACGAAAGAAGATACAGAGAAGCTTGGAATTATGGTAGGCGATTTTGTGTGCTTTGACCCGCGTACGGTGATAACGGAAAGCGGCTTCATCAAAAGTCGTTTTCTGGATGATAAGTTTAGCACAGCGATTCTGCTTGGATATGCAAAGTATCTGAAAGAGGAAAAGATTACGCCGAAACGTGCGGTTTATGTGATGATTACTTCATATGAAGAGGTTGGTCATGGGGGATGCGCTGGCATTCCGGCAGAGGTATCGGAAATCCTTTCCGTTGATATGGGCTGTGTGGGTGATGGTCTTGGCTGTGATGAGACGATGGTATCAATCTGTGCCAAGGACAGTGTCGGACCGTATGACTATCAGGTAGTCTCAAATTTGGTTCGGGCGGCAAAGGAAGCAAAGGTCGATTTTGCTGTAGATGTGTATCCGTACTATGGTTCTGATGCGGATGCAGCGCTTAAGGCTGGCTTTGACGTGCGGCATGGTCTGATTGGGCCCGGCGTGTATGCTTCGCATGGTTATGAACGTTCGCACCGAAAAGGGGCGGAGAATACGCTTCGGCTTTTGTGTGAGTACCTGAGATAGCAGGAATGCGAAAGTGGTGTCTGGAGGGATGTGTGCAATGAGTGTTGAGATTCAGAACGGAGAAGCAGACTGCGGGAGTTTGTGGCAGGAACAGGTTTCCAGATCGCGGATGCTGTTCGGGCAGGAGAATGTGGAAAAGCTGAGACAAGCACGTGTGGCGGTGTTTGGCGTCGGCGGCGTCGGCGGTTATGTGGTGGAGGCTTTGGCGAGAAGTGGTGTCGGAAAACTGGATCTGATTGACAGTGACGTGGTGGCGCTTTCTAATCTTAATCGACAGATTATTGCGCTGCACAGTACGGTTGGGCGGTACAAGGTCGATGTGGCACGGGAACGGATTCTGGATGTGAATCCTTTGGCGGAAGTCCGCTGCTTTCGGACTTTTTTTCTTCCGGAGACGGCGCGGCAGTTTACTTTTGAGGAGTATGATTATGTAGTTGACGCGATTGATACAGTAACCGGAAAGCTGGAACTTATTGTACGATGTGAGGAAGCAGGGGTTCCTGTGATCAGCGCAATGGGCGCAGGTAATAAGATGAATCCGTTGGCGTTTGAGGTGGCGGATATTTATGAGACATCGGTCTGTCCACTTGCGAAAGTTATGCGCAGAGAATTGAAAAAACGGGGAATTTCGCATTTGAAGGTTGTATATTCCCGTGAAAAGGCACGTATACCTATGGTAGAGGGCGCAAATGCTGTAAGTGGAGCAGAAAATTCTGCGTGTGAGGCAGCACAGACGGATAGGACAGATAAGAAGGGCCGCCGGCAAACACCGGGGAGCAATGCGTTTGTGCCGGCAGTGGCAGGACTGATTCTTGCCGGAGAGGTTGTAAAGGATTTGTGCGATGAAAAGTATATGGCACGGACCGAATAGCCAATGGAGACAGCGAAGTGTATTTGAGACACGGACATTTGAAAAAACGAGACGAACAATCGCTTGACAATTTAAAAGAACCGAAGTATGATGTTTGAGATATGCCAAAGATAGTCGGTAGGAAGCTATTTTTGGTGAAAAATATAAGCAAAAGAATAGCAGGAGGAAAAAACGATGTATTCACTTGATGAGGTTCGGTGCGTGGACTGTGAAATAGCTGACGCGATCGTTGCAGAACAGGAGCGTCAGAATAGTCATATTGAACTGATTGCATCTGAAAACTGGGTATCCAAGGCTGTGATGGCTGCAATGGGAAGCCCGCTGACTAATAAATACGCAGAGGGGTACCCGGGGAAGCGCTATTACGGCGGTTGTGAGTGTGTGGATGTTGTGGAAGACCTGGCCAGAAACCGGGCTATGGAACTGTTTCATTGCACCTATGCAAATGTACAGCCACATTCCGGTGCACAGGCAAATATGGCAGTATTTTTTGCCCTGTTGAAGCCGGGCGATACAGTGATGGGAATGAACCTTGCACATGGCGGACATCTGACACACGGAAGCCCGGCAAATCTTTCCGGTGCATATTTTAATATTGTTCCGTACGGTGTAAATGATGATGGATACATTGATTACGATAAAGTACATGAAATTGCTCTGGAATGCCGCCCGAAACTGATCGTAGCAGGAGCAAGCGCGTATGCCCGCACGATTGATTTTAAGCGTTTCCGTGAAATTGCAGATGAGGTTGGCGCTTATCTGATGGTCGATATGGCGCATATTGCCGGTCTTGTAGCAGCAGGTGTGCATCCGAGCCCGATTCCGTATGCACATGTGACGACAACGACAACACATAAGACATTGCGCGGACCGAGAGGCGGTCTGATTCTTTCCAGTGCCGAGTTTGCAAAGGAAGCGAATTTTAACAAGGCGATTTTCCCGGGTATTCAGGGCGGTCCTCTGATGCATGTCATCGCAGCAAAGGCTATTTGCTTTAAAGAAGCGCTCCAGCCGGAATATAAAAAATATCAGGAGATGGTTGCAAAGAATGCAAAAGCTCTTTGCAGCGGCTTGATGAATAGAGGCATCCGCATCGTATCAGGCGGTACCGACAATCACCTGATGCTGGTTGATCTTACCAGTGTGGGCAAAACCGGAAAGGAAACGGAACATCTCCTTGACAGTGTGAATATCACGTGTAATAAAAATACGATTCCAAACGATCCGCAGTCGGCATTCGTGACAAGCGGTGTACGCCTTGGTACACCTGCGGTTACAACAAGAGGCCTTGTGGAAGCAGATATGGACACAATCGCTGAGGCGATTGCAATTATGTTAAAGGATGAGGCTGATTGTGAGACGCGTGCACGTGCACTTGTGAAGTCTCTGACAGATAAATATCCGTTGCTGTAAATAACGTTGAAGCAGCGCTTTCGTATTGTACTGTTTTGCGGTAAATAAAAAAGAATTTTTGAAAGCAGGAGCCGTTGTAAAATATTTTGCAACGGCTTCTGTCCATTTAATAGAGATCAGGAATTTGCGCATGGATGGTTTGACGAAAGTACGGTTTTTATAGGCATTCGCAGGGAATGATTTGTAATAATTTTCATATATTTGTGACGAATCGGAGTTTTATGCGTCATATAGACAGAAAAATCAAGATGAAAGAACTTGTACTGAGAGGAATTCAAAGGAGGTTTACAGGGGGAGAGAATTTGTGAAAATTCCGTGTCTTTAAGAACTATTAAGAAAAAATGTCTTTTATTTCAAGATAATTGTGGTATAGTGGTGAAGTAAATTATTTTGTTCGAAGGGGAGTATTTTGATGAAGAAATTCGTAGTTACCGTATTGATCCTCGGCATATTAGGAGCGGGTGGATACGGTGTTTATCATTATTTTTTTGAGAATAAAGGGGAAGCGGAGCGTGTTTCTTCGGACGCAGAGAACGCTGTATATGTAGATCTGGTATCAAATATAACCGGTTTTGGGAGCGGAAACGGACTGATTGACCGTTATGGCGGAAAAGTAGAGCCGCAGGCTACGCTGGAGGTAAAGCTTGAAAGCGACCGGAAGGTAGAGGAGTGCTTTGTCAAAGAAGGGGATGAGGTACAGGAGGGGCAGAGGCTGTTTGTCTATGAGACGCAGGAGGATGAAGACAAAATTGCGCAGGCAGAGATAGACATTGAGAAAGCGGAAGGCGATATTGAGATTGCCCAGAAGGCGATCAAGCAGTATGAAAAGGATAAAGCCAACGCAACAAATTCCGACGATCAGCTTATGGCTACCACTAATATCCTCTCTACCCAGAATGAGATCAAATCAAAAGAATATGAGATAAAGACAAAAAAACTTGAGATGGAGAAGCTGCGTGAGTCGATTGCAGGTGCGACGGTGACGGCAGACATGGGCGGTATTGTCCAGAAAATATCAGATTCTTCCGGGCAGGACAATTATGGCTACGGTTATGGTTCGGGCGGAGACAGTGCATACATAACTATTCTTGCTGCGGGAGATTACCGTATTAAGGGCAGGATCAATGAACAGAATATGAATCAGATTGATGTAGGGATGCCGATCATCGTACATTCGCGTGTGGATGATTCTTTGACCTGGAACGGAACAATTTCGGAGATCAAGACTGACAACACGGATGAGGACGAAAACAACAACAATTTTTATTACAGTGGTATGAACTCTGAATCTAGTTCTTCGAGCTATGCGTTTTATGTGGAACTGGAGCATTCAGAGGGCCTGATTCTCGGACAGCATGTTTATCTGGAACCAGATCTTGGTCAGGAAGAAGAAAAAACAGGCCTTTGGCTGGAAGATTACTATGTCATACAAGAAAATGACAAGGCCTATGTGTGGATGGCAAATACTGCAAATGTGATCGAAAAACATGAGATTACACTTGGTGAATACGATGAAGAGCTGATGAAATACGAAGTGACAGATGGTCTTGACGCAGAGGATTACATCGCATATCCGATGGATACGATACAAGAGGGTGACCCGGTGATCTATAACGATTATATGAGTATGGGCCTGGGCGGTATGAACATGGATATGGGAGATATGGGCCTGGACGGCATGGACATGGATATGGGAGATATGAGTCTGAACGGCATGGATATGGATGAAATGAACATGGATGGCATGAGCCTGGATGACATGGATGGTGAAATGCTTTCTGATCCGGGAGCAGATGTCTTTGATTTGGATGCGGACAGTGATTCAGGGGAAGAAATGCTGGATGCCTATGATGCAGATAGCGATAATGATGAAGATGTGTTGGATCTTGATGAAGAGGCAGATGATGATTCAAGTGAAGATGCAGAGCAGGAAAATTAAGGCGGGGAGGTTTTTTTGTGATCCTGAAATTAGATCATATATATAAAGATTATATTCAGGGAAAAATGACGGTCCCTGTGCTTAAAGATGTCAGCTTGCACGTGGAGCAGGGGGAATATGTTGCCATCATGGGGCCTTCCGGTTCGGGTAAATCGACACTGATGAATATTGTCGGCTGTCTTGACCGTCCGACTTCCGGTGAATATGAGCTGGCAGGGAAGAATATTCTCAAATTGAACGATAAGTTGCTGGCGGATGTCAGACTCAACAGTATCGGTTTTGTGTTTCAGAACTTTCAGCTTCTACCGCGCATGTCGGCGCTGGATAATGTGGCGCTTCCGCTGATTTACGCGGGAGTCCGCAAAAAGGTGCGCCGGGAGAAAGCAAGAGAGGCACTGATTCGTGTCGGACTGGAGGAGCGTGTGAGCTTTACACCGTCACAGCTGTCCGGAGGACAGAAGCAAAGAGTGGCAATCGCACGGGCAATGGTAAACCGGCCGGATATTCTGCTTGCAGATGAGCCGACCGGAGCTTTGGATTCGAAGTCCAGCAAGCAGGTCATGGAGCTGTTTCAGAAGCTGAACGATGAAGGGGTAACAGTGATTATGATTACACATGACAGTGGCATTGCAGGACATGCGAAGCGTGTGGTTACGATATTCGACGGCGAGCTCTCAGAACAGAAAGGGGAGGTGGCTCAATGAAGATTAGAACGGCGATAATTAGCGTTGTGGTTTCAGCAGCGCTGGTAGCTGGTGCCGGATACGGAGCGTATCATGCAATGCAGGGAAATAAGACACCAGTGGAAGTGGTGCCTGTTTCAAATGTAAATACGGGATATTGGGGAGGCTCAGAATCTTTCTTTGGTAGTGTGACTTCCCAGGTGGCGCAGACGGTACAGCTGAATGAAGATTACAGTATTGCTGAAATTTTTGTAAAAGAAGGAGATGAGGTTACCGAGGGGACACCTCTTTTTTCTTATGATATGACGTTGCAGGAACTGGAGTATGAGATGGAGGAACTGACGCTCCAGACGCAGGGACTAACTTTGACAAAGCTTGAAAAGGACTTGGAAAAGCTGAAAGGAACCAGAGCAATGGCATCTTTGGAAAGCCAGAGACCGGTCATGACCGCATCTTCGGGTGAGGAGGAAGTGCTTGAGGAGACATCTGGAGACGTTACAACGCCGGAACAAAACGCAGTATCAGACAGTACGGGGGGAGCCGAAAGCCAGGTGATACCGGAAGATGATGCACAGGGGATTGTGGATAGTGTAGAGCAAGACGTTCCAGGTACGCAGGGAGAACAGACAGAAGGTCCCGGGGCTTTGCCTGGCGGTACGACAGGCGGTCAAGGCAGCTCCGGTGGATTGAAAATTGAGGGTATGGAAGTGGTTGGATCTTCTGGAGAGAATGCGGAAGACCTGACTCTCGTAGACAGTGTGCTCAGTTATGAACGCCTTGTACTGGCGATTGATGCGCTGTTCCGGGCGTACGGAGACGAGCTTCGGGCAGAGGAGGTCGGAAGTGCGGTAGAAGAGGCAGTTGTTTACTACCGAAAGCATCTTGCGGAGGAGAAGATTACGCAGGAGCAGGATGCAGAAGGCAGGGATGTTGAGATTCGGACTTATGTTCTGAAGGAGCAGATCGGAAAGGTGCTGGGGGAAGAAGATTATCAGAAGCTACTGACGATCAGCAAAAAGTTGGATGAATATCAGATCAGATATGTAGATATGCTGATTTTTGAGACTTCAAGAATTGATCCCGCCGATACAGCCGGATTTTTGGAATCCATGAGTCAGATTCAGAAATCGTATGATCTTCTGACAACTGCTCAGCAAAAGGCAGTTCAGAATGTGGCAGTATGGCAGGAACTGAAAGAAAGAGAAGCAAATCTGCCGCAGGATGAGGCACAGTCTGGGGAAAATGCAGGACAGGAAGTACAAACCGAAGATGGTACTGAGTCTGAAACAGAACAGACAGATGCGGAACAAATAGATACAGAGCAAAAAGATACGGAGCAGACAAGTACAGAGCAGATCAGTACAGAACAGGGGACGGAAAACCAGGACGGAATTACTGACATACTGGAGACAGAAGCTCTGGACGAGACCGAAACACTTGTTACGGAAGCTCTCGAGGGAAATACATACGGGGCAGAGGTTCCGGAAGAAAAGGACAGCTATACGCTTACCATTTATGATCCGGCAAAAGGGCCGGAGCCTGAGGTTCTCGAATATGAAGAAGGAAGTCTGGTGGTTTCTCTCAAAGCAAAAGAGGATGATCCGACACGAACCTTTGTGAGATGGGAAGTAACAGATCCCGGTATGAATGAATTGCAGGGCTGGGAGCAGCCGGATTGGACAACGCCGGGGCCGACTTTTGCTATGCCGTCTGTAAATCTCACTGTCACAGCGATTTATATTGACAATATTGATCAGATTGATGTAAAAATCAATACGTTTCTGGCAATGTCGGACTATGTATTGCAGGAGGGTGCGGCTGAGGCCCTGGCGGCTCAGGGTAAGGACTATGCGACAGAGCTGGGTACTGCAGTAGCATTTTACCAGCAATGGCTGTGTTATAATCCGGTTGATATTGTAAATACGCCGTATGACGAGGCTGATATGAGCAAGTTTCAGATGCTGGAAAATGTGGAACAGTACCTGAATGAGAAATATCCGGAGGAGAATAAGGCGCAACAGCTGAAGGATTCTTACAAAGAGCTGAGTATTCGCTATGCGAGAGCACTGTTTGATAAATTAAATCCAAGCGATCTTGTGCGGGTGGATCTTGACGAGGCCACCAGAGTATACCGTGTCTTGGGTGAAGAATGGCGGTTTGAGCTTGAGGCCAGATGGCAGGAAGAGCAGGCGCAGAAGGCAGAGACGGATGGAAGCCTTTATGAGACAGAGCCGAGCAGTGAGGATGACGAAGCGGATGGCGAGGAAGAAAGCGAAGATCCGGACCAGAATCTGGGGGGTATGACGCCTGCGACGCCGGCTAGTATCGGTGATCTGCTTGCAGTGTACCATGTATATATTTTGTTCCAGGATTACCAGAAAATGGACCCGGATGCAACGGAGGATAGCAAATTTACGGCACTTCAGGCAGTAGCGAGACAATATAACACGCTGACAGAAGAGCAGAAGCTGCTTGTCATGCAGCAGAATCCGGAGCTTGTAGCGACATTGCAGCAGTATGGTCTGTGGGAAGAGCCGGAGATTCCGGATCC